>Ga0210410_10002402_pt1 | contig 16785 bp, 18 predicted proteins | sample IncBWC4MmetaG_FD_161058 | JGI IMG/M metagenome (GOLD analysis project Ga0210410, IMG submission 161058) | Forest soil microbial communities from Barre Woods Harvard Forest LTER site, Petersham, Massachusetts, United States - Inc-BW-C-4-M | ecosystem: Environmental > Terrestrial > Soil >... | reverse complement strand
AACAACGATGCGACATCCGAGGAAGCCAAAAAGGCGGAACAAACAAAAAAGGCCGAGGCAGCCAAGGCATCCGATGACGTCAAGAAACAGATCGAGGCCTTGCAGAAGGATACGCTGGCGGCGATCGGCGAGGCGAATGCGACGGCGAAGCAATACGCCGGCCTTGGCGTTCCGCTGGGCTGGAGCGATGACCGCATCGCCGACGCGAAGATGTCGGTGTGGGTATGGACGTGCAAAGAACTGAAGGGCGGACAAACCGAAAGATTCTGGACCTTGTGGCAGCATTGCAAGCCCGATGACCCGAAGCCGGACAAGGTCGGGTCAGGCGATCCCAAGCCCGGTGATCCCAGCACCGCCGCGAACGGTCAGGAGGGGCTTCAATATGCGAACGTCTGGATTGAAGTGCCGACGGCTCCCAAGGTTGTGCTCTATCTCATTCTCGGCGGCCTGCTGATCGGGCTCGGCTCGCCGTTCTGGTACGACGCGGTGACCGGACTCACCAATATGCGCAACGCCGCCGGCGGTGCGCCTGGCCAAGCTCAAGCTCCGGCGGCACCGCCTGCCGCCGCTGCCGGCGGCGCCGACAACGCCCAGCCGGTGACGCCGGTCGGCGCCTTCAAGGTATCGAATGCAGCGGCCGCGATCGGAAACAACTGAAGCGGAGATATTCCGCAGCCGATAGACGACCGCGTCGCCGGTTCCTGCAGCCGAAACCGCCGCAACGCGACCGTGACTTGTCCGCTGCGGTAAAACCGATCAAAGTGGGGAGCCAGGTTTTCCGCCGCCCACCTCGAGGAATTGCGTGTCCGCCAAAGTAAATCCGCTCGCCGGCAAGCCCGCCGAGCCATCGATGCTGACCAATGTGCCGCGGCTGGTGACCGCTTATTTTACCGGCAAGCCCGATCCGTCCGTGCCGGCGCAACGGGTTTCGTTCGGCACCTCGGGGCATCGCGGCTCCGCCTTCAACAATGCCTTCAACGAGGCGCATATCCTCTCAATCAGTCAGGCGGTCTGCGATCACCGCAAGGCCAGTGGCATCAGCGGACCGCTGTTCGTCGGCATCGATACCCACGCGCTGGCGGAGCCGGCCTTGGCGAGCGCACTGGAAGTGTTCGCGGCGAACGACGTCGAAGTGATGATCGACGAACATGACGGCTACACGCCGACGCCGGTGATTTCGCACGCCATCCTGACCACCAACAAGGGCCGCGAGAGCGGCCTCGCCGACGGCGTGGTGATCACGCCGTCGCACAACCCGCCGGAAGACGGCGGTTTCAAATATAATCCGCCCAATGGCGGTCCGGCGGATACCGACGTCACCGCCGGCATCGAGCGCGCCGCCAATCGCTATCTCGAAGACGATCTGAAAGGCGTCAGGCGCATCCCCTATGACCGCGCGCGCAAGGCTGCCTGCGTGCATCGTTATGACTATGTCGGGCCGTATGTCGCCGATCTTGCCGATGTCATCGACATGGAGGCGATCCGCGGTTCCGGCGTGAAGATCGGGATCGATCCGCTCGGGGGCGCCGCGGTGCACTACTGGCAGCCGGTCATCGAGCGTTACGGCATTGCCGCAACCATCGTCAGCGACGCGGTCGATCCGACCTTCCGATTCATGACCGTGGACTGGGACGGCAAGATCCGGATGGACTGCTCCTCGCCATACGCGATGGCGCGGCTGATCGGGCTCCGCGACAAATTCGATGTCGCCTTTGCCAACGACACCGACGCCGACCGCCACGGCGTCGTGACCCGCTCCAGCGGCTTGATGAATCCCAACCATTACCTCGCCGCCGCGATTGCCTATCTGTTCGAGCATCGGCCGCACTGGTGCAAGGACAGCGCGGTGGGCAAGACCATCGTCTCCAGCGCGATCATCGATCGCGTCGCCAAAAAGCTCGGCCGCCGGCTGGTCGAAACCCCGGTCGGCTTCAAATGGTTCGTCGACGGCCTGATCGACGGCGCGTTCGGATTTGCCGGCGAGGAAAGCGCCGGCGCATCCTTCTTGAGAAAAGACGGAACGGTGTGGACCACCGACAAGGACGGCATCATCCTCGGCCTCCTGGCCGCCGAGATGACGGCACGGACAAAATCCGATCCGAGCCAGTTGTTCGAAAGGCTAACGAGCGAACTCGGCGTGCCCTTCTACGAGCGGATCGATGCGCCCGCGACGCCGGCGCAGAAGAATCTCCTCAAGGCGCTCTCGCCGGAAAAACTCGCGATGAAGGAACTCGCGGGTGAGAAGGTGCGCACGGCGTTGACGGCCGCGCCGGGCAACAATCAATCCTTCGGCGGCATCAAGGTCTCCACCGACAATGGCTGGTTCGCCGCCCGGCCCTCGGGCACCGAGGATGTCTACAAGATCTACGCCGAGAGTTTCAGGAGCGAAGCCCACCTGCGGCAAATCCAGCAGGAAGCACAGGCCGCGATCGCGCAGGCCTTCAAGGGCTGAGAGCTTTGCGGGGGGGCGGGGCTTCATCACAAAGATGCGCTCCTCAGGACGAGGTCTGGTGGCTCGCCCGTTCGATGTGGTCATAGACCCTCATGGAGCGCGGCAACGGCGCGCGAACCATGCGGCCCTGGGTTACGCCGACTCAGTCCCATGCAAGCGGAGCGAGCCTAGGTGTCCCGCCAGAGCGTCGGCGAACCGGAGCGGTTGTGCGGCGGCGACGACGTATCGATCGCATCCTGGTGGATATGCCCGCACTTCGTGCATCGCAGCGTCCAGTGCTCCAGTCCCAGTCGTCCGGGAATGATCTGCTGCACCACCAACGGGGTCATGCATAGCGGACAATCGGGCAGTGCCATCGCACCTGACGCGGTCGAATTGGCCTCGGATTTCGGCATCGGTAAAGCCCATTTTCAAATCAGGCTAGCAGGCGGCAACCTGCCATCCGGGATGTGGCGTCTGCCCGGCATATCGCTTGAGCTTGAGCTGATCGATTTGAGCCTTGGCATCCGCGATGGCGGCATCGGGGTCCGACCAGGCGAAGCCGACTTCGAGCGTCGAAAACGAAACGCCGTCGATGCTGACGGGCATCAGGTCCGCCCGCCGGATCCTGGCGTGCCACAGGCCCTTGCCCGCCTCGAAAGACTCGATTCTGAAGCCATCATAATCGCAGTGCATGTCCGGACTCCGCGTATTGGGAGTAAAGGAAACCATGGATGGCCGAAAACGGATGTGAACTCGTTCACATCCCCGCATTTTCTTTGATTGCGAGACTTTCCTCTTTGATTTCAAAGCCTTTTGCCGGTTTAACCGGCGTGCCGCTGGATCCGGCCGGCGGATCGCCCGCGCGCGGCAGGCTCCGCCACGGCACGGATGATCCAGCGCCGGAAGGCGGCGAAGTCGCGCTGATCGGTGCGAAAACTGCGATAGACGAGGTACCAGCGCATGCCCTTCGGCACCGACAGCGCGAACGGCGCGACCAGCCGTCCGGCGGCGAGGTCGTCGTCGATGTAGGGCCGGATCCCCATGGCGATGCCGAGGCCGTCGACGGCGGCCTGCAGCGCCTGGCCGTAAAACTGGAACTGCAGTCCCCGCGCGGTTACCCGGGCGACGCCGGCGGCCTTCAGCCAGGACGGCCAGTCGTCGGGCGAATGCGCGACGCGCAACAGCGCCGGCCCCCTGAGATCGCTCGCGCGCTTGAGCTGCGCCGCCAGCCGCGGCGCGCATACCGGCAACAGATCGGCGGCGAACAGGGGTTCGGCGACCAGGCCCGGCCATTCACCGTCGCCGAGCTTGATGCCGCAACTCCAGTCGTCGCCGAACGGCGCCGCCGCGCCGCCGGTGGTGATACGCACGTCGATGTCGGGCTCGGCCTTGCGAAAATCCGCCAGCCGCGGGATCAGCCATTTCATCGCGAAGGTCGGGCCGACGCCGAGCGTCAGAACGCGGACGCTCGCGGGCGCGGTGACCTGCGCGGTCAGGCTCGCCAGCGCGTCGAAGATCGGCGTCAGCCCGCTCTGATAGGCGCGACCCGCCGCCGTCATCTCCAGCCGGTTCGCCTTGCGCTCGAACAGCGCGACGCCGAGCCGCCGTTCCAGCAGATGCACCATCCGGCTGACCGCCGCCGCCGAGACGTTGAGTTCGCTGCCGGCGCCGGCGAAGCTGCCGGTTCGCGCCGCCGCCTCGAACGCCTTGATGCCGTTGAGAAACAGCAGCCGTCGCATTTCTACCCCAAAACCTGCCACCATCAGGAAAACTTATGCCAGGCCAAGATAACTCAGTTTGTACGCCCTGTCCAAGCAAGGCAGAAATAGCGGCGGGAGATTCGCATGACGCCGCTGATGATAGCAGCCCTCGGCCTGTTGATGGTCGCGACCGCGTTTCTCTCCGGCCTGTTCGGCATGGCCGGCGGGCTGATCCTGATCGGCGTGCTCTTGACGCTGATGCCGCTGCCGTCGGCGATGGTACTGCATGCGATCACGCAGATGGCGTCCAACGGCTGGCGCGCTTTGCTGTGGCGCCGTCACATCCGCTGGCGTCCGGTCGCCATCTACCTGATCGGATGCGCGGTCGCGCTGGCGGCGTGGTCGGTCACGCGCTATGTGCCCGACAAGCCGATGGCGCTGTTGCTGCTCGGGGTAACGCCGTTCCTGGCGCGGCTGACACCGTCGACGCTGAAGCCCGATCCCGAGAGCATCTGGCAGGGCACTTTCTACGGCTCGATTTGCATGGGCCTGATGCTGATGACCGGCGTCTCCGGGCCGCTGATGGACACCTTCTTTCTCGGCGGCAAATTCGATCGCCGCGGCATCGTCGCGACCAAGGCCACCTGCCAGGTCGCTAGTCATTTCGTGAAGCTGATCTATTTCGGCGGCATCATCGACCAGGCCGCGACGCTCGATCCGGTTCTCGCAGCTGTCGCGGTGGCGGCGTCGATGGCCGGCACCACGGCGGCGCGGCGCATCCTGGAGGCGATGACGGATTTGCAGTTTCGCACCTGGGCCGGGCGGCTGATCGCCACGGTTGCCGGCTACTACATCATCTACGGAACCTGGCTGCTGCTCGCGGGCAGCGACGCGCTGGCCAATTGACGAAAGGAGAAAGCCGATGGCCGAGACGGCGGATCCTCTGGTGCTCGATTTCGTCGAATGGATTGCGCGCGAGCCGCGGGTCTATTCGGAGGTGATCGCGACCTGGCGGACGTCGTGCCCGCGGCTGACGATCTGGGAGGATGCCTTCGATCGCGGCTACGTCGCGCGCGAAACCATTGCGGGGTTCGGGATGATTGTGACGGTGACCGAAGCCGGCGAAAGACTTTTGCGCGAGCACGGCCGCGCCGGCTGATCGATCACTTCGCCGCGACGCCAAATGCCCGCCATTGACTTCACGTTCCCTTTGCGGTGAACTTCATGCAATCGCATCTAGTTGCATGAACCCCGCAGGACAGGAACGCGCCATGATCGACCTTTATTACTGGACCACGCCGAACGGCCACAAGATCACGATGTTTCTCGAAGAGGCGGGACTGTCCTACAAGATCTTCCCGATCAATATCGGCAAGGGCGACCAGTTCAAGCCGGAGTTTCTGAAGATCGCGCCGAACAACCGGATTCCGGCGCTGGTCGATCACGAGCCGAAGGGCGGCGGCAAACCGATCTCGATCTTCGAATCCGGCGCGATGCTTTTGTATCTCGCCGAGAAGACCGGCAAATTCCTGCCCGCCGACCTCTACGGCCGTTACGACGCGATCCAGTGGACGTTCTGGCAGATGGGCGGGCTCGGCCCGATGGCCGGGCAGAACCATCATTTCCGCAACTACGCCCAGGACAAGATCGAATACGCCATCACCCGATACGTGAACGAGACCAACCGGCTCTACGGCGTGCTCAACAAGCGTCTGTCCGATCGCGAGTTCATTGCCGGCGACTACTCGATCGCCGACATGGCGAGCTATCCCTGGGTCGTGCCCTACAAGAACCAGGGTCAGAACATCGACGATTTCCCGCATCTGAAGCGCTGGCTCGAGACCATCGGCAAGCGTCCCGCGACGGAGCGCGCCTATGCCAAAGCCAAGGAGGTCAACCCGAATTTCGGCCAGCCCGCGATCCGCACCGAGGAAGAGCGCAAGCTGTTGTTCGGACAGACCGCCGCGGTGGTGAAATAGCCCGCGCAAAGGTCCGTCGTCATGGCCGGGCTTGTCCCGGCCATCCACGTCCCTAGAATGCGTCACGGATAGTAAAGTGACGCCGTCATTGCCAGCCAACGGGTCGCGCGAATGCGCGCCCGGTGACAGGTTCCGCGAAGCAATCCATGCCGCAACAGACAGAAAGCTGGATTGCTTCGTCGCTGCGCTCCTCGCAATGACGGTTGTGAGATCTGCCGGGGAATCGTTCAATGACTCTAAAACTCTTCGAACTCGTCGGCACCGATGTCGGACGCCCGTTCAGTCCGTTCTGCTGGCGCACGCGGATGGCGCTGGCGCACAAGGGGCTGTCGGCGGAAACCATCCCGTGGTGCTTCACCGAGAAGGACGCCATCGCCCCCCACAAATCCGAGAAGGTGCCGGTGCTGCTCGACGGCGAAAATTCGATCGTCGATTCCTGGGCGATCGCGAATTATCTCGAAGACCGCTATCCGGACCGCCCGTCGCTGTTTGGCGGACCGGGCGGCCGCGCCATGGGCCGGATGATCAACTGGTGGGGCGACATCGCAGTGGTCGGCGGCATGTTTCCGCTGATCGTCGCCGATATTCCCGGCCATCTGAAGCCGGTCGATGCCGCCTATTTCCGCAAGAGCCGCGAAGCCCGCTTCGGCAAGCCGCTGGAGGAAGTCGTGGCGGGTCGCGACAAGGCCGTCGAGGGTTTTCGGCGCGCGCTCGACCCGATGCGGCTGACCCTGAAGACGCAACCCTTTCTCGGCGGCGAGGCGCCAAACTACGCCGACTACATCGTGTTCGGCGCATTCCAGTGGGCGCGCGTGGTCAGCCCGTTCAAACTGCTGGCCGAAGAAGATCCGGTTTACCCCTGGCGCGAAAGACTGCTCGATGCGTTCGACGGCATGGCGCGCAAATCGCCGGGCTATCCGGTGTAGCTCTGCGCCCGGCGCACGCGGCACGGAGGAATGTTGACAGCGGGAGGACGCGGCGCACCCGTATTTTTTTACTTCGTCATGCCTGGGCTTGTCCCGGCCATGATTTGGAAACACCGCGTTGCTTATTCAACGTGTACTTCTGCCGCCGCTTTGCGCAAACAATCGCGACACAGGCAATCCTCGCCGTCGAGCGGCATCGGCAGCCGCGCGGTTTCCTCGGCGCACCAGCATGGCCCCGCAAGGCTGCAGGTGAACTCCGTTCCGCATCGGGAACAGGCGAGGCGGCGCGAGGCCGGCACTTCTAACTTGTTTGTCATCAATCCAACCGAATCGTGCGCTCGGTTCTTCATGTCCGGTTCATGCCGAACGGCGGTATATTCGCCGGCCAATATACGCGCAGGGACAATTTTAGGGAAATCCGATGGCCCGCGATTCGCAAACCGCGCTTGTCGCGCTCAATCGCTTCGGTTTCGGCGCGCGCGGCGGCGCGTCGGGCGATCTCGTCAACGCGGCCTCCGACCCGCGTGGTTTTGTAAAGGCCGAATTGAGCCGCTCCAACGGCGTGCTGCTGGAGATGCCGGGATTGCAGTCGACCCCGGCGCTGGCGGAGGCGGTGTTCGCCTATCAAGCGGAGGTCAAGGCCGCGCGCGAGGCGGCGGCGAAGGCGGGTGCGGTTCTATCCGAGGCCAACCCGGCGCCGGCGTCGGCGGATTCCAGGGCGCCGCGGCGCAGCCTGTCGCTCAACAACGTCGCCACGGAAATGTCGGGAAAGGATCCGGCGATGAAGCCGCCGGAAAACGCCAATGCCGGCGCAACGATGGCTACGACCGAAGCGGTGCAGCCCAACGCGCCAAAACAACCGCAGCCGCTCAACGTCATCCAGAAAACCTACCGCGCCGAGGCGCTGGCGCGGCTGCAGCGCGCGGTCATCGCCGATTGCGGCTTCACCGAGCGGCTGGTGGCGTTCTGGTCCAACCATTTCTGCATCTCCGCCAACAAGGGCGAGCTGGCACGGATGTGGGCGGGCTCGTTCGAGCGCGAGGCGATCCGCCCCCATGTGCTCGGCCGCTTCGGCGACATGCTGAAGGCGGTCGAGCAGCATCCGGCGATGCTGTTCTTTCTCGACAACCAGCAATCGCTCGGGCCCGATTCCCGCGCCGGGCAGAACCGCAAGCGCGGCCTTAACGAGAATCTCCCACGCGAAATCATGGAGCTGCATACGCTCGGGGCCGGCGGCGGCTACTCCCAGGAAGATGTCACCTCGCTCGCGCGCATCATCACCGGCTGGACTTTCGCCGGACGGCAAGGGCAGCTCGGCGCGCCCGGCAGTTTTGCCTTCAACGCCAACGCGCATCAGCCGGGCCCGCAGCGGCTGCTCGGCAAGACCTATGAGAACAACGGCGTCGGGCAGGGCGAAGCGGCGCTCGCCGATATCGCGCGCCATCCTTCCACAGCGAGATTCATCGCGACAAAGTTCGTTCGTCATTTCGTGGCCGACGACCCGCCGTCCGCGCTGGTGGCGCGGCTGCAGGATGTGTTCCGCAAATCCGACGGCGATCTCAGGGCGATGACCTTGGCGCTGGTGGATTCCGACGAGGCCTGGCAGGCGCCGCTGACGAAAGTGCGTTCGCCTTACGAATTCCTGGTGGCGACCGGCCGGCTGCTGGCGCGGATTCCCGAGGACCCAGGTCTTTATCTCGGCGGCCTCAATCAGCTCGGCCAGCCGCTCTGGACGCCAGCCGGGCCAAACGGATTTCCCGACACCAACGCGGCGTGGGTCGCGCCGGAAGGCATGAAGCTGCGGCTCGATATCTCGGCGCAGATCGCCTCGCGTCTCGGCAACAATATCGATCCGCGCGATCTGCTGGAACTCGCCGCGGCCGATGCGGCATCGCCGGAGACGCGGCGGACCATCGAGCGCGCGGAGACGCGGCAGCAGGCGCTGGCGCTCCTGCTGATGTCGCCGGAATTCCAGAGGAGATGACGATGGATTGCCGTGAAAGCCTGACATCGCCGCGAACGTCGCGGCGCGCGCTGCTGCTCGGCGGCGCGTCGTTCGCGGCCTGGGCCTATCTGCCGAAATTCGCCCGTGCCGCCGACGGCCGCGACCCGCGGCTGATCGTCGTGATCCTGCGCGGCGCGCTCGACGGGCTTCCCACCATAGCCCCGGTGGGCGATCCCGATTATGCCGGCCTGCACGGCGCGATCGCGCTGACTTCCGATGGCCCGCACGCGGCGACCATGCTGGACTCCTTCTTCGCGCTGCATCCGTCGATGCCGGAATTCGCGCGGATGTATCGGGAGAAACACGCCTCGGTGATCCATGCGGTCTCGACGCCCTATCGCGACCGCTCGCATTTCGATGGACAGGACGTGCTCGAGAGCGGTTTTGCCGGACCGGGCCGGGTGCAATCGGGCTGGCTCAATCGTGCGCTGGAAGGATTGCCGCGCGGCGACCGGGTGACGGGCGCGCTCGCCGTCGGTCCGACCACGCCGCTGGTGCTGCGCGGCGCGGCGCCGACCGTGGGCTGGGCGCCGGTGGCGTTGCCGCAGGCCGACGACGATACCGCGATGCGGCTGGTCGAGCTTTACCGGCACCGCGACCCGGCGCTGGCGACGGCGTTGTCGCAAGGGTTGCAAATCGACAAGACCGCGCGGGGCGACGACATGAAACCGAAGCCCGGCACCAACAATATCGGCGCGATGCGGCTGGTGGCGCGCGGCGCCGCCAAGCTGATGGCGGCCGACGACGGCCCGCGGATCGCGGCGCTTGCCTTTGACGGCTGGGATACCCACGCTAATGAAGGCGGCCCGGTCGGGCGGCTCGCGCAGCTGCTGTCAGGCCTTGATGGCGCGCTGGCGGAATTCGAAAGCGGATTGGGCGAGCGCTGGCGCGACAGCATCGTGGTGGTCGCGACCGAGTTCGGTCGCACCGCGCGCATCAACGGCACGCAAGGCACCGATCACGGCACCGGCACGATCGCACTGCTCGCCGGCGGCGCGGTGAAAGGCGGGCGCGTGATTTCCGATTGGCCGGGGCTGAAGCCCGCCAATCTCTACGAGGCCCGCGACCTCGCGCCGACCACCGATCTGCGCGCCGTGATCAAGGGCGTGCTGCGCGACCATCTCGGGCTTGCCGAGCGGGTGCTGGCGGAAACGGTGTTTCCCGACAGCGCGGCGGTGAAGCCGATGAAGGGGCTTGTAATCTGAGTCTTGCTGGCTCCCGCCTTCCGTCGCCGATCAAGCGGAATTGTCAGCTTGCGCGTATCCGGCGGTCCGGCATCATATATAAAACAGGTTTGGTGCTGACGGACACCCGTCGAGATCAGGAGATCGAGCCATGTTCATCGCCATGAATCGTTTTCGCGTCGCAAGAGGCTCCGAAGCCGCGTTCGAACACGTCTGGGCCTCGCGCGACAGCCATCTCGGCAAGGTGCCGGGCTTCGTGGAGTTTCATTTGCTCAGGGGGCCAGAAGCCGAGGATCACACGCTCTATGCGTCGCACACGATCTGGGAAAGCAAGGCGGCGTTCGAAGCGTGGACCAGGTCGGACGCATTCCGGGCGGCGCACCAGAAGGCCGGCGACAACAAGCCGCTCTATCTCGACCACCCGCAGTTCGAAGGGTTCGAAGTGATGCAGACTGTGGCGCGGCCGAAGGCGGGCGCGGCGGCGGCAGGCTGAATGCGGGGGCTAGTTGGTTAAGCTGCCAACAACGCTCGTCATTCCGGGCCTGCGCCAAGTGGCGCATCCCGGAATGACGACTCTATTTCGTGATCTTGTCGATCTCTGTGAGATCCTCCGCGCTCAGCTTCCAGCCGATCGCGTTCACGTTCTGCTCGACCTGCTCGACGCGGGTGGCGCCGGCGATCACGCTCGAGACCTGCGGGCGTGCCGCCAGCCATGAGAAGGCAAGTTCGAGCAGGGTATGGCCGCGCGCTTGCGCGAACGCCTGCAGCTTCTCGACCATGTCCTCGTTGCGCGGCGTGACGTAGCGGTCGCGTATCGCGGGCATCTTGGCAAAGCGCGTATCGGCCGGCACGGCGGCGCCGCGTTTGTATTTGCCGGTGAGAAGGCCGCTGGCCAGCGGAAAGAACGGCAGCAGCCCGAGATTGTAGGCCTGCGCCGCCGGCAGCAGATCCTTTTCGATGTCGCGCACCACGAGGCTGTATTCGTCCTGGCAGGAGACGAACGGGCTGACATTCATCGCGCGCGCGGTGAATTCGGCCTCGGCGATGCGCCAGGCCGGAAAATTCGAATTGCCGATATAGCGCACCTTGCCCTGCCGGATCAGGTCGTCGAGCGCCCGCAGCGTCTCCTCGAGCGGCGTCAGCGGATCGTAATCGTGCTGCTGGTAGAGATCGATATAGTCGGTCTTCAGCCGCTTCAGGCTGGCCTCGACCGCGGACATGATGTAGCGCCGCGACGCGCCCTGTTTGGTGCCGTCATTGCTCATCGGCTTGGAATATTTCGTCGCCAGCACGATGTCCTTGCGGCGGTCGCCGAGCACCTCGCCCAGCACGGTCTCGGAGCCGCCCATGCCCGCATAGATGTCGGCGGTGTCGAACAGCGTGATGCCGAGGTCGATCGCCTTGTGGATCACCTTGCGCGAGGTTTCCAGATCGGTGCGCTGGCCGAAATTGTTGCAGCCGAGACCGACGGCGGAAACACGCAGGCCGGAGCCGCCGAGATTGCGAATTTGCATGGGATGGATCCTGTGGGGAATGAAGCGCGAGACAGGGCCGCATTTTGGCCCGCATGCTTCAAAGCCGCAAGGCTTGGCGCGCCATGGCGCCCATGCGGTTCACGCCGGGTCCGGCAGCGCCTGTTCGGCGGCCGCCGGCATCACCGGCGGCGCGTCGCGCAGGGCCGCCGCGGTCATGCGCCGGACCGACCGTTCGGCCTCGCGCGCGATCGCCTTACGGTCCGCGCGCATGTCGTAGGCGATGGCTTCGCCCCAGCTCACGGTGACATCGACCGCGCCCGACGCCAGCACGCGCGCGAGATGCGGCATCAGGTCGGCATCGCCGTACCATGCCACGCGCTCGCGCAAGGCCCGGCCGATCGGCACACCGCCAAAGCCGACGTAAGCCACCGACATCGGTTGCACGGTGATATTCGCGTGATGCGCGGAGTTGCCGAGTGCATGATGAACCGCGCCGACCAGCGCCGAGCGGAACGGCAACACGCGGGTGCCGTCGCTCGAAGTGCCCTCCGCGAACAGCACGACGGCGTCGCCGTCGAGCAACCGGCCGGCGATCTCGCGTGTGGCGGCGCCGGTCTGCTGCCGGGCCTGCCGGTTGATGAACACGGTTCGCTGCAATTTCGCGAGCCAGCCGAATACCAGCCATCCCGCCACCTCGCTCTTGGCGACGAACACCACGGGCGACAGCGCGGATATGACGGAGATGTCGAGCCAGGAGACGTGATTGGAGAGGATCAGCGCGGGACTGGCGGTCGATCGTGTGCCAACCTCGCGAATCCGCACGCCGATCAGCGCGCAGAGAATGCGGTGGTAGAGATGCGGAACGCTCCGCTGCAGCCGCAGGTCAAACAGGATTGCGATCAACTGGAATGGCAGCAGCGCCAGCGTAAGCGCCAGAAAGGCAAAACCAAAGAGGACGACACGGGTCATGAAGGCGGCTCGCCTGAGTGCTTGATGCGGATAGTGATTTCGGTGAGCTGTACCCGACGCAACCAAACGGGCAAAAGCTGAAGTCCAAAAAAGTGCGGCCCCGGTCAGACGCGGCGACTGACGGGGACCGCTGGAGCGAATGATCCGTGACGGGGGGCCTGATCAGACGCAGGGCGCAGGCTAGTCCTGCTTTGTTACGCAGCAATGACAGCCGGAATTATCCACAGGCCTGGAAGGGCCGCCGAGGCGGCATCCGCGGCTTGGTGCAAAATGCAAATCGTCAGAACAGCTTGCGGTACACGACAAATCCCGAGTGCTCGGCCACCTTGTCGTAAAGCTGCATCGCGGTGAGGTTCGTCTGGTGGGTCTGCCAGTAGACGCGCGGCGATCCAGCAAGCCTTGCCTGTTCGTAGGCGCCATTGATCAGCGCTCTGCCGACGCCTTTTCCGCGCGCGGATTCGGCAGCGAACAAATCCTGTAAATAGCAGACGGGCTCGATGGCGGTGGTGCTGCGATGGAATAAATAATGCGTCAGGCCGAGCAATCGTCCGCCGCTTTCCGCGACAAGACCGTGGACCGGTTCATAGGCGTCGAAGAAGCGCTCCCACGTCATTCGTGTAATCTCGGGGGAAAGCGCGGTCGCGCCCGCTCGCCCGTAAAACGCATTGTATCCATCCCACAGCGGCAGCCATTGGTCGTAGTCCTGCGGAGTTACCAGGCGGACGGACAGCTCGCCGGGCCTTTGGGATTTTGCATTCATGGACGGAGCAACCCGAAGGGCGCGCGCGAGCGCCGATGATCTCGCTCCCTTACTAGGGACACCGCCCGGAAGGATCAATCCCGTTTGCGGTTCGATGCAGCGCCGCTTCTATTCCGCGGCGCGCAGGTGCTGGCCAAGACCGCGGTTTCCGCTGCCGCGCAGCGACAGGTAGTATTCGGCCCTGGCGGGGTCGTCGGTGTGGCGGACGAGGTCGGTGATCGGCGTGTAGCTCAGCATCCGTCCGCCGTCAGGCAATGCCGTGCAGCTGAAACGCAGCACCTTGCCGTCGGCGAGCCTGATGCTGATCGGGGTGGAATCCCCCGAGCGTATCATCTCGGTGCGCTCGGCGATGAAGGCATTCAATTCATCCTCCGGCAGCTCGAAGGCGCCGGTATCGCGGCCGTGATACATCAGCGCGATGAAGGGCGGCTTGCTGTCGGCCTTGTCGTCGGGAAGTGAAAAATAATCGCGGAAGGCGCGGTTGATGAATTCCGCGCGGGTGTCGGAATCCAAAAGCACGATGCCGATGTCGAACTGGTCGAGCGCCGCCGACAGCCGCGCGGCCGTGGCATAGTGCCGTCGCTCCCACGCGAACGCGTCCATCATCCTTTGCCGCAGCAGGCCGGTGATGGCGGCAGTGCCGCCCGCGGTCACCGACAGCATCGCCAGCCGCACCAGATCGGCCATGTCGTAGCCGGGCGCCGCACGGTGGTTGAGGAAGAACAGCGCGGAAAAGCCGACCGCGAGGGCAGCGCTGATCAGGCCGGAGGCGAGGCCCGAGAGCGAGCCCGCGAAGGCGACGATGCAGACGAACAGCGGCGCCGGATTGGGAACGCCAATAATGTGACGATCGATCACGAAGGCAATCACAGCCGTCGCCGTCGTCAGAGCAGGGCCACAGATTGCGCGCCAGTCGAACTGCATGCCTGTTTCTCGTTCCGCCACGAGAGTAACGCGCCCAGCTTGACCGATAATTGCATTTGCGGCGGGCTTTCTCGCTCCATGGTTAAGGAAAGGTTGGTGCGAAAGAATCGGCTTTCAGGCTTTATTGGATCAAATGACATCGGGAGGCGAGGGGAAGGGGGTTTCGCAGCATCAATGTCGGCGCAAACGCCAGTCACTTTCCCCGCAGCTGCGGCTGCATGGCGCTGCCCGGCGAATGTCCCCTGAGTGGCCAAGGGGCTTCTTCGCCGCGCGTGCCGGTGGCAATCAGGAGCGATGCCGCGAGCAGGATCGCCACCGCAAGCGCAAGGGTTACAACCACGACAGGTATCTTCATCGTTGCCTGATCGCGATGCCGGGCACCGCGCGTTGTCGCGCAAAATTGCGAATGGCCTGGAAAAATCTTTCACTATGCGGGAAGTGGCATAGCCATCGAGACCTTGATCGAAAGCACCGTGAGGGTGACGATCAGGCACAGCGACAACGAGCCGATCGCGAGCGAAGCCGCGACGGCGTCCGTCAGTCGGGACGATGCTACGGGCGCGGAGCGGCCATTAAAGCCTGCTGCGCCGGGCGACCGCTTCATGGTCGGAGATCCTTCAACCGCGGGCGAATCACCCGCAACCTTCAACATATCTCTGGAATCGCTGGCAATTTTGCGGCGGGGTGCCGTGGAAAATGGCGGAAAGACGGCGGGCCAGCCGGGTATGCCCATTACACCCGTTGTTATGACCGCTATTTCCCGGCCTTTGGGCTACGGCCTCGGTTTGAAATCCCGGGGGTTCGACGCCCCTGTCACGCCCGCGGTGCCATTCCCATATGCTGGCCGCAAAGCATCGAACGGGAGCCCTCCATGCTCGCCTCGATCATTTTTGTAACCCTCGTTCTCGCGGTCATGTTTTGGTGTGGGCGCAGCACCGCCAACTTCGCGGCACGGAGGGGGCGATCGAAAGGCGTCTGGTTCCTGCTGGGCTCTGTGTTCTTTCCCATTCCGTCGATCGTCCTGGCGCTTTTGCCGGCCCCCAGCAAGGAGAAGGCAGTCGTCTCAAGCTGAGACGCTGCCGCCTTCAGGCGTCGGCGGCGATGCCGGGCGAATCCTCGACTTCGGCCCCGGGTTGCCAGTCCATAGTGACAAAGCCCGGGATCTGCTCGACCCGGCGCAGCCAGGCGCGGATCGCGGGAAAGGTCGCCAGATCGTAGTCGCAGCGGTCGGCGACGTGGGTGTAGCCATACACGGCGATATCGGCGACGGTGAGCTGGCCGGCGGCAAAATACTCATGGGTCTTGAGGTGATTTTCCATCACCTGCAACGCGGCATAGCCCCGCTCCATCCAGTCTTCCAGCGCATGCGTCTGCAGGTCGCGGCCACCCTTGACCAGCGCCAGCCAGAAATAGGCGGCGCCGATATTCGGCTCCAGCGCGTGCTGCTCGAAGAACATCCACTGCAGCGCCTCGGCGCGTTCGATCCGCGATTCCGGCGCCAGGGGCGTGCCGCCGCAGACATACCAGAGGATGGCGTTGGATTCGGCGAGGTAGCGACCTTCGGCGACTTCCAGGAGCGGCACCTGACCGCTTGGATTCTTGGCGAGGAATTCCGGCGTGCGGCTCTCGCCGCGCAGGATGTCGATCTCGATGGCGCGATAGGGCGCGTTCAACAGCGCCAGCGCAAGGCGGACCTTGTAGCTGTTGCCGGAGCGCTGCATCGAATAGAGTTTGTACATTCGGTTTCGTTCGATCGGTAAGAAAGACAGACTGGTCGGAAGGTTTGCTGGTCGGAAATATTTGGCCCGTGTGCGCGGAGCGATCGCCTTGTCACCCCTCAACGCGGCTAAACAATGATGCCGATGTTGCTGCGTCGCAAGGCCCGCAGGATGGAAAAGGTCGAAAACCTCTACCGCACTGCAACCGTGGAGAAGTCTTTTCCAACACGCCGGAACAAATCAGATCACGCCTGCGCGAGTCGGTGGGGGCTGGCCGTTGAGTTCGCGCGATCCAGCACCGCGCGCCGCAAGGTGAAAACGTAAAGCGTTAGCAGCACCAGCAGGCCGAGTGGTATGCCAGTCGCTCCGGCGACACTGCGCGCTGCCAGCGGTACGATCCAGGCCGCCGCCAGCAGGCTGATCTCGTAGTCGCGGAATCCCCCGGCAAAACCGGCGCTGACAATGAATGCAATTGCCAGCGCAAGGATCATGAGATCGTAATCCAGCACATGCGGGGAAGCCAGCAAGGTCGCGATTGCCAGAAGCGCGCACTTGAGTTCGGGGTCGCAGGATGAACGCCAGGTCCACGCCGTGCCGCACACGGTCGCGACCGAAACCACGCTCTGCACGACATACGCGACCGGGGCGCCGCCGCCCCACATCCTCACCGCCGAAAAAACACTTTGCAGTTTTTCGAAACCGACATCGCCC
>Ga0210410_10002399_pt1 | contig 16802 bp, 14 predicted proteins | sample IncBWC4MmetaG_FD_161058 | JGI IMG/M metagenome (GOLD analysis project Ga0210410, IMG submission 161058) | Forest soil microbial communities from Barre Woods Harvard Forest LTER site, Petersham, Massachusetts, United States - Inc-BW-C-4-M | ecosystem: Environmental > Terrestrial > Soil >... | reverse complement strand
CTTCTGTCCTGCACCTCGCAAACCGAACATTGGAACGCAACATGCCTTTAGTACGGGGAGGAGGGTTTATGTTTGCCCCGGCGCTAGAGTCCAAAACACACTTCCCCCTTTTGACTCGCCGGCCGTGGCAGTTACACGTCACCCTCCGCGATCTCCCCAGCGATACCGCGCCTGACGCCCTACCGGCGAGGGCAAAACTTGAGCCTCTCACCTCGTGCGCTCTGTCCTCGCTGGTCTTCCCACTTGCTCAACCTGGCGGTTCTTTCCGATTCTTGCGCTTCGAGCCGTTGCTTCTCGCCCACGTCGGTCAGACCTACACGACTCGAGAGTGCTTGCACTTTGCGTTGCGCACTTTTGGCAATCTGCTCAGGACTGCTCGCTTGAATCTGTCGGCTCCGACGATCTCCCGCTTTGCCCGAGTCGCGACCCTCCTTTTCTGTGTCGCGCTCTTCAACTCGTCCAGTTCCGCAGCGCCCGTACCATCGCAGCATCCGCACGACAACCCGTCTGGACAAACAAACACACCCAGAGCCCCTGAGCCATCGCTAGCCGGTGAAGCGGAGCCCCGACACAAAAGCTATGGCACTGTGAGCGGTCGGGTCGTAGATCAAAACGGCAACGCCCTTGTTGGGATCAACGTGCAAATTCGGTGCGACCAGGAATCCCCGATTCAGGAAGTGCAATCCGATGAGGATGGGCGATTCGACTTTGACCGAGTACCCCCCGGGCCCTTTCAACTCACTACCATGGCGGAGGGCTTCGTCACGCAAACCATCTCCAACACTCTGCGGCCCGGTGAGGATTACGTCGTGCCCCCAATCACAATGTCCCTGGCGATGGTGGTCACCGAGGTGCGCGTCTCGCCTTCAACCGAAGAAATCGCACAAGAGGAGTTCAAAGAGCTCAAACAGCAACGCGTTCTCGGCATTGTTCCCAACTTCTACGTCAGCTACGTTGGCGAAGCTGCCCCTCTGAGCCCAAAGCGGAAATTCGAGCTCGCTCTGAAAGCAACCACGGATCCGGTCACCACCATGGGCGTCGCTACGATTGCCGGGGTGGGCCAAGCCACGAATCGCTTTAGCGGGTATGGCCAAGGCGCGCAAGGCTATGCCAAGCGCTATGGCGCTTCCTATGCAAACTTTGCTTCCGGATTATGGATCGGAGGAGCGATCCTGCCTTCCATTCTCAAGCAGGATCCTAGGTACTTCTATAAGGGAAGCGGTACCAAACGTTCCCGATTCCTGTACGCTGTCTCTCGTACCTTCATTTGTAAAGGGGACAATCAACAATGGCAGCCCAATTATTCCTCTGTCCTCGGCGACCTCGCTGCCGGCGGCCTTTCAAATCTATATATTCCTGAAAGAGACCGTCACGGAGCTCGGCTAACTTTCGAAAACGCAGGGATCGCCCTCGGAACCAGCGCGGCCATCAACGTTCTACAAGAATTCGTCCTGCACCGACTCACGTCGCGAAAACAGTAGAAATCGCTCGGGCTGAACAAAAAGCAGATTCCTTCTCCAACGCGCCGCTTACGTTCGGTGCGCTCACACTCTCGGCCCGTTTTCCTGAGGATGTTGTTAGTGTCAATTCTCTGGCGAAAGTGCTACCCCATTAACTCCCGCGGCATCCCGGCTCTTGTCGGCGACAGTCGGCCTGTGAATCGGGGTGTGTTCTCAACGGTTTGCAGCAGGCAGCCAGCGCATGTTGGCAGGCGGCTTGCAACATCCGGGTGGCCGGCCTGCAACCAACGAACCCTCTCCAACGATGCCGTGGAGGGGGCTCGAATCGCCGGCTAAAAAAGGGGATACCGTGAAGAGCCTTCTGCGCGTTGTTGTTGCTTTCATTGCAATTTGTGCGTTGGGAAATTCCAGAGCGGCCGCTCAAGACACTTCTTCCCAGGCCACAGCTTCCTCTGCCGGCGGCACGGACGCATTTGTGGACCAGAAGTTTGCCCTCCTGCGCAGGGATATTCGATCGGTGAAGAAGCAACTCATCGCCGCGAATTTGACGCTGTCCGGCAACGAAGCTGCCAAGTTCTGGCCGGTCTATGATCAATATTCCACGGAACTCTCCAAGATCAACGACACCAGGATCGTTATTATCAAGGAGTATGGCGACGCATATGGCTCGCTGACAGACGAGCAGGCCGACAATCTGATCCGTCGCTGGCTCGATACGGACATCGCAGCAGCCTCTCTTCGCCAGAAATATGTGCCGATCTTTCGAAACGTATTGCCCGGAAAGACTGCGGCGACCTTCTTCCAGTTGGACCGCCGCATCAGCATGATGATCGACCTTCAATTGACATCGCAACTACCTCTGGTCCAGAGCCAAGACTAAGTACGCGAGCCGGGTGGCTCTCTTTTTCGCGAACGGGAAGGGAGAACGAGGGATGGTGGGTGCGAATGAGCTTCAGAAAAGCGGGGCCGAAACGGAGTTCTCCCTCGCAGTACTGGAATTGAACGAGCTTCGGCCTAAGACCCACGCAGCTCCGGAGGACGGCCAACCCGCGCAACCTGCCGCACCAACCGTCGAACTGACGCTCAACGGCACCCAACTGTTTCTTGCAATGGGCGCCGTCTTGGCACTCACTGCAGTGTTGCTTTGGGCGGTTCTGCACTATTGGATCTTTGCTCACTGAAAACAAATAGCAGACTGGAGTCCCGGCGTGCCTGGAACGCACTGACTTTGACGAGCCTCGTTCGCGAATTCTCGAGCTTGTAACGATGAAACCATTCGACAACATACTTTTCCCCGTGGACTTCTCGCTTTCCTGCACCGCCATCGCTCCCTACGTCAAACGGGCCGCGGAGATATTCGGAGCGAAAGTCACGCTGGCGCATGTGTTCGATCTGGGCAGTTCCGGCGGACTCGAACTCTACGTACGGCCGCTCCCCGAAGTGCTAGCTGATCATCACACCGTGGCGCGCAACCAACTGAGTTCGTTTCTTGTGCAGGAATTCCCCATGGCCGAGCATTCCCGTATTGTGTTGTCCGGAGACGTTGCCACACGTCTCATCGAACTCGCCCGTACGGGCGGCTTCGACCTCATCATCATGCCTACCCATGCCAGTCACTTTCGTAGCGCGCTCCTTGGTTCGACAACGGCGAAGGTGCTAAACGGGGCTGACTGCCCGGTCCTGACGGCACAGCACGCCGAGATGATGGTCCCACGGAGCTTGCGGCACCGGGAATGGGTTTGCGGTATTGACCTCAGCCCACGTTCTGAGTGGGTGCTCCGCTTTGCGAGCAACACTGCGGCTGCAGCGGGCGCGACACTCACCGCGATTCATGCGATTCCCATCCGTGAGGTTGATGGCCCTATTCAGCTCGATCTCGACCAGAAAGCGAATTCTTCGGTTGCTTCGGCGGTACACCTCGAACTCGATCGGCTTCAGAAAGCCTCGGGACCTGGGACCCAAGTTCGCCTGGCACTCGGTCCAATACGAGAGGTGCTTCTTGAAGCAGCTCGCCGACGCGATGCCGATGTTTTGCTTATTGGAAGGGAGCCTCAGAACACCCGCTCGGGTCGTTTGCGAGACTTTACGTACAAAATAGTTCGCGACTCTCCCTGCCCGGTTGTGAGCATCTAGCGAGCAAACGCTTGCTGGTTTCAACCCGAACTCCAACCGGAGATCTGATCGACTAAGACGTATTTACAAGTACTTGGCAGTCCCCCCTAGCCTTATGAGCTATTGTAAGTACTTGTTGTTGTTTCCGCTCTGTCACGGCAGAAGCCAAAGGATAGATATTCGGCTGATTCGCCGCAACATGGCATCCAAATTTCTTCGCGACGGCTCAAACCGCGATGCAACGGTTCACCAGACCGTTTGTGGAACCGTGACAAAAGCTACCAAGAATGGGAGCGGCAAGAGTAACAGCAGGCGGTTTGCTAATTCACTCTGACCCGTTCGCACTGATTCATTTTCGTTCTTTTGTTTGCGTTAGAGACTCCCCAGTTGCGCTGAAAGCCCTCATTTGCACTCGAATGCTTACCAAGCGCTTACCAGAAATCTGACCGATTCGGCGGCGATTTTTCGGACCTCAAACCGCGCAGGACCGCTGCTTGAGTCTTGACAAAGTAATTGTTCAACGTCTCGATGGCCGATTTGTGGGTTGAAAGATCCTCAAGAAGAAGACTTTGCACCCTGACGGCCTCGTGCCCAAAGCACACTTCAGCGAAAAGCCGACTTTTCGACCAAGTGGCTGCGCGAGATGTTTTTCCGCGGGCACCCGATGCCTCAGCTTGCTCAACGGAGCAGGCCGTCGCAAAGGCAATTATTGCATTCGCGAGTACTCCAATTTGGCCTGCTTCAAGACCGGGAGGTAAGGAAGTTTTTGTACGCGGTGCGGGCCGGGCAGTATCGCCTTGCAAAGCGTAGGAGCGAGCGAGTCCGAGGCGGGCAAGCCCCCAAGGAAAAGTGGAAACCGGTCCCGGATGGTCGATGAACTTTTGGAATTCGTTCGCTGCCCAGTTGCCGTAAATATCTGGCTCTCTGCCCTCTCGGCGCAGGGGAAGGATGAAGGTGCTACTCGGACTAGACAGATGGTCCGTTTTCCGGGTCTAGGGACGCCTGTACCTGAGCCTTCCGTCCACAGTAACACATGCAATTGGCACGGGTCTCATGCCACGCTTCCTTTGTACTGAATCACTAAGACAGTGGAGTCGTCAGACTGCGGCGCGCCTGCAGTAAAGCTCTTTACCCCTGCCCAGATTGCGGTGGCCAACTCTTGGGCAGTCTTTCCCTTAAACTCGCTTATGAGTGCGTGCAGCCGCGCTTCTTCGAAGAACTCGCTCTCATTGTTCACCGCCTCGGAAACACCGTCCGAGTAGATCACCAGAAAATCGCCGGGGTCTAGCTTCGCGCTCGTACTGTGGTATTCGGTTTCGCCAAACATGCCGACGGGGAGATTTGGCGAACCAAGCGCCTCGAGCGTGCCCGAGCGCCTAACGATCAGCGGCGGAACGTGTCCTGCATTCACATATTCGAAGTGTCCCTTGGCGTCGAGGACTCCATAAAAGACGGTTGCATAACGATTATCTGTCGTACGTTCGCTGATATAGTTATTCACGCGTGCAAAAATGTCGGGCAGCGGAAGGTCCAATTTGGCGGTGGTGAAGAAAACGCCCTGAAGCAAGGTAGCGAGCAGGGCTGCGGAGATCCCCTTTCCGACGACATCGCCGACGAAGAATCCCAGGCGCCCGCCTTCAAGCGAGATTACATCAAAACAGTCGCCGCCAACCGAATGGCACTCAAACGTAAATCCGGCAACTGCAACGCTCGGCAAATCCGGCAGCAATTTCGGGAGAAGCGTTTGCTGGATCTGGCTCGCGATTTCAATCTCACGGTCGAGCCGCGCTTTATCGAGTGCGGCTGCCTCAGCTTGCTTTGCTGTTGTGATGTCCGTCATTGCACCCACAAATTCGACGCCGCCCGAGGCTGCTTTGGACGGGCGGCCGACGACTCGCAGATGCTTGATCGACCCGTTAGGCATCAACAACCGATGTTCAAAATCGAACTCTGTTTTCTCGGCTGAAGCGCGTTCGATGAGTTGTCGGATGGCCGATCTGTCTTCCGGGTGAGTCCGTTGCAGTACCATCTCCATTGTAACCTTGGTGCCGGGCTGGTACTCAAACATGCGGAAGCTTTCTTGGGACCAGTAGATCTCTCCGCTGGATACATCTAATCCGAAACTGCCGGTCTGGCTCAATTTCTGCGCTTCCGCAAGGTATGTTTCGCTGCGGTTCAGCGCCTCTTCGGAAAGCCGAAGTTCAACCCTCTCTCTGACTTCCCGTAAAGCCCGTCGCACCGAGGGCACTATCCTCGAGATTCGCGTCTTCAAAACATAGTCCGTGGCACCCACCTTGAGCGCTTCTATGGCCACTTCCTCGCCCAACGTTCCAGAAACGAAGATGAAGGGCACGTCAGGGCGCTTGTGTAGCGCAAGCTCCAGTGCGGAGGCGCCGTCAAAGGAGGGTAGCGTGTAGTCGGCCAGAATCAAGTCAATGTCACCTTGTTCGAGCGCAGCTACGAATTCAGCTTCAGTCTCAACGCGTCTAAGTTCACACAGAATGTTTTCCGCTTCGAGCATCGCCTGAATCAAGGCTACATCGTTCGGATCATCTTCCAGGGAGAGTATCCGCAGGTGAAATTTCATGTTCCCTTTTTCACGGTTCCGGGAGGCGGCTCGTTGATCACTCCCCAGAAAACGCCCAATTCTCGGATGGCATTTACAAATTCGTGAAAGTCAACGGGCTTCACCACATATGCGTTGACCCCAAGCTTATAGCTGGCCACCATGTCCTTTTCCTGGTTTGACGACGTGAGTACCACTACGGGGATCATTCTTAGCTTCTCGTCAGATTTGACTTGCTTCAACACGTCCAACCCATCGACTTTAGGCAGTTTTAGATCCAAAAGCATGACCGCGGGGTTATCTGTGCCGCGACTCTGAAACTGTCCGCGGTAATGGAGATAGTCCAACGCCTCTTCGCCGTCGCGGACCACAATAATCTCATTGGCCAGATTGAATTCCTCAAGAGCCGTCAGAGTAAGCTCCACGTCCTTGGGATCGTCTTCCACAATCAAAATGCGTCCTAGTTTGCTGCCGATTTCCATAAATATCCTTGTGGCGTTGGAATTGAAAAATAAAACGTGGCGCCCTTGTCAACTGCTCCCTCGGCCCAGACACTGCCTCCGTGACGATGGATAATGCGCTGAACCGTAGCCAATCCGATGCCTGTGCCTTCAAACGCATCGGCCTGATGCAAGCGCTGAAACACCCCAAATAATCTTTTGACGTACTTCATATCGAATCCCACGCCGTTGTCTTTGACGAATACGACTGCTTCGTTTTTGCTTCTATCGGCGCGCCCGATCTCAATTTCGACCTGCGGTCGCGTGCGTGTGAATTTAATGGCGTTCGAAAGAAGGTTCACCAGTACCATCCTAAGCATCGAACGGTCTCCATAGACGGACGGAAGGCCACTGATTTTCCAGGCAATTTGGCGTTCCCCAAATTCATGGCGAACCTCCGTAAGAGCTTCCCTCACAAGGTCCTCCAGATTCACCAGCGTTTCTTGTGTCTCCGCGCGTCCAATCCTCGAAAACGCCAAGAGGTCATCAATCAGATTGCCCATCCGCTTGGCCGATTCGAGAATGGTGGTGATGTAGCGGTTGCTCTTTTCATTGCCTTCAGAAGAAAACTGCTTATGCAGCAGCTCCGTATAACCAGAGATATGGCGCAGAGGCGCGCGCAGGTCGTGGGATATGGAATAAGCAAAAGCTTCCAGCTCTCTGTTTGTGGCTTCGAGCTCCCTAGACCGCTTCGCAAGTTCCTCGTTAAGGCCGCGGATCTCTTCCAAGTGGGCTTTCTGCAATGTAAGTTCACCTTCCACGGCCTTGTACCTAGTAAGGTCGCGGTAGATCGCATATTCCGCGATTTGCTCGCCCGGAACAGAGACGGGAACAGCCAGCAATGAAACAGGCACACGACCACCGTCTTTTCGTCGGCGGATCGTCTCCGCCCGTATCGTCTTGCCATGCAGAATCCCGTGTGTGTACTCGTGTGCTTCGCCACGCAGTTCATCCGGGGCGATCAGGTCGTTGATGGGGTATCCAACCGCTTCCTCGGGCGTGTAGCCGAACATCCGGGTAAACTCCCGGTTCACCCGAAGAATGCAATCCCGGACATCGAGAAGGACCACACCTTCCGGCGCTTGTTCAAAGAGTTCATCAAGATATGCTTTTTGAGTTGCGGTGCGCCTCGCAAGTGCCTGGTTGAGGCCGCGGATATCCTCCTCCCGGTGCTTGCGCTCGGTGATGTCGTTGTTGCTTTCCAGGATGGACATTGGCCGCCCTTGTTCGTCACGCTGGAGGCACCAACGGCTGGACACCACCACTTCCGTTCCATCCGCTTTGGCATTTTTAAGGTCTCCTTCCCAACGCCCGCTCCGCTGGACTTCCGCAATGATATCGTCGAGCGGTACAGGAAAAACGGTACGCAAGAGCTCGTGAGAGTGTTTTCCAATCGTCTGTTCCGCTGTAAACCCGTACAATTCCTGGGCTCCGCGATTCCAGTACGTTATGACCTCATTCATATCGCGAACGAAGATCGGATCACGCGTGAGATCGAGAAGCCTGGCCTGCTGGGTCCGTATCGTCACTTCCCGCTGAAGCTCATCGCGAGATTGAAGAAGGTTGCGCTCCACGCGGCGTCGAACGTTGCTAAGCCAAGCGATCAGTAACGCAAAGAGAATGAACGCGACATAATAGGGAATGTCATCCCGTATGATGTGGAAATTGTGGCCGGGCTCGCTAAAGTACTTGAGGGCTGATATTGAAAGTACAAGCGCAAGAATGCCGGGCCCCACCCCCGCATACCAAACACTTAGGGCGATAGCAATCCAAAAAAGACCAGGAATTCTGCCTTTCAGGAGGAGTTCCAAGCCAAGTGCACAGGCGACGGATAAGACTGCAAGTCCGTAGCCTCGTACCGCCGATCGGATTCTCGACAATGACGGTTTCCCTCCGCACCGTGCGCGACCGCGCGGGCCGCGGCGTGCGCAAACTCATTGGATTTCCCGACGACTGGTAAGCAACATTTTTGCCAAAACGCCGAACGCGTAAGTGATTGAGTGGAATGGCGATCGTCGACAAGCAAGAGACTTGTGTCGACGCACTCGTTAATTGTTTAACGATTTTGACGGCATTCCGTCACGACCTTGCCGGTAGCATTTCGCACCGCAATCGAAATACTTTCCCTTGTGCACATCCATGCCGATATATTTAGCGCTAGTCATAATGGCGTTCCTCTCTCTGGAGCGGTTGAGAGGCACTCAAACCTACTCCGCAAGGGGCGCCCTTTTACATTGCGTCGGTAAATCGCAAAAGTGGCTCACCGTACCTGCGTGGTCGACGTAGCAATGCCCCTTGAGGCCGTCGTTACTGATTTCAGAGAGATTCCCCTCAGCGCATAGCGTTTGGATTGTCCTTGTTGTCCTAAATCGGGGGTGCTGCATCAAATTAATCAAGAACTCAGCAGATTTAGCGTGTTCGGCACGGCCGTTGTAAAGAGCCGTTCTACAGGAGGGTCATTTTGAAGAAATTCAAGCAGATTTGGAGATTCACGATATTACTCTTTCTTGGAGCGACCGTTTCCCAGGCAGACACTTTGGAGCTGAAAAATGGCAGCTTTATCAAGGGCAGGTTTGTGGGCGGAACGGAAACGGAGATCAAGTTCGAAGTTGGTTCGTCAGTACAGAGTTACAACGTCGCTGACATCGCATCGCTAAAGTTTGACTCCGAAGGAGCAGCAGGTGACCTGCCAGGGGCAAGAAACCAAGCCAGCGAGGCTCCTCTATCTGTCACTATCCCCGCAGGAACGCAGCTTTCTGTGCGGACGATTGATCCCATTGATTCGACAAGAAACCATGTCGGGGATCGTTTCCAAGCCACGCTTGAAGAACCGCTGGTGGTCGATGGCAACGTAGTGGTCGCCAAAGGTGCCGACGTCTATGGCAAGCTTGCAGAATCGAAGACGTCAGGAACGTTTGCCGGTAAATCAGAACTTCGGCTGGAGCTCACGGGCATCGTGGTCAATGGGCAGACGGTGCCACTCATGACAGGAGAATATCAATTAAGTGGCAAGTCACGCGGTGCGAGCACTGCGAAGAGAACGGTTGGCGGAGCGGCGGTAGGAACGATCATTGGTGCCCTCGCCGGTGGCGGCAAGGGGGCAGCCATTGGAGCGGGCGTCGGCGGAGCTGCAGGCGCCGGATCGGAAATCATCAACAAGGGAGACCAGGTCAAAGTGCCCAGCGAGACTCTGTTGGAATTTACGGTGCAGCAGGCTGTCTCTATACCGGTACAGCGGAACTAAGTGACGCACTCTAGATTTGGGAGCCCCTCATCGACGACACAGCTCCTTGTACAGACATAATTCCCCGGTTTTGGTTCCGTAAGCTTTATTGTTCGATCTCGAAAATCAGTTCCAGGGCCACCGGGGTCCCAAGTGGAAGGCTGGCGACGCCGTGGATTAGGCGGCTCCGTATCGCAGAACTCGATTCGGCGTGGAATCTTGTAGCTCGTGAGGACCCGTGGCTCTTCCTTCGCGAGAGAATCCGCCAACTCTAGAATGCGGTCACGGCCTTCGGCGTGATCAGTGCGCTAACGGTGAATCCCCGGATCATGCAATATGCGCTAAAACTAGAATTCTAGTCTGCTGCGTCAACCTCTTTTGGCACACAACCTTCGACTTTCACCGTCCCTGACTACTTCGCGAACCGTTTGCGCCGAGAGAAGTGTCCTTCGAAGTGGTGCTTCCACGGGCGGGGATTTCGCCAGCGCCTAATAGTTTCGGGCGGCTGAGAGCTACCTAGCGTCAGGCCCTTGAACTTTACTTCGCATTTCCAGAACCGTTGTACACGCATTCGGTAATGAACCGAATGCTCGGGATCAAGCGGCTGGAGCTTCCAAAACTACGCCGTCTCTTCTTCTTCGTTTTTCCACGGAAGACTGGCAAAAGATTTTTCGTAGAGTGCTTCAACGGCTTCAACCTCGCGGTCCGTAAGTGCGGCAAATTCGTTTGCCCGAGCCCGGTTCGAAAGGTGCCCCTTTCCCTGGTGCAGGAATCGCTGCAAAAGATTTACTTTCCTTTCCGGCATGTCAACCATTTCTTGTATCGCCTTGGAGAACCGGTCATACGCTTCGAGGTACGCCAGTTCCTGCGGCAGGTCCTGATCGACAGTCTGCTCCACGCACTCATAGAGAAATTCCGCGTGCGCGGTCGCATCGAAGTAGCGATAGTAGTCGGCGGTGTCATTCAGCACGCGGACGTTTCCCTGAGGCGTCGGCTCCCATTCGATAAAGTCCAGGAGCGGCCGCGAATACGATTCAAGAACTGCAGTGTAGCGTGGCATCTCACGGTAGATCGCAGCGCTAACGGGAAAAACGACACCCGGCGGATTGTATCCGCCCAACGCCAATACATGATGGATCAGCCATCGGTGGAGGCGCCCGTTGCCATCTTCAAACGGATGTATATAGACGAATCCGAACGAAACTGCAGCCGCCACCACAACCGGATCGATCCCTGTTTTCGCTACACGCTCATCGTAGTCAACGACCCCTTCAACCAGATCTGCCAAGTCTTGGGCGCGAGCGCTGATATGCGCCGGAATAGGTTCTTGCGTTCCCCGATCATGGGTTCCTACGAACCCGCCTTCCGTTCTTAATCCCACGTGCACGAAACGCGTGTCCCCGATGACGATTCGCTGGAGTCTCTCCAATTCCGCGATGCTGAGTGTCCGGGTTCCCGCCTCACTGATTGCCTTGGCCCAGCGCTCAGCCCTCTGTGGAGATGGCTTTTCCCCCTCGATCTGGAACGATGCGCGGCTGTCGTTCAGTAACAGGAATGCCGCCGCGCGCGCCATGATATCGGCGTGCGTGCGGGCGGCGATCACTCGAGCCTTTTCGTTCAAGCCCTTTGATACAAACCCCTCGAGAAGTTTGGTTCGGGAAACAAGCGGACAGAAGGATCGAGTTCCCGGCAAGTTGTCGATGACTTTGTGACGGCTCGAAATTGCCCCTTTGGCAATTCCGTATTGTTGCGCCGGATCAAGCACCGGTACCGCTTTGATTTTCCCCGGTTCGCGAAGATCCAGTTCGCGTCCGGTCAGCCATTCGTATAAAAACCAGAGCCGACGGGCGTATGCACCCATGGGTTGCGCTTTGACGAGAGCAGCGATCTCTTCGCCGTTGATGGTCCGGAAAAGCGCGGCTAACACTCCGAGATTCACACCCTCCCATTTGAGCGCGAATTCCAGATGGCCGTATAAGTCATCGTCGGGTTCATGACGTGGAGTCAGAACTTTCCATTCCTTCGTGGACGCGGGATGGTGTCGCGTGGCGATGCCTGCGAGGGTCCGCGGGAGCGGGACCTTCAATTGATAATGATCGAGGAGTGCCGCGTACCCGGCTGGCCGAAGAGGCTCTGGGGTCGGCGCTCCGCGAAATTCACTCACCATTTGTGAGAATGGCTCACTCATAGCCGTTCCTGTGATTATTAATCACTCACTCTAGCTAGGAAGTGTGAAAGCTACTCACTAACCGCGAATAGCAATCACTCTATTACTTCACACGCGAATTATACTCACTACGTGAGCGCCTGTCCAGCGACGTCATCGCTTCTTCAAATCCGTGCCCTTCCTGGCCAAACCTGCGCCTGATCCGCCCGCTCCTCCTGTCAAGGGTCTTCGCTTCGCTTCGATGAACGCCAAACCCAGGCGCCCTTGACAGCGCGGACGGACAGGCGCTTTCCCCCGCCACGAAGGGCATTTGCTTTTCATGCACCGCTCCGCGTTGCGCGGAGGGCAAAACCCGAAAACACAAAGGAGCGAACAATGCAAACAGAACAAGCAGAGCTGTATTTCCGACAGGGCAGTTCCGACAAGGTGTACCACTTACAGTTGGAGAATGTGCAAGACCAATGGTCCGTCCAAGCACAATGGGGGCGGCGCGGCTCCGCCTTGCAAAGCGACGTGAAAGCGAATGGCGTTCCCTACGAGGAAGCGAAGCGTGTGTACGACCGCATCCTTCGAGAGAAAACGGGCAAGGGCTATCAAATCGTTCAAGCAACCACTAATGGCGACACGCCGATTTCTGTTGGGTTGCCTGCCAGCAAGGAACAGTCCGGCCATGTGCCGGAATTGCTGACGCCCATCGAGGAGCCGGAGGCGTTGCTTCTGGCTCAAGATGCGTCCCGGTGGTTCCAGCAGAAATTTGATGGGCGGCGGCTCGCCGTGCAAAAGGTCGACGGAAAGTATTCCGGCATCAACAAACTCGGCCAAGTCGTTCCCATTGACGCGCGCCTTTCCGAGCCGCTGGACCTTGTGCAAGCGAAGGCTTTTTTGGCGGACGGGGAAATCACCGATTCCCATTTCTACATCTGGGACCTCCTCGGTGTGAACGATACTGACCTTCGCACCGAACCCTACGAAATCCGCTATGTCCACCTGACCCGCCTCTTTCGCGGCGTCCATGAAACCCTTCGCGTCTGCGAAACGGCCATGACAACAAAAGCCAAACGCGCCTTTGTGAAAGCCATGCGCGACGCGAATGCCGAGGGCTTCGTTTGCAAGAACAGGTACGCCGCCTATGCGGCTGGGCGAGCGGGACAGCACTTCAAATGTAAGTTTGTCGCCACGGCATCTTTCATCGTTGGCCCGAAACCCGACAAGAAGGCGGACGACGGCCACCGCTCAATTGCCGTGTACCTCTTGGATGGCAAACGGCCGCGTTTTATGGGCACGGTTGGAGTGCCCGAACGCTATCCGCTCCCGCGCGTGGAGCAGGTCGTGGAAGTACGTTACCTCTACTGCCATCCCGGACCCGAAGGAAAACTCATTCAGGCGAAATACTTTGGCAAAGTGCGCGACGACGTTCAGCTCGCTGAATGCACAGTGAGTCAGTTGAAACTGAAAGCCGGTGAAAGCGAACCGACAGAATCCTGAAGGTTTGCTTAACCTTGTTTCCGGAAAGCGTCAGCCCGATGGAGCGCCTTTATGGGCTCCATCGGGCTGGACTTATTTTTTGGAGCTGTTCGAACGGAAAAGCCTCCCGTCGCAATTACGAATCGAACAGAGATGGCTGCCTTTCAACCGACGCCGGTAATCCCTCGTCTCCCCAGAGCTGGCGAAATAGAGCAAGAGTTCCCGGCCCGAACCCTGCGTAATGATTGTTCGCAAAAGCCAAAATCATGATCCGCCGTTCGCGAGCTTTCTTTAGCTCCTTCACCCACTCGAATAGTTCTCCTTGGCGATCGATGATCACCTTGTCCCAGGTAGTCGTCTGTTCCTCAATCGCTTTCCGGTCGCCAAGCCAGCGCACGTAAGTGAAGTCCGCTGTGATGAGATCCAAGCCGTTGTTCATCTCCCAGGGCCGCGGCATCCAATTGTGATCCGTGAGTGCGAAAGCGACGACATGCTCCTGCAACAGATCCAGAAAGGAGGCGCCGAGCCAATCCTTGTTCCGAATCTCGAGGGCGAATTTAAATCCCTTGGGGAGCTTCTCAAGGAATGGTTTCAGTCTTGCCATGAACTCATTGGCGCTCTTGAATTTCCACTGGTTGAAGTATCCAAATTGAAGAAGGAGCGGGCCAAGCTTCTCGCCGAGCGCATCCATGGTTTTCAAAAACTCGGTGAGCTCTTTGTCACAATTCAAAAGTACTTTTTCATGCGTTATGACCTGCGGCACTTTGGCGGCAAAGAGAAAGCCGGGTGGTGTCTTCTTGTACCAGCCTTGCACTGTGGAAAGAGCCGGAGTTCCGTAATAGGTGCTGTCAATTTCGACAGCATCGAATTTCGTCGCGTAATACGAAAGGCGCTCGGCCGCTTTCATACCGCGAGGATAGAACGGGCCGTCCCATCCTTTGGCCGTAAAGGACGATGTTCCAATCCGTATTTCCGCCATACCCCCGCAATTCTACATCCGGTGAGTTGATGGTCGGCTCCCCGATGGCACAATGAACCAATTTCCGCCGTGCAGGTCATGCGATCAGGCGGAGATCACTTCCTACATGCCGACTTCCCGTTACCTAATCCGGCCAAAATCGCTTGAGCCCCGTTTTGGATAACTTCCGGCTTGCCGACCACCCGGACCGATGGATGGCAGCGTGAAACCCCACGACAAGTGGATCACTTCAACGGATAGCGCGTTTTTCATCCAAATGGTGGCCACTAGATGTCTGTGCCTTCCCGCGAACCTACTACCGACACCCTAAACAACACGCCGCCAGATAAGTGGCTATCCTGATTTTCTGTGTTCGGGGCTAAGCGGCGAGTCTATCCCTGTCTGCTTGTAGCAGATGTCTTTCCCAACAGCTCAGTTCTTGTCCGTCGAAGGGTTCAGCATGGTAGCGGCGGTATCGTGGCTCGCGCCCAGCGAGTGCTGGTTCGTAAACCTTTTCCCGAACCCATCTCTGTCCTGCCTCAATTTCCGCTGCGCAGTGGACACAAATGTTGGTGCCGCTTGCGACCATTTTTCACCTCCTGCTCGACAACCTGATGCGATCCGATCTACTGTTCTCCGAGGCACGAAGTCTGTACGATGCCTTCTTGGTCTTCTGTTTTCGGATCGACGATTTTTCCGGTCGGACACGGCTGATCAATGACGATGCGATTCTTTCGGAGACTTTGAACAGACTTTGTGTGTCTGGCTTCGTTTCGAAACGCTCCGACCAGATCAGAAATCCCTCCGCATTTACAACCCTCGACGTAATATGCAGCAGGTTGTTATCCTCGCGTACTGTTCCTTCAAAGACGATCAGAGCATCAAGCTTGCGGGCGACAGAAGGAAGGTCAAGAGCTTGCGCGACCAGTGGTGTTATTGAACTGGCAGTGGTCACGCGAAAGCCTTCGGTGCGGCCTATTTCGTGGATTAATTCATCGGTGATAATTTGGGCGCAGGCACCAGACAAGCCGCCGCCCGATGCATCCACAAAAGGCAAAACCGCTGTGCGGATTCCCCGTCCTTCAATGAAAAGATCACTCCGACTGTCATCTTTCAAGTTATCGTTGCCATCGTGCCTGCGGTTAGGCCGAAAGACAGGGGCATAGCTGCCCAGCCGATAGTAGATAAGGACTGGATCATCCTTACCAACGGATTCGTAGTATTCCTTTAATTTGCTGCGGAGCCTCCGGGCCTCGCTGCGAACGATTGAATCAATGTTGGGGTGATACGGAGGTTTGCGATCGTAGACCTCCGTGCCAATCAAGTATTCCTTCAGCATCTCCGCGTCGCCTGCTAGAGTTGCTTCAACTGTGAAGCGAAGAAACCGGCTAAGGCGGTCCGATTGAATGAACATTGAGCTTTCCAGAATTCGTGAGAGCTCTTCACGAATAGCTTCTTCGGAGATCCCTTCTTCTTCGCTCGTAGGTCTGCTGATAACCAAGTTTTCTCTCATAACAACTCCATTCATCAAGCAAATCGAAAACATATAACCGATTGGTGGACTCAGCCATTTCTGTCGACAGTTTCCCACTCGTACTGAAATCCGGCCATTTTCATTGCGTTCGCCGGCGTCTGGTACGACCTCTTGCTTGGTCGACCCACTCTCGGACATAGGCAGGACAATTTTCGAGCTTCTTGCTATCTGCCTCGCAACTGCCGAGAAATGTGATCGCATCCTGGTTGACCAGTGTCACGTCCCTCAAATCCATCACCACGTGCTGCCCCGCTTTCTCCAAGGCGAGCAGTTGTTGGAGCTCCCCGACATCTTTTGCTTCAATTCGGCCACTGAGCGTGAAGGCGACTCCACCATTGGCTGATCTCAGAATTTTGAGCATGCACACTCCCAATGTTTGAAACGAATTTGATAATTCTGCAGCCACCTCAGCCCGACTCACCTGAAAGATGCGCCGACCGCCCCACGCGCAGGTCGCGCAATACCGAGGCGTTTCATCTTGTGAAACAGGGTGGTGCGCTTCAAGCCGAGTCTGGCGGCTGCTCCTTCCGGACCACCGAGCCTCCACTTCGCGCTCTCGCAGGCTGCAATAATTTCTCCACGTATCTTTTCTTCAAGTGTCGGGTTGACGATTTCTGGCTCCGGCGGCTCACAGGTCTCGAGCGGCCCTGGTTCAAAGATGCCATCATTGGAAAGAATGACGCCGCGCTCGATGTAGTTTTGCAACTCTCGAATGTTACCGGGCCAGTAATGGCCAACCAGGGCACGCATGGTTTCCTCAGGGATGGTTTCGATTGTTTTGCCCATGGAGTCCGCGAACTGTTGAACGAAATGTTCCA
>Ga0210410_10002398_pt1 | contig 16806 bp, 15 predicted proteins | sample IncBWC4MmetaG_FD_161058 | JGI IMG/M metagenome (GOLD analysis project Ga0210410, IMG submission 161058) | Forest soil microbial communities from Barre Woods Harvard Forest LTER site, Petersham, Massachusetts, United States - Inc-BW-C-4-M | ecosystem: Environmental > Terrestrial > Soil >... | reverse complement strand
TATCAGCATTCACCGGGTCGGCATAGTTCTGCTCGATCGTTTCATACACTTCGGTGAACTGCTTCAAGCTGTCGCGGACGTCGGAGTCGCTGCTGGGCGCGGTCGCCGGGCTGATTCTCTGAGCGAACAGCATACCCAGCAGACCGAACGTAGCCAGAACGAAAACAATCAGGAAGAGAGAACGACGAGAACTACCAGCCATGTATCGAAATCCTCGGGCAGGGACGTGGAGGGACCCGGCCACCCCATCTGAGCGCAGTATAACATTGGGAGCGCCTGTTTAGTTGGATGCAAACGGTCGCTGGGGGTTACATTGGAGCGACGGCCTTTGGGGGCGTGGTTGGGGTGGCCCGAGCCTTTCAGGGACGGTTGCAAACGCGACCGTGGAAAACCATCCTTGGCGAAGGAGAACACATCGCGCCAGCCGAGTTAGAAACAACCGAGATCGCCACGGGGGCGGTGCAGGGACGGGCCTCTGGCCCGTCCAACGGCACCACACGATCTTTTCTACTTGCCGACGTAGGTGCGCGGTGCGCCGATACCGGTGCATTGGTCGAAACCAACCTTGCAGCGCGAATCTCCCTGAGTGATGTCCTTGAAATCGGCTTGGTATTCGGCCGGATTGGCTAACTCGCTGTAGAGCCAGGTCAGTTCATTCCGGCTCGACGTCTGTTTGTTTCCGGCAGCATTCACAATGCCCGCAAAGGTCGGCGAAGCCCAGCTCGTACCGCCGACCGAAATCCAGCCTCCCTGGAAGTAAACGGCAGCGCAGCAGTAATCGGCAGCCACATCGGGATATCCACGATGAGTGCCAACGATGGCTGAAACGCCGTCCTGGTAGCTCGGTCTGGGCTCATAGGGACTGAGGTCGCCACCGCCCCCGCCCGTGTAGTAAACCTCGTTCACAAAATTGCCGCTTGGATCGCGGTTGAAATGTGTGCCGCCGACCGAGACTACGTTGGGAGACGCCCCGGGATAGATGCTGACGCCTATACCGGAATCGCCGCTGGCGGCGAAGTAGACCACTCCTGGCTTGGTGAAGTACGCGTCCCAGTTGATCTCCTGGGCAACTTCCGGATCGCCCCAGCTCATGCTGACGACGCCGCCTCCAGCTTTGGCCACCAGACTTGCGGCGAGCTTGACCGCTGCCCAGGTAGGGTCGGTGTTGACTTGCTTGGATTCGACCAGGAAGATCTTGGCATTTGGCGCCATGGCGTGGGCCCACTCGATGTCTAATGCCTCCTCGACCAACCACTCCCCGTAGACGGGAGGTTTCGTGGTCCCGGGCCATCGCACCGTAAGGTTGGCATCTGGAATGCCAAAGTAAGCGGAGAAGGCATGCAGATCGGCGGCCGCGGTCGGGTAATCACCGGCGTCGACGATGGCAATCGCGCCCCAGCCGCCGGTGGGCACATTTTTGCTGGTGGCGATTGGGCAACCCGTGGGTCCAGTTACCAACTGGTACACACAGGCTAGGGATCCTGGCGTCTCATCGTTAGGAGAGGGGCCGTTGGGGTTCGGGACATCCGAGTCGACAAAGAAGTAATTTGTGTGATGACGGCCAGGCTGCGGAATACTGGATGACGGATAGATAATCTTGTGTCCGTTGAAAACGGACTCAATGCTTGTTTGAGCGAAAACCGGAAAACATACGATACCGAGAAAAAGCCCGATGATCATCGCGATTACAAAGGAACGTCTCATTTGCTGACTCCTTAAATATGCGGTCGGCAATGATGCCAGCGATATGATGACGGTTGTATCGCGCAAATGCAAGCCCGAAACCGGGCGACTGGCGGGGCTTGTGGCCATCAATTCGACTCGGGAGGGTGGCCCTCCGGAGTTCGCGCCATCCAAATGACACCGAAGAAAATCCTAAAGGGGGACGTAGCCGTCCGTGGGCGAAAGTCGAGGGCGGCGGCGGGCTAGCTCCGATTGGGGTCGTGAGCGTAGCGGCGACTGGCAGCGATAGCCCTGGAGCGCCCCTCCGCCGCATGTACCTCCAAAGTCGGTTGTTTACGGCTGGAGGGCCGCCTCGCCGTGACGGCAATGTGAACATCCTGGCCGAGCAAGAGTAGAAAGCGCAAAAGCCGCTCGATCGAAAAGTCGGTAAGACGTCCCCGCATCAAGGCAGACACCTTGGGTTGATCCACGCCGAGCACCTTTCCCGCCTGCACCTGGGTCAGTTTTCGGCCCGCGATGATGTCAACGATCCGATCAGCCAGATTGGCCTTCGCTCGTGCCGCTTGCGGATTGGCGACGCCGAGATCGGCATAAATATTCCCGCCGCTTGCCACGCAATGCTTTTTCATCATGGTCCTTCCAGTTCCGCTTCCAACTCCACCACTTGCGCCAGGCGCCGCTTCCCAAGACCGATTTCACGTTTCGGGGTTGCGATGCCCTGTTTGGACTCTTCTGGAACACGTGCAAGACGTAAATCGCGCTCGGAAACCTCACTGTATATACACGGCGATGAACGTGCCACCTTTGAAGTCGGACACCATCTCCAGCACGCCCGGCGCAATACCTGTCAGGGGTTTCGCATTCACCGGCATCTTGCCCTGCTGGACTCGCTCTAACGCAAACCCAATCTCGCTCTTAACTCCGTCCGCTCGCGAAGCATCTCTCGCGAATCGCCCATGAATCGTACCGGCCTCATCGAGGTGGCTGTCATGTCTTCAGTGTAGATATGCTAATAGTAGCATACCGTCAAGGGATGAGTTAAGCGGTGGTCAAAAACAACTAATGAAATGAAGAGATGTCCGCTACTTCGCCTGCACTACCACCGCATCGGCCAAGTGCATCGGCGTGGGTGAGCGATCTCCGACTTCGAGCGTTTGGCCGTGCGCGAGATATTGCGCGAGCACGGCGGGCTCGGACCAATCCAGATCCCAGCCGTTTTCAATTGCGACGATGGTGTAGGAGCCGGGAATCACATTGGCCAGGCTGAAACTTCCGTCGAGATCGCTTTGGTCGCGGCGAAAGCGATCGTGATTCGCTTCTGGATCTTTGGGTACCAGAACGATCATCGCGCCGGACGTACCCTTTCCAGTTCGCTTCGCGAAGCCTTCGACGGTGACCGAACCTCCCACCAGCGAGAGTGCAACGGTGAGCGCTGCGCCGGGAGGCACGTCCAAGGCGTGTCCGGAAATTGTTCCGGCCTCCGACGCGATGCGAACCACCGAATAGCGGTTCGTAGCGGAGCCCGCCACGATGTCATACTTGCCCGGAATGACGTCCGTAAAATTGGCCTCGCCCTTGCCATCCACCTCGGTGGCGTCGACTCTTCCCTTGCTGTTGCGCAGGCCAATCTGGAGTTGCGACGGAAGATTCGCTGCGCCCTCGATCTGAACCGTCGCCGTGATCTTGCCCGCCGATCGACCCGAGGACCCGTCGAGTTCGCCGCCGCTGCTGAGATTGACTTCGGTGGGCTCTTGCAGTTGGCCGCTGGAATCCCGCATGCGGACTGTATACCGGCCCGCGGCAACTCCGGTCAGCTCAACCAGGCCAGGAGCGACATTCTGAATATTGCTGTTCTCAACCTCTTCCACACCGTCGAAGGAGGGTTTTTGCAGCACCGGGACACTCATCCCTTGCGTGCTGTCTTCGGGAACATGCACGATGAGATGCAGCGATGGAACGGGATTCAGGTGGATGTCAGCCTCCAGGCGATCCCCGCCGCGGACTGGGATGGGAGCGGCATCCTCGGCCTCGGTAGCATCGCCGTAGTAGGTGGTGGGGTAGACGACGTCGAGGGATGGATCTACCCGGAGAGGCGGATTCGCTGCGCCCTCGCCCGTCGAAGTTGGATGAACCGCGTACCAGGGCGAAGCTTTTACCGAGACAAAGTAGGTTCCCTCGCTGAGGGGCGTCACTTCGTAGCGGCCTTGATCGTCCGCCATGGCGCTGCGAAAATTAACAATGCGGCTCACGCCCTGAAAATGGTCCTCACGATACACCATGATTTGCGCATGGCGAACGGGGCCCTGGAATTCATCGAGCACCTTGCCGGTGAGCACGGCGTTCGGCGAGAGTCGTAGAGCAAGGTTTTCGGTATCGAGTTCGGCGCCGGTTACGATCGCGGTCGAGAACTGGTCGTGCTGGTTGTAGGAAGCGGTGATGAATCCGCGCTTCGCTCCATCGAGCGAGTACTTGCCCGCGGGGACATGGAACTCGAAGCGTCCGTCGTTGCTGGTGACGATGGATTGCATGCTCTGCCGATTCTTCGCGTCGGCGATGGTGACGCGGGAGCGCGCCAGCGAGCCACCGGTCTTCGCGTTGACGACCGTCCCGGCGATGCGGTACGGGCCGGAAGGAATCAGGGTTCGCTGAGGGTTCTCGGTCTGCGCCAGCGCGGAACAGAACAGAAGCGCGCAGGCCGCTGTGAGTATTGCCTGTCGGCATGATCGAAAGGCAGAAATCATTGGTCGTTCTCCGAAACGCCCGCCGAAATGCTCGTCGAAATCAACTGCAGCTGCACGTGTTCCTTTTGTCCACCAAACACGCGAACCACCGGTCCCTTCGAATCGTAAGTGCGCAGGGCTTCGGGATTCCGGTATTCGAGCTCGTGTTGCTCCCGATCGAACGCAAGCAGGCGATAGGCGCCTGGAGCCAGCCCCTGCGAAACGAAACTTCCATCCGGACTCACCCAGATCTCGGTGAGCTGCCCGCTGCTGTCCGCAAGGGGAATGCAGTAGATATGCGCCGCGGCCTGCCCACCGAACGGTGCATAAGAAGTCCAGCCTCGAGCGTCGCCGCTTGCGAGGTTGGCGCCGCCTGAAATCACCGGTCGTTGCGCGGGCGGCGTAACTCCATCGACTGTGCCGCTGATCTCCGCCGTATCATCGCGCATCGTGATTTCGATGGGAGACGCTGTCCCTCCCGCGGCGACGACCAGCGGCTGATGCAGCAAGTCAAGATTGCCGGAGCGGATCGAGGCGGGGTAGCCGCGTGACGAATTGACTCGCACCCAGTAGCTTCCCGCCGGAGCACCCTCAATGACCAAAGCTTCGTCTCCAGCCCGTCTGGGGTCCCGCAGAAAAACCTGTGGCCCTACTCCAAAATCATCGGCGGGCTCGAGCGTTACGCTCAAATAGCGACGCGGACCCTTGATCACCGTGTTGCGGCCGTTGATGTTCCATGTCATCGAGCCCGGGTTATCGGCAGAGGTGAATTCTTCCTTAACGTTGACTGGAATCGAGGTGTTGGACGCGAGCGTCATACTTGGCCCATCGATTGCGGAACCTTTGATGGTGATTGTCTGGATCCCAGTCACGCCATCGGGTCCGAACCTCGATGCTTCGATGGTGTAGGTTCCGTCGGGCAACATGCCTTCTATCGCATGGTCACTGTTGTTGTAGCCGAGCGAAAATCCCGGCCCCTTCCGTCCGTGCGCGTAGACGCTGACGGCGACTCCGTTGTCCGGCGCATTTATGACCGGCACCTTGACGCGGTAATAGGGCAACTTCACCAGCGAAAGGTTGAACGTCTGCGTCTGGCCGGCAGCCAATTGAATTGTGGCAGCAGATCCGAAATCGGGCGCGCTCTGGTAATAGACAGGCGGGTATCCGAACAGCTGTCCGCGCGGGTCATTGGAGCGAGGGAGGTTAAGTGGATCCGTGGTGATCGGGTCGCGGTCGAGTAACTCATGAGTCAAGAGCTTATAAGTGCCGGCGGGAAGCTCCGCAAAACGGAATTGACCATCCGACGTGGACTGAGCGCCTCGAACTGGAAGCCAGCGGGCGCGACCGTTCTGCACCTGCCGGCGGTAGACTTGCAGCATGATACTGTCGGGCGGCTCCGAGGTGGGAAGAGTGACCGCGCCGACAATCAGGCTCTCGGGCGTGAGGGCGAGGGTCACGTCCTTCAACGCTTCGTTCTGAAGGTTTTGCGCCAGGCCGTTGGCGGCGTCCAGGAAACCTGGCTTACGGGCCATCAGCATATAAGGACGATTGGGAATAGCAGACTGAGTCTGGCCACTGACAGGAGTGGTCAAAACCGAACCGCCCTCAGGAGTGGAGTCGACCTTCGGCAAAGTGAATTCAAACCGGCCCTCACTATTGGTCAGGGTGGCGAAACGATTGTCGGGGGAAGAAACCAGGGCGCGGGCGATCGGCTCATGCGTCACGCTGTTAATCACAATGCCCCGGATGGTATCGGTGTCGGTCTTGTCGGATGTGGACTGCCCGGCGGCGGCGCTCAGGCAGGCGATGGCGAAGGAGAGCGAGAGAATGCGCGCGCCTTGAGATGTTCGCCGCAATACTCGCTGGCACGAGCACAGTAGAACTTTGCAAGATAAAACATGGGGAGACAGATGATGCTCGCCGGTCTTCAACTGGATTGCTCCAACCTTGAATTATTGTGGCCCAGCACCGGGGAATGCACAACGCAAGTACTATGCAGTGGGAATCGCCTGGGCGGCTTAGGGGTTGCCTTCAGGAGTGGGAAACCGGCCTCAGAAGAAGCGCGTGACACCCTCTTCCAGCACGACAACTTTGTCTTTCACGCCAGCTTTCAGGGCTTCGCGCTCCAACAACTGGAGGGGTTCTTCTATGGGCTCATGCGACAGGCGAAATGTTCCGTAATGCATGGGGACCATCCAGCGGGCCTTGAGATCGAGAAAGGCGCGAGTGGCGTCGGCGGGACTGGTGTGGACATTGCGAAATTGGGGTGGATTGTAGGCGCCGATGGGCAGCAGTGCCAGTTCCGGCGACAGGCGGCGTCCGATTTCGCGGAAACCTGCGAAGTAGGCGGTATCTCCGGCGTGGTACACGGAGTGTTTGCCGCTGCGCAGCACGTAGCCGCCATAGCCGCGGTGGGAATCCTTGAGGATGCGTGCTCCCCAATGCCGAGAAGGTACGTGAGTGACGTCGAGCGTGCCGTGGCGATAGGTATTCCACCATTCGAGTTCGACAATCTCTTCAAATCCGAGATCGGAGACCAGGTCGAACAAGTGATGAGGTACGACTAGGGTGGGCGCGGTTCCGGTCTGGCGGCGGGTCTGGCGCGCGATGGTGCGCAGCGACTGGCGGTGCAGGTGATCAAAGTGCGCGTGCGTCACCAGGACAAGATCCATCGGAGGCAGGTCGCGCAGGTTCAATCCAGGTTGACGCAGGCGCTTTAGAACGAACAGCCAGCGCGCGAAATTGGGATCGATGACGACGTTTTGTCCGCCAATTTGCAAAAAGAAGCTGGAGTGTCCGATGAAGGTGACGCCGAGCTCGCCGTTTGAAACCAATTGCGGTTTGTGGGTCTTGCCGGTGCGAGGCGTGACTACGGAATGCCGCACCAGGCGCGTGAATTGACTGGCTCGTTTGCGCAGCGCGGGATTTTTCAATGAGGACTTCAACATTGGTCCGACCAAGTATGATTCGACCAGTATGATTCGCCTACTATGATTGGAGCGGTCCGCTCGAAACGCGGATGATTGCTACATTATCGGCTTTGTTCTCTCAAGTCTCCAGCAAAATATAGATGCTATGGAAGGGGAAGTCGGCACGTGGGCGGAGAGATTTCTTCGTATCAGTGTTTCCGGGGTAATGATTTTTCCCGTGTGAATAGACTTGTTTGCCTTGACCGTCGCTTTGCTGGTCATTTCTAATCTAATCCAAAGTTTAGGCGAAATGCTTTGTTCGGAAAGACTTTGGAAAGGACTGACGCTGATGCGTGTAGCTTTTCTGGGCATGGGAATTATGGGACGGTCGATGGCCGCCAACCTGGTCAAAGCCGGGCACGAGGTCGCCGTCTGGAATCGCTCCGCCGGTAAGGATTCAGAAGGCGCACGCCGCGCGGCTTCTCCGGCGGATGCGGCCGAGGGCGTCGAAGTGGTGTGGATGTGCGTCTCCGACACGAAGGCGGTCGACGATGTGCTGTTTGGCCCGAGCGGTGTTGATCAGGTTCTGGCCGAGGGCATGATTATTGCGGACTCGAGCACGATTTCGCCCTCCGCCACGCGACGCTTTGCGGAGCGCGTGAAGGCGCGTGGCGTCGATTATGTGGACGCTCCGATGACCGGCTCCAAGATTGCCGCTGAAGCGGGGCAACTGATCTTCATGGTGGGGGGCGACGAAGCTGTGCTGGCTCGCCTGCGGCCGCTTTTTCAAGCGATGGGCAAGCAGGTGTTTCACATGGGTGAAACGGGCAAAGGACAGGCCACGAAGCTGGTCATGAATCTGCAGATTGCGCTCATCTATGAAGGATTCGCCGAAGCGCTGGCGCTCGCCACCAAGCTCGGCGTGGACGTGGAAAAGCTGTTGCCGCTGATACAGGCATCCATGGTGCGATCGGGGGTGGTGGAGTACAAAGCCCCGTTCATTCTGAAGCGCGACTTCTCGCCGAATTTTCCTCTGCGGCTGATGCTGAAAGATATTCGCCTGGCACTCGATGCAGCCAAGGAAGCGCGCGTGCGTCTGCCTGGACTGGAAGCAGTGGAAGAGGTCTACGACGTCGCGGCCGAGGAAGGGCAGGCGGATCTCGACTATGCGTCGACGCTTACGTTGCTGGAAAAATGGGCGGGGGTGGAAGTGAAGCCGGCATCAAAGTAGGCTGAACTGGAAAGTCTCATCGCCGGAATCATGCAATTTTCTGACTCCTGCCGTTCTTGAGGATGGTGTTTCGCGGTAGGCACCAGACTTCGCTGGTTCGAGGGCGTAAATGCACGATCGTCTGGCCGGGGTCATTCTTGTTGCATCCTCGATCCTTCTTTCTTCCTCCTTCCTTAACGCTACAGAAATCCGGGGCAAGGTGGTCAGCGTTGATCGGGGGGAACCCTTGGCGCGGGTTCAGGTCGCGGTTCTCGTCGAAGCGCAACGCGAAGTCGTTGCCGCGGCCATCACCACGAAAGACGGCAGCTTTGTCGTCCAAGGGTTGGCCCCCGGCCACTACATGCTGCGGCTGAACGCGGTCGGGTATCGCCTGATCACGGTTGAATTCTCGCTGGCGGTCGACGAAGCGGCTAAGGAATTTGACGTCACGCTGGTGCCCGATAACTTCCGCCGAACGGAAAGAGTTGAAGTGAAAGGTGACATTTTCCAGGGGCCGGATTCCCCGGCGGTCATCGAGCTCAACCTTACAAGTTCGGAGATTCGTGAGACCTCCACGGTGCTGGCCGACGATCCGTTTCGGGCGATTCAGACATTGCCCGGGGTCTCCGCGTCCGGTAACAACGATTTCTTCGCGCAGTTTTCGGTGATGGGCACGCCCTTCGATGATGTCAGCACTTATATCGATGGCATTCTGGTTCCACAACCATTCCACGGTGAGCCTGGTTTCAACCAAGGGGCCACTCTGAGCCTGCTGACCAGCGAGACCGTTGAAGAGGTCAAGCTTCTGCCGATAGCGTATCCCGAGAAGTACGGGGATGCAGTCGGTGCGGCGCTCGATATTCAGACTCGCGACGGCAGCCGCACGCCACCAATCTTTCGGCTGTCGATTGGCATGGCTGATACCGAAGTGTTGGCGGAAGGACAACTGGGTCACAGCCGGCGAGGCTCCTGGCTGGCCTCGGGGCGGAAGAGTTATCTTGGCTATCTCTTACGCAACCGGCTGAACGAAACCTTCACCGACGTTTCGTTCTATGACGGAGAGGGGAAGCTGATCTATGACTTGAGGCCCAATCAAACCGTAAGTTTCTACGGCTTGGGTGGGCACACGGTGGCCGATCTCGTTCATCCTCCACAGGCATTACAACCGGGAGAATTCAAGCGGGGTATCAACGATCTGACTCTTCTGCGCGGGGGATGGCGATGGACGGTCAATCCACGATTGCTGCTGGACACCCGCTCCGCATACCTGCGAGCGCCCTTCACTACCTCTGACCTAAACAATACCGTCATCAACAACACCCATTACCAGGAATGGGTTGGAGGTAGCAGCCTGGTATGGGCATGGCGCAAAGAACATGTCCTCGAAGCGGGATGGACCACGCGCTACGGGAGCCGTACTATCGGGTCCAGCACAGGCAACACTGCGGCCACTGGTTGGCGCAACGATGGGTATGTGCAGCAGGCCTCAAGGTTTTTCGGCGATCGGTTGCACCTGGTCGGGAGCGTGCGATTTGACGCGGCCAGCCAATTTGATATCCACCCCTTCTCACCGCAGTTGTCAGCTTCGCTGCAGGTGACCCGTTCGACAGCACTGCAGTTCGGAGTTGGACGCTACAACCAGTTCGGTTTTCCCGCTTACCCGGGATTCGTTGTTCCCGGGGGTGGGATATGTTTGCCTGCCTCGGAAAGTTTGCAGACTGCCAACCATTTCACCGCCGGGTTGGAGCGCCGCATCGGGGAGAGTACGCGCATTCGAGCTACCCTTTTCGATCGGCAGAACCAGAGCCAAGCTGCCCGCAATGGTAGTTGTCCGCAGTTTCCGCCGTTCGATTTCACGAGTTTCGGCAAGAGCTATTCGCGCGGCGCAGAGTTTGTCGTGCAGAGCCGGACCGAGAATCGCTTGTCCGGCTGGATAGGGTATACATTTGTGTTTGCCCGCGAAAACCAGTTTTTCTTTCTTAATCCGGCAGTCCGTGTCCTCAGTCCTGATTTCCCTACTTTGGAGGATCAGCATCATTCACTGAACGTGTTTGCCAGCTACCGGTTGAGTCCGTCGGTTCACCTCAGCGGGAAATTTCTGTATGGCTCTGGGTTTCCAATACCCAGTGGACATATCGATACCACGAAGAACCCGCCTCAGTTCATCGGGTTGAACGCGACGCGGCTGGGCGACTATCAGCGTCTGGATCTGCGTGCGGAAAAAGACTGGGCTTTCACGCGTTGGAAACTGGCGTTGTACGGGGAGATGTTGAATCTGACGAATCACGGGAATCCGCGCTACATTTATGAAGGAAATGACGGAAAGGGAAACCCTATTGTCTTTACCGAGCGGGGGCTGCCCATCACTCCCACGGCGGGCGTGGCGTTTGAGTTCTGAAACCTCGACTACTTCTTTGCGAACGAGCGGACGTAGTTCACCATATTCCAGATGTCATCATTTTTGGCGCGGTCGCCTTCCGGGGGCATGTTCTCTCCCTTGCCATTCCTCGTGATGTAAAACAGTTCGCCGTCGGTGCGGTTTTTCAACGCCTCCGGATTGGTGAAATCGGTGACGTTCTTATAGTCCGACGCCATGTCGCCCTTGCCATCGCCGTTTTTTCCATGACACATCGCGCAGTCGTAGCCATACATCTTCTTGCCCTTGGCGAGCGACTCCGCGGTTGGCTTGACGGGGTTTACCTTGGCGGCATCTTCGGGAGGAATCTTGGATTCGGGGGTGGGAGTTTTTGCGGGGGGCTGATCCTTCTGCGCCCATAGCGCGAACGCCAGAAAGAGCAAGAGAAGAAGGATCAGCGGCGTTTTATTTTTCAACACATCCCTCCTATTCGGGAGCACGGTTGAAACGTCCAACGATACTCCGCAACCCAAAAACGTGCACGAAAAAATTGCAGGTCGAGAACCTGCGAGGCTAAGACTCCCGATGTTTAACGACGTTTGACGGCCTCGGGCGGGCGTACCTAAAAGCTCTGCCGCTTCAAAACGGCACAATGGATTGATGGGGTGGCTAATGCTTCCAGTCTTTTCGCGTGACCCAGGTTACGCTCGTAACCCCTTTAGCCTGCGAGGATTACAGAAGTATTACAAAGCAGTTCCTCGACTCTTGGTATTGTCTAGATAGACCTCAGCAAGACGGGTGTTTGGAGAAAAGTCCGGAGAAAAACGATGAGCGTGACCATGCGCGAGACCATGAACGAAGCAACCAGCCAGGCAATGAGCGAGACCGGGGAAGGCACTAATCGTCGAGAACGGGCAAACCGCGATGGCTTCAATTGGGGCACCGCGATCGCCATGGGCCTGTTTCATGTGGGCGCAGTTGCGGCATTATTTTTCTTTACCTGGCCGGCATTTTTCGCCGCCATTTTCTTGTGGTGGGTGTCGGGCAGTCTCGGGATCGGGATGAGCTATCACCGGCTGCTGACGCATCGCGGATACAGGACGCCGAAGTGGGTGGAATACTTCCTGACCTGGTGCGCGACGCTGGCGCTCGAAGGCGGGCCCATTTTCTGGGTGGCGACGCACCGGATTCATCATCAGTTTTCCGATGACGAAGGCGATCCCCACTCGCCGATCGACGGTAAGTGGTGGTCGCACATGGGATGGATCCTCATGGGCAAGTCCATGCATCACGACACTACGACCCTGGGCCGTTACGTCCCCGACCTGACTAAGGATAAAGTTCACGTCTGGCTGACCAAGTATCACTGGACCTCAAACATTATTCTGGGCGTAACCCTGTTTGCGATTGGTGGATTGCCATGGCTGCTGTGGGGAGTGTTCGCCCGTGTCGTCGTCGGACTGCATTCCACCTGGATGGTGAACTCAGTCACGCACCTGTGGGGAACGCGGCGCTTCGCGACCAAAGACCTCTCCACCAACAACTTGCTGGTGGCCCTGGTAACGTTTGGTGAAGGCTGGCACAACAATCATCATGCGCATCCGGTTTCCGCGCGGCATGGCTTGAAGTGGTACGAAATCGACATGAACTGGTACGGCATCTGGGCGCTGAAGAAACTGGGACTGGCGCGGCATGTGTATAAAGTCAATCTTGATCGGCTCCCGCCGAAGCCGGCCCTGACGCGGGATGTGAAGGCGGCTGAGGTGATGGTCGCGGCTGGGGACTAAAGGTCTCAGGGATTAGGTCTCACACGTGAAGAAAGGCTCTCGAACTGGCCACCGTGGTCGGCGTCGGGAGCCTTCTTCGCGTCGTCGCCTAATTTCGCCAGTTGAGGTGGGAGTGTGTACGCTGGGTTCGATTCCATCGGAGGGATGATTGGAGACGACGCTTGACAACGCCGTCAGTGGATCGCATTTTGTTTGACGCTCTTACTGAGTGTAGATGTCCAACTCCGCCAAGTCGTTCTTGAGGAAGTATCCTCCGGCCCCTCCGATAACAGCACCCTCTTTGTCCTTCCGACAAATGTGTTGCCTTCGAGATCGTCACAACCGCTCAGTGGGAGGGAGGTGGACACCTGCTTGTCGTAGGGTTCGCAGAGCAGTCCCCAGATTTTCCGAGCCTCCGATTTTGAAAGGTCCGACGCGCCGCCCAAAGCCAATTCGGGAGACAAGGTCACGGCTTATCGTCCCACCGAAAAGCTGCATCGACTGCCCGGAACGCTCTATTCCGTCGTAGAACCGGATTCGAATGCCTCCAGTTTTGAGAACGCGGCAGCCGACTTGCAGTACTTACTGAAGTCGATTCAGCTTGATTGAATTGTCTGCTTGAGATGTTGGCGAAAGATCGCTATTTCACGAACGGCCGCAATATATCGCCTTGACGTGCACAATCTCGGAAACACGTTTACCTGACACCTGACGCCTGCCCCGCTACAATCCTTCTGTGCGGATCATCAGCCGGCAGAAAGCGATTTATTTCTTCCTCACGCTGGGCGTTTGCCTGGCGGCCGTGGCGTTCGCGGTCGGCAGTGGCTGGATCATCCTCAACTGGCGCCAGGGCATCAAAGTTTTTCTCGGCATCATTTTTTTTGGCGCCATCGTCGCCGGCCTCGTCCTCAATACGATTTTTCTTGTCCGTGAAATTCGCCGCAACGAGAAGCATGACAGTTTCATCAACGCGGTCACCCATGAATTGAAGACGCCGATCGCGTCCATCCGGCTCTACCTTCAAACTTTGCAGCGACTCGAGGTAGGAGAAGCGCAGCGGCGGCAATTCTACGAGTTGATGCTGCTCGATATCGAGCGCCTGCTGCACACCGTGGAACAGGTATTGAAGGCAGGTGAGGCGGCGCAAAAGAAGACCCCGTCGCAGCGCTTGCCGGTGGAATTCAACTCGCTGGTGCGCGAATGCATGGAACTGGCGCGAGTGCGTCATCATTTGCAGGCGGACGATCTCGAATACCGCGAGCAGAACGGCGGTGGAGCGCGTGTCACGGGCGATCCGGAAGAGTTGCGGACCGCGGTTTCGAACCTGCTGGACAATGCGGTGAAGTATTCTCCGGATGGCGTGCACATCTCAGTGGAGTTGGACGCTCCCGATGAGAAGCGAGTGGTGCTGCGGGTGCGCGATCGGGGCGTGGGGATTCCGGAGCAGGAACTGAAACGCGTCTTCAAGCGGTTTTACCGGGTGACGCAGCGCTCGCTCTCGCAAGTGAAGGGCACCGGCCTGGGACTGTTCATCGTGCGGTCGATCGCGCGCAAACACGGCGGCCGGGTATTCGCCGAGAGCGAAGGGGCGGGGAAGGGAACCACCGTGACCCTGGAATTGCCCCGGAAAGTGACAGTGGCATGAGCCGGGTGCTGGTGGTGGAGGACGAGGCGCACCTGGCGGACGGCTTGCGCTTCAACCTGCAAGCCGAAGGACACGCGGTAGAAGTTGCCGCGGACGGCGAGAAGGCTCTGGAGAGGCTCGTCGAAAAAAGAGAACGCTTCGACGTAGTCGTTCTCGACGTGATGCTGCCCGGCAAGAGCGGCTTTGATGTCGCGGCACTGCTTCGCGAGAAGAAGAACTATGTGCCGATTCTGATGCTGACGGCGCGCGGGCGTGCGGAAGATGTGCTGCAAGGATTCGCATCGGGCGCGGACGATTATTTGCCGAAGCCGTTTGAGTTGGCGATTCTGATTGCTCGATTGGAGAGCTTGCTGCGTCGCAGCGTGTGGATGAAAGACCGCGACCGGGCGGGCGATGGCGATGGCCATGACGGTGGCGATGACCTCGGCAAGGCGCGGCAGGCGCCCGAGCGGGGAACTGGCGGCGACTCATTCAGTTTTGGCGGCAAGACGATTGACTTCGGAGAACTGGAATTGCGCACGTTGGGAAATACGATCCATCTCACGGTGATGGAGGCGGAGCTGCTGCGTTATCTGGTGAAGAGCGAAGGTCGCGTGGTTTCACGCAAGGCGATTCTCGAAGATGTGTGGGGATTACACGAGGACACCGATACGCGCGCCATCGATAACTTTGTAGTGCGGCTGCGGCGCTACATTGAAGAGGATCCATCGCAGCCGAAGCATTTGCAGACGGTGCGGGGAGTTGGATACCGATTTGTGGCGGAGCCGGAGTAGGGGGGGATAGAGAGGGACGCCATGAAACGCGCGATTCTTCGTGGGTTATTCGCGATGCTGGCTTTGCTGCTACTGGTTTATGTGGGCGACTACTGCTCCCTCCGCTATCAGATTCCTCGCGGTCGGCCGCAGTTCGGGCAGATTACGGTCGACACTCTTTACGCCATCCATCAAAAGAACGGAAAGACCGAGTACGAACTCGGGGAACCGGGGACCGAACTCTGTGTCCATTCGCTGTTTCCCCACTTCGGGTGTAATCCCTGCTGGTATGCCGGCCGCCACACCGAGAAACGCATCGATATTTGATCGCGCGATTGGATTGCGCGCCATCGCTCCTACACCCCTACACCTTGGTAACTGGAGACAAACGCTCGCGTGCCCCAAAATCAAGAAGCCCATGGATGGTGAAACCACAGCGCCGATTCGCGCCCGAGGGTCGCGACGTTCGGGCCAAAGCCGCGCTTGGCTTGCCCGGTTGCCCGCCCAGGCCCGGATCATTCTCGGCTTTTTTCTGGTCGCTGCGGTCCTGATGACGCTGCACACCGCCTCGACCGGCAAGGATGCGAGCTTGCACTTGACGTTGCAGCATGGCTTCCGCAGCGCAGATTTGTCCTTGTGGATTGACGGCGATCTCGCTTACTCCGCCAAGCTCAGAGGTTCCACAAAGAAGAAGTTTGGCCTGATACCCGGGTCCGTGTATGGACGCCTCTCTGAAATCGTGCCGGTATCGGCGGGGACACATCAGATCCGTGTGCGGGTGAAGTCGGAAGACGGCTCCACGCAGCAAGACAGCCTCACTGGAGATTTTGCTCGTAACAGCGAGCGCGAGCTCTCCGTGTCAGCTCGTCCCAACGGGCTATCCCTGGCTTGGCAAGCAACCAACGCCTCCGGGCCGTCATCTGGCTCGGGTTGGTTTGCCCGTTATGCCGGTGCGTTGTGCCTGACCATCGGAGGCTCCATCATCTCTGCAATCACGGGATTCGCTCTCCGGGAGTTGCCCGCACACATTCGGGCGCGTCAGAGCGAAGAGCCAAAGGTTCACTCTACCGCCGCCGGTCATTAGCGTGAGTTAATAGAGAAAGTTAATAGAGAAAGTAAATCAGCGTCCCGGCGCAGCGCAGGTTACTTCTACCGGTGGACGCCAGCGGTTACCGAGGTCTTCGTCCCAATGTCTATCTCAGGAACCTGCATTTCTCGCACTGTACCAAAGGTTGTTCTTAGTGTTGTTTGGCCGAGGAACTGGCGGCCAGTTCGCGGAAGAGGCCAAGCAATGCGGCCGCGGCTTTCTGATCGGAGAGGTTTTCGAGCGCTACTGTGGCGGTGAAGTGCGGCGAGGTGGAGTTGAAGCGGACGCCGACAAAATCCTTGTCGCGCCAGGAGGCCAGCGCATTTACTACCGGGCTGAGTTCGACGGGCCAGTCCTCTTTGGTGGTCAATATGACAGGGCCGGGGCGGGTGATGGTCCAAGCGCGAGTGCGGCTCGATTCTTTTGCACCTGGGTCTTTCAAACTTCGGTCTTTCGACACCGGGTCTTTCACCCCCGAGTCTCTAGGCCCGGTGCGGCCCGACCAGCGGTGACGGATGACGTCGAGGTGAAAGCCTGGGGGGAATCCCATGTTGGCTTCGAAAGTGAGCGTTTCCTGTTGCTGGCGCCAGCGGCTCATAGCCCATTGCACCGGGAGCGCGCGCGGTAAAAGGCGAATGGTGAGATGGGCGTCCTCAAACCAGCGCGAGGAAAGATGAA
>Ga0210410_10002395_pt1 | contig 16825 bp, 13 predicted proteins | sample IncBWC4MmetaG_FD_161058 | JGI IMG/M metagenome (GOLD analysis project Ga0210410, IMG submission 161058) | Forest soil microbial communities from Barre Woods Harvard Forest LTER site, Petersham, Massachusetts, United States - Inc-BW-C-4-M | ecosystem: Environmental > Terrestrial > Soil >... | reverse complement strand
TCAATCAAGTAGACCTGGGCGTTGTAACCGGCTTGGTCCTCGGCGCTCCCGAATTCCAGCGCCGCTAGTTTTGAGTGCGGGAGCAAAGCTCCCGCTTTTACGGTGTAAGCCGGGGCAGCCCTTTGGGCCGTTATAGAGGTGACGATATGAACGACTACTGCTGCGAAGGCATCCGCCCCGCAAAATTCTCCCGCCGCTTCTTTATGAAGCAAGGCGGCATCGCTCTCGCCGGTCTCAGCACCATGCCGGCATTCCTTCAGCGCGCCATCGCCGCTACTCCCTCAGCAGGGAAGAAACAACTCGTCGTCCTTTTCCAGCGCGGCGCCGCCGATGGCCTCAACATCGTCGTCCCCTTCGGCGAACCAAACTACTACCGCCTGCGCCCCTCGATCGCCATTCCCCAGCCAAAGCGTGGCGGCACCGATGCCGCGATCGATCTCGACGGCTTCTTCGGCCTCCACCCGTCGCTCGCTTCCTTCGCGCCCCTCTTCCAGAAAAATCAGCTCGCCATCGTGCACGCCGCTGGTTCGCCCGATCCCACGCGCTCGCACTTCGATGCGCAGGACTACATGGAATCCGGCACGCCCGGCGTGAAGGCAACCCAGGACGGCTGGCTTGACCGCGCCATCGGCACGATCCCCGAAGAAAACGCTTCGCCCTTCCGCGCCGTCGCCATGGGACCGAATCTTCCGCGCATGCTGCAGGGCAGCACCGGCGCCATCGCCATTCCCGACCTGCGCCAGTTCAAGGTTCAGCCGCAGTCCGCCGCGATGGCCAATGTCGCCGAAGGCGGCTTCGAAGCCATGTACGCGCAAACCGTGGATCACGCGCTACACGGCACCGGCACCGAGACCTTTGAAGCCATCGACATGCTGCGTAAAATCGACACCTCAAAATATCCGCCCGAAAACGGCGCCGACTACCCGAAATCTCCCGTCGGCCAGCGCCTGCAGCAAATCGCGCTGATGATCAAAGCAAACATCGGCCTTGAAGTGATGTTTCTCGATTGCGGCGGCTGGGACAATCACGTTAACGAAGGCAGCACGCAGGGCCAGCTTGCGAACCTGCTCCGCGATTTGAGCCAGTCGCTCGCAGCGTTCTACCAAGACATGGGCGACCGCATGGGCGACGTCGTCGTGGTGACGATGAGCGAATTCGGCCGCACCGCCCGCGAAAACGGCAACCGTGGCACCGACCACGGCCACGCCAACTGCATGTTTATCATGGGAGGCGATGTAAAAGGCGGTCGCGTCTACGGCAAATGGCCCGGCCTCAACGACCACCAGCTCAACGAAGGCCGCGACCTCGCCCTCACCACCGACTTCCGCTCCGTAGTCGGCGAAATCCTGACCAAGCACCTCAGTGTGAAAAGCCTCGCTCCCGTGTTTCCCAGCTTCGACAACAACCCCAGCCGATTCCCCGGCCTGATCCGCACCTAATTTTGAGTGCGCGAGCGAAGCTCTCGCTTTTACGGTGTAAGCGTCACCTCAAAATCATCCGGAACCTCCAACCGATCAATCGGAAACGAACGAACCGTCCGGTAAAACTCCTGCTCCGCTCTCCGCTCAAACCAACCACCCGAACACCAGGGATATGCACTGGCACTAGACGCCGCCCGATGCCGCACCGGGTTCTGATGTATGTAATTCAAACGAGCCAGGAACGACCTGTGAAACGTTATCTGCGATTCCCAGTATTGAAACCACACCTTTCTTCCGCGCGTGCCATCCAATTGATTGATTTCCATCGCGCTCTTCGAATGAAATTCCCGTACAAAACCTTTCAGGCTCCCGTCCTTCTCCGATTCGCCCAGAAAGTGATAATGGTTCGGAAATATAGCCCAAGCTTCCAATCTCCAGTCATGCGATTCCGCCAGTTCCAACAGTAAATTTGTGAGATATGTCAGGGATTCGGGAGTTTGGAATATGGGGAATTTCAAGTAGGTGCCTGCGGTAACCATGTACGCTCCTGCCGTGGACACCCGGTGAACTGGGCCATGCGGCCAATCTCGAGGCCTCTGAGGAGAATGGTCGTGCAACGCCATATTGAGTGCGGAGGCGAAGCCTCCGCTTTTGAGGCGTAATCTTATACACCAACAGTAATATGTCAAGATAATATCTTAAGTTTGCGCTCCAATCCTACTCCGTAAAAGCGGGAGCTTCGCTCCCGCACTCAAAAAAGTGCCCAGCCCCCCTCGAACATTCGAACGTCGGGCTCACATTCATTCGAACGTTCCAAAATGGAATCGAGCTAAACCTTGCTTCGTGTTCGGGTTGCGTGGTGGAAGTAACTAGTTAGTATCGAACCTTAAAGTAAATGTCGGCGCGCCGACATTTTCTAGCTAACAAAGAAAGAGGGGCGGCCAACGGCCGCCCCTCTTTCTTCAACTACTAACTTAGAGCTCGCTTGCTACGCCGCCGCTCCGCGAATGCGCATCGCGTAAAACGAGCGATAAACGAAGGTGAACGACACTACAAAGAACGCCGCCGACAAAATGTGGGTCAGCGTGCTCCCTTGCGTTGCCGTCAGGCGGACGGCAAGCTCCACTGCGAGCAAACCAAACAGCGTGGTGAACTTGATCACCGGGTTCAGCGCTACCGAAGACGTGTCCTTGAACGGATCGCCCACCGTATCGCCCACCACCGTTGCGTCGTGCAGCGGCGTGCCCTTCTGTTTCATCTCCACTTCCACGATTTTCTTGGCGTTGTCCCAGGCGCCGCCGGCATTGGCCATGAAAATCGCCTGGTACAAGCCAAAAATGGCGATCGAGAAGAGGTAGCCGATGAAAAAGAACGGCTCCAGGAACGCGAAAGCCAGCGTGGCAAAGAACACCGCGATGAAGATGTTCAACATACCCTTCTGCGCGTACTTCGTGCAGATCTCCACCACTTTCTTGCTGTCTTCGACGCTGGCCTTGGTTACGCCTTCCAGCTTGATGTTGGCCTTGATGAATTCCACGGCGCGATACGCGCCTGTGGTCACCGCTTGCGTCGAAGCGCCCGTGAACCAGTAGATCATCGCGCCGCCGGTGATCAACCCAAGCACGAAGGGAGCATGGAGAAGTGAAAGGTGATTGACGTTGGTGGTCAGCCCGTTGGTCAGCGCCATGATGATGGAGAAAATCATCGTCGTTGCGCCCACCACCGCCGTGCCGATCAGCACCGGCTTGGCGGTCGCCTTGAACGTGTTGCCTGCTCCGTCGTTGGCTTCCAGCATTTCCTTGGCGTACTCAAAGTTCACGTCGATGTTGTAGTCCTTCTTCAGTTCAGCCTTGATGTTCGGCACCTGCTCAATCAGAGAAAGTTCGTAAACCGATTGCGCGTTGTCGGTCACCGGGCCGTAGGAATCGACCGCGATGGTCACAGGCCCCATGCCAAGGAACCCGAAGGCCACCAGCCCGAACGCGAACACCGCCGGCGCCAGCATCATCCCGCCGAGTCCCATATTGCTGATCAGGTAGCCCATCGACATCAGCAGAACCATCGCCAGTCCGATGTAGTACGCCGAGAAATTTCCCGCCACGAAGCCGGACAAAATTCCCAGCGACGCGCCGCCTTCCTCCGCCGAAGTCACCACTTCCTTCACGTGCCGCGATTCTGTCGAGGTGAAAACTTTCACGAGTTCTGGAATGATCGCGCCCGCCAGGGTTCCGCAGGAAATAATCGTACCGAGCTTCCACCATTGCGAAGTGTCACCGCCGATTTCCGGAATGATCACTTTGGAGACGACAAAGGTCAGTGCGATGGACACAAACGAAGTAATCCACACCAGCGAAGTCAGTGGCGCTTCGTAATTCATTTTGTCCACGTTTCCGTACTTCGCTTTGGCGATCACGCCGTTGATGAAATACGCCGCGGCGCTGGCGATTAGCATCACAATGCGCATCACGAAGATCCACACCAGCAACTGCACTTGCAGTGTGGGGCTCTTTACCGCCAGCAAAATAAAGGTAATCAGGGCCACGCCGGTCACGCCATAGGTCTCGAATCCATCGGCGCTCGGGCCAACAGAGTCGCCCGCGTTGTCGCCCGTGCAGTCCGCAATTACGCCCGGGTTGCGCGCGTCGTCCTCCTTGATCTTGAAGACGATCTTCATCAGGTCGGAGCCGATGTCAGCAATCTTCGTGAAGATGCCGCCGGCAATGCGCAGCGCCGCCGCGCCCAGCGATTCGCCAATGGCAAAGCCGATAAAACACGGGCCGGCATAATCGCCGGGGATAAACAGCAGGATGAACAGCATCATCAGCAGTTCCACGCTGATCAGCATCATGCCGATGCTCATGCCCGCTTCAAGCGGGGTGTGATAAATCGGGTAGGGTTTGCCGCGCAGGCTGGCAAACGCCGTGCGCGAGTTGGCAAACGTGTTCACGCGAATCCCAAACCACGCCACGCCGTAGCTGCCGGCGATGCCGACGAGCGAAAACAGGATGATGATGGCCACACGCATCGCTTCAAACTTCAGCAACACGCCGAAGTAAAGGACGATCACCGCGGCGATGAAAATTTCCAGAAATAGTAGGAATTTACCCTGCGTTATCAGGTAGGTTTTGCAGGTTTCGTAAATCAGCTCGGAAATTTCCCGCATCGAGCTGTGCACCGGCATGTTCTTCAGCCGCGTGAAAATCGTCAGCCCGAAGAGCAACCCGAACACGCAGATTACAATTCCGTACAGCAGCAATTGGTGCCCGTTAACTCCCAGGAACGAAACTTGGGACAAGTCGGGCAATTTCAGGTTTGCTTCTCCGCCCACCTCTTGCGCTGGCAGCAATCCCCCGCCGAGCAGTAGCGCTACCGCTGCCGCCGCAAACTTTTCCCTTGTTCCAAGACCCGTGGACTTGGCCATGTCCAACGAAACGCTCATGAACTTTCCTCCAAACATTCCTTTTTCTCGTGGCGCTTTACCTCTGCCGCTGCCGGCCTGCGCCCTCGTTACCGTGAAACTTCGCACACCTGTCCAATCTATTCAGTAGCGCAGCGCTCCCAAACCCGGGGAGCGAACCAGCGTCGGCGCGAGTTATTTCCCGCAATATCAGGGAAATCCCGCGGATCAAACAGGACGGGAACTCTTCCACCCCGGCGCGGCAAGCCCTCAGACCCTGAGCGGGTCAGGACCACCCCGGCACTACCCTTTGTGCCGCGCAACTAGGGAAGACCGAAACGATGTTTTATAACATTTCGCTAATAGCCGGTCAAATTTATTGACATTCTGGAATAGCCCTGTCACATCGTATCCCTCTGGTGGGATCAGGGCTGCTCTTGCAACACCACGCCTATCCGAAATGGCTTGCAACTGGTACCGGTGGTAACATGTGGAGCTTACACAGCCATTGCATTTTGAATCTGACCAGGCGAATAACGAGCTAATGACACGCGAATCAACCGGGACCTCCACCGCACTCCATTCTGATACCGCTTTCCGCTTTGATTGGACCAAACCTGAGGTCCAGTCCATCTATCGCATGTCGCTTCCCGACCTGCTCTTTCGCGCTCAAACCATTCACCGCCAGTTCCATCCGCCGGATCGTGTGCAGACGTGCCAGCTCATCTCCATCAAGACCGGAGGCTGCCCCGAAGATTGCGCGTACTGCCCGCAAAGCGCGCACTATGACGCCGACGTCGAGCGCCAGGGACTCCTTGATCCGCAGCACGTCATTTCCGTTGCGCAACATGCAGCCTCCCGAGGCGTGACACGCTTCTGCATGGGCGCGGCGTGGCGCGAAGCTCCCAATGGACGCGAGTTCGATAAGGTCCTCGAGATGGTTCGCGGGGTTTCTGCGCTCGGAATGGAGGTCTGCTGCACGCTTGGCATGCTCACGGAGAGCCAGGCTTTGAGCTTAAAGGACGCCGGCCTCACCGCCTACAACCACAATCTTGATACCTCGCCCGAATTCTATGGTTCCATCATCACCACTCGCGTTTACGACGAACGCCTCCGCACGCTCGCCGCGGTTCGCAAAGCGGGCATCACCGTATGCTGCGGCGGCATTCTCGGCATGGGCGAGAAAGACACCGACCGCGTCGGCCTGCTGCACCAGTTGGCCACGTTGCAGCCGCATCCGGAAAGCGTGCCCATCAATATGCTGGTGCGCGTCGAAGGCACACCGCTTGCCCATGTGCCGGCCCTCGACCCGCTCGAAATGGTTCGCGCCATCGCCACCGCGCGCATTCTGATGCCTTCCTCGCGGGTGCGCCTCGCCGCCGGCCGCAAGCAACTCTCGCCCGAAGCCGTCACGCTCTGCTTCCTTGCCGGCGCCAATTCGATTTTCGTTGGAGAAAAACTTCTGACTACGCCCAATCCCGGAGCCGATGAAGACGAGCTCCTGCTTCAGAGCCTGGGCATGAAGCCACTTGAGCCACATGCCGTCTGACGCCCTATCCGCGTGGAAAGATCGTTTGCACCAGGGGTTGCGCGGTCTGGAAGCCCGCAGCCAGCGCCGCAGCCTGGCCGAAATTCACGGCGCCAATTTCTGCTCCAATGACTATCTGGGCCTCGCCGAGAATCCCGCTTTGCGCGAAGCTGTAGCCGAAGCTGTGAGCGCCGCTGAAAAAATCGGCGGCACGGGATCTCGCCTGCTCTCCGGGCAGACGGAAGAGTGGCGCGATCTCGAGGATGAATTCGCGAGATTTGCCGGCACGGAATCCGCCCTCTTTTTCACCACCGGCTACGCTGCGAATCTTGGCTTGCTCGCGTCGCTTATCGGCAAGGATGACGTTGTTTTTTCTGACGAGCGCAACCACGCCAGCCTGATTGATGGCATGCGCTTGTCCGGCGCGCGCAAAGTCATTTATCCTCATCTCAACCTGAATGCTCTCGAAGACGCGCTTCGCGAGGCTGCCGGCGCTCCCTGGTGCAGGGTGATCGTCACCGAAAGCGTTTTCAGCATGGATGGAGACATCGCACCCTTGGTCGAACTCGCCAATCTTGCCGAAAAATATAACGCGGCCCTGATTCTCGACGAAGCCCACGCCACGGGCGTTCATGGCCCAGCGGGCCACGGGCTGGCTGCCGCCGCCGGCATTACTTCGAAAGTTCTCGCCGTCATTCACACCTGCGGAAAGACATTGGCCTCCGCCGGCGCGTTTGTCTGCGGCCCGGCTGTTTTGAAAGACCATCTTTTGAATCACGCCCGCACATTTATTTTTTCCACCGCGCTGCCACCATATTTCGCGGCGCAAATCCGGGCGGCCCTGTGCCTCGCGGAGGGCATGGATGCAGATCGTGCTTTGCTTCTCCGCCGCGCCGCAACTCTTCGCACGGCCCTGCAATCGGAAGGCTTCGATACAGCCGGTAGTGACAGCCAGATTGTTCCGGTCGTCCTCCGCCACAACGACGCCACGCTGGATGCCGCCGAGCATCTTCAGCGCGAGGGTTTCGCCGTTCGCGGCATTCGTCCGCCCACCGTCCCTGAAGGCGGTTCGCGGTTGCGCCTTTCACTCACCACGCGCATCTCGCAGGAAGAGCTTTCGCGGCTGGTGCACGCGCTGGTTGCATGGCGTTCTCGTCAAACTTCTTTTGCCCATGCGAGGCACGCATGAGGCGACATTTCTTCATCACCGGCACGGACACGGGCGTGGGCAAGACCACGCTCGCCGCCTTGCTCTGCGCGGCACTGGACGCGATTTATTGGAAGCCGATTCAGACCGGTACGCTCGAAGGCTCCGACCGCGTCACGGTGATGCGCCTGGCGGGCATCGGCACCGACCGCACGCTCGATGAAGTGTACAAATTCGTTCCGCCGGTTTCGCCGGATCTCGCGGCGCGCTGGGCTGGCGTCGAAATCGATTTGAACCGCATCACCATGCCCGCGAGCCTCATTAACGACTGGCTGGTTGTTGAAGGCGCCGGCGGCGTTCTCGTCCCGATCAATCCAAAGCAGTTCATGCTGGACATGATGGTGAAGTTCAAGCTTCCCGTCATTCTCGCGGCTCGCAGCGGGCTTGGCACTATCAATCACACCCTGCTCACACTCGCCGCGCTGCATGCTGCCGAACTTCCCGTCCATGGCGTGGTGCTGATTGGCGACCAGAACCGCGAAAACCGGGAAACCATTGAGAAATTCGGGCACGTTCGCGTCATCGGTGAAATTCCCAAGCTGCCCAATCTTCACCGCACCGCGCTCATGCAGGTTTTCCTGAATCACTTCGACCGCTCAGCTTTTGCGCAATGAGTTCGCCGCTGCAAATCTGGCACCCGTTCTCCAACTCTGTCCTCGATCCTCCGCCGATACGCGTCACGAAAGCCGAAGGCGTCATTCTCCATACCGCCGACGGCCGCCAGATCATTGATGCCATCTCTTCGTGGTGGGTCAATCTTCACGGCCACGCGAATCCCAGAATCGCAGCGGCTATCGCCGAGCAGGGTCGCAAGCTCGAACACGTCATTCTGGCGGGTTTCACGCACGATGCGGCCGAGGAGCTTGTCTCGCGGCTTCGCAAGTGGGTTCCGCGCGAGCTAACACATCTATTTTTTTCCGATGACGGCTCCACGGCGGTGGAAGTCGGCCTGAAGCTTGCCGTGCAGCATTTCCAGAATCTTTCGCGGCCAGAAAAACGCGAAATTGTCGCGCTCGAACACGGCTATCACGGAGACACGGCCGGGGCCATGTCGGTCAGCGACGAATCGCCGTTCACGCAGCCATTCCAGTCGATGCGGTATCCGGTGCATCGGGTTCACTCGGCCTACTGCTATCGCTGCCCGGTCGGGCTGAAGCGCGAAACCTGCCACATTGAATGTGTGCAGCAACTGGAACACTTGCTGGCCGAACGCGCCGATAAGATCGCCGCCATCATCGTCGAACCCCTGCTACAAGGCGCCGGCGGCATGATCGTGCACCCCGCCGAGTTCCTGCAGAAAATTCGCGCGCTCTGCACAAAGCACGACGTTTTTCTCATCACCGACGAAGTTTTTACGGGTTTCGGCCGTACCGGAAAAATGTTTGCCTGCGACCTCGCCAACATTTCGCCAGACATTATGTGCGTTTCGAAGGGCATCACCGGCGGCTTCCTGACCATGGGCGTCACACTCTGCACCGACCGCGTCGAATCGGCGTTTCGCAGCGAGAATCGCCTGCACTCGTTTTATCACGGGCACTCGTACACCGGGAACGCGCTGGCCTGCGCCGCTGCCAACGCGAATTTGCAGATCTTCGACGACGAGCCGGTTTTCGACCGCATTCGCGGCATCGCCAAGATTCACGCCGAGCGCCTAGCGCAACTTCGCGATTTTCACCAGGTAGGCGACACTCGCCAGCTTGGCGGCCTCGGCGCACTCGAACTCCGCGTCGACGATCCCGGCTATCTTTCCGGTCTGCGTCCCAAGCTCTACAATTTTTTCCTCGAGCGCAACGTCTTGCTGCGCCCGCTCGGCAACGTCGTTTACGTCCTTCCGCCGTACATCATTTCGCCCGACCAGCTCCACCGCGTCTACGACGTCATCACTGAAGCGATCCAAACCCTCCTCTGACCGGCGGCTTGCCTCTGTTAAACTGATTTTCACTTTTCGGAGGCCTTCTTGCCCTTCCAGCTCAACACCTGGAAACAAAAAATCGTTGGCTTTGCAGGCGCTCTCGGGGCACCGGGTCTCTTCCTCATTTCGTTTCTCGACTCTTCGGTACTCACGTTTCCTGTGATCAATGATCTTCTACTGATCGAACTCTCAATCGAGCATCCCTCGCGCATGCCGCTTTACGCGCTGATGGCCGCAACCGGATCGGTCCTAGGCTGCGTGCTTTTGTATTTCATCGCGCGAAAGGGCGGGGAAGCGTTCTTTCACCGCAAGGCCGGGGAGCGAGGAGCGGCCATACGGCACTGGGTGGAAGAAAACGGCTTCGTCGGCATGCTCATCGCCGCGCTGCTGCCGCCACCAACCCCATTTAAGATTTTTGTGTTTGCCGCAGGCGTGTTCGAGGTTCCGCTCTGGAGTTATATATCGGCGATCACCCTGGCCCGCGCCATCCGCTACTTCGGCATCGGCTATCTCGCGATTCGCTACGGCAATGACGCGCTTCCCTATCTGAAGGACCACAAGCTGGAAGCCGCCGTCGTCATCATTCTATTCGTCCTGCTCAGCTACCTGGGTTCCAAAGTAATCCTCCGTCGCAAACCGGAGCAATCCACGTAGCCGCCGTTGTGGCACAGCCACTCTTGGCTGTGCTCTTGGAGTCTCTCACTTTGGAGTGAGCTTAGTGTCAGAACAAACATTTCACCGCAGATGCGCATCGCTCGCCCAGAGAATTTCCTGGCGCGTCACTTTTCCATTGCGGTCCAGCAAAACCCTTGCCGCCACAGCAAAGCGCTGCTCTTCTCCCGCGTAATCTCGCACGTCGCGCACCACCACTTCTGTTCCATCTTCTATAGTTCCCACACTCGCCTTCGGAAATCGGGCCGATTGCAGGAATTTCTTCGTGGCCTCTGTCTGCTCTGCCGATTGCAGCAGAGGAGAATCTTCCGGCTTGTGAACGCACACTCCACTCTCCGGATCGAATCGAGCACTTTCTGACGCCGGCACGTTTATCGTGCAAATTTGCGTGGCCATTTCGACGACGCCGTGCCAGGTCACAAGTGAGACCGGGTTCGCAATCGCCGCCAAACGCCGCGGCGATTGCCCTTGATAGGTGTGGGCATCGAGTTGGGCGACTGCGTTCCCATGCAACGTCGCGCGCGCTCCAACATAAATCAGTACCAGCACCAAAGCCGCAATCGCGCCGCTGCGCCCGCGCGGCGCCGTGTCTTTCGTTCCAATTTCCGAGCCGACCAGCGCAAACAGTTCCGGCAGCAAAATCCCAGCCAGCAGCAGCGCCAGAATCCACGGGTCCACACCCGGCAGCCAATCCCACGCAAACCGTGTCTCCCGCCACGGCCACAGCAAAGCGACCCCTGCGGACGTGCATACATCCATCAACACATGCACCATAGCGGCCAGCGCCACTGCAACGAGCAACGCGGCAATTCCCTTATCCGCTGTAGCGGCCGCCTTCTGAGGCGGGCGCCTATTGGTGCGCAACAATCGTGCCGCAATCAACGCCACCCCGATCGCTGCCACCGTCCCCAAAACCGAATGTGTAATCGTCTGCCGCGCAAACAGATACGCCCCGGGCCCAACAAGCGCCGACACTAAATCCGCATCCGCAATCGTCCCCGCAAGCACCACACCCAAGACAAACCACCACGGCCGCCGCGGGAAAATTCCCCGAGCCAAAGCAAACGAGGTTAGAGCGTGTGTTGCAGGATCCACGGTCAGGATTTCAACGAAGAAACAATCGTGCTGCTGACTTTCCCGCGCGGGACTAACAACTTCAGCGCTTTCGGCACAAGAGAGAATTCCACCGGAAGCCGCGCCAGCGATTCTCCATCCACTTGCGCGTAGACGGGATTCGCATCCAGCGGCTCGCACAGAAGCGTATCCGCCTTCCAGAAATGCACGTCTTCTTCCTTGCGCAGGTTGCCCATCCACAGCGTCGGAAGGTAACTCAAATATTTCAGCCCGCTCTGCGTCGTCAGCGCCATCACTTCAAACTGGTCCTCGAACAGATCCGCCTGGTCGGTAATTTTGAACGGCCCGCCGTAATTTTTTGTCCGCCCGACCACGACAAGTGTCGCCTCCATCTGGCGGTCGCCCGCGCGCACGCGAAATCTTGGAAACGTGTAGCGCAGCACCTCGCGCACCCCTTGCCACCAGTAGGCCAGAATTCCCACGCGCGCTTTCAGTCCCAGATCCACGGAATAAACGATCATTCCGTCCGGCCCGCAGCCCGAAAGGCTCAGGAAATAGCGCGCCTTCTCCGGCTGCTCGAGTGGTTTCGCCAGGCCCAGGGCAATTTCGCGCACGTCCGCATTTACAAGATGTTTCGCCGCGCCCGGAATATCCCACGGCAGGTTCAGCTCTTTCGCCAGGACATTCGCCGTACCTCCTGGCAAAAGCGCCAGCGGGACGCGGTGGCCGTTCTGCGCCGTGGCCAGGCCGTTCACCACCTCATTCAGCGTGCCATCGCCGCCGCAGGCAATCACCAGTTCGCGCCCGTCGCGCGTCGCCTTCTGCGCAATCTCCGTTGCGTGGCCGGGTCCGGTGGTTTCCGCGAGCTCCGACAGAATGCCATTCTCCGAAAGGAATTGGCGCGCCTCGTCAATCAAGCGCCGCCGCGCGTTTCCGCCGCTCCCCGCATTGGGGTTATGAATCAGCAGCGCATTGTGGAATCGAATATCCATGGTTCAGAGCACCTGTGGGCGCAGGGCTTCAGCCCCGCCAGCATGATCTTCAGACAAGCCATTCTATCTGGAAATACAGTGCACGGCAGCCGCCAATCTGCCGCACTGTCAAGATTTCACAATCATTTTGGGTTATCCAGGTATCCCTTCTTGGTGTAGTGGCGGGTCTTTAGACCCGCCGCCAAGCACCTATATAATACCGAGGACTCGACCCCCACTCGGCGAGGCTTCCATGGAAAAGGCGGAAATGGCGAAAACATCGATCCCGGCGCTGCGAAAAGAGACGGAAGAACTCCGCGAGAAAATCCGCCGACACGAATATCTTTATTACGTCGAGGATGCCCCGGAAATTTCGGATGCTGCGTTCGACCGGCTGATGAATCGCCTGAAAGAGATTGAGGCAGCGCATCCGGAACTTACTACGCCCGATTCGCCGACCGTTCGCGTTGGCGGCACGCCGCGTGAGGGATTCACCACCGTCCGGCACGCACGCGCGATGCTCAGCCTGGACAACGCGTTTTCTTACGACGCACTGAAAGATTGGGACCGCCGGGTGCGGGAAGGCAGCGGCAGGGAAGAGATCGAGTACATCGCCGAACACAAGTTCGACGGCCTGAGCATTTCGCTGCAATACGAAAACGGCGTGCTGGCGCGCGGCGTCACCCGCGGCGATGGAACCACTGGCGAGGACGTCACGCCCAACGTGAAGACGGTTCGCTCCATCCCGTTGCGAATAGACGATGCCGCCGTGAAGAAGCTGAAGCTCCCGAAAAGCTTCGAAGTGCGCGGGGAAATCTTGATGACGCGCAAGGCGTTCGAGGCTCTCAATCGCCAGCAGGAAGAGAGTGGTGGCAAGATTTTTGTGAATGCGCGAAATTCCGCGGCCGGCTCGCTCCGCGTGTTGGATCCCTCGATTACCGCGCAACGCAAGCTGGATTTTTTTGCATATTATCTTTACGTGGACGGCAAAGCGCCGTTTGCGAAGCACTCGGACTCGCTGGAAGCACTAAAGAAGCTGCATTTCCGCGCCAGCGATGACTGGAAGTGCTGTGACGGCATCGACGCCGTCATCAAGTATTGCGAATCGTGGGATGCCAAGCGCGAGAAACTCGCTTACGAAATCGATGGCGTGGTCATCAAGGTCAATTCCACGGCACTGCAGAATGAACTCGGCTTCACCGCGAAGGCGCCGCGCTGGGCGATTGCGTTCAAATATCCCGCGCGCCAGGAAACCACGGTGGTGAACGACATCATCGTGCAGGTGGGCCGCACCGGAACGCTCACGCCTGTCGCGGTGCTGGAGCCGGTGCAGGTCGGTGGCGTCACCGTCAGCCGTTCCACGCTGCACAACATGGACGAGATCGAGCGCCTCGGCCTGCACATTGGCGACACTGTTCTGATCGAGCGCGCCGGTGAAGTGATTCCCCACGTCCTGAAAGTCGTGAAGGAAGGGAAGAACCGCCGCGCCTTCCGCATGCCGACGAAGTGCCCGGAGTGCGGCAGCGCGATTCACAAAGCCGAAGGCGAAGTCGCGTATCGCTGCGTAAACGCCGCGTGCCCCGCGAAGCGTAAGGAGTCACTTCTGCATTTTGCAGGGCGGCATGCCATGGACATTGACGGCCTCGGCGACAAAATCGTGGACCAGTTGGTGGACAAAGGTCTGGTCAAGGATGTCGCCGATTTGTATTCGTTGAAACTCGATCAGGTCGCGGACCTGGAGCGCATGGCGGAAAAATCCGCGCAAAATCTGCTTGAGGAAATCGCCGCCAGCAAGAAGCAGCCGCTTTCGCGCTTGATTTACGCGCTCGGGATGCGGTTTGTGGGCGAACGCACTGGCCAGTTGTTGGCCGAGAATTTCGGCTCTCTGGAAGAGTTGGAAGAAGCCAAACCGGAAGATCTGGAAAAAGTGACGGAGGTTGGCCCCAAGGTGAGCGAAAGCATCGTTGAGTTTTTCAGTGAGCCCGCCAACCGCAAATTGATCAAGAAATTGCACGCTGCGGGAGTCCGCCCGACCGCCGAAAAGCGCGAAATCAAAAGCCAGAAATTCGCCGGCAAATCCTTCGTGTTTACTGGAGCCCTCGAGCACCGCAGCCGCGAAGAAGCCGGCGAACTCGTCCTGCAGCATGGTGGCAAGGTAAGCGGCTCCGTCAGCAAGAAAACAGACTACGTCGTCGTCGGCGCGGATCCCGGCTCCAAATACGACAAGGCCAAAGAGCTGGGCGTGACGATTCTGACCGAATCCGAGTTTGAGAAGCTTATCGGCCTGAAATAAGGACAGTCGCTTGGCCATCCATCTCGCCACGGATAGCGATCATGATGCAATTTGGGCGATTCTCGAGCCAATGATTCGGCTTGGGGAGACCTACACCCTTCCTCGCGACATGAGCAAACAACAGGCGCTCGAATACTGGTTCGCCGCGGATAAAGAAACTTTCGTGTGGAAGGAAAACGGCGAGGTGCTGGGGACCTATTTCCTGAAAGCGAACCAGTTGGGTGGAGGGGCGCACGTGGCCAATTGCGGCTACGTCACCGCGCCCGCCGCGCAAGGCCGCAGCATCGCCCGCCAGATGTGCCTCCATTCGCTCGAGCGAGCCAGGGAACGCGGCTTCCGCGCGATGCAATTCAACTTCGTCGTCAGCACCAACGAGCGCGCCATTAAATTGTGGACGAGCCTCGGTTTCGAAATTGTCGGCCGCCTGCCGCTTGCCTTTGAGCACCCCACGCAGGGACTCGTGGATGTTCTGGTGATGTATCGCAAAATTTCCTAGATTCGTGGACATCGTGATAAAGACGCTCTAGTATTACGTCACCGCGATCGTACGAGAGTCTCTTAAATGGATGACCTGACCGACTGGGAAGCCGAGGGATTTAGAGAATCGACTGTAAAACGCCTCGCCACATTCCTGCGTTCCGTCATTCCGCTGGATCCCGCACAACTCCTGTTTCTGACGGGAACTATTCTGCTTCTCGTAGCGCCGCGGGCTTCCTGGCGACTCCACCCGCTATTTCGTAGTGGAACGGTCAATTATTGGGAAGTCTACGGTTATACAGTGTTTGGCAACCTTGTGGTGTTTGCCGCAGGACTGATGGCGCTCTGCGCCTGTTTTTGGTCGTTGCGCAACCCTGTTCGAAAGGTATTTTGGGCAGTTTTGGTAACCGGCCTACTTGGGCTGCTATTCCTCTTATGGAATTTCTTTGATCTAACCGTCGGAGAGCGCTCTGTCCTGGATACGCATAACAGGATGTTGGAAATGTTTCCTTGGGTGAAGCTAAATATCTCAAATTTCCCTACGGGCTTTTTTATTCTTGCCCTCGGTTTGGGATTTGTTGCGATTTATCTTTCCCGAATGTCTTTGCAGGTCGGGTCACTGCCACTCGTGCTCTCAAACGCGAACACCGCGAATGAGGAAGAGCGGCAAGCATGGTTTCGCGATAAGCTGGTTCTCTTTGTGCTTATCGGAGCCTTTGGTTTTCTTGCCAATCTTTCCTATTTGCTTGCAACGATGATATGGAAACTGCCGCTGACGCATGTCAACATTCGCCTTACCGATTACGTTTTCAGGCTAGCGAGCGGGCTGCTGGACGCCGGACTTCTGCTCGGGTTTTCCATGTACGCTCTCGGAACGCGGGGTAGAACCGCCGCACGATTGTCGTTGAAAGTGCCGGGGCCGCGATTTGCAGCAGTGGCCTTTTTGTTGCCTGCCGCTGCATACGCGCTTATTCCTGCCGGGCATCTTGTTTTTGATCGCATACACTGGGCAGCGTATGACTTTGGCAGGTTTGGTCCGCCCCTGTTGTCCACGTATTTTGACTTAAGCAAGCTTGGGCAGCCCTGGATAGTCTTTTTGTTCTTTGGCGCATTTGCGGAAGAGATTATTTTTCGGGGAGTCCTTCTGCCAGACTTTATTCGCAGATATGGATTGCACCGCGGCATCTTTTTGACGGGTATTGGGTGGGCGGCAATTCATTTCCGATCCGATTCTTACACTGGATTATCTGTTCCAGGCTTACTACTGGCACTTTTGGTGAGAATTATTTTTTGTCTCGGTATGAACTATGTTCTGGCTTGGATGGTCCTGCACTGGAGGTCCATTGTGCCGGCGGGAATTGCTCACACGGTGTGGAATATGCTTGTTCTTTCAGAAGTGTCTACTTCGGATGAGACGCGATACTCTGACTGCGGGCTTTGGCTGATGATCGCTTTTTTCCTGTTCCGATTCTGGCCAGTCGTGGAAAAAGAAAGCGACGCCGGAATGGAAGCACCCAATCTTGAACCGGCCGTCTGAAATTCCGGAAATCGCGATACAATTAAAACTGGCGGGTGAGCTGGATGATCGCTGGCCTGGTTCGCGCAAGCGGGCTGGGCGGGAGGAAAGTCCGGACACCGAAACCGCGCAAGCGGTGTTCCTGCGGCCTTCGGGCCTCAGGGCAAAGGGCAACGCGCCTGGTAACGCCAGGGGAGCCGTTGTAGCGGCCGCCTTCCGAGGCGGGCGTTGTGACGGTTCACGGACAGTGCCACAGAGAATATACCGCCGGCGGTGCGACACCCGGTGATAGCCCGGAGGAAAACCTTCGGGATGTCTTCATGGTTCGCGCGCAGGTAAGGGTGAAAAGGTGGGGTA
>Ga0210410_10002394_pt1 | contig 16827 bp, 8 predicted proteins | sample IncBWC4MmetaG_FD_161058 | JGI IMG/M metagenome (GOLD analysis project Ga0210410, IMG submission 161058) | Forest soil microbial communities from Barre Woods Harvard Forest LTER site, Petersham, Massachusetts, United States - Inc-BW-C-4-M | ecosystem: Environmental > Terrestrial > Soil >... | reverse complement strand
ACGAGGGAAATCTCAGTGGACGTACTTGCAAGATCACCGGCTGTTCCATGCCGGAAGACAACGAGCGTCTCACGCTGGTCACAACAATATATCGTGGCGAGGTGCCGCCGGTAGAGCTGACGACCGACGAGAAGCTTTCGGCGTATTTCCAGGCAATCAAGTTCTTCGAAGACAGCCGTAATGGGCTTTACGTAAAGATCGACCCTTCCATGGGGGAGGTGCGCGACTTCTCACGCAGAATTCATGAGGCGCGCGATACGATAGATGTACTTCGAGTCATTCTCATATCGGACCAAGTAGCGGGGTTCGGCCACGCGGATTTGAAGGGAGCCTTCGAAGACACGCGCATCGTCGTGGATCCGTACGGCATCGACCGGCTGTATCGGCTGCTCGGGAAAGGGCTAACGCGAGACGACATCGTGATTGATATCGAACGAGAATTGCATCACCCCCTCCCTTGCCTGAAGGTATCCAACGGTGGCGAGACATACGATGTTTATCTTGCTGCAATCCCAGGTTCGTTGCTGGCCGATGTTTACGAGAAATACGGTACTCGGCTTCTGGAGCTGAATGTCCGTGCATTTCTTGGGCTGGGGGGAAAGAAAAGTGTCAATTCCGGCCTCCGCACTACAATTCTTCAAGCACCAAACAGGTTTCTCGCCTACAATAATGGGCTCGTGACCACGGTGGACAGTCTCGATCTGACAGAGACCGGGCAGGGTGGGCTCGCCATCCGAAAGCTGCGTGGCCTACAAATCGTCAACGGAGGACAGACAACTGCGAGCCTGCACCGAGCCATGCTGCAGGACACGGCTGACCTTCGAGAGATCCTCGTACCGATCAAGATCATCCGCGTCGGCGGATCTCAACTTAGCGAGATGGTTTCAGCAGTATCACGTTCGGCGAACAGCCAGAACACTGTCCAGCCGGCCGATTTTTCGGCAAACGAGCCGTTCCACGTAGCTGTCGAAAACCTGGCGAACAATGTGTGGATTCCAGGGGGCGGCGGACGATGGTTTTATGAGCGTGCGCGCGGGAGTTATCGCGCGGCAAAGATGGCTATGGGCACCGATTCATCTGCGAGCCGGCGCTTTCTTTTGGAGACCCCGAAGGATCGTGTCTTCGCAAAGACCGATCTCGCAAAATATCTCAACGCTTGGAATGGCCTTCCGTATCTCGTCAGTTATGGAAGCCAGAAAAATTTCCAGTATTTCATGCAAGCGCTTAAGGACGAGCATGCAGCCGGGTTCGTCCCGGACGAGAAGTGGTTTAGGGCTTTCATTGCGAAACTGATCATATTTCGGACGACCCAGGACATCGTCAAACGCCAAAAGTTTGCTGCCTATCAAGCCATCATAAGTGCGTACACCGTGGCGTGCTTGGCGCAGCGGTACGAGCAGGCGTTCGACCTCGAAAATGTGTGGTCGCGCCAATCGATCTCGCCCCAGCTCGGATCCTTGATTCAGCAATGGACAATCGCAATCGACAAGGCCCTGAGACGAACGGCCGGTGCACGAATGCCGAGTGAATGGGCAAAGAAACTTGAATGCTGGGACGCCATACGGGAGATCGCGCTTGAAGCTCCCGCCACCGTTCCTCCCGAATTGCATGCGCCTGCCGCAGCACAGGATTTGGAAGTCCGCGAATCCTCGGAGGCAACCGAAACGATCGAGGCCGAGAATGATGTTGGCAGTCTACTCCTTCGGATTCGACCGCTGTTCGCACGCGACGACATGCTTCGGCGTGAGGAATTGGCCACAAAACTTTCGGAAATGATAGGTTATTCAGCAAGCGATCCGAAGGCGCGGCAGGAAACCGACAGCGTCATCCAGGCTGCCGTGCGACGCGGGATTCTGCAGGATGGAGGCCATGAAGTGTCGCTTGTTGCGCGTAACATCTCCGAGTATCCGCGGGAGGTCCTTAAGGATCAATTCCTTGCTTCCTTAAACGGGAGCAATTGGACCGAGCGCAGCGAAAGCATCCCGCGATTTGCGCGTTGGCTCGGTTTCAGGCGGACTGGCCCCAATATTGAAGACGCCGCGCGATCGGTGATCAACAGCCTTATCAGAGGCGACAGGCTGGAGAAGATGGGTTCGCAGATTCGGCGTATCTAAAGCCGCCAGCCCGCGGAGTAACTTCAGATTATCAGTCCACAGTTTGACAGGACCAGCAATAGTCGATTCGTTTGGCAAGATCGGTTATGCCGGTCAGCGGCGCCATGCCGTCAATAATATCTCCAATGATGGCCGGTGAAACAAACGCCAGCGGTGCCAGCAGGCGTATGTGGCGCTCGACCTTGCCCTCGCGCTTCGCAATGTCTGCAAAAGAAGTGACTCGGCCCTCGGTGAGGTCCTCAATCCAGGCGCGCGCTTTTGCAATGGCGGTGAGCAGTGCGTCTCGCTCTATCGCATTCATCGGGATCTTGGAGGCAGGGGTATGGAGCGGTCCTTTGACGGCTGCCATGCCAGTTGGCTTCCAGGGTACGGCCACAACAACAGCCGTCTGTTTGCCGGGTCCTTCTGCTTGCTCCGGCGTGGCAAATCGAATTTCGATGGCCTGAGGCTTTAAAATGACCCGTTCGACTGAGTGTGCGACCAGATCCTTATCGGTTAGGTGATCGTCGCCAGGGACGGTCCCGCGTTCCTCCAAATGGCCGCGCGCCGCGTTGAGTACTGTGGCTTCAATATCGGAGGCACTAACGCGGCTTACGGTGCCGGCCTCGTTATTGCGCTTCTGCAGAATCGGGTGCGACACGTAGTACCGATACCGCGCACCTCTCTTGTTGGTGTGAGTAGGCGTCATTCGGTTGCCGCGGTCATCAAAAAGGCGTCCAGCGAGAATTGACGGAGACGCCCGCAATTTCAATTGGCGGGCGTTTGCGCCTGCGGCGAGCTTGGCTTGCACCGCTTCGAATAGCTCCCGATCCACGATGGGCGCCTGCTCACCAGGATGGATTTTCCCCTTGTAATCGACTTCGCCGATGTAGAACCGATTGCGCAGGAGATGAGAGAGAGCGCCGACACCGAAGCGGATGCCGCCGCGCGTCTTGCCAGTAGCCAATGTTAGCCGCCGCGTGCGGATTTCCTTTCGATCCAAATCCTCAACGAGGTCTCTGATTGATCCGACTTCAAGGTAGCGCCGAAAAATCAGCCGGACGGTTTCGGCGTCCTCGCGGACCACCACGAGCTTCTTATTGACGCTCGCATAGCCGAGTGGGATCGACCCGCCGACCCAAATGCCCTTGGATTTGGAAGCCGCGATCTTGTCGCGGACCCGCTCGCCAATAACCTCGCGCTCGAACTGGGCGAAGGACAGCAGCACGTTCAGGGTCAGCCGTCCCATGCTGCTGGTGGTGTTGAATGACTGGGTGACCGACACGAACGAGACCGAATGCTGGTCAAAAAGCTCGACCAGCTTTGCAAAATCGGCCAGCGACCGGGTGAGGCGATCGACCTTGTAGACCACTATAACGTCGACTCTGCCGGCTTGTACCTCGGACAAGAGTAGCTGGAGGGCAGGGCGGTCGAGGGAGGCTCCGGAGAATGCGCCATCGTCATAATGGCCCGGAATAAGCCGCCACCCCTCGTGCGCCTGGCTCTTGATGTAGGCCTCGCAGGCTTCGCGCTGGGCGTCCAACGAGTTGAACTCCAGGTCAAGGTTATGATCGGTGGATTTCCGTGTATAGATCGCGCAGCGGAGAAGCTTCTTGGTAGGCCTATCCATGGGACGCCCTCCTGCGTTTGGTTCTTTCGCTGGTCCGGACGGAGGATCGCCCGCGCTTGTGCTTTGAAGGTGCGGTGCGATCGTACGGCGGTTCGGGCTCCTTGGGTTCCGGCTCTCATGCCATGCGGAGTCCGAAGAAGCGGGGGCCATTCCACTTGGTGCCGGTGATGACCTGGGCAATCACCGACAGGCTTGGATAAGTCTTGTTAGCCCAAAGGAACCCATCCGGCACAACGGTCACGGTGTGCCGTTCGCCCAAGTATTCACGAACGAGTACCGTGCCGGCCTTGAGGCGTCGGTTCAGCTCGCTCCGCTTCTCACCTTGAGCCAATCGATCCAGGAGCCTGACAGTCTCCTTGTCGAGACCGCCAAACGCCTCCTCTTGGATCCGGTAGGCAATCATCCGGGCGATGATGTCCTTGGTGAGTCCCTTGGGAGGGACGGCGCCGAACATCGTGTGCCAGCGCCTTCGGAGAGCGTCGATGCCGAGGGACCGGACTTGGTCTACCTCGGCCTCGATCGCAGCGGGATCAATTGACCGCTGTTCCATGGCTAGGCCGACTGGCTTGCAGCAGCCGTACCGGCTTTCGTCTTGGCGGCCGCAACGCGATAGGTGCGTACGCCGTCCGCCTTCTCGGATTTGAGGGTAAGGCCGAGCTTCTTGCGAACGACGCCGGCAAAGAAGCCGCGGACCGAATGCTGCTGCCAGCCCGTGGCCTTCATGATGGCTGCGATCGTCACCCCCTCGGGTCGTCGCAAGAGACCGAGGACCTTCTCTTGCTTCGAGCCGGCTCGGGTCTTCGGTTGAAGCTTTTTCTGAGCGGTAGCTTTTCCGGCCAGCCTCTTGCTGCTGCGTGATGATTTCGGTTTTGGATTGCTAATCTTCTTGGCCATTTGGGACTCCTCTTTCGGTTACGACGGCGTCGTGCGCCGCCACCACCGAAGCCCCGCTCGAGCATCACCGCTCGCGGGGCGGAGTCCTCGAAGCGCCCTAAAGGCGTTTCACAAGACACTGACAGTGACGCTCTGTTCGCTGCACAAGTCCAGTGCATTCTAAGCGGCAGTCGTCATTGAAATTGCGCTGAATAGCGCCAAGAATGCCGAGATGTGGACGAGCCGACCGGGAAATAATCTGCAGTTATTTGCGCTCAGCAATGCTCTTCGTATCGGCTCATAACCCGGAATTATGTGAACTTCTAGCGCGTTTCCGCAAAAAGCCCGCGGAACCTCAGTCGAGTCCCATGTCCTTGAGCCGTTTCTGAATGTGATCGTTCCATTTCAACGCGTCGTTGATCCTTTCAGTCAATTGTTCATTGGTGAGATCTTCCAAGCGCTCATTCGGATCGATTTTGTTATTGCGGGCGCTCAGCGTCTCTGCTTCGATGGCCTGAATGTTCCGCAAGATCTCGCGTTGAGCGGCGACGCTGCCCTTCGCGGCGCGTGCGAACAGGCCGCGAAGTACGGCCTTCAACGCGGGCATTTCTGTCACCTTATCGCCTTCCCGAACCGTGACCTTGCGATAGGCTTCCTGCATTACGAGTGCGTTGGCGCGATCAACCTCGCTTGCGCGTCGTCTTCCGGTTGGATTACCTGATTGTCCTTTGCGGAACTGGCTATGGACTGGCGGCTTGCCGTAGCCGACCGTATAGGTTTTGTCGCACTTCTTGCCCGCCTTGCTCATCACCGACATTCCTCGTTGCAGCGCGATGCGTGCTGCTCGGCTACGTCTTCAAAGGTCATTCCGGTTGCGGCCTGCTTGGCCTGCCTCCCCGTGACACGCTCAAACCGGCGCATGATCACGTCACAATAGGTCGGGTCGTATTCGATCAGCCTTGCTTGTCGGCCGGTTCTTTCGGCTGCGATGAGGGTCGTACCGGAACCCGCAAACGGATCGAGCACGATCTCCCCGCGCCTAGTGCAGTCCTTGAGAGCATCGGCGACCAGCGCGACCGGCTTCACCGTCGGGTGCATTGCAAGGTCCTGGCCCCGATCCGGACGCAGCGTATTGATCCCAGGGTAGTCCCAGACGTTGGTCCGATAGCGCCCACTTTCACCGAGGCCGAAGGTATTGGTGTGCGGGGCCGTGCCGACCTTGAACACGAAGACCAGCTCGTGCTTGCTGCGATAGAACGTCCCCATTCCTCCGTTGGTTTTGTTCCAGACGCAGAGGTTCTTGAGTTGCGAAAAAGCTGCCGAGCCTGCCTGCTGGAGCTCTCCCATGTGGCGCCAGTCCATGCAGACGAAGGCGATCGCGCCATCGCGCGCCTTAGCGGCGGCATTCCCGAGAGTCAGCTGCAGAAAATCGGTAAAGGCGGTGACAGACATCTCGCCACTCGCCATGGCGAAGTCGCGGTGCCGGATACGTCCCAGTCCGGTCACATGCCCATCAATCGGGACGTTATAGGGCGGATCGGTAAAGATAAGATCGGCCCGCTCGTTGTCCATCAGAAGGTCAAAATGGCTTCCATCCCGTGCATCACCACAAACGAGGCGGTGCCGCCCGAGGCACCACACGTCGCCTGCTCGCGCGATCGAGGATGCAGAATCTCCCGGATCAGGGATGTCGTCGTCTACCTCGGGTGGACCACTCACTGAACTGTCACTGGCTTCGTCGAGGACCAGGTCGATCTCGGCAAGGGAGAAGCCGGTTAACTCAACATCAAAATCGAGGTTGATGAGGCCCTGCAGCTCGATGGCGAGCGTGTCACGATCCCATCCGGCATTGAGGGCAAGTTTGTTGTCGGCAAGGACATAGGCGCGCCGCTGAGTCTCGTCGAGGTGACGAAGACGGACGGCCGGAACACTGTCAAAGCCGAGCATCTTGGCAGCTTCAACCCTGCCGTGACCGGCGAGGATTTCGCCGTGATCGCCAATCAGAACTGGATTGGTAAAGCCGAACCGCTCGATGCTGTTGGCAATCTGACGGATCTGTTTTTTCGAATGGGTGCGCGCATTGCCTGCATGCGGCCGCAGTCTGCTCACGGGCATCGTTTCGATGGAGAGACTCTGCATGAACATTTTCCTTGTCGTTCGCGGACCAATGGAGCTTGCGGCTCCGGTTTATCCGCGAACATAGTCATGCAGTTGGATGGTTCCACATTGGGCAAATCGAATTTTTTGCGTCAGGTTTGCCCAACGTTCGCTTCGATGACGTTGCGTCGAGAGCGCACACGGCCGTGGCGCGCATCATCGAATGCCCTGGCAATTGCCCCTAATTTATAAGGGCGGCCTCTGTTATTGACCTTGAGTTCGGTCAGGACCTGCTCTGCAAAACGAATGTACGGGCCGCTGGGCGTGCCGTCTCCTTGTCGCGAGAATCCCGGCTGGCGGTTAAAATGGTGCTTGAACACACGAGGCAAATGATTCCCGACAAGCCATTCGAACGGGCTACGCGCTTCGAACAAATTCTTTGTTCCAGCTCCTTCATCCCGCCGCAGGAGTGCCCGATCAATGGCCTCGAGCAGATCCTTGAGAGTGGCTCTCGGGCAGTCCTGATTTAGGGGGAGTTCGGCTGATAGTTCCCGCCACGCGCCCTCGTCGGACAACTGGGATGCTAGCTTCTTGGCCGCAATTTTTATGCCCCGAAGCTGGCGCTGTCGTTTGGCGCGTTCGGACGGTCGAAGCTGCACCTTTGTTCGATACCAGATGGCGCCTGATTCGAGGTTTCGTCGCAACGCCACCCTGTCGAGGCCGGGAGGAGTAGAGCCCCTCCCAACCGCGTTGAGGATTCGCGCTATGCCTCGAGTATCCAGCATTGCATCACCATAACGGTCGCCGAGGACTTCCAGAGAAAAGCTAGGGCAATCTATTCCTGTATTTGCCGCTGGTCAGCGGTCGGCTTTGAGAACGCCAAAAGCGCCCCACAGGGGCAAAATCGGCAGATGTGGGTAAGCCGATCCCTCAAAGCAAATTCGATTTAATACCAACGATTCGCATAATGCCCATTATGAAACGTTTCGTCGCGTCGCTCCGCAATGGACCGGCGATCGGAGTGCTCCGAGATGACTTGCTAGGAAAATGCAATTTCCTAGCAAGTCGCCGCGGTCGCTATACCCCCAAAAGCGACCGATTGCTGCACCGCCGCAATATGTCGCTATGGGCCACTTTCGACCATGTGGCACCGCAGCGAGAATACTTACCTAGCGTGCTTTGCGCGATCTTGGGTGCTGATCTGTAACTTATTTGGCCCTAAACTTTGCCTTCCAGATGCTGCGTCGTTCCGCACCCGTTGCGAAGATCAGTGAGGTCGTAAGTGATGAGCACGTATGCACACGTACTATGGCTGCCGCAGGAGAGGTGATCGTGCCTACTTTTGAACGTTCGCTGCCGATCCGTATGTTCCTGTGGATTGGCGCGATTATTTTATCGATCGCGACAGCGCATGCCGAAGACATGCAACCAAGCTTTGACTGCGCCAAGGCCAAGTCAATCTCAGAACGAGCAATATGTTCGGACAGTGACCTCGCTCAGTTGGATCGTGAGCTATCTTCCGTTTACGAGAGAGCATTGGAAGCGGGTGCGGCCGAAAGGGCTTCGCAGCTTGCGTGGATAAGACGCCGCGATGCCGCCTGTTTGTCGCGCGACCCGAAGAATTGCCTGCGAACGCAAACGCAGGAAAGAATTGCTGAATTGCAGCTAGCCATACTCCACAAAGACAAACCATCTGTCGAACAGCCCCAACCGGCCAGAACGGGCGCGTCCCTTGCTTCTGAACCGACGAACCTCAACGGACTGCTTCGCCCTGGAGGCTCGGCAGGCGGTTTCCACCTGTCCCTCAACCTCGCCTTGGAGGTCCTGGACCATCACTTCCTGTTCGCTGAGTTTGATGCGAGCGGCAACGCACAGCAGATCATCTCCGTAGACCCCGCGACTGGCAAATCGGCAATCGTTGCGGCGCATCTTCAAAATCCCACAGCAATACTATTCTCCGATCGTCATGCGACCGTGGTCCTCGAATCGCGCTCCGAAACCGAGGGCGGCAACGAACTGAGGGTATCCGGCGATACGGGGTTGGAGTGGAGGCGCTTCAACACCGGAAGCACGCCTGACACGGCAACCATTATCGGCCAGAAGCTTTACGTTGCGACAGCGAGCAAGCAGTTTCCGCCGCGGCTCCGCCTTGAAGTTTTCGACCTCTTCGCCGGTTCACAAATAGCCTCCCGCGAAATCTGGAACGTGCCGGATCACGGTCGGCCTGTGTTCTGGAATGGTAAGATCATCCTGGTAGCCCCCGGTTCGGTAACTCTTTACGACGAACGTCTTGACAAAATTGTCTCCTCACCCGCACCCGCAGACGAGTTATATGGAAGTTCAGGTTGTGGCATCGTACAGCCGCAAGTCTTTGATGCTCGCCTGATCTATCAGATCAGTTGCGGCCATATTGCCATCTTCGATCTTGATCATTTTGTATTTGACCATGAGTTTGAACGTTTTGACCCATCCGCTTTCGTCTCGCTGGATGTCGCCGGAAACCTTTTGTTCGCCGTGCCGACGGACAGCGAGCGGCGGCCCAATAATGGAGCCGTGTTCGATTTGAGCTCGGGCAAGCGTGTTGCGGTTTTGCCGCTTACGGCTGACGCTATCGCAGTCAGCGGCGACGTCTTGATGGCTCTCGCGCCGAAAAATCCGGACGCCCCCAATGCCGTACGACCGATTTTTCTTTATCAAGTGCAACAGGACGAGTTGACTGCAGCAGCGCAGCAACGAGCTCTGGAACAGACCCATGCGAGAGGGCTCGCCGTCATGGCGCGGTCCGGCTCGTTCGACGACGCCGTGGACGCGATCGAAAGCGCCGCGACAGATCGACTTTTCGACGTCAACGATGTTGACCAACAGCTGCGGGTGGTCGCGATCGACTACGCCAGTTGGCTGGCGGGGACGTTCGACAGACGGACGGCAGGCATCAAGCTGCTGGATCGCCTTGCTGCTGCTGGCCCGAACGATACGGGTGCAAGGCGCCGGCTCGGCGCCGCCTTGTTCCGCGATTATCTGTTGACCGGCGCGCCGGTCAGTCTCGATCGAGCGCAGCATTTACTTTCGGACGAACCGGACTTGTCCGCTCTGCGCTTGCCTTCGACGCCAACGGCGCGCTCAGCGCCGATCGAGTTTGCCTATTTTGGGGATCATATCGCGTTCTGGCGGGACAAGATCGTCATCGGACACTCGCCGGGTTCAAACAAACCACCGACAGTCGCCGTGTATGACCGCGCGACGTTGAAGCTGTTGTGGAGCCGAGCTATTCCGGCAAGCGAGAATGGAGACGAGATCGCGGGCATTACTTTCGAGGGTGATCGCATTATGACTTGGTTGCTGCCGAACAATTCCAACCGGGGTCGCGTCGCTGTCATTGATGCGCTGTCTCACAATCTGGTCCTGCGGTCGATGCCGACAGCGTTCGGAACCGTGCTGCAAACTGCGAATGGCGTAGCTGGATGCGAAGGATTGATGTTGAACAGTTGCACGATCGTCGATCCTAAAACGCTCAAGGCAACGGGGTATTTTGAATGTGATGCGATGGGCTTGGACAAACGAGGTTCGGCCGATGATGAAGCGCTGGCAAAGCTCATTGGGGCGGGCTGTCAGGTCGATGGTCGTGGCCAATTGGTAGCGCTTGGAAAACGCTGGATGTTGATGGCGAGCGGCTCATGGCCTGGCCCTTATCCCTTGAGCTACCGGCGCATGGCAGATGCCGCAGGCTGGCAAAACAGCGAGCTTCACCTTTTGGGGCGGGGTGAGCGCGGCGCAAAGATTTTGGACGTAAGGGATGCGGCGATCGCCGATAACCGGCAAGCAGACTTACATCGGTTTACCTCGCTCGATTTCAAGACCGGAACGTACCGCACAATGTTTCAGGTGCGTGATCCGAAAGAGGCAGGAGTCGCGTGGACGATTGCCGACTCGTTGCTGATAGTTGGGGCAGGCCACGATCTCATTCTCTATGATATGGCTAATGACTGCATGGCCGGTGTTTTGCACGATTTGATCGAGAAAGAAGTGAAAGATAATGGCAGCGCCATAGACAAGGCGAAGATCGTTAAGCTGTTAGTCGACGGCCCAAGGCTCGTCGTCTTGACCGCCGATGGCCAATACAGCCGCGTGCTGCAGATGTCGGACGTCGTGAATTATGCAAAGACGGCTGCGCACAACTTTAGGCTAGTCGATGCAATGCTCGGTAATTGAAGGGCGATGATCGTTTTTCCTTCCCGTTTAGCTAGGTCTTTAAAGAGTGAAGGCACGCCGCCAGGCTGGTCGGCGAAGGGCGGCTGGTAGATAAGGCCGGCATCGTGCGTCGCAGCAAAATTCATCTATCGATGGCGGAGAAGGGTCAACCACGCCATTTTGGGCGCTATGGCACGATGCCCGTTCTTCCCCCGTTAGCGACCGCAATAGCGACTTTCCGTGCGGTCGCTGAGGGCCAATCGCGACATTCTGCACCGCGGAAAAACACCTAGCCTTTCGGTTATCCCGTCGGCGCATGGCAATCCATTAGCGGCTGCTCGATGAGGTGCGCCGGGCAAGCGCAAACGGCGCCGCTCAAAGCTGCGCGCCCAAATGGTAGGGCGGAGCGAAAGAGCAGATCGTCGTAGTCGTTCCGCCCCTCCCAACCTCGAAAAAAATCCGAGCGGGACTGTCAGGCGGATCGGCGTCCTGCCATTTCGCCGGCTGATAATAATTGATTGGACTGGCAAACATGATCGTCCTGCCGTCTATCGTCAGCACCTTCTGCGAATAATGATCGAGGCTCACGGAAGCGGGGAAAGGATTTGCCAGGCGATAACCGTTCCCGGGGTGGGCGCTGTCGGACGAAGATACGGCGGCATTGATGGCGGCATAGAACTCTTTATCGTTGTTGACGACCCGTAAGTCGCTGACCCAGGAATCGCGCGGGAAGATTGTGTAGCGTTCACCCTCGGTGGCGTGAGACTGGTAGTTTTCGCGCAGAACGGTTTCCGGCCGCCCGTCGTTGTCGATATCGAATGCGGCGACCGCAATTTCCGGCGGGTATTCTGTATTCGGGAAAGCGACGTCGTGCCAGTCTACCTTTGCTAAGTCGGCAAAATCGTCTTTGAAATCCGCAGTCAGGCGATCGGCAAAAAGCTTGCAGCGCGGATTGTCCCCGCCTTGCAGCTGCCGCATCGGCATCAAAGTCAAAGGTGGTTCGGGTTTGCCGGGTGCCCGGCCCGGCGCAAAGTAAGGGTCCTTGGTCGTCGAGAGATCGCGTCGTGCCGTCTCGTCGCAACGCCGGCCGGGTTTGGGCTCATCAGAAAAATAACAGACTTCCAGTCCTGTCGGTGAAATCGTTACCGATTGCAGCCTGAAGCCATAGCCGCACAGCCCGAGTGATGTTGCGATCTTGACGCCATTCTCCCAAAAGCTCGCTGCGGCGCAGTCGGATGGAGTAGGCTCCCAGAAGCCGTATCTGACCGTTACCGAGCGGCGCGGCGTCACATCACAGCGCCACGACAACAGCCGTTGCGGAAAGGGGGCGCGATATCCTGCGTCACTGTCCAGTTTGGGTACTGGCGGGATGTCAAAGGTGATCGCGACGATTTCCGTTTGCGGATTGCACGTCGCGGTCCCATACGCGAAGCCATAAGCCTTTTGCAATTCCTCGACCCGCTGCTGCATGTGGTCCGATAGGCATTTGTAAAATTTTCCTTCTTGCTGCGGTGCCTGGGTTTTGTCGGGCGCGCGGCATTCGGCATCGCGGCGGCGCAACCATTCCACTTGTGACGCCGCAGCGATCCTGCCGGCGCCGAGTGCATGCCGGTAGGCGTTGGCCAGAATCAGATCGAGCTGCGCTAGGTCGCCTTCGGTGCAAATCGCATAGTCCGTTGCTGAGTGGGCGGCGCCACAATCGAAGCTTGGGCCGACCCCGGCGGTCTGTTGCAACACGGCGACCCGCAGCCGGATGTGGCGCAGCAGGCATTCGCGGAGATCGCCTGTGGCACAATCCGCGTCGCGCCGCTTGAGCCACTCGATTTGCGAGGCCTTGTCCGTCTTACCGGCTTGCAGTGTGTCGGCGTATACTTCCGCTAAGGCCTGATCCCACGATGCGAGTTGAGCATCGGAGCAGATTGTTTTCTCCGCAGCCGAGCGAGCCGCCGCACAGTCGAAGCTTGGCTTGATCTCGTCAGCCGCCGCAGGCTTGACCGCACAAAGCAGCAGCAGAACTGCTATAGCATGTCGCCACATGTGGTGCTCCGCGCTCTCAATAGTGTTGCCGACAGGCCGATGAGGGCAGTGAAATGCAGCGAGCATAGCGAAAAATCGTGGCCTCAATCTGGCAAAGGTAACGCCGCTTAGCAGAAGCGGCAGAGCGGTGCCTTGCGGCGTTATACAGCGTTCAGCGATGAACGTGCGACATCGCGAGCGTAATTAATAAAAAAGCTTTGCTACTGGGTTGAGCGTTCGATTCCTCAGGGTGGCGATCATGATCGGTCTCGGTCGGTCAGGTACGGCGACCGGCAACGCTTTGAGGGGTTGGTGCTTGGCGCTTAAGAGGACGGTCGACGCCGGAAGGACGGCAAGGAAACGACCGCCGGTTCAGCAGATGAATGTTCGACGAATGAACCTTTCGCAATGCGGCAATCGGCAGTGGCGAATGTCTGCTTTGGGCCAATAGTGACATTTTGCACCGCGGCAAGGCTGGGCAAATTCAACGGTGGCAATTTCGCCATGGGCCATCGCACAGACGCCTTGTGGCTGACACAAAGAAACTCAATCCGTGCGGTTATTCACTGCGGGCGGAATTCATTTGTGCGTCGAGCTTCAGCGCTTCGAGTAGTGGATTAATCTGGTCCTGATAGGCGCGCCAGCGGCCAACGGCGCTTTTGTAGATGGGGCGGCGCACCTGCGTTGCGCTCGCCGTCCGTATCGGGCGCTCGGTCTTGTGAAAAGCCAGGCAACGTTCGTCCCAAGGCAGACCACAATATTCGATGATGCGGCGCGCCTGACCTTCTAGATCCGCAACAATGTCTTCATAGCGCACATCGAGAATGCGGCCAGTGGGCAGAACATTTTGCCAATGCGCCATCAGCTGTTGATAGCGTCGGTAATAACGGCCGATCTCGCCAAGATCGTAGGTGTGGTTCTGCTCGGCAGAAAATAATTTTGAAAAGCAGGAAATGCAGGTATCGACCGGATCGCGCATGCTGTGAATGATCTTGGCATTCGGTAGTGCAAGATGGATGAGGCCAGCAAAGTAGTAGTTCGACGGCATCTTATCGGTGACGCGCTCGTCGTCGGGCGCCAACTGGCGCAGCAGCGAAACATAACGTGCCCCGATTTGCCGAAGCGCTGCCGCGTCCACCAACGGCACGAATTCCGGATATGGCAGCGCGGCGCTGTCCGGACCGTGAACCGAAAGTGCGACATCGTTCAATATTCGTAGTTCGCCAGCGCCATGGACGATGGGATGACTGGCGATGATCTGTTCGATGAGCGTCGTGCCGGATCGTGGCATGCCGAGAACGAAAACCGGAACCGACGATGGATCGCCACCGCCGGATTTTTTCTCGATCATGTCGCGCGTGAATGTCTTTTCGATCCGGTCGAACAAATCGAACGTGCCATTCTCGTCGTAAGCAATTGTCGCGCGCTTGGCTGTGTTGCCGGCGACAAGGTGCTGGAACGATCGGGAAAAATCTTTCAAATCCGCATAAGCCTTGCCGAGGGCAAAATCGAGCTGCATTCGGTCGCGCTTCGACATCTCGTGCGGCTGCGCCGCGAGCGCTTCCATGGTCGCGAGATGGGCATCGCCGGGTGTAAAGGTCATTGTATCGGCGAAATTGACATAGGCGGCGGTCACCGTCGGATCGAGCCGGATCGACTCCAGATAAGCCTGCTGTGCATCGTCCAGGTGGCCGAGTTCCTTGAGCACATTGCCGATATTGTTGAACGCGTCGGCCATGTCCGGCATGAGCGCGAGCGCGCGCCGGTAGTATCCGAGCGCAGCGTCGGGGTTGCCGCGCTCGAAAGCGATGCGCCCCATCTGATTGACGGCATCGTGGTTGTCGGGATTGAGCGCCAGAGCGCGTTCCGTCGCGGCGGCGGCGTCTTCATGTTTGTTCTGGTCGAGCAATATTAAGCCGTAGTGTGCGTAAAGCTTATCGCTGCGCTGTTCGACGGCAAGCGCGCGCCGCATCAGATCAGCGGCTTCGTCAAGGCGGTCGAGGTCTTTGACCGCAAGCGCGAGATTGTCCAGCGTGTCCGGATTATTTGGATTGAGTTCGAGCGCTTTGCGGTAAACCGTTTCCGCTTCCTCCGGACGCTTCAATTCGCGCAAGCACGTGCCGAGATTATTCCAAGCATCGGCGAACGTTGGCTGCAGTTCGATGGCGCGGCGGTAGGCATGTTCTGCCTCGGCAAAGCGTTTGAGTCGCTGCAATGCGTTGCCGCGGTTGCTGTGCGCCTGGACGAAATTGGCTTGGACCGCGAGCGCACAGTCGTAATGCGCCAGCGCCTCGTCGAATCTGTCTTGCTCGAACAGGGCGACACCGACATTGCTGTGCGCCTCGGCATAATGCGGATCGAGTGCGATGGCGCGGCGGCCTGCGGCGATTGCCTCGTCGATTTTACCGGCGAGGCGATACATTTCGCCGATATTGGCGTGATACACGGCGACGCCGGGGTCGACCGCGATAGCGTGGTGCAGGTGTTCGATGGCCTCCGATAGCTTGCCCGACTGATGGGCAATGACGCCGCGCATGTGCGCGGCTTCGGCGTTGTCAGGCTCGGCGGCGGCTGCCTGCCGTGCTAGATCCTCGGCGTCGGCGAGGAAACCTTGTCTCCGCTTCCGCTCAGCGAGCATGAGCGCCTGGCTCGGCGATATCGCTTGCGCGGCTTCGACCGTGGTAACCCATCTCGCTTCCAGGGCGACGATGGCGGCGGCTTCCACGGCGCGCCGCTCGCCCGCGGCCTTGAATGGCATCAGCCGCCGTGTGTCGCCGCGAACGACCGCTTTGAGCTCTGCCGCCACCCGCTTGATGACCTCGGTCCAGGCCTCGCCCTCCTTCTGACGAAACAGGCGCATGGTCGGATACCAGGGCGTGTCCTCGCGCGTGAACAGCCAGCGCCAATCCGCCACCTGTGGCAGCAACAGCCAAACCGGCTTGCCGAGCGAACCGGCAAGATGGGCGATCGAGGTATCGACCGTGATCACCAGATCGAGCGCGCCGACGGCGCCGGCGGTTTCGCTGAAGTCGCCGAGTTCCTGCGCGAATTCCAACACCTGGGGCTTGCCGGCCTTGTCTTTCTTGAGCCTGTCGAGGTCGGCGGCGCGCGGACCAAACTGGAGGCTCGCGAACGACGCACCTTGCACCGCGAACAGGGGCCCAAGCAGCGTGACGTCGAGCGATCGGCGCGCATCGCTGATATGTCCGGGATTACCGGCCCAGGCGACGCCGACTTTGACGCCGGCCATGGCGGCAACCCGCTTGATCCAGCGCTGCGCCGCATCTGCCGGCACGCGCAGATAGGGCACAGCCGCCGGGATGGTCTCGATCCGCGTTTTAAACGCGCGCGGCATGCTCAAGAGCGCAATGTCGCATTGATAGGGCGCCGGCTCGCCGCGGTCGCCGAGCACCGTTACGCCGGCAAAACTTTCGCGCAGCAGCGCCGCCAGCTCTTGCTGCACGCGCAACGTCACATGCCCGGCGCGCGCCGCCAGCAACGGGACGTAGCGGGCGAACTGCAGCGTATCGCCCAAGCCTTGCTCGGCCTTCACATAGATGTGCTTGCCGGCGAGGTTCTCGCCTTGCCACGGCGTGAGTGGAAATCGCGGCCCTTTGTGCTCGGTCGAGCGCAGGCGCCACTCGTATTCGCCCCAGCCTTCGCCGAGATCGCCGCGCATCAGCAGCAGCAGGCCGAGTCCGGTATGCGCATTGGCGTGATGCGGTGCGAGCGCGACGGCGCGGCGCATTGCCGATGCGCCGTCGTCGAAACGCCCGCTGTGATGCAGCGTCGTGCCGAGATTGGCCCATGCATCCGCAAAGTCGGGTCGCAATTCGATGGCGCGACGGTAGGCATCGATGGCGTCATCGAACCTTCGCAAAGCGTGCAACGCATTGCCGAGATTGCTGTGCGCTTCGGCAAAAGTCGGCT
>Ga0210410_10002393_pt1 | contig 16830 bp, 15 predicted proteins | sample IncBWC4MmetaG_FD_161058 | JGI IMG/M metagenome (GOLD analysis project Ga0210410, IMG submission 161058) | Forest soil microbial communities from Barre Woods Harvard Forest LTER site, Petersham, Massachusetts, United States - Inc-BW-C-4-M | ecosystem: Environmental > Terrestrial > Soil >... | reverse complement strand
CCAATTGCCGAGAGCCCAAATACTTTTAACGCTAGAGAACAAGCCGACGGCGCCCGCTGAACCTAAAAGAGCCTCCGTCCCTGGTGTGGCCTCTCTTGGGACTCCCATGCCCACAAGGGTATCCGAAGCAGCTCTATTCCAACAAGCGGTGAACGTTTGTCCTGGCTTCCTATAAGGCTCCGTGAAAAAAGTTTTGGCGGCGGTACCCCACCAACTCCAATCGATCCAGCTGCTATTGCCGCTTGACGAGGGGCTGCTGTTGTAGTCGAAGCCAACAGGCCACGAAGTATTGTCGCCGCCGACTAATGTTACCCCGGTGATTTGACCATCGCTGGTGACGATTCCGGCTACCGTTCCGGGAACGTAGTAACCGTCGTCGCCTTCGCTGCGGCAGTCGCCAGTACGGACCACTGGATTTGCATCTTCCACCAAGTAGATGCAATCGAGCCCTGATGGATCGATGAAGGCGAGGGGGTTGTTGAGGACGTAGGAATAGCGGTTCCAGGATTGGGGGTTGGTTGGATCGACGGCGGCGAGGCCAGCGGGGTCGGGAGTCATCCAGCGAGCCATGGATGAAGAGTATTGGCGGAACTGGGTGTGGTCAAGGCCGGATTCAGCGTCACGTTCGTCGCCGGTGAATTCATGCGTGGTGATGCCGCTATTGGTGGAGTTGAGTTCGCCGTAGGGAAAATAGTCGAGGTTTTGGACGGGGGCTTGGTTGAGACCGGTGACGAGGCGAGTGGAGCCGAGGTGGTCTTGATGTACGAAGTAGGTTGTGGAGTTCTTGTATTCCGCGATCATCTGCCCGCCCAGGTAGACATTACCGACCTGCCAGCCGGAGCTGGTCATTTCCGCGATGACGTTATTGGAGAGGTCGTAGACGTAGTCGTGGGTGGAACCGCCGGATATCTTCGTCGTGCGGCGGCCTTCAGGCATGTAAGCGTAGCTGGCGGTGGTGCCGCTGTCCACCTGGGTCATGCGGTTCTCTGCATCGTAAGTATACCAGTGCGTACCGTCGTAGATCATGTTTCCGGCGGCGTCGTATAAGTAGGGCGGGCCGACGAGGCGGTTTTTCGTGTCGACAGTTTGATGGAAGGTGGGGCATGTTCCCGCAGTGTGGGTCTGATCGGTGCGATTGCCCCAGGCGTCGTAAGTCCAGGAGAGGCCGCGACACTGCTGTCCGGAGTTCGAGTCAGACATGGTGCCCAGGCGATTCAGCGTGTCGTAGGTGTACGTGCGGCTGAAATTCTGGGCTCCGCCAGCGGCCATGGTAGTGACATTGCCACTGTTGGTGGTGCCCCAGTTACCATACGCATAGTAAAAATCTTGAACGGTGCCACTGACTGTGCCATCTGCGCACCCGTCCGTGATATATGCCCCCGATGAATTGAGGTTGATACGGCAGGGCTGGAGGCGCGATTCGATGGATATTGCCTGCGTCAATCCGTTGCCATATAAAATTTTGCGAAGGGCCCCGGTAGGATAATAGCCGACGCTGGGATCAACCGTGGCGAGTGGGGAGGGATGCTGGGAGTCCACCAAGTTGCTGGTGACTGACGTGGGCTGACTGGCGGAGTTGTATGCGTAGGAGAGGGTTACGCCACTTGAGGGGAACTCCCAGCCGTTCATCGCTTCTGACGTGAGGTTACCGGCGAAATCGTAGGCGTAGTCGACATTGTACGCGCCACTAGTCCCCGACTGCCCATAATCTAGGGCCCCGGCCTGGGCGTGCGCGATGACGCGGCCCATGGGGTCGTAGCTAAAAACCTCGGAGTTGTCGACTGAAGAGGTTGGGGCGTAGGCGACTGTGAGCCGTCCAACGGGATTGGTCATGGACCAGACACCGTGCGTGTGTTCGTCATAGTAGAAAGTTGCAGTGGGCGTGGAACCGTCTGAGTAGCTTCTCAGGGTGACGCGGTGTAGGGCATCGTAAGTGTACGTGGTGGTGACGGTGGAGGAGCCGGTCTGATTGGGAGCAGGAGCGACACGAGAGGTGAGATCGCCAGAGTGACCGCTGGCGTCGTAGCCATAAGTAACGGTGCCGGACTCGGGGTTCGTTTCACTGGTCAGGCGAGAGAGAGCGTCGTAGACGTAGGTGCGCTGCCGCGACCCGTTCTGTGTCACACCAGTGAGGTTGCTGAGTGCATCGTAGGAATAGCTAGTGACGTAGCCGAGTCCTCCCGGGTCTTCGGTCATTTGGGTCGAGCGCCCTAGGGAGTCGGTTGTGCCTTGGCGTTTCTTTCCTGCTGGGTCGGTGGCGGTAATGGTGTTGTTGGAATAGGAGTTGCCAGCGATAGAACCGTCTGGGAGAGTGACGGACTTGGTGCGGCTCAGAGCGTCGTAGCCGTAGGTCGTCAGCCCATAGGTGGGGTCGCTCGTGCTGCGGTAGGGATTGGAAACGGTGTAAACACGCCCAAGTGTATCGTACGTGGTGTCCGTGTAGACGACGCCCTGGGGGTCTGAATTCATTTGTTGCCGTTTTTTTCGCCCGAGGCCGTCGAGAAGTTGGGTCGTGACGATGTTTTGGGAAGCGTTCATTTTCGTGGTGGTCGTGACGCTCGTCGGACTATTGTAAGCCCAAATTGTCTGACCGCCGTCGGGGTAGCTGACGGAGGCAGGGCGCCAGAAGAAGGCGTCGGAATAGGTCGTGGTAGTTGTTTGGCGATTCTCATCTTTGGAGGTGAGCTGGACACCGCCGGGGCAACTCCAGGTGTATGACTGAGTCAGCGTGCTAATCGCTTCGGTGATGCCCGTGGGGAACGCGTTGCCGCAGGTAGAGGTGGAGTCTTGGTAGGTGTAGGTCGTTTGGCCGCCGTTGGCGTCGCTGACTGTCTGCACCATTCCGGTATCGAAATAAGTCGCCGTGGTGGTCAGAAAATTCGAGCTGTCCTTGTAACGCTTAATGGTGGTGGCGTTACCACGATGCCCAGTAATTCCATTGTGTTGGGGCGTCCCCGAGGTCGTGACGACCGAAGTCTCATCGTAAGCGTAGGTAGTTTGGGCTTTGAGGTTGCCGGAGCCGTCCTCTATAACGACGGATGAAGGCATGTTGTAGATGTAATTGTACAGCACGGCGTAGCTAGTAATGGTTTTCCGCAGAGGAGTCGATGGCGGAGCGCCGGAACCAAAATCGTATTCGTCCACCTCAGTGACGTTGCCGTACGAATCGTACGTGGTGTTTGTTTTCGATTGCAGATTGCTCGCGCCGGGAAGAATCGTCGTCACGGTTTTTTGAGTGAGCGGCGACTTGACGATCGTGCCGGTGCAGGGCGAAGTGGCGCCATTGTGACAAGTGTAGGTGGTTCGCAGTAAGTTCGAGGGTGACACAGAGCCCTGGTAGACCTGGCGATTCGTTTCGTAAAAATTGAACGTCGGGGTTGAACCGGAATCTTCTTGGAAATCAATCACCGTTACGTTGCCTGCAGGGTCCGTAACGGTCGTCTGCCAGTGAGGACCGGAAATTTGTGAGCGCGCGTAAGTCCAAATTCCATCGGGAGTCGTGCGCGTAAGGGTGGCGGCGGTTCCATCGGCGCAAACGATGCCATGGCTGCCTCCGGAGTAGGAATAACTGATGAGGCCGCCGGTAGGTAGCGTGATGGAAGCGATGCGACCTGTGACGTTGCCAGAGTGACTAGGTGTTGGCTCGTAGCTGATGAGATAACGCGAGTTAGGGTTCGTGCTGGAATTGTAGTCCGGGAGGTCGATTTCAGTGAGGAGCGAATAGCTGAATGGGCCGTATTCGCTGACGCTACATCCAAAGGCGGTCTGGACAGTAAGGCTCGTGTATTTCCGTACGAATTGTGCCGTGCCGCCCGGTGCAGTGTAGACCAGATTTTGAGTGAGCACCTGGTTACCGAGGGTGTCGTAGTAGAGACCGGAACTTGTGCCGTTGATTACGTTTCCGTTGCGATCTGCCGTAGACCAGTTTTGGGGAGGGCCCGCCGGGTTGATGGGGAGATTCAGTGTTTTTCCGCTTGTATCGTAGACGCTCACTCCACCGCCGGTAGCAACGTATAGCGAGTACCCAGAGCCATCATTGGCTACGGAGCTTAAAGGCAAAGGCGGAGGCGAAAGCGTTGTGCAGCCGCCTCTCGGGGCTACGCTGCCAGGTGTCGATCCTGAAAAAATGTGCGGAGAACCGGATTGATCTACGAGCGTCCAGTTAATTCTAATCGACATGCTGTTCTGGCTCATATCGTTGGGCGGGTTGCATGGCGCGTAAACCATGATTTCTTGGTACGTTAGGTAGCCCAGAGAGTTGTTGTAGATTCCCTGCCATCCCCAGGTTGCAACACCCCCCGAGCTAGAAACCGGACTCCAGAACGTGCTCCCTGATCCGGTCACTGGGAACCAGACCGACGTGTCGTAGGTCACGTCCATTTGGAAATTCGTGCCGCGTCCAGCTTTGTGGAGTATCGGTATCGTTATGTGGACGTTGTTGTTGCCGAGATTGACGATGTCAGGGCCGCCGGAGAACGTGCCGGACGACGGAGTACCCAGCGCGATGTCGAGTTGCGCGGAGGCTGGAAGCGCGAAGAGGAGGACGCAGAAAAAGAAAAAGCAGATCCCTCGCGTCGCTCTGGATGACAGCACTGCCTGAAAGGTAAGGGTGCGGATCACTGCGCACCTCCAGTCGCGAAGATGGACGGGCTGACGCCGGAGTTGAGGGTAGCGGAGGAGAACTGCAGATCGAGAGTTAGAGAGTTATCCAGGAATCTCTGAACGCGAAATGGAATTTCGGCGCCTCCGACCGCCGTATAGCTGGAGAATTGAATCTCGATCGGAATATCGAGAAGGGCGTTTGTGTCGGCGTGCGTATTAAACAGGATTGAGACAGGGAGAGATGTGCCCGGGTCGAGGAAAATCTCAGTCTTGGTGAGGTGCTGCATGAGGACGCTGCCGTCAGTCGATGCGTTCGGAAATTGCTGCGAGGCGGAGATGTGGATGACCGATTGCTCGTTGCGAGTTTCTGTGCCTATGAAGGTGATAATGGCGTTCGGTGCGGAAAGCGCAGCCGCGATGGCCAAGGCGGGGGACCAGGCGGGATCGGTCAGGAGATTGTGATACGCCATCGCGTGGGCGACACCATCGGGACCAGACCATGAGCCGGCGGGTCCGGCGGAAGTGTTGCGAATTTCGGAGCGCGCGCCGGAGGGGAATGTGAGGTCCATGCGGGAACCGATTCCCGCGAGAGCCTTGATGACGACGGTGCCAGACTCGTCGTCGGACCCAGCGATGCGTTGAGCGGTGCCTGAGAGAGTGACATCAGTGAGCGGGTGGCCACCACTGAGCGCGAGGAGCGAACTCTGGAGCAGGGCGGTCGCGTTCGGAGCGCTCGCCTGTGTCGATTGACCAGCCTTGCAAGGCAAAGCGATAAGGCAGAGGAGAATTTGTAGGGCGGACTTGGTGTAACTCATTGTTCCTCCACAGGTGGGAGGCATGATTGGGGTCTTATTATGTGTATATGTCAAGGCAAATCGTACCCTTTACGTAAATAAGACATTTTTCAATACTAAAAGCGTTTATATTTATTTACGTATAAACAGGCTAAGTCGTTGAGGCTATGACGATTGGGTAGTTATCGGGACTCGGGAGGGGCGGTGGCGCTACCCTTTAGGCTTGTACCCTCGACATTTGCAATTTAGGAAAGCGGCATCGCTTCTGCCACTTTCTTCTTCAGCGCTCGAAACTTCGCCCACCGCTTCTTCGTCGCTTTCCCAATTCTCGCTCTGGCTGCGGCAGACAGGACGCGCTTTTTTACGACTTTCAGTTCTTTGCTCGCGGAATGACCGAGCGCTTCAGCAGCCGCCCGAACGCCACTCAATTGATGCTGTACCTTGCTCAACTGCTTTTCGAGCTTTTTCTGTTCGCGTTTAATTGCCGCTAAAATTTTCATGAATCCTCCGGTTGGAATTTAACGCAACCGGAGATAGTGCACCAGACGTACGGCGAGAGGCAAGTGAGGCGGCAGTAGCTCGGGAACCTCGCATCTTTAAGGCCGTGGTTCTCGCAACCCGCTGCGACGAAGATCAATTTCCCTTTCTGAAGACGCTAGGGTCGTGTCTGGAATTCTCAAGCTATAGAGAATCTCCGAGTTTTGTTGGAGTGACTTTCTTTGCGAACAATTCACGGAACATGTTGATGGCTTGCTGAACGCTAAACACAGTCAAAATAAATCCTGCCACTCCCACCCACGCAGCATCCGGGTGAGAAACTTTGGCAAGCTCGATGGCGTGTATGCACAGAAATGTTCCTGTTACGAAAGAGATGACGACAACCACGAGGTTGAACAGCCTTCCCATGTCGCAAGTTCCATGCTTGATGTGCGAGCAAACGAAGTAGATCAAACCGACGAAGAATATGCAAGCGAGGATGGCTATGGCTTGATTCATCGATTTCTCCGCGCACGGTTTGCCGGGTCGAGAAGCGAAGGCACGATCAATCCGATAAGTCCCCCAATCACGGCTCCTGGCAATCCACCACCAACGAGAGCGCCGAGCCCTGCGCCAGCGGCAGCGCCTGCCAGGGCTTTTTCCTGCGGCGTGAAAATCCGCTGAAGCTGCGGCATCCCACAATGGCCGCACCGAAATTGCTTCGGATCACCGCCGGGGTCTGTATTGATTGTTCCGCAGTAACCACAAATTAACGCTGACACGGGTTGCATCTTAACATTGATTCGGATAAGTATGGACAGCCGTGATAGCCTTTGCTGCATGGCACCTTTGGTTTTTATTTCTTGCGGTCAGTACACCGAACAGGAAAAGAAATTAGGCAAGGCGGTTGTTGCGATTGTAAAAGGATTCAGGTTCGATCCCTACTTCGCGGAGAATCAAAGCAGTTTGAAGGGTCTCCACGAAAATATCCTCTCAAAATTGAACGAGTGCTCGGGCTTCATCGCCGTCATGCACGCGCGAGGACTCCTGAGTTTTCCCGGAGGAGCAAAGCACACTCGCGGTTCGGTCTGGATCGAGCAGGAAATCGCGATTGCTGCATTCATTGCTCAATACAGCGGACGAGGTATCGAAGTTGCTGCGTTCATTCACGAAGATATAAAGCGCGAAGGCATTCGAGACCTGCTGCACCTAAATCCAATTTCGTTTCGTTCTGATAACGAAGTTCTAGAACAACTTCCGGGAATACTGAAGAAGTGGACTTTGGTGGGATCAGCCCATGCTGAATTGAAACTGTCTTATGAGAAAGTGAAGATTACCGGGGCGCGACACGACTACATGCTCGTAGTTGGTGTGACAAACTCTGGAGCGACCAGGCTCACTGAATATCAGATTGACCTGCTGTTTCCCGATGCTTTTCTTAGCCAGACAATGCAGTACGGACATGAAGTTCATGACCGCCGAACAGCTACGCACCGAATGTTTCGCATCTCCGAAAAGGAGTATCTTAACGATATTATTTTTCCTGACGATACCAAGCGCGTTTTCTCACTTCCGTATTTTGTCGATCAAACCAATTTCGTCAGCGAGACGATGGAGCAGATGGTCAAGGCAACTCTTCGTCTCGGCAAAGAAAAGCCCATAGTTGAGGAACGCCCCCTACGAGACTTTCAAGTCTTTTGATGGCAGAGGATTCAAAGCGACACCAGACCGCATGCCGTGGAGGCTGCTTGACGTATGGGGTGGGTGCGCCCCGGCTAAGTGTGAAAATCGAAAGCATGCGAGCGGCATCAACAAACAAATGATCTACAATGCGCCAAAGCTCAGGAGGCGGCGAATGGATTCCGGCAAGCAGAAAGCATGGATCGGCCTGGCAATCGGAGGCGCATTGGTTCTTGGCGGTATCGCAGGACTAACTTGGCGTTCGATTGCGGGGCATTTTGGCTGGGTTTGCTGTCTAAACGACACTTTGGTTGATCTCTGGAAAGCGATGTTCATAGCGGGAGTCGTGACGATTGCAGTCGATCCCTTTCTGAAAAGACGCCTGCTTAAAGAAGCCAGCACGGATATTTTCCACCACCTGCTTGGGTTCGATCTGCCCAAGGAAATAAGGGAATCACTCAGAGACTTTCTGCTCAACAACCGCTCCTACCGGGAAAATGTAATTATTGATGTGCATGCGCAAATTGCTTCCGATGGATGGGTCGATGTTACGTGGTTAATGCGATGGGACGTGGTAGCAGTTGCCACGACTGAATACGAGCAGCACGTTTCCTTCGAAGAAGCTGACCAAGGGCAGATTCTGGAGGCATCTGTTACTTCGACCTCGCATCCGGAGCTGAGCTACACCAAGAAAACACCGACACTTACACCTGAAGAGAACGAACCGATGGTATCCGCTTGGTCCGGCAAAAAGATCAAATTGAAAAATGGAGACGTGTTGCATGCGTACGTAAAATTTGTTACTCGCGGTCCGTTGACGGGATATTCCGTAACTAATTTTGCAAGCTCCACAATCAACCCACGAGTGAAGGTTTCTTGCGGTGACGACCTTGAAATATATGCATCGCAATCTGACCAGCGAGTCGGCGATGAGTATATCTACCGCAAGGTGTTCGTTCCGAGCGATCACATGCAGATTCGTTGGAGGCCCAAGCTGAAGCGGTAATTCTCTACACAAAACCCTCGACGCATCACACAATATGTTTGCCTCATCTCAACCGGAGAATGAAATGGAAGATCACGAGGAGGAGCGCGTGGAACTCCGCGCAATGAAGTTCGCTGAGAGCTACTACGGAAAAAGTGGCTGGAAGGTAAAGAACGTGTCTCGCATTGGCGGAGAACACGCTGGATATGACCTCTTTCTTGAAAAAGGCTCCGAACAACGGAAGGTCGAGGTAAAGGGTTGCAGAAAACTCTACGGCATACCTGACTTCTACCACGCGGAAATTGATCGGAAATCCAAACGACTGGTTGCTGACGAATTGTTGGTTGTATATTTCTTGCCTGGCAGAAAACGTAAGTTGGCAATTATCCGTCGCGAGGACATCCTTCCAGACAATATAGTCCCGAAACTTGGGTATCGCCTACGCAAGTTCAAAAACGCGAGGGTGATGAAAAAGTTCTTTGTCGAAATTGCCGGGATGCCGCCAGATTAAGGAACTCGCGGATCACTTCGGCAATGGCTGGATAGGGCGCTCATAACCGCCCGAATTATACGGTGCATCAGCAATTAAACCGGCAGCAACGTCAGGGACCGGCGTGAGCGCAGGGGTGTGAAGAAGCTGTGGGAAACCTGTGGGCGGACCACCTGCCTCCCCTAGACTGGCCCCTCCGGTTCAGTAATGATGTCGCTTCAGAGTTTGTCGTGAGCAATTACACAGAGAAAATGAATGATATCGTGAGGGCCGTCCATCTCCTGCGGCAACATGGAATGGCTGTGGGTTTCCCGATGCAAACCGCCGATGGGAAGATAATCTTCTCAGTGGGCAAAGATACGCTGACGGCAGACCAGATACTCGAACTTCTGGAACGTGGCGAACTGGACGCTGAAGGCGTGCGCAGGTCGGTCGAAGCGGCATCGGCTACGCGCATACGTAGGCGAGCTGCATCTTCCTAACGCGGCGGTACGGACATGAAGAGGCAGAGCGTCAGGGATGTCGTTTAATCGTGGAGAGGCTTCAGATAGGCGATTACTCTTTGCGCCTCTCCAGCGTCTACCTGTAGAAGCCTTCCACCTCCACGCCAGTTGCCCGTCAAAATCACCATCTGCACGTATGTGCTTCCGCTGGCAAAGCCTGGATAACACCCAAAGACCTTGGAGACCTAGTTCAAGCATTGGATGACCTATTGTCTCCACAGGGAACACTTTGCAGCTTCGGGGAAGATAAGAAGCTTGACGTTAAGAAGCACCTGCTTAAGAAAGGCGGCGAAGAAGCCAGCCTGAAAATATCGCTGGCCGGGAGCGCGGGCGTCGTGCCGCTAGGAGAGGAGCCTGCCGACATACTCCAAAATAGCCGTCGTGTTTCGAACTATAAAGTCTGCGTCCGCCCGTTTGAAATAATCCGGCGAATTGGGGTGAGCCGCTTTGCTGCAAACCTCCCACAGCAGGTTCATTTCTTCCGCGAGAAGCTTTGATTGCTGTTCTCCGAGTGAAGCGAGGTGCTCATGGATGAACGTGTTTGCCTTCATGCTGAATTTGCTGGCCGGAGGCAACTGGAGCGGTCGAGAATTTAGAATTGCTTCAAGCGTATTCCGACAGTGAGCCACGGCCTTCTCCCAATCGCCATTGAGGAGGTATGCTCGGGCTTCCCGAACTTCTTGCACGGCCTTTGGCAACCCTTCCGCACGAATTCCGTTTGGGATGCGAACTTCGATGAGTTCGAGCCTCCCATAGCCAAGCTGCGGAAGGAGTTTTTCAACCCATTGAGACTTGGGAATCGTGAATATTATCGGCTCGATTCTCGTGGTCTCGAATCGCTGCACACCCGTCCCGCCAGAGACGTGAACCGCGAAAAACCCTCGAAAGTTTATGGCGGCACGAAGGTCGCCTGCACGAGACTGCTCAATTCTCTCGATAGTGATAAGGTCGAGTGGGATTTCGAGACGTAATTGTCTTTCAGGGGAATGGCTGGCGTCGGCGTAAAAGTTCACTTCGTCGCGAAAGTTTGCTACTGCTCTTTGCTCAGGCGAGCAAAACTCCCCCGACAGAAACATCCAAGTGAGTGGATGCACCGGCTTCTCCGGTTGAGAGAAGATCTTGAGCGGAGAAATCTGCAAGTCCAGCATGAATATCAGCTTGGGAAATTCCGGGCCGCCAATGGCGTGAACATTCTGAACCTCGAATGAGATTTTGCCGATGTTCCCACAGCTGTCAAATCCGAGGTTCGTCTTAGGCATAAGTCTCCTAGCAATTGCCTGAGAGTATATCGTGGATTGGGCGTGCTAGAATCCGCGCCAGATACGGGAAAATGGTGAGTGACGGGACCGGGCGGACTTAAGCGGAATTTTCAGACCGGTGTTCACAGCCCAGAAACGAGCGTCACTGACTGATTTTCTGACGCCTTAATCTGAGCCAAGACTTTTTGACTTTCAGGGTCGTTTCCAAACTGAAATTGACAATTCTCGAATGTCACATCTCCTAGGTAGAGTGGCCCACCACTATAGATAATTTGTGAATTCTTGAATTTGACGTTGAGCCACACAATAGCATCAAGTTTTTGGGTCGCGCCCTCGATAGTTGCATTCATAACTACTACCTGTGATTCGTTGTCGGTTCCAACGAAAGCCCGTCGCATCCCAAAAGCATTGAAATTGACTGCGTTGAAGATGACGCTGCTGTGAGAAACAGGAAAAACAGGCTCTGTACTTGGCTCGGGCATCCCAAAAATCGTGCTTCCTTCTGCTGACCCTTGCCACCATATGGTTCCATCCCTGAGGGGCACTTGTGAGAGCATATAGTTTCCCGTTTCACTGTGAGGCAGCAAGACGGTAGGAGCATTAACAGCAATCAGTACGTTATTGAAGCGAGCGTAGGCTACTAATTTGATGAAGGCAGAAACTCCCGACCTTCGAACATCCCCGCCTGTATTTACCGATTTAAGTGTCTCCTTAAGGTTGTTCTTCACTTTTTCTACAAGACCAGGATTGGCAGGAATCTTGTACTGCGTTGAGGTACTGGCGATGGAAGCGATTTTTTGGAACCTAGTCTCCAATTCGTTGCTCGAAAGAGTGGGTGCCTTGTCAGGCTCAACTGAAGATGCCGCACTCTCCAATCGTTGATTAACTATGGCGGCTTGAACTTTTGAAACGCTGAGTCGTGGGGCACTCAAGAGAATGAGACATGCCACCACGCCGCCAACTTTCAAAGAAAAACGATGCGTTCGTAGTGGGCCTGTGGCCTCTCGGGAGGAGTGTATCATTAGATTTAATTCGAGCATGCTCAAAAGGCTAAGAACAAAGACCATGACCGTTATAACAATCTGAAGGTAAGACATCGTGATGATGGACGGTCCCGGTTCCGGATAAGTTAAATAAGAGGGAAAAAAGGTTGCGCCAGTAACTAATGCAGCTGCGACGAGAGAAGCAAACACCAAGCGACGGTACTCAGTAAGCCTTCCCTTATCGGTCGCTTTCGCATAGTCCCGGTTCCCAAAGAATTCAAGAGTTGATTCTCTGGTCGTGAGGTAGTTTAAAGCAACCGCCGCAGAGTTCAAGACTAGAACGACAACAAACAACTCCACAGCTACCTGCCGCTCAGGGCGATGAAACACTAGCGTCCTCGCCGTTGCATACAGTGTTCCTGCAATGGCTGTGAGGGCGTAAACCCACCTTCTAAATTCCGAATCTTCCCAGAAGAAACGATGCAACGGATTAGTCATGGGCGTTTTGCGAAGATTTGAAGAAATATCTTCAGAACCATGTCCAAGAGAAAGAGATACTCAACGGTAGTGTAAGCCCAGAAATGCATGGTTTCGAGAATTTGGAGCCGCTCCGGTGACATCCCGAACGCTTTCAACCCTTCTATTCCCACGAAGACGACAAGCAAAGCAGCCAGCACAATGAAGAACAAAATGATGTCTCTCAACAGGATGAGTACGACAGGTTCGATTGGAGGCCAGAGCTTCTGGCTGAAAGTGTGCTTTGGTGGCGGCTTCATGGTTGCGCGAGATTATATGCGCATTACCCTTCGGACGTTGAATCAGGTCTCACGTTGAATGCTATCCTACCGAATGTGCCGGAGTGATGGGACTGGCAGCGCCGAACTCTGTCGGGTGCTGGCGAGCCTGGCTCATTTCTTTTGGATATCCAGGTATCCAGGGGTGGCTTGCCAACGTAAGTCGCCATTTATAAAAGGTTTGTTTTCAACAGTACATGTGTACTTTCTTAAGCGTATTCAGGGCCAAGGAAGTCCTGAATTCTCAACATGGCACAGTGAATCAAAAACATTCGCCTGCAACCTGTACATTCCGCAACAGTTATAAACCCATATTTTTCGTTCCTCACCGTTCCTCACTAGGCTCTAATCCCACCCTCTCCGCCACACCTTTAAATCAGGCAAAAACACCAATAAAAACGCATGTTTTTAGTACCATTAAACAGCGGAATACCTAAAGGCCAAAGAGCACAAGGCCAAGAGGACGGTGGCCGCGTACAGGTTGGCGCTTAACTGCTTTGTGGAGTCCCTGCCTTCTCGGGTACGTTTTCTGGATGAAGTGACAGAAGCCACGGTGCGGCACTTCGTGGACCTTATGACGGTTGCCGGGCTGTCCCCCAAGACCGTAAAGAACCGCGTGTTGATCGTCAGCTTCCTTCTGAAGCACGCAGGCAGCAAGGTCAAGACGCGGTGGGCTGAACTTCCAACCGTGGAGAAGCAGCCGGTGAAGGCATTCTCTCAGGACGAACTGCGGAAGGTGTTTCAGAACATGGATGAGGAAGAGCACAGCATTTTTTCTTTCTTCCTTGGCACCGGCTGCCGTGAGCAGGAAGTGAGCAACGCGGAGTGGTCAGACGTTGACTTCCAGCACCGCATTCATACGGTGAGCGCAAAGCCAGAGTGGGGCTTTGCTGCGAAGAGTCACGAAATCCGTTCGATACCGGTACCTGAACACCTGATGTCAATGCTCAAGGCGCGCCGTAAGCAGAGCGAAGACAAGTTGATTTTCCCAACGAAGACGGAAGGCCGAACGGACACTTCCTGCCAATCCTGAAACGCATCGCACTGCGTGCGGGTCTGAACTGCGGGCACTGTGTGGGCACGACTAGCAAGCTCACCAGCATGGACAAGAAGAAAATCGTTGCGGCCTACCAAGACAAACCTGAAGGCGCAGACGCTCTGTCCGCGAAGCTCAACCGCAAGGGAGTGTCATGCAAAGATCACCCGGTGTGCGAGCACTGGTATTTGCATCGGTTCAGGAAGACGTTTGCCACGAAAATACACAACGCGGGAATGCCGCTGAAAGATTTGCAGGTCATCCTTGGCCACAAATCGTTGGTCACCACAGAGAATTACCTTGCTGAATCCGATTTGAAGACTGTCCACATTCGCGGATTTGCTGATAAGGCGTTCAGCTTCTAAGCCGATTTGCTCGGTCTACCCAGCGCATCCGCAACGGACTCGGAAAGCTCGCCGATCTGCTCTATGACTCTCTGTGCTCGTTCATCGCACATTGACTCGATCTTGCCGAATTGCGGCTCACTGTACTTGCCCATCTGGCCGGTGATTGCCGCAAAATCGTATCTCATTGGCCCCTCGGAAACTCATCTTCTGCAACGCTGCCGAAACTGGTCTTGGACACCATGCGGCGCAGCCTCTGTTGCGGTGTGCCGGGGATGACGGACAAGTACGCAACGGCCTCGCGCAAATGCTCAGAGCAGCGTTTCAATTGGTCTGCCAAACAGGTCTTTGCTTCACTCAGAATTGCTCTGTCTGCCCAGCGCATACGCAACGGACTCGGATAGCCAGCAGATTTGGCTTATGACCTTCCGTGCTTCTTCATCGGACATGGCCGCGATGTTGACATCAGCTTTAGGCTCATCGGCTTTGACTAGCGAGCCTCTGATGGTCAGATAGTCGTTTTTCAAAGAACCGTCCGGAAAATCGTCTTGCCAAATACTTCCAAACCCAGTGTCGTACATCCCTCTCAACTTCTCTTGGGGTGCGCAGGAACTGTTGGCCAGATATCGAACTGCATACCGAAGATGTTCAGCGCAGCGTCCTAGATGTTCTTTCACTATGGGGCCTTATCTTTGGTACAAACGCGCTTGCATGGTAACAGTCTCACGTGCGGGTCATCAAAGATAGACTTATCTTAAGTTGTACCATAGTGGACAGTTTTTATGACATGCCTTAGAGTAGCGTCCCGGAATGAAAAAGAAGGAACTGACGCACCAACAGGTAGTCTCCGTCCCCTGTCCCACGTGCGGTGTTGCTGCCGGGGAACGTTGCGTGCTGCATTCAGGTATGCCGCGCACAGAACCACACGTAGACCGGAAGCTTTCCGCGATTGACGCCATCCAAGGGAAATGAATTCCCCTCACCACGTTCACTCCACCGTCTCTGCAGCGCCACTATCCCCTACGGGGTCTTGCAAGATGGCATCCCGTTTTTCTTTCTCGCTTCCTCTTCGCGGTCAAACAATGCTTTGCAGGCCGCGCTTACATCGTCATCGCTAATGGAAGCAGGAAACGTCACGATTCCAACGCAGGGAACGTCCACAACCTTATCTTTTGCCACCGTCACGCTCTTTGTTTGTGCAGGGTTCGCAGTCGTGGCTGGATGTGTTTCCGATTTAGTTTCTGGCAACTTGGGTGGGACGCCGATATTTGCAACCGCGAATAAAAGTAATAGCGCGATTCCCAACACGAACGACGTGCCCGCTGTCATTCCGCAGCCGATAAACAGGCGCTCATCGCGTTTTTCCTTGCGTTGGTTCCAAGAAACATCAGCAGCAACTGCCGCTGCCTTGTCACGTAGCTCTTTGACGTACGCGGTCATCTCTTTGGGTGTGTTAACTCCAACCACTCTTACGTTGGGAACTTCATCGGCTAGCGTTTCGTGTTGTTCCTTCAAGCTCTCCGCATATTCCCTGATACGGCCATAGTGAAGGTAACGGCCATCTCGTAGAGAACCGCACCGAACGAGAACAAGTCCGTGTGTGCATCTAGTTCTTCGCCCCGAGCCTGTTCCGGTGACATGTAGGCGATGGTGCCCATAGCCGTTCCGGGCGTTGTGACAGGTTCTTCTGTGGCGGCTGTAGGCATCGCGGATACGCCTTCGGCCCCGGGCGCGAGCTTAGCCAAACCAAAGTCCAGAATCTTGGCGTGCCCGCGTTTGGTTACAAAGATGTTCGCTGGCTTGATGTCACGGTGGATGATGTGTTCACCATGCGCCGCATCCAGTGCGTCCGCAATCTCAGTCCCCAATTCCAGCACTTGTTCCACTGGCATCGGCCTGCAACCGATGCCATGTTTCAGTGTCACACCGTCCAGAAACTCCATGGCGATGAATGCCTGACCCTCTTGTCCGCCAATCTCATAAATCGTGCAGATGTTCGGATGGTTCAAGGCAGAGGCGGCTTCCGCCTCACGCTGAAAACGTGCTAGGGCCTGAGGGTCCCGCGCAACCTCGTCTGGCAGAAACTTGAGCGCCACGAACCGGTGCAGGCTTGTGTCCTCAGCTTTGTAAACGACGCCCATCCCGCCGCCACCGAGCTTCTCGATGACGCGGTAATGCGAGATGGTTTGGCCAATCATGGGCAAAGACTGGCGCAATCTTAGGTTCCACCGTCAACCAAGTCAACGTGTGCAAAGATTTAAAGCATTGTGAACAGATGCTTTAGACGATCAGGTGATTCCGACGCACCGACGTCACTCGCCCGGCCCCGCCTGCCTTGCCTTCCCCTCGCCTTGGTGGAATAATCCCCGGCATGGTCGTAGGCGACAGACTCCGCGAACTTCGCGAACTTCAGCCAGGGCGACATCGAAAAACGTACCGGCTTGCCACGGTGCTACATCTCCCGCGTTGAGAACGGGCATACTGTTCCCGCCATCGAGACGTTGGAAAAGCTAGCGTGTGCTTTAGAAATTCCGATGTACCAGCTCTTCTACGACGGTGCGCAGCCGCCCAAGGTGCCGAATCTACTCAAGCGAAAGTCCGCAGATGACATCGCATGGGGGAGTGGTGGCAAGTACGCGAAGTTTCTGAACAAGCTTCGCCGTCTGTTGGGCAAAGCGAACGAGCAAGACCGCAAGCTTATTCTGTACACGCTTCAGAAAATGGCGCGGTAGTAGCAAGACTAGAGTCGCATACCGGCCAAAAATACGCTTCTCCAGTTACGGCGTTCTATAAAAGGGATAGTCAAGAGAAAAACTTCCCCGGCGACTGGAAGGAGCAAAGATTTTTGTCCGGCTCTCCAGCCCATGTAATGTCGGGAGGCTC
>Ga0210410_10002392_pt1 | contig 16831 bp, 13 predicted proteins | sample IncBWC4MmetaG_FD_161058 | JGI IMG/M metagenome (GOLD analysis project Ga0210410, IMG submission 161058) | Forest soil microbial communities from Barre Woods Harvard Forest LTER site, Petersham, Massachusetts, United States - Inc-BW-C-4-M | ecosystem: Environmental > Terrestrial > Soil >... | reverse complement strand
GCGGCTCACCCTCGATGTACAAAATCGTTCGCTTCGCATCGCTTACAAGGATGGGGCGCGTTACGGCATTGTTCGCAAGGTTCTCCTCGCCGGGAAGCGGTTCAATGCTAAACCTCAGGCTTTTTGCACCCGCGGCACCGATTGGAAAGAAAAGCGGCTCGGTCTGAATGCGCCCGTCGTCCGCCAAAGTGAGTTCGCGCTCCGCGAGGGCCTTATCTCCGTCGCGTACGGTGAGCTTGGCCTTCTGGCCCGCATAACCGTGCTGTGTCAGGCTGACGGTGGTGGCGATGCGGCTATTGGCAATGGCGCTGGCCGCAACGCTCACGTCTTCGATTTCCACGTCGTGAGCGCTCTCTTCTTTGCCGAAGCCTACGGTGTGCACCGTAAGGCTGCGGTTTCGCAAGGCTTGCAAAACATCCAGTCCAATTCCCGTGCCGCCCGAACCGGAAGTATTCTGGCCGCCATCACTGAGCAGCAGGATTGCCCCGACGGGCAAGTCTGACGTTTCCACAACAAGCTGCTTCAAGCTGTCGCCAATGCGCGTGGCAGGTTCCACCGGCGCAATCCGCTGCAGACCATCGATCTGAATGATGCCAGCGCCGAGCCGATAGATGCGCGTCTGGAAGCGCTGTTGCAGACCTGCGAGAACGCCACTGTCGAGAGCGGCGACGGCCGCAGCCTCGCGTTTGTTGCCTTCACTGTCGGCGATGGCCATGCTGCGCGAGTCGTCCACAACCACAGCGATGATGTTCTGTTGGGAACTGAGTTCGGCCACGATGATTGCCGGTTGCCAGAGCAGGAGCAGAACCAAGGAGACGAACGCGGATTGCAGAGCGCAAATCATCCGGCCACGCCAACTTCTCAATCCGGGCAGCGCGCCGCGCAGCCTCCACCGGATCAGAAGCACCAGACCGGTTACGGCTGCGCCAATCATTACGGGCAAGAGCCACGCGGGCCACCCCGCCAGGAAGAGGAACCGACCTTTGGCGAAGACCGGAGTCGGGTATTTGAAGAGAAACTGAAACATTCACCCTTCATTCTTCACTGCGCGTGCGGCGATGGCTTTACAACCTACCATCCGGTCTCGGGCGAGACTAATGAGTCATACCATAGAGGATGTAGTCGAGCCCCACGCGAAATGCCATGGACGCGAAGGTCTCCGGGTAGTTGGGGTCGTCCGCCCATTCCCAGGCGTCGCCCAGGTGCATGTTGTGGCAGATGGCAACGATAATGCGCCCTTTGTCGTCGCGGATAGCCCGCCATTTGGGCCGGTAGCCGTCCTTCTCATAGGTGCGGCCTGTCCAGACATACTGTTCGCCGGGAATCTGCATTTTGTCGTCGATGTCGTAGAGAGTGTGGAAGATTTCGTCGCCGCTCTGCAGGTCCTCGACGGGACGGTCGGGCAGCACCTGGCGCATGCCGTTCATAAAGTTTTCCCAATCCTCGGTGCCATGGAAATCATCCACCATCAAAAAGCCACCTTTCAAAAGGTATTCACGCAAGCGTTTAGCTTGGGCGTCGGTGAATGTCCATGTCTGCACCTGGACGGCGTATATCCAGGGATAGTTGAAAATCTCGTCGGAATCGAGGTTGACCACTTGTTCGGTGGGGCGCCCGTCAATGCGGGTCAAGCGGTGCATGGCGATGAGAAATTGACGGTCGGCTTTGGGATAGTCACGGGACCAGGAACTGCGCCAACCGCGCCTGCCGTTAGCGCCGAAGTTGACCATGCTGATGGAGTAAGCCAAGCGCGACCAGTAGAATTCCGCTTTTACATTCGTGACGGAATCGTCATTGCCAAAGCCGAAGTCGCCCGTCCGCTGGGCCCGCAGCATTGCGCCGCCGCCCGCGGCTACCACCGTCGCCAAAACAATGTGCGAAAACTTCATAGCGAAGCTCCGCGGAGAGCAGCACACGCGAAAATCAATTAGACGATGAAAATCCTACATTGGTTGCAGCTAGCTCGCTCCCGGCTGCGCTTGTCCACGCCGCTTGGCACGTGAGACGATGCAATCAGGATCGGCCTCAGCGGGAAAGCACGATTGTGAACAGGCGCAAGCTCCTTAAACTCGGTGGCATGGCGGTGGCACAAGCCGGGTGGGCCCGCTTGCGACGGGAAACCACGAGCGGAGAGACGATTTCGCCGACTGGCCTGTTCCTCTCGCCTCAAATGAAAGCTGATTATACGCTTCGCATCGCTCCGGTCGCCGTCGAACTCGACCGCTCCCACATTCTATCGACCATTGGTTATAACGGCGACGCACCCGGGCCGGTGTTGCGGCTGCGAGAAGGAAATCCGGTGGTCATCGACGTCATCAATGACACCGATACCCCGGAGCTTGTGCATTGGCACGGGATGCTGATCCCGCCCGAAGTGGACGGCACCGAGGAGGAAGGTTCCCCGTTTGTACCGGCACACGGACGGCGCCGCTTCGAACTGACACCTGGGCCGGCGGGAAGCCGCTGGTACCACTCGCACACCATGGCCATGGATGACTTGCACAAGGGCGCATATACGGGCCAGTTTGGCTTTGTGTTCGTCGATGGCGGCAACGATCTCGGGCAATACGACCAGGAACTGTTCCTGGCACTGCGGGATTGGGAGCCGTTTTTTACCGCGACCATGGACGACGAGGACGACGACACGCATGGTGGGCCGCTGCTCGAGAAACCGGCGACCTTGAATACGGCCCCGGACGGGCTCGAGGTTGGTTCCATGACGTATTCGATCAACGATAAGGCGCTTGGAGCGGGCGAGCCCATCCGCGTCCGCGAAGGCCAGCGCTTACTGATTCATTTTCTGAACGCGAGCGCCATTGAGAATCGGCGCATCGCTCTTGCCGGTCATAAGATGAAGGTGATCGCGCTGGACGGAAACCCGGTGCCATCGCCGCAGTCACTCGATTCGGTGTTTATCGGAGCGGGGGAGCGCGTCGATGTGGTCATCGAGATGAACCATCCCGGCATCTGGATCCTGGGCGCGGCGGAGAAGATCGTTCGCGAGTCCGGCCTTGGAGCGATTGTGGAATACGCGGGCCAGCATCAGCAGCCGCAATGGGTCAACCCGGTGAAGGCTCCTTGGGACTATACGATTTTCGGAACCGCCAACTCTGGTTCGCCGGCTCCGCAGCAGATCATCGAGCTTATTTTCGAAAAGGTTCCCGGCGGCGCGGGAAAGTTTAACTTATGGCTGGTTAATGGCAAACCTTATCCGCACGAAGGTGAATTCGTGCTGGAACGTGGAACGCGGTACCGCTTGGTCATGCGCAATCGCACCGATGACGCGCATCCCATGCATCTTCACCGGCACTTGTGGGAGTTGGCGGAGATCAACGGCAAGAAGACGGCTGGCATCCTGAAGGATACGGTCGTGGTTCCCTACTACGGCCGAGCCATTGTGGATTTCACCGCGGATCAGCCCGGGCTGGCCCTGTTTCACTGCCACATCCAACAGCACATGGACTACGGATTCAAAGCTCTGTTTCGCTATAAGGAGTAAACGGTCGGTGGCTGCTCCCGCAAGCCCGGACATTCGGGGAAGGCGTAGAGACTGGATGGCAAGCTGGCAAGCACCCCAAGCGGGCGAAGGGTGAAGGGTGAAGGTACAGTCCGACTCTCACCGAAAGGTGAGTCAGATCGCATAACCCAAAGGTCGGCGGTTCAAATCCGCCCACCCCAACCATAAACGCCCCATTGCCCTCATACAACCGGTTGCACGAAGCTTATTCCAGCATCAACGTTGTCCAGAAGTCTGCTCGGCGGAAGTTAGCGCGACTTCCCCGAACGCCGTCTGGACAACTTCCGCATTGCCGGGCCTCATCTTGGTACAGCTGAGATGTAGACCATCCTTCACGCTGGCAATATGTGCGAGTAACAGGCAAACCGGTTAACGAGGGAGATTTCCAGGCGGTTTTTGAGCGTTGGGGGAGCAGGTGAGGATGTTTGGAGGATGACAACTACAGTCGGGTCTTGTCGGGTCTTGCACCTTGGTTGACTTCCCATCTTGTTCTCTGCCACACTTCCGCCACTTGCAGGCATCCGTCATATGCAGCCCTACCTCTATCGCGATGCAATGCACAACTTCGAGCAACTTCTCTTCCTTGTCGATGCCGGGAAACTTGAGGCTGGCCTCTAAATAGTTTTCATGCCGTCCGCTTCCGGGTCCAAGCGGAAGAAACTCTTACCACGACCGTTTTTTGGAGCCTACGGCGGCGCTCCGATCGCAAGGGGAGCCGCTAGATGACAACCAACATTACACGTCTAAAGACCTCGGTGACTCTTATGAATCTGCCAAAGATTACGCTTTTCCTGCTAGCTGCGTTGGTATCGCCCATGGTGTCGTTGGCCCAGGATGCGACGGGCAGAATTTTCGGAACCGTGTATGACCAGCAAAGCGCAGTGGTTCCGGGCGTGCGCATTACCGTGACCAACACTGCCACCCAGGTCGAGCGCACGGCCGCAACCGACCACGAAGGATCGTTCCAGATTTTGGCGCTGCCGATCGGGGCCTACAAGGTGAAGGCGGAACGCTACGGATTTCGCAGCGTCATCAGCGCGGAGCAGAAACTGTCCATCAACCAGGCTCTGCGCATCGACATTAAGATGGAAGTCGGAGCCACGAGTCAGACGGTAGATGTTGGAGCGGAAGCCGCGCCCGTCGAGACCGTTAACTCAACCCTGGGCCAGTCGGTTACCGGACGAGTGCTTACCAACATGCCCCTGAATGGCCGCGACATGCTGGATCTCGCTCTGCTCCAACCAGGCGTGACAGAGAGCAATGACGATAATGGCGGCGCCGGAAACTACAGCATCGCCGGTGGACGATCCGACTCCGTCACGTTCCTCCTCGATGGCGGACTGAACAACGACCTGCTCGATAACAGCAATCTTCTCGACCCCAATCCCGACGCCGTGGCCGAGTTCCGCCTCCTGACCAGCAACTATACCGCCGAGTATGGACGAAACGGAGGCGGCATCATCAGCGTGGTCACGAAATCGGGCACGAATGAATTGCACGGCAGCCTGTTCGAGTTCTTCAGAAACCGGGTGCTCGACGCCAACGACTATTTCAACAAAGATCAGACTCCTCAACTTCCGCGGCTCGATCTCAAGCGCAATCAATACGGAGCCACCTTCGGCGGCCCCATCGTCAAGAACAAGATTTTTTTCTTCCTAGCCTATCAGGGACAAAGACAGGTGCAGTCTGAACCGATTGTCCAGGCGCCGGTCTTCACGCCACAGCAGTTGCAGGGAGACTTTTCCAATGGCGGCTCGCCCGATCCCGGCGTGGTGACCTTCCTTCAGCAGAACCCATATTTTGCAAGCCCCAACGGCAACGCGAACAACGGCGTCATCGATCCCACCAAGATCGACCCGATCGCTCGAAATTACATTAAGGCCGGCTTGATCCCGTCCGTCGCGGGCGGCGCGCTTTCCACGTCCGTCGATGCGGTCGACAATCGCGACGAACTCACCACCAAGTTCGATTTCAACTTCAGCGCGAAAGACAAGATTTCCGCCACCATAGGACTGAATCGCCAGGTCATCATTAACCCTTTCCCCTACGCTACCGTCCCGGGCTTCCCCAGCCGCACGCCGGCCAACTATTACTTCATCAACCTCGGTCACACGCGGGTTTTCTCACCCACGTTGCTCAACGAGTTCCACTTTGTCACCCACCGCAGCAACTATCTCGCCGACATTCCAGGAAATCATCTGCCCACCGGCCCGGCGCTGGGCATCGGCATTACTCCTGACCTTGCGACCGGTCCCACGAATTTGTTTTTCGACAACGGACTGAGTCTCGGCCCCAGCGAGAACGGTCCAACCCGCTACGTGGAAAATACTTTCTCCTGGACCGACTCCCTGTCCGGGATCCGCGGAAGGCACAACTGGAAGTTCGGAGCAGGATTCTCCCCCTATCAGGAGAACCTCGTCTACGACTACTACACCAACGGCGAGTTCGACTTTTACACCTACGCGGGCAGCAGTGCCGCCACCGGAAACCCCTATGCCGACTTTCTTCTGGGCATTGCAGACAACTACTACCAGGGCGCGTTGGCGCCCACGGCGATCCGCAGTAAAAGCACGTACCTTTTCGGACAGGACGAATGGCACGCCACCAAGAACCTGGTTCTGACTCTGGGCTTGCGCTACGAGTACAACACGCCCAAGACAGATCCCCAGGGACGCACTTTCTCCGTGATCGCAGGAGAGAAATCGCAGCGCTTCGTAAATGCTCCCGTGGGTTTAGTGTTTCCCGGCGATTCAGGCGCTCCTAAAGGCACCAACTTCCCTGACAAGAAAAACTTCGCGCCGCGCGTCGGATTTGCTCTGGATCCCACCGGCAGAGGCAAGACCAGCATCCGCGGCGGCTTCGGCGTTTTTTACGACATCCTGAAAGGCGAAGACAACCTTCAGTTCAACGGTAACCCGCCGTTCGTCAGCAACGCGGCGCTTAGCTTTCCCGGCGTCGCCGCGTCGCCGAGCGCTCCCTTGGCTTTTCTGTCCCAGCCTTTTCAAAATGCGTGCACCGACAGCAGCTGCGCAAGCCTTGGAGTTCAGAACACCTTCCCCTCACGCCCGCCCGCGTCCAAGGTTGACTTCACGCCGTTCCTGCCGTTCAACAGTACCGGCTTTGTGTATCTGGTCGATCCTCACCTGCGCACGCCCTACCTCTATCAGTACAACCTGAGCCTGCAACACAATCTTTTCGCCGACACCGTGCTCGAAGCCAACTACGTCGGAAGTTCAGCCCACGGACTCACGTCGCTGAAAGACATCAATCCCATGGTGCTGGGAACAACGAGCCGCGTCCTCAATCTCACGCCGGGTAACAGCGACTGCGGAGCCGACGCCACTCTGACCTGCACCTTCGCCGGTCTCCCTGAATTCCAAAACGTCTCGAACGCCAACTACAATGCGTTCGAAGCCAGCCTCACGCGCCAGCCCAAGGAGTCCAAGCTCGGCACCGCATATTTCACTCTCGCATACACTTACTCCCACGCCCTGGACAATGCCTCCGGCTTCCGGCAGCGCAACTCCACCGTGCCTTACTACAATCCGGATTTCTTCTATGCTTCGTCCGACAGTGATGTCCGTCACCGCATCAGCTTTAGTGCCGGATGGGATCTGCCTTTCGATCGCATGTGGGCCACCGGCCCGCGGCGCCTCACCCGCGGCTGGAGCTTCTATCCGATTCTCACCTGGCGCACCGGATTCCCCTTCGACATCGGCGCCGGTTTGCCGTTCGGTAGCGACCCGGCCAACCCCGGAACTTCCGGTGCCGGCGATCCTTACCTTTCCAACGCCGCCGTGGTCGGCCCCATCAAGACCTTCGATCCCCACCAGGTGCGAACCATTTATCCCAACATCTACGGGGTCGACGGCAGCGGCAACTGTACCATTACGCCAAGCCCCCAAGGCATCACCGGCAACTTTATCTTCGACCCCAACAGCTTTTCCAATCTTCCCCTGCAGAACAACTCCTACTACGGAGGCGGGAACCCATGCTTCCCGCAGCTCGATCCCGTCAACAACCCGGGAGACCGCACTTATGGCCTGCATCGCAACCTGCTCCGCGGTCCGGGCCTCACCAATCTCGACATTGCTCTCGCTAAAACCACTTCCATTACCGAACGCGTGAAACTGGAATTCCGCGTGGAGTACTTCAACGCCCTGAATCATCCCGAGTTCGCTCAACCCACGCACGCCGACGGCGCCACCAACATCAACAGTAACTTGTTCGGCCTGATCACCACCACCGGTAGTTTCCGCGGCGCCACGCCGCGCATCGGCCAGCTCGGAGCCAGACTGACGTTTTGAGTCACCGATGCCGGAAAGTTGGCATTGACTCGACGTGATACTGAACCAGCACTAGGAGCGCGAGCTGCTAGTTTAAGGTTCGTGACGGACCGTCAAGTCGACGCGAAGCGGTCTCCCGCGATCCGGATGCATCGATTTTGGAACTCGGGACACTGAAACACCAACTCCGAAGGGCAGACTCCGGATGCGAGCCCCCGGCGCTCGCCGCCGGTGTCTGCCTTCTCATGAATTGAGTGTGCACGGCACATTCCTGTCATTCGAACGCAACAACACAGTCCCTGCGTTTTTCTCACCTTCACAAATCCAATTGAACACCAGCTAGGAGGAGACAAGTATGTCGGAAACTCGCACGTTGATTGGTTATGCCGGCCGAACGGTTGGACGCGAAGAACTGGCGCTGGTGCCCACACCACCGGCAACTGAAACCCATCGTCCTGTCCCGCATCACGAAATCGTGAAGGCCCTGATCGAGACGGGTTTCGCCACATCGGAGTCGTGCAAGACGAATATGCGGTCTCGCCGGATGGTATGAAGGCCTTTGGCGTTCTTGATCTCGCAACTGAGATGGAAGGATGCCGCTTTTCCATCGGACTACGCTCGGCGAATTCCTTGAAGGCTGGTTCTCGAAAAGGTTCTAGCCAGTGGAAGGGTATCGGCGCCGCCCCTTTCTTTTCTTAGGCGAGAGTTGCGCAGAGGATGGTGACTCCTCCTCGGCGGACTTCCCATGAAGGACTTGATCTGTTGAAGGTTCAGGGCATTCCACCTCCGCCGAGGGCGAACCTGTTTGACTTTCGGCAACAAAGAAACTAGGTGCAGCCTGTTGGATGCCCCGAGCATCTTAGATTTGAGGTTCCCACTGTGCCGAATCCGAGTCTTACGCCGCGCGAGTTGCTCGCTGCCTGCGGAAAAATCCTTACCGGTTGTGTGCCTTTGCTTTCGATTGAGATCACCCGGGAGTGCCCACTAAGCTGCCCCGGATGCTACGCCTATGGAGACTCGCACCTGCTCGGCGGAATCAAGTTGAGCGAACTCAGTGACCTGCGCGGAGATGAGCTGGTGGAGGGCGTTTTGGACCTTGTGCGCAAACACAAGCCCCTTCACGTTTCTCTAGTGGGCGGGGAACCGATGGTCCGGCATCGCGAGCTTAGCCGAATTCTTCCGGTGCTGAGTCAGATGGGCGTGTTTTCGCTTGTGGTGACAAGCGGAATCATTCCCATTCCGATGGAGTGGATGAAGCTCCCCCGGGTCCGCGTAGCGATTTCGGTCGACGGGCTGGCAGAGCACCACGACATCCGGCGCAAACCGGCTACCTACGAGCGCATCCTTACAAATATCGAAGGTCGTGAGGTCAACGTCCACTGGGTGATCACGCGTCCGATGCTCGCACGCGCGGGCTACCTCGAGGAATATGTGGAATTCTGGAGCGCGCGTCCCGAAGTGAATCGCATTTGGACAAGCGTCTACACTCCCCAGGTCGGTGAGCAGAGCCCGGAAATTCTGACGCCCGACGAGCGCGTGACCCTAGCCCGGCAATTGCCTTCTTTGGCTCTGCAACATAGGAAGTTCCTGTTCAATGAGGGCCTTGCTCAGGCTCTTGTTCGTCCACCGAATAATCCGGACGATTGCGTGTTCGCAAAACTGTCAGCGAATTATTCCGCAGATTTTAAAACCCGTGTCGAACCTTGCGTTTTCGGCGGAACGCCCGACTGTTCCCAGTGCGGATGCGCCATAAGCAGCGGCCTGCACTGGATCAGGGGAATCAGACTGGCGGGTCCTGTGAAGGTAAATCATTTCATCACAGGCTCGGTGAGGGTCGGCCGATTGATGAACCGTCTTCGATTACGCCCGGCTCGACCTTCCCGATGGAATTCCACGACTGTGCTCGCGGACAGCAAGAGCAAGTTGATTCAAATTCGATCATGAAGGATTGATTAGTGTGTTTGCCACAAGCTGCTACCACAGACAGCGAGCTCGGGAAAAAGTGACAGTTTGAGGGAAGTATGAGGATGAACTCTGTGAGGACAGGTGACGGCAGCGACGACTCGATACGCTTTAAGCCAATGGAGCGTCTGAAAGTATATTTGTTCGGAGCAACTGTGTTGTTTGCATCGTTTGGGATGGGTGAAGCGGTCTACCGACTCTTGTTTTTGGAGTTTGACGGCATAACCGATCGCATTCCGGTTGAGGTGCTGTTTGGTTTGGTGTTCGCTTGGCTCGCCACCAAATTCGTCGGTGGCATTTACAGAAATCGCAAAGAGAGGAGCACAAGGCTCAAATTCATTTGGGCTCGAAATCATCAAATACGAGGCGCTCTGGAAGGAATCACTCCCTTGGCCCACCCCTCGAGGAACCAACAATCGATCAGGGTAATCCGCGAAGAAGTCGATAGGATTGAGTGGGTGCTTAAGGAGATGTTGACGGGCTAAGCGAAGGTCTCCGGGCTTTACCCAGCAGCGCAAACTGGACTAACCGTTTCCAATCTCTCTTGTCCCTCCGTCGGAGGATGTGCTGTAACGATACCTCATATCATACAGTTCGACTTCTCCGGTAACCGCGTTAATCAGCACTTAGCGGATCTCTGGCGTTAATCTCTGTTCTCGACAATTACGCTGTAAACCGTAAATGGCGGTGTTGTGAGCGAATTCTCGCGCCTCGAGATTATGTGTCCATCCGTTCGACCCATTGAGCGCGCCATGCGGGAGCCACGAATGGATCCGCAAAGTACTGTGTTTCCCGCGCAACCTTGTCGTCCCTGAACTCCATGATGCTCACGGTGTAGGAGGGCTTGCCGTCATATGTCAGGATGAATTCGGTGATCCAAAGATCACCGCCGCCAATGATTCGTCGGACCGCAAACCGCTTTTTGCTCGGCTGACCAGCGCGTTGCTTCTGAATGTTGCGCCGACCGCGGGTTCGCTCGCCTGACTGCGGGTATTCCAGCACCGCGTCCTCGTGATAGATGCGGTGCTCCGTTTCAAAATCGTCGGTATCGGACGCCGCCCAATGTTGATCCAGTGCCGCACGGGTCTCTTGATCTCGCACTCCAGAATACTGCTCCTTCTTTTGTTGATCGTTCATCTTGCGCCCTCAATTTGACAAGAAGGTAAATGATTTAGCGGAATCGGAGTTTGCGACTCGTCAAGTCGCACCGTTTCTTCGATCACCCCAGAGTCTACACCGCGTCGAAGCGTCTAACTCCTGCGCGGCTCCAGCCGAAGCCCCCAGTCAATGATTCAAGAAATATCCAATTGATTGCGGTTGCTTCACCGTTCATCTCTTGAGACCCTTGATCTCCACCGCTCCATCTTTGAATCCTAATGTCATGAACATGACCCATTTCCGACACAACCAAGAATTCGCAACTTGACGACCCTTTAGTAACGGCCCTTCCGGTAATGTGAAAATCTGTCGCGCTTCAAACTGAACAAGTTCCCCTCAGGCAAGCGCTAGAGTGAGGCACTGCATTGCGGAATGGCACATCTCGACATCATGCATCCGTCTTTCCCGAATTTGAGCCGACATTCGTCTTTGCCTTGGCGTCCGCTTGTACCACCTCGAAAATAACTGGCAGGCACGCGGCCGGAACGATATTGAATTGTCTTGCGTCTACCGACGACGAGCCGGAGCGGCACCATCCACGTGGAGTATCTCTCCGCTCACATGACCTGCCCGTGCCAGGCAGAGAACGACATCGACAACATGCTTCGCCGTCGCCTTTTTCATAGGCGGCTGCTAGGGTCGAGTCGTTGGGATCATTGCGGTGCATTTGAAAATCGCGTAGCCATTTTCAAAAATGGCCCGACTGCCGAGTGGTACAACACTATTTATGCAAAAGGCCCATTCCAAAGGCGAACACTTTGGCCTTGGGAAGATACTGAAGCCTTCATTGAAGGCATCCGAGAAACATTTCGCCTCGCAAACACTAGCAAACATCAGAAATAGAAAACACAATGTTCGGACACAGAGATCGCGTATGGGCATAAACATCCATAGAAACACATGTCGAATCCTATTCCGGATGGAACCATCCAACACATACACAGTCAAGCCAGGAGGATGTTTATGGCATTAAGGCAGACAAAGTAGTTCCTGTCATCGGTGGTTCAAAAGGCATCGGCGCGGGCATCGTCCGGCGACTATCGGTGGTGGCGGGGTTCGTGCCTCATCTCGAGTGGGAAGAAGCGGGCTTCATTACCGGAGCCAGTCTCACCATCGATGGCGGATACGTCGCACATAATTGGAAGGATCGCGTACAAAGACCGTACTAAAGAGAAGAGGCCCATGGCTCGACCGAAGGAGTTCGATCAGGAGAAAGCACTTGGGAGGGCCATCCGCCTTTTCTCTCGGCAAGGCTTCGCCGCCACCTCCACCGATGAGTTGATGCGCGTCATGAACATCGGTCGACAGAGCATGTATGACACCTTCGGTGACAAGCGGGCGCTGTTTCTGAAAGCCCTGGCGATGTATGTGACAGAAAGTGTTCGGTCCATCAACGAGGAATTGGAAAAGTCCGGCTCGGCCCTCGCCGCAGTGCAAAACGCTCTTATCACTTTCGCCGAACGAAAGGACCTGTCAAGTGCGGAAGGCTGCATGGGACTCAATGCAATCAGCGAGTTCGGTCAGCGAGATCCCGACGTAACCCGTATTACACGGAACGCGGGTCGCATGCAGCGCCAGACTTTGATGCGGGTACTCGACAGAGCAGGAAAACAGGGAGAACTTAGCTCAGAGGCGGACCTTGAAAGCATGGCCGACTTCTTTGAGAGCACGCTCGCTGGAATTAGGATGGCGGCCAAAGCCGGCAAGAGCCGGGAGGCACTCCGGAATATCGCCGCGGTTGCAGGAACCGCGTTTCGACGTTCCTCATCGAGGAAAGCAAATGAGGGTAGTTAGAGTCACGGCTCATGGTAGCCCAGAGGGCCTCAAAATGGCAGAAAGTTCGTTGTCCAAACCGGCCGGGGTGAAGCACTCGTCCAGATTGCGGCGGCCGGTGGGAATATCATCGACATTGGCGTCCGCACCGGCATGACATGGCTGGACCTAACTCCACCTTTCGCGCTCGGTGTGGAGGGTGCGCGGGACTTAAATCTTTGGAGATTCCGCCCAAGAATCCAAGCGCCAGGCTGCTCGGGGACTGGAGCGAAGGGGATACGTTTGTCTGGCTGGTGAGCGATGAGATCCTGCTTGAGTACAAGTGAGTCTTGGCACGCCTAGGCGTCCGGCGTCCACTCACCGGGAAAATAGTCAATCTACTAAGCAGCAAAGCGCCAAGAGGCTGGTGGATATCCTCATTGCCGGTTCGCGGCCGAGCCATGTCAGACGGTGATTGCGCACCGCCCGATCGTGATTTCACCGGCGAGGTTCTCCTCCCAGAAAACGGGCATGAGCGAGCAACCATTTGGTGGAAGCTCTGTTCGCGGAACTCAAGAACGAGATCGGCCTGCGCCGTCTGCGCTTACGGAGGCTAAAGCTTGTCCGTGAGCGGTTCTTTCGGGTGGCGGCGGCCCAGAACATCAAACGACTGGTTCGGTTCCTCAGCCGAGGTCCTAAGTCGATAATGACCACAACAACTTAGTAGCGACGAAGAACTCGCGCAACTGCAGCACTCACAGACGCGGCAAGATCCTTTCCGCTGCCCCTTTTTCAACACCCCCACCTTACAGTTATGCCTAATTCAATTTATGCATGCGGATGTAGCCGATTAGTCGTACGATAGCGTCCATGATCACGAGAAACCCTCGATGGATACTGGGTTTGGCGCTTGGAAGCTTACTGTCACAGAGCTATGTGGCCGACGCTCAGGAAACCGAGCGGTCGCTGGAGGGCCAATTCCAATGCAGAGACTGGGAGAGCCAGCCCACAACCCTTCTGGCCGTTTTAGTTCTGCATCGCGACGGGGCCTACGAAGCCACCGACAGGCTGGACGATCTAAAGGCGAACCGGCCCACTACTACAGGGCGATACAGATATGAGAAGTCCAAGCAACAAATAGTATGGACATCTGGTGAGTGGCGGAACCGAGTTGCTCTTTACATGCCTCGTGTGAAAGGCACCGACTTTGTTGTCATTCACACCACGAGAGACCCTGAAGGCAAGGTCGACGGCACCTTGCGCTGCGCTCGCACGCTACCTCCTCAATAGCGTGGGGCCCGGCCGGTGGCCGGGGCAAAACTGGAAAGGAACTCAATCCCATAACCTGCTGTTCTTGCTTAAAGTTACGGGGAGTTCCTTGGAAGCATCTCCGGGCGAAGATGCGAAGAGCCAAGTCGACCCAGTAGCTGGCGTACCAACGCTCATTACACGGGTTCGCCGGATAACTGTTGAAATATCAAGAAATATCAAAAACAACCGGTCCAATTGTTTGCACGACTAAGGGTCATCAAATCAGACAGTTTGGTCGGTTCTTTTGGATATAACTGGTCCGATTTGAGCACGCGCCTTCAAGGTATAGATGCTACTGGAGTTATGCTCGCGCGGGCATCACGATTGGCCAGTTATATCGCGATCACACTCATTTGCCACCAGAACCCGAGACTGGGTAGTGTCTAATAGAGGCATGCGGCAGACCATTTTCATCGTCATTTCCCTGCTCCTTACCTTCTGCCCGTGCGCATAAGATCAGTCTGCCGACCAGACGGAAAGGGGCGCCATCCAGCGCGTAAAAACACTCTTGGTTTCGTCGTTGGATCGCAGCTTGTCGAAGGCGACGCTGGTGTTTTTCCTGAAGTACGAAGGCGAAGGCGCGATCAAGTGGGAAGTGAATGACGGCGGCGAACAAACTGGCCGCGTGGCGGTTGATCACGGGCGCGACTCCCCCATGTGCGTAGAGGCCGCCATCGATCTCAAGGACGGCCATGCAACCGTCCTGGTCTCAGTCGGAACGTTCACGAGGGGCCCAGGGGATGTTCCAGCCGTCTTAGAAGTGAGGATTAGCGACCACGGGCTAACGCTGCTCGAGGCTGCCTAAGTCGCAACCCGCGCGGAAAGATTTGTAGAGCTGTCCTGACGTACCTTAGTGGGCATGGCGCAACGACGTTCTTCCAAGGTGTCGCGTTCTCGGTTGCGCGACTCGGTTGGGCTCCTGACAAAAGCAGCGGCGTGGTTTGCCGCTCATCCTGACCTGTGGTTCGCGATTTTCAGCGCATGCTGGGTGGGGTTGCTATACCGGCATGTGATTGCGGCGGCGTTCGTCTATGACGATGTGCCGCAGATTTCGAAGAATGCGGCTCTGTCGTCGTGGCGTTCGGTGGTTGGATATTTTCGGTCGGCGGTTCCTTTTAACAGCGATTTTCGCGGCTTTGGAGGATTTTTTTATCGGCCGCTGTTTTGGGCGAGCCTGGCGCTGGACCGCGCACTTTGGGGCTTGGATGCTGCCGGCTTCCACTGCACGAATCTTGTTTTGCATTGGGCGAACGGGTTGCTTGCCTTCTTGCTCTTGAAGCGGCTGAGCGTTTCGGTTCCAGTGGCGGCGGCCGTTCTCCTACTCTGGTTAGGTCTGCCGATTAACGCGGAAGTTGTGGCGTGGATTTCCGGGCGCTCCATCTCGCTCGCGTTTCTGTTTCTGTTGACTGGCTTACTTTGTGCGGAATGCTACCTGCGTTCGAACGGAGGAGTCGCGTTGATTGGTTACGGCATCGCTTCTTTGGGATCTCTTCTCTCCCATGAGATCGGCATCTTGACGTTGCCGATGACGTGGGTGGCGCTCTATTCGGCGAATACGGCGCGGCGACGGTGGCTTGCGCTGTCTGGCGTTGGAGTCGTGGTGGATGCGCTCTATCTTGGGCTCAGACATCTCGCAGGTGCACATATCTCTTCGGGCGTCGCTTCGAGTGTTTCTTCTGGCGTTTCCGTCTTTGACGAAGCGGGCGTTACCTTCTGGAAATATGTTGGTTGGATGCTTCTTCCGCTGCGGATGAGTGTTGAGCGGTCGACGGATGTGCCGACTCATAGCTCTGCGCTGACGTTGGCTGCGGCGTTGATCGGGATTCTGGCGCTGTTGGTTGCGGTGCTGCTTCTGCGGAAGAAGATGCCGGAAGTTGCCTTTGGCTTGGCTTGGTTGGGAATAGCGTTGGCTCCTTTTTGCGGCATCGTACCTGTTTATCAGGGGATGGCCGAACGATATGCCTACCTGGCGGCTTTGGGGCTGGTGTTGGCGGTGGTGGGGTTTTTGTTTCACCTTGGGCGTTGGCCGCGTTTACTGATGGTGTGTGTGGTGATTTTGTGGGTGGGATGGGGCGCGAGGCGACTCAATGCACGGGTGCTCGATTGGCGGCAAGAGATTCCGCTTTACGCTAGTTCTCTGGAGGCGACGCCCAGAAGCTCGGTGCTTCTCTACAATCTTGGCGTTGCTTTCGCCGAAGCGGGGAATGCTGCGGCCGCCGCGGATTATTACCAGCGGGCGATTGATCTCAATCCGCATTACACTTCGGCGATCATTAATCTTGGCAACGTGTTCGAGCATCAGGGGAATTATTCGCAGGCGGCGGATTTATATCGGCGGGCAATTGCGCTCGATGCGCGAGATCCAGATGCCTGGGTGAATCTTGGCAACGTTTATCTGCAACTCAATTTGACCGAGGTCGCAAAGACCGCTTACGAAAAGGCGCTGGCTCTCAGGTCGAATGATGTTGAGGCCATGATCAATCTCGGCGCGGCGCGGCAGCGTTCGGGTGATTTTTCTGCCGCTGAGCAGGCGTACCGGCGAGCCATAGCGGCGGATCCGCATCAAGCTCCGGCGTACTGCGATTTGGGGGCGCTGTTTCTGCAACTCGGTAACGCCGAGGCTGCTCGTGAACAGCTTACTAAGGCGCTCGAGCAGGATGCGGGTTATGCTCCGGCATACTTTAATTTGGGAGTCGTGTACGAGCAGACGGGGCGGCGTGAACTAGCGGCGGAGATGTATCGGAAGGCGCTCGAGATTCAGCCGGATTACCAACGCGCTCGCGCTGGTCTGGATCGGATGCAACGGGAGATCCGTCCCTAATCTTCGACTCGGCATCAGCAAGCG
>Ga0210410_10002390_pt1 | contig 16834 bp, 12 predicted proteins | sample IncBWC4MmetaG_FD_161058 | JGI IMG/M metagenome (GOLD analysis project Ga0210410, IMG submission 161058) | Forest soil microbial communities from Barre Woods Harvard Forest LTER site, Petersham, Massachusetts, United States - Inc-BW-C-4-M | ecosystem: Environmental > Terrestrial > Soil >... | reverse complement strand
GGCCGCGTTCCAATCCGCGCGCGAATTCCCCGCCCCGCGCCAGCGGCAAAAGCTTTTGCGTCGTCCACAGCGCAGCCGCCGCGGCACCCGGCCGGGAGCACTCCAAACTGATCTCGCCCAAGTGCAGCTCCGCGGAACTGAAATACGTGTACGGAGAATCGTGTTTGTAAAACCGGCCCGCAGACGGATCGCGAAACAACACGCAGCCGCAACCGTATGGTTGCAATCCATGCTTGTGAGGATCGATGACGATCGAGTCCGCCTCCCCGATCCGCGCAAAGCTCTGCGTGGCTTCCTCTCCTAAATTCCCCGCCAGTCGAAAATAGCCGCCGTATGCAGCGTCCGCGTGAATCCGAAAACCGTGGTTCGCGCGCAACGCGAGAATCTCCGGCAGTGGATCGACGGACCCGGTTGCCGTTGTGCCCATCGTTACGACTACCGTACCCACGTCCCCGCCCGCCACGCACGTTGCCAAGGCGTTCAGGTCCATCCGCCCGCGCGCATCACAGGGCACGCACTCGAATTGCAATTGCAACACCGCGCTGATCCGTTTGTGGGTATAGTGCGCCTGCTTGCTGGCCAGAATTTTCTTTCCCGGATGCATCTCTGAAGCCACCCAAAGCGCCTCGAGATTCGCCATCGTCCCGCCGCCGCACAAGTGCCCGAGAAACTCTTTCCAGCCAAACATCGCGGCAATTTCCGCAACCGCTTCCTTCTCCATCGCGGAAGTGGCGCGCCCCCCGTCGAGCGCGTGATTGTTGGGATTGATCCACATGGCCAGCGCGTAAGCCAGACGCGCCACAGGATGCGGCGGCTTAAGCATCTGCCCCGCATACAAAGGGTGAAAGTAGGGATAATTGTCGTGCAACCGCTCAGCGGTCGCCGCCAACGCTTCGGCAATACGCTCGATGCCCGGCGCCTGCGATCGAAAGGCAGGCAATCCCGCAAATCCAGCATCCAGCTTTTGGACGGCCTCTAAAAACGCATCGAAACTCTTCTGTTCGAGGAGCACAGTCACCCGTCACAAGCCAGCATTCTCTACTCGATATCCACTACCCACCACTCGCTTTTTCACTGCCACACCTTATCCAGCTGCCCCGCCGTCTTCAGCAAATCGAGCTGCGCTTGCTGTCGCGCGAAATTCGCATCCAGAAAAGCCATCCATTTGTCATTCTCTTCCAGCCGCGCTTTCTCCACGGCGCGCAGACTCACTTTCCCTTCGTTATACTGTGTCTCGAGCACACCGATATTTTGCTGCGCCAGCTGCAGTTCCAGCCGCGCCACTTCCTTCGCCGCATCCCGCTCCCGCAAATGCAGCGTTTTCTGCCGCACTTCGGCGCTCACTTGCGTCTTCTTGCTCGCTAATGTCGCCTTTGCCGTCTCCAGATTCACCTGCGCCAATCCAATCGATTCCTTGGTCTTTGCGCTGAACAGCGGCATCCGCACTTGCACTCCGACGTTCAGGTTATTCGTCTGAAAGGAATTCGGATTAAAGTACTTTTTGTAATTATTGAATGAGGCCAACACACTGTAAATCCCATCAAATTCGAGCGTCGGCCAGTTCCCGCGCTTTTCGCCCTTCAACCGGAAGTCCTTCGCGCGCACATCCGATTCTGCCAGCAGCAAACCTGTGTTGCCGTGCATCGCCATGGCCACAAGATTCGCGCCCTCCTGCTCGGCTTCTCCTGGCAGTTCCTCCGGCGTCACTTCGATCGCCTGCTCCTCGCCAAGTCCAATTTGACCGCGCAGAAAAACCTCCAACTCATCTTCGCGCCCTTCAAGTTGCAAAATCCTCTGCCTCACCTGCGCTCTCGTCAATTGCGCCTTCGTCACTTCCATCGGTAGCTCGTAGCCCTCGCCTTGCCGCTCCTGCGTAATCTCCACGATCTTCTCGGCGCTGTCCCGCTCCCTATTCAGGAGCTCCAGCGAATGCCGCACCTTGCCAAGCTCCAGATAAGCCATCGCTGTCCCCTGAATCACATTGTTTTTCACATCTTCAAGAACAATCTTCTGCGAGCGCGCCTGTTCTGCCAATTCTTTCCCTTGCCCCCGTAACGGCTCGTTGAAAATTTGCTCCGTATAGATCACATCGAAAAGCGAGGGTGCGGTTCCTCCCGGCGTTTCGGGAATGCCGTAGGTGTAGCCGGCGCCCGATCCCGCATAGAAATTGGGCAAGAACTGCGACTTGCTAAGCTGCGATGCATGCTCCGCCACGCTGGCTTGCAGTTTCGCTACTTGGATGTCTTTGCTGTTTTGCAAAGCCATTTCAATGGTCTGCTTCAGCGTCAACACCACGGGCCTGGTTGGCCGCGCAGGTTGCGCATCCGTAGACGTAGCATTCGGCGCCTGCAGCGTGGCCACGTTTTGCGCGCGCAGCGCCGGGCTCAAAAACACCGCCAGTGCGGCACATCCTATCGCCTCAATCGCTTTTTGCATTCTGCGCTCCTTGGCCCAGCCCGCACTCCGCCTTATTCATACCGCAACGACTCAATCGGCTGCAGCTTAGCTGCCTGGTTCGCCGGCAAATATCCAAAAAAAAGTCCCGTCGAACACGACACCACAAACGCCAGCACCACGCTCATCGTCGACACCGGCACGCGCAAGTTTCCCGGCAAAAAAAACTGAACGATCACCGGCACGAGCAAACCGATCAAAATCCCCACCACCGCACCGCCCCCGCTGATCAAAAACGCTTCCGTCAAAAACTGATACATGATCTCCTTGCGTGCCGCCCCAATAGCCTTGCGAATCCCGATCTCCCGCGTCCGCTCCGTCACCGTCACAAGCATGATATTCATAATCCCTACACCGCTGATGAGCAGCGCGATGAACGCAATCACGATCAACACAATCGTCAACGCCAGCGAAATATCCCTCGCCGCTTTCAGAATCGCCGTCAGCGTCTGCACGTTATACTCGGCCGCGCTCGGGTGCCGGCTGTGCAGCAACCGCGTCACTTGCCGCTCCACGCTCGGCACGTCGTCTGGCGTGGCCGCCTGCACATCCAGCACTTTCAACGTATTCACGCCCGTGTAGTACTTGATCAATCCAAACGGAATCAGAACAGATTCCGTCTGAATGTCGGAGAGCCCGAAAGTTTCTACGCGCTCCTTGAAAACCCCGATGATCGTGAAGATGAGCTCACCCACGTGCAAATCGCGCCCCACCGGATTGTCTTGTCCGAAAAGCCTCCTCGCAAGCTGCGGCGTGATCACGCACATCTTGCTCCGCATTTCCATGTCCACGGAATCGAGATAACGCCCGCGCAATACGAGCAGCCGGCGCATCTCCCGGTACCCGGGCGTCACGCCGATCAACGTAACTGGCCGCACCACGCCCTGGGCCACGACGGACAATTGCAGGTCGCTTATTCCGGACACTTGCGTAACCTCGGGGATGGTGTCCTTCACCGCCCGCAGATCCTCCATGGTTATTTCGTGGCTCAGCGGCTGAGCCTTCTCCGAACCTCTCACCAGCTCCACCCACACCAGGTTCGACCCCACCGCCTCAATTTGTGAAATGACAAATTTCCGACTGGTCAGCGCCACCGTAACCACCAGCACGATCGACGCGCTTCCAATAATCACGCCCAGCGAGGTCAGCATCGCGCGCAACTTGTTGGCCCGCAGCGCGTCAATCGATACCGACAGCGTTTCTTTCAAATCCATCATGAAGGTTACTCGTCGACGCCCGCAGAAGCTGTCCATGCGGCAGAAAACCGGAACAGCGCGGTTCCCTGCTCTTCTTCAATTTTTCTCGACCCGCTTGAGCGACTCGCGCGCGCTTTTGTTTTTCGGCTCCAGCCGTAGCGCCGCCTCGTATTCCCTTATTGCCGATTCCTTTTCGCCCTTGTTCTCATACAAGCGGCCCAGCCACTCGCGCGCCACTGCATATCGCGGATAGCCAGAGCGCTTCGGCGCCCTCTGCAAATATTCCCGCAACAACCGCTCCGCATCTTCCTGCTTCTCATTCTTCAGAATCAATCCCACGGCTCGATAAAACATGCCCCGTGGGTCCGTGGGAGCCGCCTTCGCCCCAAGATCGGCAACCTCCATCAATCGTTCCGCCTGGCCGCGCCTCACCGCGTAATCGCCAATGTCGAAAATGAGCTCCGCTGACTTCGGATGACTTTCCAGCGCCAGCTGGAACTCCCGATCGGCATCCGCGAAATCTTTTTTCTGCCGCCGGCAATTCCCCAGCGCGTAATGCCATTCCGCCGCATCCATGGACTGCAGCTTCTCGATCTCCGGCTTGGCTTTCTCCTCCCCGCCGCCCACCAGGCCGGGAGCGGCGCAGTCAAATTCGATCAGCGCCTGCCGCGCCGCAAAATTCTTTTCGTCGAGCTGCACGGCAATCTCAAATTCCCGGTGCGTCTTCCTCGCTAGTCCGGGAGCCGTAAACATCGAAGCGTGATCCGCCTTCTCGCCGTAAGCCCTCCCAAGCCATTCGTGAAACACCGAACTCTGTGGATCGATGGCCACGGCTTTTTCAGCGCATGTGATGGCCGCATCCCGTTCCTGCAATTCCAAATAGGATTTTGTCAGCAGCAACTGAATGTCGCCGTTCTGCGGCTCTTTCGCCGCTGCCGCCTGCAACTCCAGCACGGCCTTCGCGTAATCGCCGTTCTCATAAGCCCGTCGCCCGGCTTCGAGCGCCTCGCCCTGTTTGACCGTCTCCGAAATACGCGCCGTTCCCGCCAGCAACACGGGCAGCATCACCCAGTATCTTGCCTGCCTGCGTATGCCCATCCCCCAACTACGCCGCATTCGTATTCACAACCTGGACGGCCATCCCGTCATGCAAATCCGTATCTCCCGGCAGCGCGACCATTTCCCCTTCCTGCAATCCGCCCATGACCTCGTAGCTTGTCGCGTCCGCGATTCCCACTTGAATCTCCCGCTTCTCCAGCCTCGACTTGCCAACGCCCAGTTCGTTTTTCTTCACCACAAACACAAACCGGTGCCCGCCCTCCGACGCCACCGCGCCTCGCGGCACCGCCAGCACATGCAAGCGCTCCTTCGAATTGATGCGCACATTCACGTTAATGTTCGGCAGAAGCTCCAGCTTGTCATTACTCACCGCGCACAGCAGTTCTCCCACGCTCCGTGTTCCATGGGGAACCACTTGCTTGGGAATAATCTCCGTTTTCCCCATCCAACTCCTGTTCGGCAACGCATCCCAGGAGATAATCACCGGCTCATTCGCTTCGAGTCCCCCAAGATCAGGCTCGTCAATAAACGCCCTCACCCGCACCTTGTGCAAATCCGCCAGCTCCGCCAGCAAGTCGCCCAATTTCACGAAGTCGCCCGCTCTCACCGGCAGCGAATACAGCGTCCCATCCGCCGGCGCCGCAATTCTCCCGTTGTTCACTTTGTCTTCGAGCGCGGCCATCTCGCTCAAAGTCTGCTGCACTTGCAACTCTCCGCGTTCCGCATCCAGCCTAGCCTGCCGGTCAAACTCCTGCTTCACCGCCAGCAATCGCGCAACTTCCGCTTTCGCGTTCGCCAGCGCCTGGTCGTTTGCGGCAAGGTCCTCTTTCGTCGCCGCTTGTCCCGCCGCCAGCCTCTCGAGCGAATCATGATTCCGTTGCAAACGGTCGCGCTCCCCCTCTGCTTTCGACAAATCGCCTGCCACCTTGGCCGCTTCATCGGCCTTACCGCCCGCTCTCGCGGCCCGCAAATCGTCCTGCGCCCGCAAGAGTTTTGAACGCGTATCCGCCAGTTGTGCCGCTACTTGCTTAACGTTCAGCTCCAGCAAGAGTTGCCCCTTCTTCACCGTCTGCCCCTCGGTTACGTAAATCTTTTCGACAAAGGTATCCAGCAGCGCCCTCACCACATACGGAGAAATCGGCTCTACTTTCCCGTTGCTGCTGATCGACGACACCAGGTTTTCCCGTGTAGGCGTCATTGCAGAGATTTTCGCCGCCGGCTTCCTCCCACTTAGCCAAACCAAAAACGGCGCAGCTGCGCCGGCCAGCAGCAGCAAAATCACGATCCGGTTTCGCAGCCTGCGATCCATGTTCTCCTATTCCAAACAGTTCCCGACCAGGCACCCAGCAACACACACAAGCCCTAGCGCCGCATTGCTTTCTTCAATCTTGTCCGTGGCTTGCTACCCTACGTCTGGAATGCCCCGAAGCGTTTCATTCTAACAATAGCCAAGCCGCTTTCTCCATCTGGGTGCCAAATAAGTGCCTCATCTCCAATATGTTAAAGATGCGCCGGCCACCGTCAAGGATGCGCGCCACCTAGACGGTATCCGCTGAGCGTGTCACTCTGTGCCGCCTACAAATCAGTGCCACTGCTTTTCCGCAATCGTAATTTTTCTCCCTCCCTTCACGTAGTAGACTCTGAAGCCTTATTGCCCTGTCTTTCGACTGCTGCAAACGAGAGGTCCATTCATGATTGAAGCTCGCTCTCTGTCCAAGCGCTTTCAGGACAAGAAGCGCGGCGAAATCCGCGCCGTAGACAATGTCACCTTCACCTGCCAACCCGGCAAAATCTACGGCCTCCTCGGCGCCAACGGCGCCGGCAAAACCACCACGCTCCGCATGCTCGCCACCATTCTCGAGCCCACCGACGGCACCGCCATCGTCAACGGCTACGACGTCATCGAGCACCCCGAAAAAGTTCGCGCCAACGTCGGTTTCCTCTCCACCGCCACGGCCCTCTATCGCAGGCTAACCGCACAGGAATTCGTCGAATACTTTGGCCGCCTAAATGGCCTCGATGAAGCAACTCTTAAAAAGCGCGTCGACGCCATCTTCAACCGTCTCGACATGAACGGCTTCCGCGACCGCCGCTGCGACAAACTCTCCACCGGCATGATGCAAAAAACCTCCATCGCCCGCACTCTCGTCCACGATCCTCCGGTCATGATCTTCGATGAGCCCACCAACGGCCTCGATATCATGACCGCTCGCACCATCACCTCCTTCATTCGCGAATGCCGCAACAACGGCAAAACCGTCATCTTCTCCACCCACATCATGAGCGAAGTCGAAAAGCTCTGCGACACCATCGGCATCATCCAGTCCGGCAAACTCCTCGTCGAAGGCACCCTCGCCGAGCTTCGCGACAAATACGCCGAGCACGAACTCGAGGAAATCTTCGTCAAAGTCGTTACGCCCCACTACGTCGCTGAGGAGAACAACTGACATGTCCCTGCGCAACATCGGCATCGTCTATCGCAAGGAACTCACCGAAGCCATCCGTGACCGCCGCACCGTCATCTCCACAATCCTCGTGCCTCTCCTCCTCTTCCCGGTTCTCAGCGTGGGCTTCGGCTCTCTGGCGGTCATGCTTGTCGGCAAGGCTAAAGAAGAGACTCCCAAGGTCATGCTCCGCGGCGGCGCAGATTCTCCCGAGGTTGTTGAAGGGCTTAAAAAGCTCGACAAAATTGAGATTGTCCCTGAGACGCCAGACTGGAAAGACCAGATCATCAATAAGGAAATCCGTGCCGCCGTGGAAATCCCCGCGGGCTTCCAGACCGATGTCGCCCAGCAGAAACCAGATACCGTCAAGATTTATGATTACGAAGGAGAAATGAAATCTGAATTTGCCACCGACAAAGTCGAAAAGTATTTGAAGGACTACAGCGACAGTGTAGTGAAGGATCGTCTCGCCGCCAAAAACCTGCCCGTCGGCGTCCTGAAGCCTTTCGAATTCAAGCGTGAAAACGTCGCCCCACCCGAAAAAGTCAGCGGCGCCGCTATCGGCGGCATCATCGGCTACATGGTCATCCTTCTCTGTATGACCGGCGCAATGTACCCCGCCATGGACCTCACCGCCGGCGAAAAAGAACGCGGCACCATGGAAACCATTCTCTCCAGCCCCATCTCCCGCATGCACCTCGTCCTCGGCAAATTTTTTCTAATCCTCACCGCCGCGCTGGGCACTGCTGCCCTCTCGGTAACGTCCATGGGAGTTTCTTTCTCGGTCTTGGGTCACTTTACATCACAATCTGCCAATGGGCGCTCAGCGGCCGCAGGCATGCTTCTCCAACTCGGCCCCAAGACGGTCATCTCCGTCTTCCTGATGGCCCTCCCCGTCGCCGTTCTCTTCTCCGCCACCCTCATGACCATCGCCCTCTTCGCCAAAACCTACAAAGAAGCCCAGAGCTACCTCACCCCTATGACCTTCGTCGTCATCTTCCCCGCCATCGCCGCCATGCTGCCCGGTGTCGAACTAACTCCCAAACTCGCTCTCATCCCCATCCTAAACGTCAGCCTCCTGTGCAAAGAACTCGTCGCCGGCACCTACCACTGGAACTACATCGCCATCATCTTCTCCTCCACCTGCGTCTACGCCGCCATCGCCCTCTTTCTCGCCATAAAAATGTTCCAGCGCGAGTCCGTGCTCTTCCGCTACTAGGCCTGTTCCTTGTAGAGGCGCAACACATTGCGACGCATCTCGGCAACATCGCCTTCTTTACCGAGACTTCCCATCGCTAAACCGCGATCGGCATTCTCTGTTCGACGGTCCGCTTTTCAGTAGCCTTCTTGCTCGTGGTCGTCACTCGCTTCTTCCGGCGATTCGCATGGTCGTGATCGCCCACAATCCACAAATACATCGCCGCATACGCTCGCCAAGGCCGCCAGGTCTCCGACCGCGGTTCAAGCTCACGCGCGCTCTCCAATCCCAGCGCTCTCATCAACCCGAGGTCGCCCTCAGGCAGCGCATCAGGTTCCCCGAGAGCCCGCATCGCCACGTATTGCGCTGTCCATTTCCCAATGCCCGGAATTTCACACAGCCGCTTCATAAAGTCCTCGGCTTCCACGATACCCTCAAAACGGATCTGCCCGTCGCGCACCGCTCGAGCAAAAGCGCGAATGGTCTCCGCCCGCGCCCCAGGCAAACCGATGCTGGTAAGCTTCGCTTCAGCCAAAGCCTCCGGCTTGGGAAAGTAGTGCGTCAGTCCATTCCCGCGGGCAGTGGGTCGCCCAAAAGCTCTGACCAACCGCCCCGCCAAAGTCGTCGCCCCTTTGACGGTCACCTGCTGTCCGAGAATCGCTCGAACACCCAGCTCGAAACCATCCCAGCATCCCGCCACGCGCAGCCCCGGACTCGCCTCCATTCTCCAAGCCAGCGCCGGATCGGTCCGCAGTCTCGCCGCAATCGTTTGCCAATCCGCGCTCAGATCAAACATCCGCCGAATTCGCTCGATAATCACAAACAGCGCTCGCGAATCTCCAAATTGAATCCGCACCGAAAGCGCCAACCCGCTCTTGTGAAGCGAAACCTCAAAATGCCCGCTCTCGCGACTCAAAGAAATGTTCCGCCGATACCTCCCCGCATCCACGATTTCGACTCCCGGAATCGCCCTGGGCGCAAGAAAAGCCAGCATTCCTTCCCAGTGATACGGCGGCCGGAATCCCAACCGGAACAAATACTCGTTCTCGGGCAACTTTGTCGTCTGCCTCGCAAGCCTTCGGATTTCGGTCGGCGTCCGGTGATACGTCGTTCGAATTGCCGCGTTGAATCGCCGAACGCACCCAAATCCCGAAGCCAGGGCAATGTCGCTCATCCGCAGGGTCGTTTCGTCAATCAACTTTTTCACGAAATTCAGCCGCCGCGTCCGCGCCACCGCGCTTGGCGTCGCTCCCAAATGTTTCAAAAACAATCTCCGTAAGTGTCGCGCACCGATTCCCAGCCGCTCCGCAAGCGTCTCGACACCGCCATCCTCCAACCCACTCTCCTCAATCAGCCGCAGCGCGCGAGAAACCGTATTCGACGTCCCCATCCACGCCGGCGTCCCCGGTGAAGATTCCGGCCTGCAGCGCAGGCACGGCCGAAATCCCGCTTCCGCAGCAGCGGCTGCGGTCGCGAAATACCGCACATTTTTCTCTTTCGCCGTCGGCGCAGGACAAATCGACCGGCAGTACACCATGCTGCCAACAACGCCAATAAAAAATTTCCCGTCGAACCGCGCATCCCTCGACAGCCGCGCCCGCGAACGTCCATCTTTCCGCCGAGCGAGGTCCGCCAACGTCCAGCGTTCCTCAACAAATAAATCTATTTTGCCAAGCACCGGTGCAGCGCCCCATCGCCGAGTCGCTTTGCACGCTTGCCCGGGGAAACCTCGCGTTCGCCAGCCGAGGGGCTGAAGAGATCGCAGACCAGCACCTCTGTCACTCGGTCGCGGCAAAAAACAAAATGGAGGCAACATGAAGTACAGAATCTCGGCACGTATAACCGCAGCGATCTTTTCCGCTGCCCTAGTTGTCCCAGCTCGTTTCGCCGCGCAAGACCAACCTCACCAACGGCCAATCCACTATCGGGTGTTTGACCTCGGCACTCTCGGCGGAACGGTCAGCAGCGGCAATACCATCAACAACCGAGGCTGGGTAATGGGCAGCTCCAACGAGACCGGCGACAACGTTCAAATCGCCACCCTTTGGCGCGACGGCCAGCAGATACCTCTTGGCACACTCGGAGGTCCGAGCAGCAACATTGGTTGGCCGGTCAAGAATAACTTCGGCTTGATCTCTGGCATAACGGAAAACGGCGTTCCCGATCCTCTCGGAGAGACATTCTCATGTCCTGCATTCGGTTTTGGAAGCGGCAATTCCTGTGTTGCGTTCGCGTGGCACGACGGCAAAATGACGCAACTTCCCGGGCTTGGTGGCAACAATTCCATCGGTGCGGGAAACAACAACCTGGGCCAGATCGTGGGTTGGGCCGAAAACGCAGTTCACGACCCCACTTGCGTGAGCGGCGGTGGGCTTGTCCAATTCTTGCAATTTGAAGCGGTTATCTGGGAACACAAAGATGGGGACTGGCACGCCAAGCAACTTCCTCCTTATCCAGGCGACCCTGATTCGGCAGCAACGGCGATCAACGACCGTGGCCAGGTCGTGGGCATCTCCGGCACCTGCGATGTCGCCATTGGAGCTTTCAGCGCGATTCACGCTGTCCTCTGGGAAGACGGCAAGCCCATCAAGATGGATACTTTGGGTGGTTCGGGCTGGAACACGCCAACCGCAATCAACAACCATGGCGTAGCCGCCGGCTTCGACAATTTTCCCCCGGACATCATCAACGGAAAACTTCAGATAAGTTTCCGCGCCTTCACTTGGAGTAAAGAAGTCGGTGTTACCAACCTTGGGACTCTTCGAAACTCTTCAGGTCAGCTCGACGCTCTGAGCGAAGCCACAGACATCAACGACGAAAATCAGGTGGTCGGCGTTTCGTTCCAGGGCGCGGACGTCAGCGGTCCTCGCGCCTTCATCTACCAGGAAGGAACCATGACCGCGCTCAACGACCTGCTCACAAAGAGCGCCAAAGCCAATTTCTTCGTTTTCTCCGCCGGTGGTATTAACAACCGTGGCGCGATCGGCGCCCAGGCTTTTTTCGTCTCCCATGGTGTGGTCACCTCGGTGGCGCATGCCGTTCTGCTGATCCCGACGGACGATCGGGACGACGACGATGACGGCAACGCACAGAGCGTAATGATGCCGGATGACGTCCTCAAGCAGGCGCAGGGGCGCGTCGGGATGGGCCGTCTTGTTGGACCGCCGAAACGCCAATGAGGGCGCTCGCATTCAATGACCAGCGTGTATAGATAGCTCCAATGCTCTGCATCGGGAAACTCATGGCAGACCTACTGCATGCTGTTGTAACGAAGATGTTGTCGAGGAATGGGTGCAGGTAAACGTGATTCTCCCCTCTGCCTGCACCCATCTGATTTGCTCGGATGATTCCATTCCGTACGTCGTCGTCGAAAAAAACTTCGAGAGGATCAGCCTCCGCTCAATGACCACCTCCGCTCACCGCATAAAATTCAGCTTCATCGCCATCGCCATCTTTTTCGTCGCAGTGCAAATTATTCCCTTATTCACTTCTCTCGCCGCTCAATCCTCAAAACTCACTCCCTGCTCCGCCTCCGAGTTCCATCAATTCGATTTCTGGCTCGGCGATTGGGACTCCTTCGAAATCGGCAGCTCCGCCAAAGACGCGCACATCCACGTAGGTCAGATTCTCGAAGGCTGTGTCCTGCGCGAAGACTACCAAGGCGCGAACGGCCACAAAGGCCAAAGCTTCACGATCTACGACGCCTCTCGCAAACTCTGGCACCAAACCTGGGTCACCAATCGCGGCGAACTGCTCGAAATCGAAGGCAAATTCCGATCCGGCGAAATGGTCCTTTCCGGTTCCGATATCACTCGCACCGGCGAAAAACGTGAAGTCCGTGGCGTTTGGAAGCCCGTCAAAGGCGGCGTCCGCGAAACCGCCGCAACCTCGCTCGATGGCGGCAATACCTGGAAGCCCTGGTTCGATCTCATCTTCCGTCCCCACTCCTCTGATTCCCCCGCCGTATCACCAAACTCTCTCAACGATGACCAAAGAGCCGTCATTGCACTGGACGCACAATTCCAAGCCGCCGTGAAAGCCAACGACGACGCCACCATCGATCGTCTCTTGCCCGCCGACTACATCCTCGTGACCAGCTCCGGCCAGACTTTCACGAAAGCAGATTTACTTGAAGAGGCGCGCAGTGCCAACAGGCATTATGAGCACCAGGAAGACAGTGAACAAACCGTGCGCGTCTGGGGCACGACCGCAGTCATCACCGCGAAACTTTGGGTCCAAGGCACCGAAAACGGCACACGCTTCGACTACACGCTCTGGTTCAGCGACACCTACGTCCGCACGCCTGGAGGCTGGCGCTACATCTTCGCCCAGACTTCCATCCACCTCCCCAAAACCCCCTGAGACCCCGAATTCGAGGAGCCCGGCCCATCGCGCCGTGCCCGTCTAGTTCTAGTCACGATTCATCCTGGCCTCTTCCCCGTTTCTCCTTGTCCTGATTTGTGCCCCTTCTCTCTCAGAGGGAAATTCCCGGAAACGGCAGAGCCACTAGCTGCCGTTTTTGTTTGGCGGCACAATCTAGCTGTGCTCTTCTCAACTGTTTCGCCATCCACCAAAGTCTGCAGCCAGGAATGTAGTGCGGGCGCTGATCCCCGGGGTGCCCGGTCCGAACTCTGTATCCTCCGTGTTTCTCGTAAGTACACATTCTAAAAAACTTATTATGTATCATGGGATAATCTGGCGGGAGTTGTTTGCGGACATTCTTGTAGGCATTGGTTCTAAAGGATTGCTAACAGACCAGACCGGAAGCATTCCTGACACTTTCCCCCGACGGCTCCCGAACCAGCCCCCGCATCTTCTCGTATATTCGTAAGGACTATGGCCACGACGCTACGCCGCCGGATCATCCGTATCCTGCTGATCCTTCTCCTCTTACCCCCAATCCTCGCCGGGGCTGCAGGCTGGCTAGTCGCACCCGGCTTCCTGCACCCCGTTCGCCGCGAGCTTACCCCCGACCTAATTCGCGAGGCCGACGCCTCCTTCGCCCACTCCGGCGGCCATCGCGAGGACTTCACGGTGCGCGCTCCTGACGGCATCCTGCTTCGCGGCTGGATCGGACGCCCCGCGCACCCCAATGGTTCCTGGGTTCTTCTCTTTCATGGAGTCGCCGACAACCGCGTCGGCGTCATCGGCCAATCCGAATTCTTACTCCGTGCCGGCTACGGCGTCGTCATGATGGACGCTCGCGCCCACGGCGCCAGTGCAGGCCAACTCGCAACATACGGCTGGCTAGAGCGTAACGACACCCGCGCCATCCTCGACCGTCTGATCCTTTCCGAGGTCGGTCGCACCGATGGGCAGTTGAAGCCCGGAGACTCGAGCATGGAACTCGCCACCGAAGCTGAGCTGAAAAACCCTGTTCACTCGCCAAATCCGCGCCCAGGCGCGCCGTCTCACATCTTTGCGCTAGGCGAATCCATGGGCGCGGGCATCGCTCTGCAATCGGCCGGCGTCGAACCGCGCATCGAAGGCGTCGTCGCCGAATCATCCTTCGCAACTCTCCGCGAGGCCTCTTACGATTACGCTGGTTTACGCCGTTCTCCTCTGCTTGGCAAAACGCTCTTCGCGCCCTTCAGCTGGATGCTGCTCTATCGCGGCGAAAAACTCACCGGCCTCCCCATCGCCGAAGTTTCTCCCGAAAAAGCCGTCGCGACGCGCGCCTTTCCGGTCCTTCTAATCTGCGACGAAAAAGACGAAGCACTCCCCTGCCGCCACACTGAGCGTATCTACGCCGCCGCGCGCGGCCCCACACAAGTCTGGGAGGTCCCCGGCGCATTCCACACCGCCGCTCTCGGCTTCCAACCCGCCGAGTTCCAACGCCGCGTCCTGGAATTTTTCGCTAACGTTGCCCAGTCCAAGCCCGTCCAATAACCTGGCGGCCGGTAAGTCGCACTAGTGGGGCATTCTTGCCTGTCAGGTTTTTACAGCCTAACTAACACAGCCGTGACAACGACTAGGCTCTGCCGTTAAGCGGAATCACGCGCACAAAAGGGCGCAGCGTCGGTCTTTTCTCCCCCGCGTGCTAAAATTACTAATTCATGCCGGACGCTCCCCTCATCTCGGTTCACGCCCTCTCGAAGCACTACCGCAGTTTCCGAAGGCGCGAAGGCATCCTCGGCGGCCTGGCGAATCTTTTTCATCGCGAATACCAAACCGTCAAAGCCGTAGAAAACATAAATTTTGAAATCGGCCGCGGAGAAATGGTCGGCTACATTGGCCCGAACGGCGCCGGGAAATCCACCACCATCAAAATGCTCACCGGCATCCTGGTGCCGACCTCGGGCGAAATCTCCTCGAACGGTTTCGTCCCCTGGCGCCAGCGCGCCGCCTACGTAAAAACGATCGGCGTAGTCTTCGGCCAGCGCACGCAACTCTGGTGGGACATCGCCGCCATAGAATCTTTCAAGCTCCTCCGCCGCATCTACGACGTCTCGCAGCGCGATTTCGACGAGCGCATGGAACTCTTCAATCAAGTCCTTGGCCTAACCGAACTGCTCCACGTTCCCGTCCGCAAACTCTCGCTCGGCCAACGCATGCGCTGCGACCTTGCCGCCGCGCTCCTGCACAATCCGCCAATCCTTTTTCTGGACGAGCCCACCATCGGTCTCGACGTCGTAGCCAAGGATCACATTCGTCAATTCCTCCGCGCCATCAACCAGCGCTACAAGACGACAGTCCTTCTCACCACGCACGATCTCGACGACATCGAGGAACTTTGCCGCCGTATCATGATCATCGACCGCGGCACCGTCCTCTACGACGGCCCGCTCTCGCGCTTAAAAGAGCAGTTCCTGCGCACCAAACAAATCAAATTCATTCTTCGCGACGGCGATCAAAGCGCCCGCCTCGCCGCCTTTGAGCAAAATCTCCCCGCGCTGGCACCGAATGGCAGCAGCGGCGCAGCCGCGCTCGAACTCGAACGCCTCGACGAAATGACCTGCCGCCTGCGCTTCGATCGCGCCCGCGTCTCTTCGAGCGACCTGATCCGGCAGATTCTCGCGGCAGTAGATGTGCGCGACTTCGTCATCGAAGACGAGCCCATCGAAGAAATCATCAAACGCATCTATTCCGGCGAAGCCGAGATTAGTTCGTGCCAGACCGAGGAGAAAAGCGTTTCGCCGGTGAACCGCTAAGAAAAAGAAGCGATATGGCGACCGCCGAAACATTTCCGCTTCCCGTTCGCAAGCCTTCCCCGCTCGCTGGACTGAAGATTTACGCCGAATTCATCCGCATCGGCTTCGTCAACATTCTCGCGTTTCGCCTGCGCTACTACACTGGCATCATCACCTATCTCATCAACGTCACCGTATACTTTTTCATTTGGCGGGCGGTCTTTGCCAACGCCACCGGCGCCATCGCGGGATTTTCGCTGTCGCAAATCCTCACCTACGTCAGCGTCGGCTGGATTCTCCGTTCCTTCTACTGGAACACCATCGATCAGGAAATGGCCTACGAAGTGATCGACGGAAAAATCGCCATGGACCTGATCAAACCCGTCTCCGTCCAGTGGATGTGGCTGGCGCGCGCCATGGGCGAATCCGCGTTCCGCCTCATTCTTCTCACAGCGCCAACGGCGATCATCGTCACTCTGCTCTTTCCAGTTCTGCCGCCAGCCTCGACACTGAACTTCGCGCTTTTCCTGGTAGCCGCCATCGGCAGTTTTTTCATCATGGGCGCGCTCAATTTCATCATCGGCACTTGCGCTATCCCGCTCACGTCCATCCTCGCCTTAATTCGCGCGAAATTCTGGCTCATCGAGCTGCTGAGCGGCCTGCTCATCCCTCTGAATTTCTTCCCGCGCCCGATCCACATCCTTTCCTCGTGGCTTCCGTTCGAGCACATCGCCTACACCCCGCTGCAGATTTATCTCGGCCGCCTTTCCTTCGCCGAAACGTTTCGCCTCCTGGCCATCGAATATCTCTGGGTGGCGGCGTTACTTTTCCTCGGCCATCTCTGGTGGATCCGCGCCACCCGCAAAATCACCATTCACGGCGGCTAAATGCGCGACGCTCTCCTCAATCTGAAACGCCACGCGGCGCTGCTGGGCTTGTACTTCGCGCAATATGCGAAAGTGCGCGTCAGCTATCGGGGCGATTTTTTCATCTCCGCGGCGACTTCTATGGCCGCCACGATCTTTTCACTCGGATTTGTCTTCGTTCTTTTTAGAAGAGTTCCAACTCTGTCCAGCTGGCGCATGGAAGAAGTCGTATTTCTTTACGGCTTCTCGCTCATCCCGTTTGGTCTCTTCAACATTTTTTCTCTCAACCTCTACGAATTTGGCGCCACTTACATCATGGAGGGAAAATTTGACCGCGTCCTTCTGCGTCCGCTCTCTTCTTTGTTCCAGGTGGTCTTTGACGCCTTCCGCATCGAGTCCTTGCAGGAGGTTGTCGTCGGTCTGGTCGTCCTGATCTGGGCTTCGCGCCGGCTTCATTATCCATGGCACGCCCTCGATGTTCTTCTCC
>Ga0210410_10002389_pt1 | contig 16837 bp, 9 predicted proteins | sample IncBWC4MmetaG_FD_161058 | JGI IMG/M metagenome (GOLD analysis project Ga0210410, IMG submission 161058) | Forest soil microbial communities from Barre Woods Harvard Forest LTER site, Petersham, Massachusetts, United States - Inc-BW-C-4-M | ecosystem: Environmental > Terrestrial > Soil >... | reverse complement strand
CGCGCCTTAAGCGAAGCGAAGGCCGCCGGAGGTGCGATTGTCGGCGGAGACCGCGTCGCCGTCGAAGGTGCGGACGAGGCTTTCTACGTCCGCCCGGCGCTGGTCGAGATCCGCGGGCAGGCCGGACCGGTCGAACGGGAGACCTTTGCGCCGATCCTCTATGTCATCAAGTATAGCGACTTCGATGCAGTGCTTGAGCTGCACAATGCCGTTCCGCAGGGCTTGTCGTCTTCAATTTTCACCAACGATCTGCGCGAGGCCGAAACCTTCCTATCGGTGCGCGGCTCCGATTGCGGGATCGCCAACGTGAACATCGGACCTTCTGGCGCCGAGATCGGTGGCGCGTTCGGCGGCGAGAAGGAGACTGGCGGCGGACGGGAATCCGGGTCGGATGCATGGAAGGCCTACATGCGCCGCGCCACCAACACGATCAACTATGGCCGGACGCTGCCGCTTGCCCAAGGCGTCAGGTTCGATGTGGATTGAATGGAAATCGCCATGAACGCGCCCTTCAAACCTCATCGCTCTTCCGGCCGGCCGCTGGTCGGTTGCATCGCCAGTCTAATCATGAGCTTTGCTCGTACAGGCCCTGAGAAAGCAACGAAGAAGCTAGCCAAATGGATAGCAATTCTCAGTTCCTATTAAGCCAGGATCAAGTTTGGCGATTTCCTGCGTTCACGCATATATCGAGCCCTCTCAGCCAGCATCGCAGGATGGGCTGGGAGTATGCGATCCTCATCAGCCTAGGATCCGCGGCAGCGACGATGTCTCCTCCGGGCCTATCGATCCGTTCCCTACGGCGGTAGCCATAATATAGCACCGATCGTGATACGATTTGCGGCTGCTTTTGGGTTGACGGGCACGAGCAATCGTAACCTAATCAATGTACTAGAGAGTAGTCCTCTTGGCAGGAGGCCCTCGTGAACGAGCTCTCGAGCTACGCATTCTCGCCGCTGAGGAAGGGAGACATCGCTCTCTACCGCGGCGCCGGCAAAGGCTTGGCGCCGATCCTGCTCGTTACGGCAGAAGAAACGTCGCCCCGTTGCGTCGAGCAGCTTGAACACGAATATGCGCTCAAGGAAGAACTTGATGCTGAATGGGCGGCGCGACCCGTCGCGCTAACGCACCACAACGGCCGCATGACGCTGGTGTTGGAGGATCCCGGCGGTGCGCCGGTCGATGGACTGCTTGGCCGGCCACTGGACGTATCGCATTTCCTGCGCATCGCGATCCCTCTCGCGGGAGCGCTCCGCCGAGTGCATGAGCGAGGGCTGATCCACAAGGACATCAAGCCGACAAATATCCTGGTGGACGCGGCAAGCGGCGGCACGTGGTTGACGGGGTTCGGCATTGCCTCGCGACTGCCGCGCGAGCACCAAGCCCCCGCCCCGCCGGAGGTGATCGCGGGGACGCTCGCCTACATGGCACCGGAACAAACCGGCAGGGTGAACCGCTCAGTGGACTCCCGCAGCGATCTCTATGCGCTGGGCGTCACCTTCTACGAAATGTTGACGGGGACGCTGCCCTTCACCGCTACCGATCCAATGGAGTGGGTGCACTGCCACATCGCGCGGCGTCCGGTGCCGCCGGGTGAGCGGCGAAAGGATTTGCCCCGTGCCATCTCGGCAATCGTCATGAAGCTGATCGCCAAGACGCCCGAGGAACGCTATCAGACCGCGGCCGGCCTGGAGAGCGATCTCCGGCGCTGCCCTGCCGGATGGGAGGCACAGAGCCGGATCGACGACTTTCCGCTCGGCGAACACGACCGGCCGAATTGGCTTTTGATTCCCGAGAAGCTGTACGGGCGAGAACGCGAGGTCGAAACCCTGCTCGCAGCCTTCGATCGCATCGTCAACTATGCGAGGCCGGAGCTTGTGCTTGTCTCCGGTCATTCGGGCATCGGGAAGACCTCGGTCGTCAATGAACTGCACAAGGCGCTGGTGCCGCCGCGCGGGCTATTCGCCTCCGGCAAGTTCGACCAGTACAAGCGCGACATCCCCTATGCCACGCTGGTACAGGCTTTTCAGAGCCTGGTCCGGCCTCTTCTCAGCAAGAGCGACGCCGAGTTGACTAGCTGGCGCCAGGCCCTTCTGGATGCGCTTGGCCCGAACGGGCGGCTCATGACCGACCTCATCCCCGAACTCACGCTCATTATCGGAGACCAGCCGCCGGCGCCTGAGCTTCCGCCACAGCAGGCACAAAGCCGCTTTCAGCTGATGTTCCAGCGGTTCATCGGCGTATTCGCGCGGCCCGAACATCCGCTGGCCCTCTTCCTGGATGATTTGCAATGGCTCGACGCGGCAACGCTCGATCTGCTGGATGACCTGTTGACGCGGTCGGATCTGCAGCACCTCATGCTGATCGGTGCCTATCGCGACAACGAAGTCAGTGCGACGCATCCGCTCATGCGCAAGCTCGGCTCTATCAAGGCCGCCAGCGGAAAGATTGCGGAGATCACGCTGGCGCCACTCACCCGGGAGCATCTCGGGCAATTGATTGCGGACGCTCTTCGCTGCGAGGCGGAGCACGTCGTCCCGCTTGCGGAGCTGGCGCATGAGAAGACCGGCGGCAATCCGTTTTTCGCCATGCAGTTCCTGTCATCGCTCGCCGAAGAATCCTTGATCACCTTCGACCATGACGCCGCGTGCTGGTCCTGGGATCTCGACCGTATTCATACCAAGGGATACACCGATAACGTCACTGATCTTATGGTCGGGAAGCTCATCCGCCTGCCGGCCGACGCGCAGAATGCGTTGCAGCAGCTGGCTTGTCTTGGAAACATCGCCGAGATTGCAACACTTTCGGTCGTCCTCGGGATTGCCGAGGAGCAAGTCGACACGGCCTTGTGGCCCGCGCGCCGTCAGGGGTTGGTCGAACGCGTGGCGGGCACCTACCGGTTCGTTCACGATCGCATTCAGGAGGCCGCCTATTCGATGGTTCCGAAGGAGCTGCGCGTCGAGGCACACCTCCGAATAGGCAGACTGCTCGCGGCGCATACACCTCCCGAAAAGCGGGAGGAGGTAATCTTTGACATCGTAAATCAGCTCAACCGCGGCGCGAGCTTGATCACGTCCATGGCGGAGCGCGAGCAGCTTGCCGAGCTCAATCTGCTCGCGGGTCGGCGCGCCAAGGCTTCGACCGCGTACGTTTCGGCGCTGAGCTATCTCACCACCGGTGTGGCGTTGTTGCCGAAAGATGGCTGGGATCGCCGGCGAGAACTCACCCTCGCGCTGGAGCTGAATCGGGCCGAATGCGAGTTCCTCACCGGCGCGCTCGCGGAAGCGGAGCAACGCTTGGAAGCGCTTTCAGCCCGCACCACAGATGCGGTCGAACGGGCGACCGTCGCGCGCTTGCGCGTCGAGTTGTATGTGGCCCTCGATCGGAGCGACCGCGCGGTCGCCGTTGGCCTAGAATTCCTCCGGCCCCTGGGCATCGAGTGGTCGCCGCACCCGACAGCGGAGGAAGCGCGCCGCGAATACCAGCGGATCTGGTCAACTCTCGGGGACCGTCCGATAGAGGACGTCGTCGCGTCGCCTCCGATGACCGACCCCGGCTGGCGCGCGACGATGGACGTACTCACCGCGGTCGTGTCGCCAGCCTTGTTCACCGACGAGAATCTGGTCTGTCTCGTCATCTGTCGGATGGCGAACCTCAGCCTGGAGCACGGCATCAGCGACGCGGGATGCTTCGCTTACGTCTGGCTCGGCAATCTCATCGGACCGCATTTCGGCGCCTACCGGGAAGGATTTCGCTTCGGAAAGCTCGGCCTGGACCTAACGGAGCAGCGCGGGCTGCGCCGCTTCGAAGCGCGCGTTTACTTGGTGTTCGGGGGCCGCGTTATTCCCTGGACGCAGCCCATCCGTGCCGGCCAAAGCTTGTTACGGCGCGCCTTCGTTTCCGCCAACGAGCTCGGCGACCTGACGTTTGCAGGATATAGCTGTGATAACCTGATTGCACACCTGCTTGCGACCGGAGACGGGCTCGGCGACGTCCAGCGCGAAGCCGAGAACGGCCTCGAGTTTGCACAAAAGGCGCGGTTCGGTCTGGTCGTCGACATTATCAAGACCCAGCTTCAGCTCATTCGGACACTCCGCGGTCTAACGCCGACATTCGGCTCATTTGACGAAGAGGCGTTCGATGAACGCCTCTTCGAACGCCATTTGGCAAGTAACCGAGCTTTGGCGTTGGCCGAGGTCTGGTACTGGATCCGCAAGACGCAGGCGCGCTTCTTCTCGGGTGATTACGCGTCCGCGGTCGCAGCGGCAGCGAACGCCGAACCGCTGCTCTACACGACGCCGTTCTTCGATTTGGCGGAATACCATCTGTACGCAGCGTTGGCACGGGCTGCGCTCTGTGATGCGGCAGGCGCTGCAGAACGCGTCCAGCACCTCGGGGCCCTGGCTACCCACCATCGTCAGCTCCAGGCCTGGTCGGAGAACTGCCCCGAAAATTTCGAGAACCGCGCCGCACTGGTCGGCGCGGAGATTGCCCGGATTGAAGACCGCACACTCGACGCCATGAACCTTTACGAACAAGCCATCCGTTCGGCGCAAATAAACGGTTTTGTTCATAACGAGGCAGTGGCCAGTGAGCTTGCTGCACGCTTCTATGCCGCCCGTGGCTTCGAGTTTGCGGGGCGCGGGTATCTGCGAAACGCTCGTCATTGCTATCTCCGCTGGGGAGCTGACGGCAAGGTGCGGCAGCTCGACACGATCCATCCGCGCCTCAGAACGGAAGAGCCCTCGCCCGCTTCGACGAGCACGATTACCGCGCCCGTTGAACACCTCGACCTAGCGACCGTGATCAAGGTCTCGCAAGCCGTCTCGGGCGAGATCGTCCTGGAGAAACTACTCGACACGCTCATGCGCACGGCGATGGCGCAGGCGGGTGCCGAGCGAGTTCTGTTAATTCTTGCGCGAGGGTCTGCGCAGCGGATCGCCGCGAAGGCCACGACCATCGGCGATACGGTGACCGTGGATCTGGGCGACGAGGCAGTGGCCGAGACCGCGCTGCCCGAGTCGGTGCTCCATTATGTCCTGCGTACCCGCGAGAGCGTCATTCTCGACGATGCCGCGACCCAGTCGCCGTTTGCCGCGGATCCCTATATCCGTCAACGCCAAGCCCGTTCAGTTCTCTGCCTGCCGTTGCTCAACCAGGCCAAGCTCATAGGGGTGCTGTACCTCGAGAACAACCTGGCCCCCCGTGTCTTCGCCCCCGCCCGGCTCGCGGTCCTCAAGCTGCTCGCCTCGCAGGCGGCGATCTCGCTGGAGAATACCCGCTTATACCGCGATCTCGCAGAACGCGAAGCGAAGATCCGGCGCCTGGTCGAGGCTAACATTATCGGCATCTTCATTTTCGATTTCGAAGATCGCATTGTCGAGGCCAATGACGCATTCCTGCAGATGGTGGGTTACGACCGTGACGATCTCGTCGCGGGTCACGTCCGCTGGACGGACTTGACGCCACCGGAGTGGCGCGACCGCCATACGCAGGCAGCGACCGAGCTAAAGAGTGCCGGGACGGTCCAACCGTACGAGAGGGAGTATTTCCGCAAGGACGGCAGCCGAGTGCCAGCGCTGATCGGCTCGGCCGCGCTCAACGAACAACGAGACCAGGGCGTCGCTTTTGTACTCGATCTGACCGAGCGCAAGCGGGCCGAAGAGTCTTTGCACAAGATGCAGATAGAGCTGGCGCACGCGAACCGCGTCGCCACCATGGGCCAGCTCACGGCTTCAATTGCCCATGAGGTCAACCAACCGATTACCGCGGCGGTCCTCAACGCTGAGGCCGCCTTGAGCTGGCTGGGCGCTCAACCGCCCAATCTCGAGCAGGTTCGCGGGTCCCTCGGCCTTGTCGTCGAGGCCGGCAAGCGAGCCGGCAACGTCATCGGCGGGATCCGGGCCCTCATCAAGAAAGCGCCGCCGCGGCAGGCTTGCTTGGACCTCAACGAAGCGATCCGCGAGGTGATTACCCTGACCCGTGGCGAAGCGACAAAGACCGGCGTCTCGGTGCGGACAGATCTCGCGGACGGCTTGCCGCTCATTTACGGCGATCGGGTCCAACTACAACAAGTGGTCCTGAACCTGATTATCAACGCTATTGAAGCCATGAGCGGCGTCACCGGGACACCCCGCGCATTGCTGATCTGCAGCCAAAAGGCCGAGCCGAATGGCGTGCTGATCGAGGTACGAGATTCGGGTCCAGGCTTCGCGCCGGCGATTATCGAGCGGCTGTTCGATGCCTTCTACTCGACCAAGCCGGGCGGTTTGGGAGTGGGTCTCTCCATTTGCCGCTCGATCATCGAAGCGCATGGTGGGCGATTGTGGGCGAAGGCCAATGTGCCTTGCGGCGCGATTTTTGAGTTCGGCCTTCCTGCCCAGACGTTGCCGACCAACCAATCGCCGATAGCGTGACCTGGAATCCCTGTGCGGCGATGGATATCCGCCAACACTTGAGGCTACCCGCGCATGTAGACCATCCCGTTGATCGAACTTTTACCGCCAAGCACTTTTCCGCGCAGCTGGAATAGACATCGATCGTTCAAGTGCGGTTCCGACCCGCGGGGCGTGCGCGCGCATCCGACGAGTGGCGCCGCATGATATTGATGAGCATCTGCACCACAATTGCGAGAATCAGCAATGCGCCTATGGCCAAACTCTGCAGCCAGTACGGAGCTCCGAGGCTCGCCGCTCCTCCCACCAGAAACCGTAACGTCAGAAGGCCAATGAAAATGCCGAAAACGCTGCCGTGGCCGCCCGCGAGCGCGACGCCCCCCATCAGGCAGGCAGTAACGACCGACAGAAGCAAAGTGTCAAAGCCCAGAGGTGTCGCGCTGCCGAGGCGAACGGACGACAGGGCGCCGCCGAGCCCGGCCAGAGCGCCGGAGACGGCGAAGGCGATGACCAACGGTTTGATAGTGGACACGCCCGCCGCTCTCGCTTCTGCTCTTCCACCGCCGATTGCATAGATCTCGCGGCCCCAGACAGTATAGTTCAGAAACAGAAAGCCCAAAACAAAGATCGAGAACATAGTAATGCTCATCGGCGAAAGCACGCCGAGGATGCGCGCCGCCAAAAAGTCGGTCTCGCCGAGTCTCGGAATGGGAATAGTAACGCTGTTTTGGTTGCTAATGATCAGCGCGAAGCCACGCAAGCAAATAAGAGTTCCGATGGTAAAGGCCAGTGAGTTGATACCGGTCACGGCGATCACCAGACCCTGAAGGCCTCCGAAGATTGCCGCCGCGAGGATGCCGATCAACGCCGCTGGCACAACGTTCATGCCCGCAACAATCATGTTGACCGTGAGAACCCCGACCACCGCCGCCAGTGACCCGACGGAAAGATCAAACTCGCCGGCCAACATCGTGATCCCCACGCCGACCGCCACGACACCGATGAGCACCGCGCCATCCAGCAGTGCGGCGACCCCGCTGACTGTGCGATAGGATGGCAACATGATCGCGAAGACCCCATACACCGCCGCCATAAAGGCGATGCGCGCCGCAAGATCGGTTACGGTGTCGCACCGGTTCACGCGCGCCCCCGCTCGATGACATGAAGTCCCAGGGTAGCTGCGGCGACGAGGCAACCAACCACAAGCATCCGCTGACCACTGGTGAAGCTGTGCAACAACATGTAATTCTGAAGAAGAGCGATAAAGATCGCACCGAGGGCCGCCTGCGGTGGAGTGCCCTGCCCGCCGCGCAGTGAAATGCCGCCGACCAGCACGGCAGCAATCACGTCAACGTTGAGGCCGGTGAAGAGATTCGCGACCGCAAGGCCGAACTGCGACGCTGCTGAAATCCCTGCCACGCCACAACACAATCCGAACAGGGTCAGCGCTACGAGCGACGCCTGGCCAACACGCAACCCTGTCGCCATGGCCGCCTGCCGATTGGCACCTATGAGCAGAAGCTGGCGCCCGAACCGGGTCCGTTGCAAAACAAACCAGGCCACAACCGTCAGGATTACAAAAACCCAACTCTGCGTCGGAATACCGAGCGGCCGTCCAGTACCCAACCATTGGGCAGCATCAGTTTCCAGGAGAATGTTCTTGTTGTTGCTGACGAGCGATGCCAACCCGCGGAACAAGGCGCCGAAAGCCAGAGTCGTGATAATCGGATCGGCCCCTCTAGCGATGATCGCGCCTTGAATGCCGCCCGCACAGCCTGCAAATACTAATGTTAGAACCAAGCCAGCGGCGAGATCGTAGTGCGCCCGCATGAGCCAGGCAAATACACAGGCGGAGAGGACCGCCAGTTCTTCCGCCGAGAGGGCGAATAGATTGCCGGAAATCGTGATATAAGACATGCCGAGCGCGACAATTCCGGTGATCGAAGCGGCGCGGATGACGATAAGAAGGTTGTCCAATGTCAGAAAGCCAGGTGTCGTTGCGCCTCCAATCAAAACTAGAAGCCCGGCTGTTCCCAAAATAATGGTGCGGCGCCGCTTGGCTGCAGAAATACCCCGGTATATCAGCGGAGGGCTCGCCATGATGGTCTTCGACATCATGCCGCTTCCCCGGCAGACGAGGTTTCTGGGTGCGTGATATCCCGCAACAGGGTTTCGGGCTTGATGCTGTCAGCCGGCGCCACGCGCACGAGGCGGCCGCGGAAGAACGTAGCGATCGTGTCAGAAAGGCCTAAAATCTCTTGGTTGTCGAACGAGGCAAACGCGATGGCTAACCCCTGGTTGGCCAGTGTGCGCAAATGTCGATAAATTTCGGCGCGGGCACCGACGTCCACGCCACGCGTCGGCTCCTCCACCAGCAGGATGCACGGCTCGATGCCCAACCATTTGCCGAGCGCCACTTTCTGCTGGTTGCCGCCCGACATCTTGCCCGCCTGGCTACCGAGACGTCCCCTATCGATTTCGAAGAATGCGGCCAATCGTCCCGCCAGTTCGGTCTCGCGCCGCGCGCTGATGAGGCCGCCGACGGTGATACGGTCGATAGCCGGCGCGCTGAGATTTTCAGCGATGGGCCGTACCGAGAAAATTCCATCGCGCTTGCGATCATCGGAACAATAAGCGATACCCTTGTTCATCGCGTCACGCAGGCTGTGGGGAGAGAAAGCATCACCGCTCAGATGGATCGTGCCGCAATATTGCGGCGCAACGCCAGCGACCGCGCGGACGATCGCATTGGCCCCGCTCCCCCAATGGCCAGCGAGGCCAAGGATTTCGCCTTTACGCAGCTTGAGCGAAATCGGTGTCGTCAGTCCGGGCGCCAGGAGATTCTCAATCTCGAGCACAACTTCGCTTGGCGGAGCGCCACGCTTCGGGAACATCTGCTCGAGGCGACGGCCCAGCAAGCGCTCGATGAGAACATCGATGTCTAGATGCTGGACATCGACTGGCTCGAAACTTTGTCCGTTGCGGAAGATAGTCACGCGATCCGCGAGCTTGAAGACTTCTCCCAGCCGGTGCGTAACATAGATGATTGACCGCCCCTCGCGTGCCAGAGCCTTGACAACGGCCTCGACCTTCTCGATTTCCACGTCGGAAAGCGCGGCGGTCGGCTCATCGAGTATCAAGATTCGGGCATTGCGAGATAGGAGCCTTGCAATTTCGACCAGCTGCCGTTGCGCGACGGACAGCTGGTCAACCGGCGTCGTCGAATCAATGTCACTCAGGCCCACCGCCTCCAGGTAAGGCTTCACTCGGTCGCACAGCTTTTTGGTCGTCCATATCGGCGACTTGCTATCGCCGCCGAGACAAATGTTTTCGGCGACGGACAAAGCGCCAATGGTACTTGGTTCCTGGGTTACATAGGCGATTCCCGCATGCAACGATTGATGTGGCGAACGAAACCGTACCGGTTGGCCGTCGATCGCAACCGTTCCGCTATCCGGTCTTTCCAAACCGGCAAGCAGCTTGACGAACGTGCTCTTGCCGGCGCCGTTTTCGCCCAGCAGCGCCATGACCTCGCCCTTTCTGAGCGAAAAGTCGACCCCTTGAAGCGCGGTTACCGAGCCATAGCGCTTTTCGATGCCTACCATCGAAAGGATCGTATTCCCGTTGCTCATTTTGGTTCCAAAGGCGGCGAATACAAACACAGCCGCGCAGCGGCGGCCGACCGGGAATCGCTCAGTAGTTGCAGAGTTCTTTAAAACTCCAACCCCAAAGCTTGAACGTACCGATCGCGGCCTTGTCATTGGCCAAGGCCGGATTCGGGATGAAATTATAGCGGGAAGGCGCCCCTTCGTCGGATGGCTTTTTATCCGGATCGGCTGTCAGATAGAGCTTGCCTTCCTTCACTTGCTTCGTCTCAAGGTATTTGTGCAGCGTTTGGACCGATTGCCATCCCTCGAGGAACGCCGCCTGCACGCCGGTACCGACAATGTTTTTGTTCAGAAGATCGCTCTGATCGCCGTGGCAAGTGCCACCGACAACAAGCACGTCTCTGCCCGGCGTTTTCCCGGCTTCCTTCAAAGCCTGAACCACGCCGCTCGCGAGGCTGTCATTCTCCGTATAAACCCAAGTTAGGTCGTTCTTCTTCGGCGGAATAATCTGCGAACCGATCTTATAGCCTTCTTGTGACATGAAGCCGGCCGGCTCTTGCTGAATAATTTCGAGCTTTCCAGCAACAGTGTCTCGGAAAGACTTGGCTCGGTCCGCGCCGGCCGAATAGCCGGCCGGGAAGGTGATGATCATACCCTTACCGCATTTAACGCTCGTCGCCTTAGCGCAAGCGTCCAACAGCATCTGCGCGGCGACACGGCCGTTAAGGAAGTCGTCCACCCCCGCATACGCCGTCCAAAACGCATCCGTGCCTTCGATCGGATATTGGTTGGTGAAGATCACCGGCTTTCCCGTTTTCGACAACGCGCGAAGAGAGCCGATTCCTGCGGCATTCTCATAGGGCCACCAAATATAGCCTGAGACGTCTTCGCCGGAAGCGAGCTGCTGCTGAACCTGACTATCTTGTTCAACCTGATCGCGGCTGCTCTCGATAATCCTAATGCGGTAACCTAGCTCGTTCGCCTTGGTGCGAGCACCTACCTGCCACTGGGCGAGATAGTTGTCAGTTCCAGGCGGCATGAACACAATGATCGGCAGCTTGTCTGCCGCCAAACCAAGCGTCACTGTTACAAGGACGCCCGCCGCTACCGTCGCCAGGGATAGAAGGTTTCGCTTAACGGAAGTTAGCCATTTGAACATTGGACACCTCCCATTGTGGGATATCGTCATATTTCTGGGTGTTTGGTCCCGGCATTTTCTGGAGCGGACTGAGTTTGAATCGTTCTGGTTGGGAAGTCCAGCATTTGCAGATGTATTCGTACGGCGTGAGCCCTTCAGGGTCTTCAGCCGCCAAGCGTGGTTGTAGCCGTTGATGAAGTCAGCAAGGTGAGCTTCGAGCTGATCGTGTCGATCGTAACGGTAGCGTTGAATTGTCGCTTTCTTGATCGCGCAGTTCGTGCGCTCGACCTGGCCATTGATCTAGGGATGCTGATCTTGGAAAGCCGATGTTCGATTCGCTTGTCTTGGCAGCGCAGATCGAGCGTATGTCTCCCGTATCTTGCCGTCGGGCCGTCCGCATACCCGGGCGCTCCCTCAACAAATGACCCGACGCCGATGAGCATTCGCTTGGTGACGTCCGCTTTGCGCCAGAAGCGGCCGTTTACCCAGAGTCGCTGTTTTCACCTTCAGACAAAAGAGAACAGAAGGCCACGCGGGCATGACATCGCATGGCCTTTGCGAGACTGTCTGGCCCTCCGGAGATTCCGTGTCGGGGCGCACAGTGTACGGGTGAAGGTGCCTGTCCAGGGTGTGATGGAATTACCCGCAGTTCAGACCAACGAACACGCCTCAACCAACTCGTCCGCTTCAAGCAGCGTCTTTAACAACCTTCAGCGGTGACGCCTTGACCGACTTGCTGGCTGGCTTGGCCGCGAACTCCATAGGCTCCTTTGTGAAAGGATTTACACCGCTGCGGGCTTCAGTAGCAGGCTTGTTCACGACCGACATTTTGGCGAAGCCAGGAATGACGAACTCGCCGGATTCATTCAGTTCCTTATAGCCCACGGTCACCATCTGCTCGATGACGGCCTTTACGTCTCCCTTGGAAACCTGCGTTCCCTCGGCAACTGCACCGATCAACTGATTCTTGGTCATCTTGGCCATGATCGATTCCTTTGTGGAGGCTCAGAAAACTTAAAGCGCACGAGCTACGCGGGTGCGTCACTCTGTTAAAAACGCAGCAAAGCCACGCACTTCGCTTCTCGTTCATGCCGATGGTCATGTCACCGGCCTTAAAACCTATCGAGGCCCAAAAACGCAAGGTGCAGCTCGGCGTGTGTTCCTAACCTGGTTTCCGTGTGCCAGGAGTGGTTGGTCGGGAATTCTCTTTGGGAGCGCCAGACTGCTCAGTCGTTATAAATGATACGCTCGCGGTAGAGCGACGCGGAGGGCGGGGTGGCGAAGGAACACCCATGCTTGTACGTTCTGTCGGCAGAGACCAACGACCTTGGAATAAGGGATTGCTAATTGGCCAGAAACGGCCCCTCGAACTGAAGCACGTCTGGTCCATTCGCGTTCGCCTGGAAATCGCAAGATCGTGGCGCGCCCCTGTCATCTTTAACCTGGCCATCGACAGCAAGCTTCGCGCCTGCGACCTGGTCAAACTTCGATTAGACGATATTTGCTCAGCAGAAATGGTGCGGCATCGGGCAACGATCGTTCAAAAGAAGACAGGTCGACCAGTCCAGTTCGAGATCACGGAGCAGTCGAGGAGCTCCGTTGAAGCCTGGTTACCAATGCTTCGGACCACTGGCTCCCGATATCTCTTCTCAAGTCGACTTCATGCAAGGCCTCACATATCCACCCGCCAATATGCCCGGCTGGTGCATCCCTGGGTTGAAAGCATCGGCTTAGAGTCGGCCTCTTATGGCACATACTCGGTGCGGCGCACCAAAGCCGCCCAGATCTATCGTAAGACTGGCAACCTGCGCGCTGTGCAACTTCTGCTCGGACATACCAAGCTGGAGAGCACAGTCCATATCTGGGGATCGAGGTGCACGACGCTCTAAATGTTGCCGAGCAGATCGAACTCTAATCGTCCACGACCGGCGTCATGCCGCTGGTCGCTTACGCGCCAGAAGCGGTCAATCCAGGATCGTGTCTAGAGAGGGTCTGAGGGCTCATTCCAGCGTGACCGCTGGCTACGCCAGGGGAACTGGTACCAGGCCGATACTGACGAACCGGCCGCCGGCTATTTCGAGATCGCACAGACCTTCATTGCCCCAAACGGCAACCTTCCGTGCCGGGCCCGGCGTCAATGTAACCGAACGCTCGCGATCAGATCGAACCGCTGCCTAAACAGGCGGCACGAACCCGGACGGCCTGGGATTGACGCTCTAATCCACTGATAACAAGTGTCTTTTTCGATCCTGCCGGTGGCATACAAGTTGCCTGTAAATCTGCGATGCAGCCACCGCCCGCCCAGCTCAGCGTTCGTGATGTCCGAAAATCCTTTGTCGGCAAAGCCGGTGAGGTCCGCGTGCTCGACGACCTCTCCTTTGCCATCAACGAACGCGACTTCGTCAGCATCATCGGCCCATCGGGCTGCGGCAAGACCACGATCTTCAACATCATCGCCGGCCTGCTCGAGCCCGATTCCGGTTCCCTGCATTATCGCGGCGAGGAGATCGAAAGCCTGCGCGGTCGCGTCGGTTACATGATGCAGAAGGACCTTCTGTTCCCCTGGCGCACCGTGCTCGGCAACGTGCTGCTCGGCCTGGAGACCCGCGGCGTCGATCGCGTCGAGGCCGAAGGCAAGGCGCGCGAATACCTCAAGGGATTTGGTCTCGCCGGCTTCGAGAACGCCTATCCGAAAACCCTGTCCGGCGGCATGCGCCAGCGCGTGGCCCTGATCCGCACACTCATCATGGATCCCGACATCCTGCTGCTCGATGAACCGTTTTCCGCGCTGGACTACCAGACCCGGCTCTATCTCGAGGGCGTGCTGAAGGACGCGGTGGAGACCTATCACAAGACCGTCATCCTGGTGACGCACGATATCGATGAGGCGGTCGCACTGTCGAAGCGTGTCGTTGTGCTCTCTGGACGTCCGGCCCGCGTCAAGATCGTGCACGACATCGAAATCGACGCCCATTCGCCGATCGCCGCGCGCAGCGACAGCCGGTTCTCGGGCTATTTCCATGCGCTTTGCGCCGAACTCGACATCCAGACCGAGAAAACCGCGTGACCCTCACCATGCCCGGCGCAGCTCCCCTCGCGAAGCGGAAGGCGCGCCGTCGCCAGCGTTCCCTGAGCTTCGATACCCCGCTGCGCCGCGCGATGCTGCAGGCATTGGCCGTCGTGCTGTTCTTCGCGCTGTGGGAGATCGGCGTCCGCATGGGATGGATTTCCGCCTTTCTGGTGGGATCGCCGGCCGGCATCTTCAGTTTTGCCGCCAAGATGATCGCGAGCGGCGAACTGCTATCGGACACCTGGTACACGCTGTTCGAGGCCATTTTGGGCTTCGTCATCGGCACCATCTTTGGCTCATTGCTCGGGCTGGCGCTATGGTACTCGGTGTTCGTGGCGCGGCTGGTCGAGCCGTTCATCGTCGCCATCAACAGCGTGCCAAAGATCGCGCTCGCGCCTATCGTGGTGCTCTGGTTCGGCACCGGACTGGTATCGAAGGTCGCCTTGTCGGTATCGCTGACGGCGATCGTGGCGCTGATCGCCGCCTACCAGGCGGCAAAGGACGCCGACGTCGACCTGCAGTCGCTCTTGATCTCGATGGGCGCGAACAAGCACCAGGTCTTCTTCAAGGCGGTGGTGCCGTCGACCCTGCCGTCGATCATCGCCACCTTCCGCATCAATATCGGCTTCGGACTGGTCGGCGCCGTGGTCGGCGAATTCATCTCATCGCAGCGAGGGCTCGGACACTTGATCTACACGGCGTCAAGCCTGTACGACCTCAACACCGTCTGGGTCGGCCTGTTCACGCTGATGATCGTGGGATTCGTCCTCTACTACGTGATCGACATTATCGAGCGAACCACTCTGCCCTGGAAACAGCCGAACGCCGCGCATCAGGTCCAGGTTTAAGCCCCAGATGCCGAACATACGGAGACGTCAAATGCCGTTGCTTACGCGTATCGCCCGCGCCACCGCGCTGATATCCCTCCTGCTCGCCACGCCGGCACTCGCGGACAACAAGAAGGTCACGCTGTCCCAGGCTTTCCAGTCGATGCTGTATTTGCCGCTCTACGTCGCGATCGACGAAGGATTCTTCACCCAGCAGGGCCTTGATCTCACCAAGGAAACCGCCGGCGCACCGACGGTCGCGCTCTCGGCCGTGATTTCCGGCAGCGCGCAGTTTTCGATCCACGGACCCGAATGGACCGCGATCGCGGCGTCCAAGGGAGCTCCGGTCAACATCATCGCAAATGTCGTCAATGGCGCTGCGGTCTGGATCGCGACCGCGCCGGATTTCAAATTCGACGGCATCAAGGACGTCAAGGGCCAAAAGGTCGTCACCGGCCTGATGCCGACCACCAGCACGTCGCTGTTCATGAAGCTGCTCAAGGAAAACGGCATGGACGCCAAGACCGACGTCGACATGATCCAGGTCGCGATCGGCTCGGAACCAGGACCTTTCGTCGCCAAGCAGGCCGATATCGCCGTGATGTATGAACCCGGACTCGATCAGGCCGTCGCCAAGGGCATGAAGGTGGTTCTCGGATTTCCGAAGCTCTACGGCGCCTACGCCTTCTCCGCCGTGACCGCGCGCAACGATGTCGATCCCGACACCGCGCAACGCGTGGTCAACGGCATGGAAATGGCCATGCGCTTCATGGCCAAGAACGAAGCGAAAACCGTCGAAATCGCCAAGAAGGAATTTCCGACGCTCGATCCGGTCGTGGTCGAAGCCGCGGTGAAGCGCATGCTCGCCGACGGCGTTTATCCTCCGAGCGTGGACATCACGGCGGACGCGCTGAAAGTGTCGATGGACACCCAGATCGCGCTCGGCAACCTCGCCGCCCAGCCGGACTACAAGACGTTCGTCGTCAAGAAATTCATCGAACCGGCGCTGGCGATGAAATAGAGTCAGGTCCTTTGGCGCGAACTCGGCTTCCATGGGACTTTCCGTCTTGCGTTTATTTGTCTTCGAGCTGTTTGTCCTGGATTTGCCGGCATGACCGATCCGACTGCCCGCTCCGCACCGCGTTCCGGCGCGGGGGTCCTCGAGCTTCTGCGGCTGTTCAAGCGCGATCCGGCCGTGGCGGATCGATACGCCGCGACGTGTCTTGAGCAGGCGAAGGCCGCCGAGGACAGGCTGAAGGCGTTCGAATATCTCCCACGGGACGTTGCGCGCCGGCCGGGGCCGCTGTCGGGCGTTCCCGTCGCGATCAAAGATATCATCGCTACCTCGGACATGCCGACCACCAACGGGTCGCCGATATGCCGGGATCACGTTCCCGAGCGCGACGCCTGGGTGGTCCAGCGGCTGCGCAATCTCGGCGCGACAATCTTCGGCAAGACGGTTTCGACGGAGTTCGCGTGGCGGCATCCGGGGCCGACGGTCAATCCGTGGAATCCCGCGCACACGCCGGGCGGTTCGTCGTCGGGCTCCGCGGCGGCGGTGGCGGCCGGCATCGTCCCGCTGGCGCTGGGCACGCAGACGCTGGGTTCCGTGATCCGGCCGGCGGCGTTCAATGGCATCGTCGGTTTCAAGCCGAGTTTCGGCGCGATCCCCCGCACGGGTGTGCATCCCCTCAGCCCTTCGCTCGATCACGTCGGCCTATTCGCGCGACGGGTCGATGATGTCGCCTTTGCCCTGTCGCTGCTGGCCGGTTCTGATGATAGCGACCCGCACGGCCGGCCGC
>Ga0210410_10002388_pt1 | contig 16838 bp, 18 predicted proteins | sample IncBWC4MmetaG_FD_161058 | JGI IMG/M metagenome (GOLD analysis project Ga0210410, IMG submission 161058) | Forest soil microbial communities from Barre Woods Harvard Forest LTER site, Petersham, Massachusetts, United States - Inc-BW-C-4-M | ecosystem: Environmental > Terrestrial > Soil >... | reverse complement strand
GCGGATGCCGCGCTCGTAAGGCGGCTTGGCGCGGAAGCGGTTTTCGTAGGGTCGGGAATTTTCAAGTCGAGCGATCCGGAAGCGCGTGCGAAGGCAGTGGTGAAGGCTACGACGCACTTTGAGGATCCGAAAGCTGTATTGGAAGCGCACGAGGAGCTCGGCGAGGCGATGCGCGGCTTGGACATCCGGCAGCTGGAAGAGAAGGATTTGCTCTCGACTCGAGGGTGGTAGTTAGAATTTTGCCGAGCTGGGGCGCAGCAATGCTGCGCCCCTACAAGGATGGCGACTTGAAGATTGGGATTTTAGCGGTGCAGGGAGATTTTGCGGCGCATGCGGCGATGCTGGCCGGCATGGGGATCGAAACCGTGGAAGTGCGCACGCGGGAGGATCTGGCAGGCTGCGACGGCTTGATTTTGCCGGGGGGCGAGAGCACCACGCAACTGCAATTCCTGCAAGAAGAAGGCTTGTACGACGCGATCAAGAAATTCGCGGCAGAGGACAAAGCTATTTTCGGAACTTGTGCGGGCGCGATTCTGCTGGCGAGCGAAGTGAAGAATCCACACCAGGAATCGCTCGGCCTGCTCGACATGACTGTGCTACGTAACGGCTACGGGCGGCAGGTTCACAGCGATGTAGTCAGCGGACCTTCCACGTTGAAAGCAGATCCGATGGAGATGGTTTTTATTCGCGGGCCAATTTTTGAGCGCGTCGGCCCCGGCATCGAAGTGTTGGCAGAATACGCTGGAAAGCCGGCGCTAGTGCAGAAGGAGCACATTCTGGCTGCCGCTTTTCATCCCGAGCTCACGAATGACACGACTGTGCACCAGCGCTTCCTTGAACTCGCCGCAGAGAAGTCCCATCACTCCGTTGCACGCTAACTCGACGACCCAACTCTCCGCACCCAAATCCTCGTAGTCGCCGGCTTTCCCAGATGCATCGTCCGCCCATGGGCACGCAAGGTAATCGTTTCATCGTACTCGCGCTTCTTCACTTCAACGTGCGTCTCCGGCCGCAGCTCCAGGTTTTCCAGGAACTCCAAAAACTGCGCGTCCTTCTCGTAAACGCAAATAATTTCCGCCTTATCATTCGCGCGCAGATCGGAGAGCAGCACCGCGCCCTGCTTGCGTAGCTTGGCGATGCCGCCACGCATGGGAACTCCGTGCGGGCAGCTTTTCTTGTCGCCAAAGCGCTTCAGCAGGAGTGCTTCTACTTCCGGAGAAATCGCATGTTCCATGCGTTCCGCTTCATCGTGGGCCTTCGACCATGGCAGTCCGATCACGTCGGTGAGCAGCATCTCGGCCAATTGATGGCGCACCGCCAGGCGCTCGGCGTATTGCCGGCCCTTTCGCGTGAGATCGATGCGGCCTTCGCGGTCCACGCGCACGTGCCCGTCGCGGGTCATGCGCTTTAGCGCCGCGGTGACTGCCGGCGGAGTTACGTTCAGCTCTTCCGCGAGGCGCGCGCTGATGGGCGTCTGGTCTTCTTCGAGCATTTCCCAGACGGCTTTCAGGTAATCTTCCTGCGAAACGCTGGTTTTTTCGCGCCGCAAAATAATCTCCTAGCTCTGTTTTCCGCTACGAACGCGCGCGGCTGGCAGCATCGTCCGTCCTATCGTCGTGCGTCGCAAATTCTTTCCGAATTCGCAGAGCTAATTCCGCGACGCGCCGCCGAACCGCTTCATACGTTCCTTGATACTTTTCCGCGTTTCCGTAGGGATCTTCGATTTCCCAATCCTCGGCCTTCGCATGCCCGCCGAAATTCCGAAATGCAAATTCCCGCGCTCGACCGCTCATATTGATTACGATGTCAGCGGACTGCCACGCCTCCGCGGTGATGGGCTTGGACGCTAGTCGCTCGATAGCATAGCCGTTCCTTAGCAGGGTTTGCGTCGTCATTTCCGCAACGAAACCAAGCGGGGCTAATCCCGCACTCGATGCCTCAATTTCCAGCGAGGCATCCTGCCGCGCGATGGCTTCCGCCATCGGGCTCCGGCACGAATTACCGATGCAAACAAAAAGGACCTTAGTGCGACGCGTTTTCATGCTCCCTGAAGTCTCTCACAAGCCGAGAGACAGTTCACGTAGAGCTGCCCGCTGCAAAAACTTAGACGCGTTCATCGAGCAGAGATTTCAAACGGGCGTAGCCGGCGCGGCTTACGGGCAGGCGCGTGCCGTCCGTCAGAATTGCGAGCCGGCTATCTTTACCGTACGGCTCGATGCGCGCCACGCGCTCGAAATTGACGATGTACGAGCGATGAATGCGAACGAAGCGCGCCGGGTCCAGCGCCGCTTCGACGCTCGCGATCGTTTGCTGTTTCAGATGCTTCGTGCCCTGGCTTGCGAGCGCCACATAATCATCCTGCGCTTCCACATAGTCGAGCTTGGTGACCGGGACTAGCGTTATGCGTGTGCCGTCGCGGATCACCACGCGCTCGAGAAATTGCTGCGGCGGCCGCGCTGCCGCGGCGAGTTCGGCGGGAATCGGCTTCTTATCCGCGACGCGATCCTTCGCGCGAGTCAGCGCCGCCTCAAAGCGCTCACGGCCCACCGGCTTCAAGAGGTAATCGACGGCGTGCACCTCGAAAGCGCGCATGGCGTGTTGGTCGTACGCGGTGACGAAGATGACCGGAATGTCCGTGCCGATGAGCTCCAGAACGTCAAAGCCGGTGAGCTTTGGCATCTGCACGTCCAAGAAGATCAGGTCCGGGCGCTGCTCGGCCACGGCCTTTACGGCGTCGAAACCGTTGGCGCACTCTCCGGCGATTTCGACTTCGGGATGAGACTGCAACAGGTCGCGCAACACATGCCGCGCCAAGTCTTCGTCATCGACAAGCAGGGCGCGGATTTGGGATCTGGGCGGCATCGTCAGGCGCGAGCCTCCTTTGCCGGTGCTAGCTGATCTTCGGCAGCCTGCTTCGGAGCGTCGGCCATTTCAGCGGGAAGGGAAATGGCGACGCGAAACAATTCTTCCTCGGCAGTCGCGCGCAGCGTGGCATCCTTCCCGTAACGTGCTTCCAAACGTTGCCGGACATTGGCAAGTCCGAGCCCGCCTTTCCGAGGAGCTGGCGCATCGGGATCGACAGAATTTTCAACGGAGAGATGAAGCCGTCCCCCGCTGCATTCCGCGGAAAGCCGGACGGTGCCTCCGGCCGGTAGCGTGGCAACGCCGTGAATGATGGCGTTCTCAACGAGCGGCTGGAGGAGCAGCGGCGGGAGCAGGCACATTTCCGCCTGCGTTTCGACGTGAGCGTCGATGTGCAAGCGTTCGCCGAATCGAACCTTTTCGATGGCGAGAAAGCGTTGGAGCAATTCCAGCTCTTCACGCAGGGGAACGAGCGTCTTTTCACCGAGCCCCAGTGTCATGCGTAGGAAGTCGGCCAGCAGGATGCACATTTCGCGTGCTCTCGCGGCATCGATGCTGGTTAGGGCGCTGATGGAGTTGAGGCTGTTGAACAAGAAATGCGGATTGATCTGTGCCTTGAGCGCCTTCAGCTCCGCGTCTCGCGCCAGAATGCTGGTCTCCAGCACGCGGGCTTGCGCGGCACGGGATTCCTCGATTTCGAGGATCACATAATTGGAAGCAACAGCCAGCGAATAGAGCAGGAAGCCCGCCGCGAACAGCAGCGGTGCTTGCGGCGCAAACTTTTGATCGAGTCCCTGAAATGTCTGTATCTGTGAGAGCAAATAGGCGATCAACTTAGCTACTTCCACCCAGAGCAAGCTGACGATGACTGCCGCCACGGTATGTTTAAGGAAGAGACGTCTGGGAAGCGTGGTTTGAATGGGCGACGCTTTGCAGGAGTACCAAGCCGACATGCAAACGAATGCATAAATGAGGCAGAGTGGAACGACCAGGAGAGTGGCGAGCAACCAGCCGAGGCCCGCCGGCTTCGCCATCAAATAAATCAGAATTGCAGTGATCGGGGCCCAGGAGAGCAAGTAGAGACCGAACCGGCTGGCGGAGCGTTCGGACATGCCGGGCGCGGTTGCGCGCGTGAGGAGAGGATGCATAAGAGCGGCTCAGTTCTTTATTTCGATGCCTCCGAAAACGACCATTCCGGTAACAATAAGCGTTTTTGTTTTTCCCGGGCTATACGGCTGGCGGGTCTTGTCTTCATAGCCGCCGAACACAGGAAGACTGCGAGAGTGTACGTGCCAAGTTTCCGGCACGCGGATTTCAACCCCGCCGAAGACGCAATTTATTTCCAGTATCGCCTCGTCGTCCATTTCGGCCGCCGTAAAGTCCAGTTCGATGCCGCCAAAAACGGCGGTGGCCCGGCCCCCCTGGAAGCTCGGGCCGGATATGCGCCGCTCACAACCGCCGAATATGGCGACCGCGTTGAGCATCGTTGCGGGACCGGTTGCGCCCGTCACATGATCCCTAAAGTCCCGCACAGCTTTTGCTTTGGCGCGCAAAAAGCCGCGCGTTTCTAGAGATCCCCACATCAAGAGCAGCCCGACGGCTATGAGCGCAATGGGCCACAGGTCCGCGAAGTTCAAGTGGGTAATGCCAAGTTTATTTAGTTGCAGCACGAGGCCGGCCAAGATCAGGAGGAGTCCGAAGAAACGGCCGGACTGGCTCATCAGATTCATGACGCCGAAGAGCACAAGGACCAAGGGCCAGAAGCGAGCGACGGGATCAAATGGAATTATGCCGAGATGGTGAAGAAGGAGTGCGATGCCCACTACGACGATGATAAAGCCCCAAGTAAATCCCCAGCGAACATCGCCCAGAAGCATGACTTTGGGTCGCGTTACGGTTGGGTCGATTCTCTCGTCGACCGCGCGGTGTATTCGCTCATGTATGTCTTGCTTCAACTTGTCTTTAAACTCTCGTCCGTAGTCCTGTTCGCCCATTACTGATCTCCTTTGGCCAGCGCAGAGGCGTCACGCCTGCCAGACGCCGTCGTGGCTATAGCACGTTTTGGCAGAAGAGCGATTCCGATGAGCGTCACAATGAGTGCCGAGCATAATACCAAGATACGGTGCACCACCGAGAGCAGGACGGCGTGGTCGAACGTGACCGTGCGAAAGGCGTCCAGCGAGGCTAAGCCGATACTGCCCAAAAAGCCAAGTGAATCAATGGCGGCGCCGTTCAGCGCGGCGCGAAGTTGCCAGGCTAGCGCGGCTGAATACGTCACCAGGACTGCAGACCCAATGGTGAGCAACGCGATTCCCACAATGTCGCGGCGGTTGCGGTTGGGTGTCTGATTTCGAGTCATGCTCAACTCCCGGCGGCCTGTAGTTCACCGCCCGTATGCCAGCGTACGGAGCCTCCCAGAGGGGGGCACGCGCCTTTCGGGGGAAGCAACGGATTTACCGGCGAATGGAGGGCAGGGTAGCGCGAGTGACGTTGTGTGGGGGGCCCCCCCTCCCCCCCCGGGTTTTGCATAAGTGTTCATTCTAAAGGCAGTTAAAGTCCTTTGTTTTGATACACTTTTACAAGTGTTGATTCTAAAGGTAGTAAGAAGCGTGCCTGAAAGTCTGCTCATTGGCGTGCCTGTCCGCCCTTACGATCACGTCAAGACGCTGGCAAAAGCCGCACGGCCGCGCGGACCTGCCTGCGCAGGCTCCGACCCTTGAGGCTCAGGGTAAAGTTGAGCTCAGGGACCACTGGGTATTTCTGGCCCTTAAAATGAAAAAGCGGGAGAGATGCTCCCGCAGTCGAGGCGTAGGTTTTTACGGGAGCGATGATACCCCGCGGTTTGAAATAAGTCACGAGAATTCGGTGGAGGGAAACGAGAAAGCGTGGAAGCGATGGACGGATGGCATCGGCGTTACGCCCGATTTGTAATGACCAAAGCAATTCCGATTGGACAGTAGGATTCGCTTGCATTATTCCTGAAATGGAACTAGCTTATGCAGACCTTCACCGGTCCACTTTCCGCAAAACCAGGGTTTTCCGAGGAAGCCGAATGACGTTACGTTATTTTTCCACAGAGGATCGAGCACGTTGGCGTTGGCTTTTGTATGTGGCCTTTGCGCTGGTGGGCGGACTGCTGACGTTCGCAGGTGCACGAGCGCAGCAACGCGCTTCGGATGACGCGACATTTCGCAAGCTCATCGACAACTACTGCGCGGCGTGGAGTTCCGGTAACGCAGACGCGCCGGCCAAGTTTTACGCGAAGGATAACGGACTGGTCTTCTATGATTTGGCTCCTTTCTCCTATCACGGATGGAAGGAATACCACGACGGAGTGCAGAAGGAACTTTTCGCCAACATGGCCAGCGGGAGCTTGACCGCCGGTAAGGACCTGAAGGTCACGCGCCGCGGCACATTGGCGTGGACCACCGTGTCTATGCATTTTTCAGAGAAAACAAAGGATGGAAAAGCTACGGAAGCAGAGGTCCGATACACCGGCATTTGGGAGAAGCGCGGAGCAAACTGGCTTCTCGTGCATGAGCACCTTTCAGCCCCGATGGGAGGCTAGCTAGAAGTTTGGAGGAAGTACAGGCGCTCTCAGCCCCAATATGAGCCCTGTATACGTACGATACGATGTGGAAGATGCTTCACTACTACTGGATAGTGGCCCGCGGTTATCGCCTGAATCCTTGGAAAAGTCCATACCTGCGCTGGAGGTTCGAGACATTTCTCGGGCCGGAAGCGGCGGGCCTCAACGCCGGCAAGTTTTTTCACCTGATGTGGAAGTACCGCAACGAAATGGAGCGGTTTGTTGACTGGGCAGCAGCGCGGCGCCGGTATCAGCGCCGGCGCATCCACGCGTAACATTTCCACCAATTGGCTGCGAATTCCGAGCGAAGGCCCTCCCTGCGAAAGCGTTATAATGAGCGTGCGGGAAAGGAGGATATGTGTCGCAACTGAAAATCCTCCAGAAGACCGATACGTTGCACGAAGCGCGCTGGTGGGAAGCGGAAGCCAACGGGCGCGTCCACTGTTATCTTTGTCCTCGCCATTGCCATATCAATCCGGGCCAAGCGGGATTCTGTTTTATTCGCATCAATGAAGGCGGCAAGCTTTACAGCCTCGGTTATGGCGCGCCCGCTGCGCTGCAGGTTGATCCCATCGAGAAAAAACCGCTGAATCATTTTTTGCCGGGCACGCGTGTTTTCAGCATGGGGACAGCGGGCTGCAACATGGGCTGCTTCTTCTGCCAGAACTGGGATATTTCGAAGTCGCGCCACGACCAAGTGCATTCGCAACACGTTCCTGCCGAAGACGTTCCTTTGCTTGCGCTACAGCATGGTTGCGACTCGCTGGCGTTCACGTACAACGAGCCGACGATCTGGGGCGAGTACGTGATCGACATTTGCAAAGCGGCAGAGCAGTACGGATTGAAGCGCGTGATGGTTTCCAACGGCTACATCATGCGCGACGCGTTTCACGATATTTACGAGCACATCGACGCGGCGAACATTGACTTGAAAGCTTTCGCCGAGAATTTCTACGGCAAGATTACGCTGACGCACTTGCAGCCTGTGCTGGACACTCTGCAGTGGCTGAAAAACGAGACGAATGTCTGGTTTGAAATCACCAATCTCATGATCCCCACGCTCAACGACGACCCGGTAGAGACGCGTAAACTCGCCGAATGGATTCTGACGCATCTCGGTCCCGACGTGCCGCTGCACTTCACTGCGTTTCATCCCGATTTCAAACTGCGGGATAAGCCGAAAACTCCGCCCGAGACGTTGCACCGTGCCAGAGAAATCGCGCGCGACGCGGGACTGCACTATGTGTATGAGGGGAATATCTATAGCGATGGCGCGAACACAAACTGTCCGAGTTGCGGCTTGTTGTTAATACGGCGCTCCTGGCACGATGTCACCGAGAATCACCTCAAGCACGGTAGGTGCCCGCAATGCGACGCCGAAATTCCCGGAGTGTGGGAAAGAAATGCGCGCGACGCGGCTCGTCCAGCGCAACCGTCCGCTGAAAAATACAGCCATCTGAATTTGTAAGAGATTGCGCGCGAGCACTCACCAGAGGTGATTGCCAAAGGCGTAGTAACCCGGCCCGACGCGCATGGAGTGATGCCAAGCGATCGGGAAAGCCCACCAGACGAGCCCGCCTAGAATGGCCTGTCCCAAAGTCAGGGGCAGGATGTTGCGCTCGCGCGCGAACAGCCAGCACATCGCAAACCCGCCGATCAATGTGAGCGGCACCAGCACTGGATTGGGCCAATGCAGCAGGGCGAAGACAACGCTGGCAAACAGCGCGGCTACTGACGGGCTCTCTACCGCGTAGAGGAAGCGATCCATCAAATAGGAATTCAGAGCGACTTGCTGCAACAGGCAAAATGAGAGATAGCCGAGGAAGCGGTGACGCTCAAACAAGTGCGGGGGAAGGCGGTGTATCGCGCCGAGATAAAGCCCGGCAGCACACACCCCGGCGATGCAGATGCTAAAAACGATCGCCGCCCTCCGCGTAGCGGGGACGAGATTATCCGCGCGCCAGCCTAGAGTTTTCGGCGTGTCGTGATGGATGATGAAACTGACCACCAGCCAGATGGGGAAGACAATCCAGGAGTCCGGGTGGCTGAACTGCAGGCGCCAGATGTACCAGCCGATATAGGCGGAGAATCCGAATCCTTCGACGAGGCTGAAAAGCTTGCGGTTTTCGATGGGCAACATAGCAAGTGGGAGCAGGCGTGAGACAATTATAACGCCTAACTCTGCATCATCGGATGTCATCGGAGATAACAAGGTTGCGCGCAACGTAAGTGAAGCGAGCTGCTGACAATGACGCAAACGCATCGAGTACTCATCCTGGGCGGCGGGTTCGGCGGCTTGAATGCCGCGCAGAAACTCAAGCGCGCCCCGGTGGAAGTCACCTTGGTGGATCGTCGCAATTTTCATCTCTTCCAGCCGCTCCTGTATCAGGTAGCCACCGGCTCGCTTTCGCCCGGCGAAATTTCTGCCCCTTTGCGCGGCGTTCTGAGCAAGCAGAAAAACGCGCTGGTGCTGTTGGGCGAAGCCGCGGACATTAATCCGGACAGCAAACGCGTGACACTACGCGACGGCGCGTGCCTCGATTACGATACGCTAATCGTATCCACCGGATCGAAAACCTCCTACTACGGCAAAGAGGAATGGCGCGAATATGCGCCTAGCCTGAAGACCGTCGAGGAGGCCACGGCCATCCGGCACAAGATTCTCTATGCGTTTGAGTGGGCCGAGCGCTCTGCGACCGCAGCCGAGGCTCACGAATGGCTGACGTTCGTGATCGTTGGAGCGGGCGCTACGGGTTTGGAATTGGCGGGGGCCCTGGCGGAAATCGCGAACGAAACTCTGAAGAACGATTTTCGCCGCATCAACCCAAAGGACGCGCGCATTATTTTGATGGAAGGCGGAAACCGAGTACTCGCGGCCTACCCTCCGGACCTCTCGGAAAAGGCCGAAAAGTTGGTGAAGGGGTTGGGCGTCGAGGTGATGAAGGGCGTGATGGCCACCGCGATCGACGCAAATGGCGTCACCTACAAACGCGGCGACAGCATCGAAAGGCTCTCAGCCAAGACTGTTCTGTGGGCAGGCGGCGTGGTGGCGACTACCTTCGGATGCAAATTAGCGGAGCGCACGAAAGCGGAGACGGATCGCAGCGGCCGAATCAAGGTGCGTCCAGATCTCACGATACCGAATTATCCGGAAATTTTTGTAGTCGGCGATCTGGCTGCGGCGCAGGGAAAAGACGGCAAGCCTCTACCCGGTGTTGCACAGGTGGCCATACAGAGCGGCACGTACGTCGCGAGCACGATCAAGGCCCGTTTGACAGGTAAGAAGGACGCGCCGCCATTTCGCTACTTCGATAAAGGTGACATGGCTGTTATCGGGCGCGCGGCCGCCGTCGCCAATATTTTTGGCCTGCATTTCTGGGGTTTGCCGGCTTGGCTGATCTGGCTTTTTATCCACCTCTTGTATCTTGTTGAATTTCAGAATCGCGTGATCGTTTTTGTACAATGGGGATTTGAATATTTCACTTTCAATCGCGGCGCGCGCCTGATCACGGGCGACCGCGGGGGGCTAAAAGGGCAGCCAGCCCAGGAGAACCCACCCCCGTGTTAGGACCCTCAAAGCTACAAGCTCTCCTGTATTGTCCGTAGATGAGCTGGGCCCAATGATAGAGACGTCGCGGAGCTGTGGTAAGGGGCATTCCGCATAATGCAGTTCGTAGTCCAGACTTCCAGGTCTTTGTTTTGCATTGCCAGTGCCGTGCTTGCAGTGCTATCTCCAAATCTTTCCGCTCAATCGCGCGCGTCAGGCCCCGAAGCGAATGAACAAAGTGCGGACGCTTTGGTGCGCGAGGTCATCCATAACGAACTAGCCGCGCAGCTGAACGACAAATCTCTGTGGTGCTATCGCCAAGAGGACCAGGAAGACGGCAAGCCAAGCAGAGCTCTCGAAGTTTGCCAGACAAAAGACGGCGACCTTGAGCGCGTCGTGGCCGTGGACGGCAGGGAACTAGATGCCGCGCAAATGCGCGCCGAAGACGAACGACTTCAAACATTAGTCGCTTATCCGGAGCAACTCAGGGCCAAGCAGAAAAAAGCGCGCGAAGACGGCGAGCAAGAGCGCAGTATGTTGCGGCTCTTCCCCGAGGCATTCCACTTCGAGTGCGAGCGCGACTCCGGAAATCTCGTGACGCTGCGATTCTGGCCCGATCCCGCTTTTCGGCCTAGTACACGCGCAGCCCTCGTCTTCCACCACATGGAAGGAACGCTAACCGTGGACATCAAGCAGAAGCGTCTGGTGGAGATCAATGGCCGGCTGACCAGCGAAGTCAAATTCGCCGCAGGTCTGCTCGGTCATCTCGACAAAAACGGCACTTTTTCGGTGCAGCAGAAGGAAGTCGGCGAGGGACACTGGGACCTGAGCTCGATGAACGTGCACATGAGCGGCAAAGCTCTTTTCTTCAAGACCATCACTGTCTTGGAGAAGAAAATACAGGTCGGCTACAGGCCGCTTCCTCGCGATGTTACTCTACAGCAGGCGGTCGAGTTTCTCCGGAGCGATTTCGACGTTCACACCGCATCATCGTCGGGCAAGTGAGCCGACCCGCCTTTCGGCCGTCGAGCGAGGCGCTTAATGACACTTCCCGGTGCCTGAATCCGCAAAGAGCTTTCCCGCCTCAGGAACAAACTCCCAATCGTAGGCTCCCGTACGGAGGGTTAGCTTTAAGACCCCATACGCATCCGCATTTCGCGATTCGCTGTTCGGCTTCGCAAGCACGATGGGCCGGTGATTTTTTCCGCCGGTACCTACCACGAACTCGCGAATTCCGCGCGCCGCATCGCTGCCGCCATCAGGATTTTGCGGCGCGAAGCGCTCGTAGTGGTGGTCGTGACCATTGATCACCACGTCCGCGTTGGCCTCGTAAAGCGCCTCCCAGAGCGGCTTCATTTCATAGTCGTTTCCATGCGCGCTGCCGGAGCTGAACAGCGGCTTGTGCCAATACGCCAGCGTGCACGCAGCGGGATGCTCCGCCAGATCGGAGCGCAACCACTGCACCTGGCGCGAAGCGGCGTCGCAGCCGCCCACATCCGCGCATTCACTGTTAAGCACGATGATGTGCCAGCTCCCCAGTTCATAACTGTAATAGCCGTTCTTCGGATCTCCCGCCGCCGCGCCAAAATAATCGAAGTATGGCGTGCCGCCGGCAGCGTGAAATTCGTGATTGCCCACAGCAGGTCGCGTGCGAGTTCTCACGCGTCCCCATGTTTTGTCGTAGCAAACAAAATTCTCCTTGCTGCCGTCTGGATAGGCTAAATCGCCCACGGCCATGACCGTGCCTGGAATCTGCTCCAGCAATTTCGCCGTAGCCTCCGCGCCGGAGAGATCTTTGCAATCCGCGATATCGCCCGCGCCAACAAGGACGGCCGGTTCGTCCACCGCGCGCGTATTTGCCGCAAGCTTTGCGTAACCGTTCGCTAACGCAACCAATCCGCACAACCCGGCTACACACAGCCCAACAAGCCATCTAATTCTCATGGAATCCTCACCGCCTTAAAGTTTGCACCAGATAACCTTAACGCGCCCTAAATCTGCTTGAGGTTCGAGTCCTGAGACAGAAAACTCGCGGCGGAGCAATGACTCCGCCGCGAGTTCTTGGAATTGCTACTTTTCGCGCGGAGACCAGCGGAGACCGGCTGCGAATGTGGGTCTGTAGTATTCGCGCTGGATCATAAATTGGGAACTCCCCTGGTAGAAGCCAAAGACTTCGTTATTGAGATTGAGCCCGTAAGTGACAAAGGTCAGCCCGTGCGCCAAACGTACGCTGCCCTGCGCATCGATTTCCAGGTGAGAGTAAAGGTATATGTCGCTATTTGGGCCGTTAAGTCCACCCGGAGTCGGGGTAGAAGGCGTGCCGTCGAGTGTCGGCGTGCCGTCGTTAAACCGGTATTGAAAAATATTAGCCTGGTTGTAGGACAGACCAACGCGGATCGACACCCGTCCACGGTCGTACGTCGGGCTGAGATTCCACGTATTCGGCGCGGAACGCACGAGCCTCGGATGGTCCGAGCGACCGGGAATTCCGCTGGCCTGAGACGCGGTGTAACCATAATTAGCCGAGAAGCCCAGCCCTTTTAGAACGCCGGGCATGAACGAAAAGTGTTGGAGGTAGGCAGCTTCAAACCCGCTCACCCAGGCACTGCCGGCGTTAATTGGCTGACTCACCCGGTAAAGGCCAAAGGGTGCGGATGACGTGGGTTGAAAAGTCTTATCGAAGGTTTGCTCTACGATGGGATCAGTAAGGTTCTTATAAAAGTAGCCGACCTGTATCTCACCGAAGGGATTGATGTAGTGCTCCAGCAGAACGTCAAAATTTTGTGCTGTTTCTGCTTTGAGATTCGGATTACCCAACTGCGCTGTATTTGGCGGGCCCAGGGCGAACGTGACTGCCTGCGCGATATCCGACGGATTGGGACGCGAGAGACCGCGACCGTAGATCACACGCAGGTCCGTGTCTTTCGCAATACCCAGGCGCAGCGAGGCGCTGGGAAGCACTTTCAAATAAGAGCCATTGTTTGTAGTAAATCCTGTGAAGTTATTGTTGGTGTCAAACGTGGGGCCCCTGGTATCGAGATTGGTGCCTTCCAGGCGTACGCCGGCCACGAAACGGATACGATTCGTGAAGTCAATCGTATTCATCACGTACCCTGCCGATACCCGCTCGATCAGGTCATAGTTATTGCCGGTTTCCCCGTGTCCGGCAGTGGATAAAGCGCCCGGCATGGCTGCGTTGAAGGCGGCCAGAACGGTTCGGAAACCCGGATTCGGTCCCAACGGATACGAACCCCCATAGTAATTACTGTTTGAGAGAATGGTGGGAAATTGGCTCAACGGCAGGAGCACCGTACCCGAGGGCACTGGGAAATCAGGCGTAAAGGAGTCATCAAACTTGTGCTCGTTCCGGAACCGGCCTCCAAATTCGACGGTGGCTAACTTCGATCCCAAGTGATAGTTCTTAGCCATCGCGCCGGTCACTTGTAGATTCAATTGAGCAGTTAGACCGACAGCTGGGCCGTTAATGTCGGCCAGTGAAAAATTTGCGGGATTGTGGGCTTCTGTATAACAAGCGGGCGTCCACTGCGGCCGGAAAGTGGACGTCGTAGCCGCAGGGTCAAACTGGCAATTGCTGGTGGCGAGGTTGGATCGGAAACTGGCCTGCGGGTCATTTTCGCCCAATTGGCGCGACCGAGAAGCGGAAACGTCCCAGGCATACCACGTGCTCGTGCGCACGTGCTTACCGCCGAGCACGAAACTTGCAATCGCGTAGTCGGGAAGGCGAATAGAGGTGTTGAAGCTGGGCACGGCCGCTGCCGGGTTCCCTGAGCCGAATCCGTTCGGATCATTCAAGAGCGTAGTAGCGCCACCCGTGGCTAGTTCTGTGTTGTCATTCAGCGTGTAAACCCAGCGGTCTCCGAAATTCTTGAAGTCGGAGTAGAATCCGCGAAGGTAGACGTTCGAGCCTTCCGCGAGTTTGTAGTCTGTGCTGCCAGCCAGCCCCCAGCGGCTGCGATAATAACGATATTCGCGTTGATCGATGCTGTCGAACCAACGTTGCCCTGTAGTCAGGTTGACGTCGGGTACCGGTTCTATGTCATCGATGCCGCGTCCGTTCCAGTCGTACGAAAAACCAATCAGCGCGCCAAGCTTCTTCTCTTTTCCGAATCGCTGGCCGACCGTGCCGGTAGTTTCGACCAGGCCACGTCCGTTGACGATGGGAGTGTATCCGCCCATTCCGCTGAGCGCGATCGTCGGCCGCTCACCTGCCGTCTTGGTGACCAGGTTCACCGAGCCGCCGATCCCGTCCGCATCCATATTCGCTTGCAAGGTCTTGTTGATTTCGACCGATTCGACGATGTCGGCTGGAATCGCGTCCAACTTAATCTGTCGCGCATTATTTTCTGGAGAAGGAACGTTGATGCCGTTGATGGTGAGATTGGTCAGGCGCGGTTCTGTGCCGCGAACCTGCACGTACTTGCCTTCGCCTTCGTCGCGCTCCAGCGTCACGCTGGGCAACCGGCCCAGAGCATCCGCCATATTTGCGTTAGGTAAGCTGCGAATTACGTCCGAGGTAAGCACCTGCACAACATTGTCGGAACTGCGCTGCCGGTTAATTTCTTCGGCTTCGCCTGCCGCCCGATCCGTGGTGACCAACACTTCCAAATTCACCGATGCCACTTCCAATTTCACGTCCACGCTCGCGGTCTGCCCCGCTACCACCACCGTATCCTTCTTCACCGCAGTGAATCCAACATACGAAGCCTCGACCGTATATGTCCCGGGCTCCAGGTTGTTGATGAAAAACTGCCCCTGCGCATCCGACACAACGCTCGCCCCGTTTTGCTCCAAAATAACTTCGGCGCCTACCAACGCGCCTCCGGTTGGATCGGTAACGCGCCCTCGCACTGCGCCCTTCCCACCCTGCCCCCACGCTATCGCTGAAAACAGCAGGCAAGCCGCCAGTGCACACAAACCCTTAGAGAACAGCAACTTCGTAATACGCATTACACCCCTCCCGTCGACGTTCCAGCCCGTACACCCTCACCGGCGATGGAACGCGTTCTTTAGCCGCAGCCGCGCGCAATTCTTATAAGCGATGGCTTGTGAATGTCGGGTGAATGTAGGTTAATGCTTGTTTGAAATTGTCGCCCGATTCCACTTCGGCCTCCGGGGCCGAACGTGTTCAGTGAGCGACAGCACGAGCGGGCCATTTACTGGTACATTTGGGGGAGTGGAGAAGCGAATGCCGACCCGTATCATCCTGGCCGACGATCATGCGCTAGTTAGGCAGGGCATTAAGTCGTTGCTCGAGCGAGAGGGACTGCTAGTTGTAGCAGAGGCTGCCGATGGACGCGAAGCCATTCGTCACGCGGAAGCGCTTGCGCCTGACGTTGTAGTGATGGACATCGGCATGCCCACGCTCAACGGGATGGAAGCCGCTCGCGAACTGGCGCGCTGCTGTCCCAAGGTCAAGCCTATTCTCTTGACGCAGCACGATGAGCCTCAATACGTTTCCGCCGCCCTGAGCGCCGGCGTGAAAGGCTACGTGTTGAAGAGCCAGATTTCTGGTGAATTAATTCACGCCATTCAACAGGTTTTGCGTGGACACGTGTATCTCAGCCCGGGCATCTCTGGCGCTGTCATGGCGGCTTACAACTCCAAAGAGCATCCCGTTGATCCCTTGACCTCGCGGGAACGCCAAGTGCTACAGCTAATCGCCGAAGGAAAATCTACGAAAGATGTTGCCGCGCTTTTGGGTGTCAGCGTGAAAACCGCCGAATCGCATCGTTCGCGGCTGATGCAAAAGCTGGACATACATGAAACCGCCAGCCTTGTTCGCTATGCCGTGAAACACGGCCTCGTCCAGATTTAAACGCATTGCATTATCTAGCGTGTGCGCGACTCTCGACAAGTCTCGGCCACCTACGCGCGGCCCTCGAGCGCGAGTTTCAAGCGTCCTAAATCATCCTTCAACTGCTGTTCCGGTTCTTCGCCAAACAGCTTGGCCACGGTCGCCCCTAAAATCCCGGCCGGCGGCAAATATTGCATCGATACACGAATCACCGTTCCGTCTTCGCCTGTCATTCTTTCAAAGCGCACGGAGCCCGCGCTATCGATATCCGGATTGTTGATCGACCTCCACGCGATGAGCTCGCCCGGTAAATCATTAATGATTTCCGCGTCCCACTCCACTTGTGTTCCCGCCGGAGCTTTCACGACCCAATGAGAGTGCTTATCATCGGTTTTCGAAACATTTTTCACATGCTGCATGAAGCGCGGCAAATTCTCGAGGTCGCGCACGAAATCGTAAGCCTTTCGCGGCGGCGCATTCACGTGAATCGATCGCTGCACCTGAACGCCGAGCTGATGTGGAATGCGTGTCCCTTCACCTCTTCTCGCATGGCCGCTCGTGATTCCGAGCGCTTCGTACAGGTGATGCCCCGTCGCGCCGTAGCTCAGCAGGTCTGCCCCGACCAGCGCCAAAAGTTCGCGAAACCAGGAACGCCGCGATATGCCGAAAATCAGCAGCGCGCCTCCCGCTAATCCGTAGAGCAATTGCGACTCTGTCCCCATCCTCTTATTTATTCTCGGAAGAACTCGTTCCATAAATCTCTCCTCGCTCGAAAATTGTGCGTACGTCGTGCGTAGAAACTGATAGTCCGTGCTTTGGCGAAGACGATGCTATCCACGGAATCGTGTAGCGAGGACTAGCCGGTGTAACATTACCGGCGGTGGTAAAACATGCACACGCTATTCGCTTAAGCCTTTTTAGCTTGGCCCTACCAGATGATCTCTATGGTCACAAAGGGTGACGTCGTGATCTGATCAATTACTGTGAACTCTCCATAGCGGTCGGGCCCGTGCTGCGCAGCGGGC
>Ga0210410_10002387_pt1 | contig 16840 bp, 17 predicted proteins | sample IncBWC4MmetaG_FD_161058 | JGI IMG/M metagenome (GOLD analysis project Ga0210410, IMG submission 161058) | Forest soil microbial communities from Barre Woods Harvard Forest LTER site, Petersham, Massachusetts, United States - Inc-BW-C-4-M | ecosystem: Environmental > Terrestrial > Soil >... | reverse complement strand
CGCCTGACCCACAAAAAAACAAGGCAGCCGAAGCCGCCCTCCTGAGTTGAGTGAGACAAGCACTTCAATGGTGCGAAGTAAAACCCTGCTAGGCCACAGCCAGTTCAGGCTCGTTGACCGTCATGTTCACTGAGGGACGCTTCCAGTCCCCCATATAGCGGCTCAGCAACGCCGAAGCGCAGCGCTCGCCGCAAAGAACGATAATCTCGTCGTCAAAAGCAAGATTGATGTCCCACGGCATGAACGTGATTCCCCCCGGGGTAACCTTGGCCAACACCCAATGGTTAGTCGTTTTCTTCTGAATCCCGCATGTGCATGTAAACAATGAAGTTGCTGCCATATCCTGCCTCCTTTCGTAGAATGTGGCTTCTAATGTCATGTGCCACACTTTGCATAGTTGCAACTCGGGGGCCAGTCCCGCATAAACCCGGCAACATCCTTATTTATCAATATCCGTCGTCCAGCCGACACGTAGATCCCTGTTCCCGTATCGGGAAAAAGTGGAAAACATTTTCCATTCTGCGAGACACCCAAAAAATCTCCCCTCCGCCATTAGAATCCTCACTTCGAACGCCGGTCCTCCAGACGCCTGCGACGCAGCCAACCCGTGATAAACCAAAAAGAGCTGCAATCTCAACTCAGTGGAGCCGCCAATGCGTTCCTTTGCCTTTGTCCCTGTCGTCCTCGCGGTCGCATTCAGCGTCTCAGCCCAAACTCCCATCCAGCCCTACCCGTTCGCTCCACCGCCCGGTCCACAGATCTACCCGCACCCTCTAGTCGAAACCAACGAAGGTTTCCAACCCATCTTCGACGGCACCCTCAAAAACTGGGACGGCGACCCTCAGTACTGGCGTGTCGAAAACCACATCCTCATCGGCGAAGTCACCCCCAACAATCTCCTCAAGCAGAACAGCTTCCTCATCTGGCGCGGCGGCACGCCCAAAGACTTCGAGCTCAAGGCCGACTTCCGCATCTCCGATCACGGCAACTCCGGCATCAACTACCGCAGCGTCGAGATCCCCGGCACCAAGTGGCTCCTCCGCGGCTATCAGGCCGACATCGACGGCGCCAACAAATACACCGGCCAGAACTACGAGGAGCGCGGCCGCACCTTCCTCGCCATGCGCGGCCAGGTCACCCACGTTGACTCCAACGGCGCCACCGTCATCGCCAACCTTGGCACCGCCGATGAGCTCAAAGCCTTCATCCACCCCAACGACTGGAACCAGTACCACCTCATCGTCCGCGGCAACCTGCTAATCCACATCCTTAACGGCCACATCATGTCCGAGGTCATCGACGACGACACCCCCAACCGCAAGTTCGAAGGCCTCATCGGCGTCCAGGTCCACGTCGGCCCGCCCATGAAAATCGAGTACCGCAGCATCCTCCTCAAGCCGCTCTCCTGATGCTTTAATGTCCCAACGGATCACGCCCCCCAGAAAAGCTGGAAGAAACAGCAGACCGAAAGCCAGAGTCAAGGTAGGATACTGCCACATGCGAATCACGCCCAATCCGTTCCACCTGGGCTCCATTCCACCCCTGCCTGTCATTCCCCAGCCCCCAGTTGTCACCACTGAAGTCCTGGGCTGGACCTTCACCCGTCCAACCTCCGGCCGTTTCGACGTCGACAACCATCGTGGCTACTGGGCCCTTCATCTCGCTCGAACCTCCGACCTCGTCTACGATGAAAAGCCGTACGTCTGTGACATGCTCGCCGCCGCCGGTTGCACCAGCATCGAATGGTTCGAGCACGGCTCAACCCAGGCCGTCGGCTATCTCAACGAGGGCTACGCCTGTCTCGTCTTCCGCGGCACCGAAACGCGAAAGAAGGAGGACTGGCTCGTCGATGTCAACACCATCCTCTGGGGATCTCCCGCACGTCATCTCGGCTTCCATCGCGCCTGGAGGTGCGTCGAGCCCGAAGTCAAGCAATGGCTCAAGACCCTCCCGCCCAACACTGAGCTCCTCACCGCAGGCCATTCTCTAGGAGGAGCCCTCGCCGTCCTCTCCGCCTTCGAACTCAGCCCCCAAATCCCCGTCCGCATGGTTCAGACCTTCGGCGCCCCTCGCGTCGGAGCCATCGAGTTCAGCCTCGCCTACAACCGCCGTCTCCCCAACGTCACCCACCAGTTCCGCTACGGAGCCGACGCTATCACCATCATTCCGCCCCCGCCCCTCTTCCTCCACGTCAGCCCCGGCACCCGTATCCATGCGTCCTTCGCCCCCAGCGAGCCCCAGCTTCCCAGCTCCGTCCTCGGCGTACTCGGCAACACCATCAACGTCACCAACATTCCCACTGCGATGTTCGCCCGCGAACCCATCACCGCATTCCTCCTCGCCGCCCTTACCCTGGCCGCCATCTACCCCCATTCCATGGACTATGTATTTGCCCACCTCCCCGCCTGGTTCAGCAACCTCGCTCACTCGCGTCTGCGCGAGGCCGTCCTCATCGCCCTCTCGATCCCGCTCCTCGAGCAGCTCAGCTATCTCATCCCCATCAAAATCCCATTCCTTCTGCGCTGTCTTCTCTCCATCGCCGTCGTGGCCGCCCTCGTCGTCCTTCACGTCAACATTCTTTGGATCATCCCCACGCTCGTCTGGTTCTTCATCCTCACGGTCCTTATCCTGCGATCCCTCCTGCCCAGCGGCAAAGATCACCGCATGGCGGGATACATCGACGCCCTTCATCGTCCCCTCAGCGACGATCCCGCCTACCGGCCCCTCCAACCCAACAACGGCGTTTACACCTCGTTAGGTCTTCGGTAGAACCAGCACCGGCTTCTGTCTCACCTGCGCCGCCCCTTCCGTCATGCCCGGGCCGTAATGGCTCGGCCTTTTTTGTAAATAGTGGTAATTCGGCCCCCGTTCGACAATCTGACTCGTCATCTCACTTCGTGCTATTTGACAGTTAAAGCTGGTTGACTTCATTGGGTTGATCTATCTTGGTAAAACCATGAAGACGCTGATGGATGTGAACGAGCTGGGAGCTGTAGATGCGGACGCTGATAATTTGCTTGAGCAGTGTTTCGAAGATCATGAAGCCTACCTTAACGCTAAATCCCACAAAAAATTCCTGATAATTGGTCGCAAAGGTAGCGGAAAAACTGCCATCTATCGAAAACTCTTGCGTGAAAAGAGCTATTCACGATTCTCATTCGGTCACGATTTTACCGACTACCCGTGGCACCTTCACAATCATCAAGCCGTGGTCGGAGTTCCAGATGAGCAAAAATTTTTCCAAAGTTGGCGATATCTGATTCTGATGACCCTGAGTAAAATCTTGCTGAACCAAGACCACTCACAGCCATATTCAGATGAAGCGATGGAATCGCTGGCGAAGGTGGAACGTTTTGTGGCCGATACATACGGCACATTGAATCCAGACGTAGCTCAGATTTTTTCCCCTGTCCGTAAGCTAAGATTCAAGTCTTCATTTGAAATTACGTGGCCTGTGAAAATGACTCTGAACGCCGAAGGCGTTCCGATGTCTGAACTGCCTTCTATCGTGCAAGAAGTAAATCGAAATCTCGTTGAGGCCGTCGTTAGCAGCGTCAATCCTGATTTTGATTACTATGTCTGTTTCGATCAACTCGACCTCGGATTCGAAAACAGTGAGACTTACAAAAGTCGGCTAATAGGGCTTTTGCTGGCCGCACGCGAGATAAACGTTAAAGCTGCTGAGAAAGGGAAAAAGCTCTCCATTCTCGTCTTCTTACGCGATGATATTTATCAACTACTAAGCTTTGAAGACAAAAACAAAATTACCCAAAACTATGTTTCTCGGATCGAGTGGGATACACAGAGAACCGCTCGAACACTAAAGCAGTTGATGGAAAAACGTCTCGCCGTAGTTTTAGAGGTACCAGAAGAAGGCGCTTGGGAAAAGGCGTTTGATGAAGACGAAAAAATGACGGGAAGGCAGAACAAATATCAACACATGCTAGACCGCACATTTCTCAGGCCGAGAGACATGATCAAGTTTACGAACGAAGTGCTCGCAGCTTATAAGCGACACCGGACATATGGGCAGGATTCGGAATTTGTGCGGTTTAGAAATAAAGACGTACAAGCTGCGCGATACGAATATTCGTCATATCTGCTTAGTGAAATTGATGATGAAATTCCAAAACACTATCCTGACTATCAAAAATACATAGAAATTCTGAAATCAATGGAGAGTCTGCAGTTCACACTAGAAGACTTTCAGAAAACTTGCGAAAGGCGCAAAGCTTTCCTTCCCGTCGAAGCAAATCCGCTCGCCATTTTAATGGCTCTCTTTCAATTTTCTTTGATTGGATACTATGCTTTGGGCGGTGGCACAGGAGGTTCTGAGTATGTCTACAAATACAAAGATCCCACGGCCCAGTTCAACGAAGCCGCGTCGAGCTATCGAATTCACGCCGGTCTTAAGGAAGTTCTTGGGGTTAAGAACTATGTGAGATCCGATTCTTAGATTGCACTTACAAACTCCGCTGCCGCGCGGGCCCGGTTTCCTCTCACCTATTGACCGAAGAGCGCCGCAAAGCCACTTCCAGAGCATGCAGATGTGACGAATCCTCAAAAACCCCAGCAAATTCACGTGTCAAGCCCCAAAACCTCAAAACCCCTTACCAGCCAACAACATACCGTTGGCATTTAAGTTACGTTCAACGTGCTATTCTTAATACAGTGAAGAAAAGAAGTCCGGCGACAGCCGGACTTTTTCATTTAAACGGAAGTCCCACACACGAAGTACGAACCTAGGTCATTTATTTTGAAGACTTTGCACACATTTGACGGGGTGGCAGGCCAGGCAGCGGATGCCACCCAAACCGCCACCAACCAACCTGGTCTACAAAGGAAGAATCTACACACGAGGATAGGACGATTCGCATGAAATATGCCCCCTTCTCCGCGGCTGGCGCTTCATTTGAGATCCACGAATGGCGCGGCAGTGGTCCGGCAACCCTCCATATCCATTATTCCGATGACGAGGCGTGGCACGTTCTGAAAGGTGAACTTACCTTTTGCTACGCCGACCGGTCGGAAACCGTCGGACCCGGAACCACAGTCTTCGTGCCTGCAGGCACCGCCCACACCTACATTGCCGCACGCGACGCCCGCTACCTGATCATTCTCACGCCGCGCCTCAGCGCTCTGATCGCCGCGCTTCAGGCGGATCGCGACCCAACTCACCAGAAGGAGATATACAAACGCTTCAACTCAGAACTGCTGGAACCACATCCGTAACATGAATCCACGCACGCCGAAGCGAGGAACTGGCAACCCCGCGTCAGTCCCTCACTCAGCGCTGTGCCCTTCAATCCAATTAGCTTCAGAGACTCTTGATGAGCGCCCGGTACTCGTCCTCGGTAAAGGCCCGCGAAGTCTGCGTCGTGATCCCTCCCTTGGAGACCGTGGAAAGCATCGCCTTCGCCAAGGCATCGTCATTCGGCGCCTCGGTGATGATCACCATGTCATGAGTTCCCGTAGTCAAATAAAAGTTCAGTATCTTGACGCCGGCTTTCGCAAAGGCCTTCTTGGCAGCATCCAGCCTCGCAGGGCTTTCCTTCATCGTTGTGGCTCCTTGCACCGTCCAGCGGCAGAGTGAGATATAAGTTGGCATGCAGTTTCTCCTTTGGCGCGGCATCCTAGAACCGCAACCCCAATAAAGTCAAAGCCCCAACACCGCTGCGAAGCCAACCCACACCCCACCGTCAGTTACAATTTCGCATCCTCTCCCAATCCGCCGCGAGACATACAATACCCACAGGATGCCAACCCTGACCAACAAACGCATCCTCATCACCCGAACCCGCCACCAGGCCTCCGACCTCGCCGCCCAGCTCGAAGCCCTCGGCGCCACCACCATCCTCATCCCCACCATCGAGATCGCCCCTCCCGCCTCCTTCGCCGCCCTCGACGCCGCCCTCACCTGCCTCCGCACCTACGACTGGCTTGTCTTCACCAGCCCCAACGCCGTCGAAGCCTTCCACCGCCGCGCCCAGTTCCTCCACCTCACTCAACTTCCCAGACACATCGCAGTAATCGGCCCCGCCACCTTCAACGCCGCCAACGCCATCGGCCTCACCGTCGACCTTCTCCCCCCGCAGTACATCGGCGAATCCCTCGCCGAAGCCCTCCTTCCCGAAGCGCCCGGCAAATCTTTCCTTCTCGTCCGCGCCGCCGAAGCCCGCGACACTCTCCCCCAAGCTCTGACCGCCGCCGGCGCCATCGTCACCATCGCCGAAGCCTACTGCAACCAACTCCCCGCCGAATCCATGCAAGCCCTGCAAACCCTCTTCGCCGCACCTGAAACCTACCCTGACGCAATCACCTTCACCAGCGCCTCGACCGCCCGCAACCTCTGCGCCCTACTCGAAGCCGCCAACCTTAGCCTCCCTCCCAACATCACCCTCGCCTCCATAGGCCCCATCACCAGCCAAGCCCTCCGCGACCTCGGCCACGAACCAACTATCGAAGCCGCCGAACCCACCATCCCCGCGCTCATCCTATCCCTTCAGAACCACCTCTCAAAATCTCTCTAGTGTGCTGTCTCTAAACTTATTGACGTCGCTAATTTTGGAGACAGGGCACGAATCCCATCGCCGCACTTGCCTTCCCGAAAGAAGGCTACGGTATCCTTCTCCCTTGAAATCCTCAGACCTCCCTGTCTCCGGCGGTGCCAAAGGCAAACCACATGCGTGACCCCTCTCAATCCCCGCGCCTCAGCTTCATGCTCGTCATCGCCATCCTCGCAATGATCGTCGTGCCCGCCGCTCTCACGCTTCACACCGTGCATCTCTCCGCCCTGAACCCAGCAACCGCAACAAGCCCCGGCGCCTCTCCTTACGGCTACACCATCAGTCTCCTTTTATTCATCGTCCCCATCCTCGTCATTGCGTTCTGGTTCGTCCCGCAGGAGGGCGTAAAGATCGAGAAGAAAAGTTTCTGGTGGACCATCGGCCTCCTCTTTCCCATCGGAGCAGGCCTCGACTTCTTTTTCGCCCGCTACTTCTTCGTCTTTCCCAACCCGGGCGCGACCCTCGGAATCAAAGCGCCAGCCCTCGGCGCTCCCGTTCCCATCGAAGAGTACGCCTTCTATCTCACCGGCTTTCTCTGCGTCCTGCTCCTCTACATCTGGCTCGATCAATACTGGCTCGCCGCCTACAACGTTGAAACCGAATCCACTCAGCGAAAAGAATTCCACCGCCTCCTCAAGCCCCATCCGGAATCCATCATCCTGGCTATACTTCTCGTCGCCATCGCGATCCTCTACAAGAAGTTTTTTTCGCCCTTCCCATCCGGTTTCCCAGGCTACTTCATCTTCCTCGCGCTGACCGCCCTAGTCCCCTCATCGGCTCTGCTCCCATCAACTCGCCCCGTCATTAACTGGCGAGCCTTCAGCCTCGCGACTTTGTTCGTTCTCCTCGTCAGTCTCATGTGGGAGGTCACTCTCGCAATACCCTACGGCTGGTGGAACTTTCGCGACGAACAGATGCTCGGCGTTCGCATCACCGCATGGGGACAGCTCCCCATCGAAGAGGTCTGCCTCTGGATCGCCGTCACCTACGCGACTGTGATCGTCTACGAAACCGTCAAATGCTGGCAGGCCTCCGGCAAATCAATCCGCCACGCCCTCTTCGGTGAACCGATCAATCACCCCTAGTGCGAGCTCCACGTCTTGTCCGCCGAATTACAAATCTTCTCCAGCGTACAGTCCACACACCGCGGCTTCCGCGCTACACATATCTGCCGCCCATGATGAATTAGCTCATGCGAAAACGCGATCCACCGATCCTGCGGAATAATCTTCATCAAATCCCGCTCCACCTTCTCGGGCGCCGTCTCCTTGGTCAACTCCAGCCGCCGCGACAACCGCATCACATGCGTGTCGACAACCACTCCCACCGCAATCCCATACCATGACCCCAGCACCACATTCCCCGTCTTCCGCGCCACCCCCGGCAACGTCAGAATCTCCTCCATCGTCTGCGGCACCTTCCCCCCAAACTTCTCCGTCACCACCTGCGCCGCGCCTTGAATTGACTTTGCCTTATTCCGAAAAAATCCCGTGGTCCGAATCAACTCCTCCAACTCGGGCAGGGAAGCCGCAGCCATCGCCTTCGAAGTAGGAAACGCCTTGAACAACTTCGGAGTGACCAGGTTCACCCGAACATCCGTACACTGCGCCGACAGAATCGTAGCCACCGTCAGCTCCCACGCATTCTTATGATTCAGAGCACAAACAACGCCCGGATAAGTTCGCGCCAGAATCTCCAGAATCGCAGCCACGCGCACCGGATCGGTAGGGACCTTCCCGGTCTTAAGCTTTTTATCCGTTCTTATCCGTGCCATCCGTGGTCGCTCGCCTTATCCCAGCCGGTCCAGCATCTCCATCGCCGGAACCCGCACGCAACTGAAGATCGGCGTGTCCTTCAGCGTATACATGCTGATCTCCGTCTCCCGCAACTGCTGCACCAGGTCCACGAAGTCCTCCGGAAAGTTCGTCTCAAACGCCACCACAAACTCCTGGTCGTCGATCCCAAACGAGTATGTCGTATTCAGCTTCACCCGCGGATAGCTCAGACCAATCCGGATATGCTCATCCATCAACCGCTTCCGCTCCGTCATAGGCAGCAGATACCACGGCCGCGTCTTCCAGAACGGATAAATAAAGATGTACTTCTGCCCGCCCGGACGAATCGCCCCACGCCCTTCACCCTCGCTCTCATCCGGCCTGCCGATCTGATACTGCGACCGCTTCGTCATCGCCAGAAAGTTATGCGGCGAGTTGAGATACCCACCCAACGGCGTCCGCAGCAACTCGCTTCGCATCTGGTTCAGCTCATCCACGTCATAGCCGATCGACCACACGCACATATCCACATCGCCCCGCGTCCCCACCGTCGAATACGTCAGCGACACAAACTCTCCCGGCTTGTTCCACTTCGCCAGCACCGCGGCAAACTCCGCCTTGTGCACGGCCCTCTCTTCCGCTGGCAGTCTCCTCCACTCCGGCATCACCTTATAGAAGCTGAAGCAAACAATCTGCCGCTTCACCTGCGGCTTCGAAGGATCGTGTGCCTGCGGCTGATCCTGAAGCCCAGCCCCATAGCTGCTCGCCGGCCTGCCCGCCGATGTGGAAGCGGTTGCCTCTGCTGTAGCCGAAACCGAAGCGGAAGCGTGAACTGTATCTGCCATGGTGAATCTCTCCTCAACACTCAATGCTAGCGCATCCACCTGTTCTTTGTTTGTCATCCCATAGAGCCTGCCCTGAGCGAAGTCGAATGGGGATCTGCTTTTGTCTCTATCCGCTCACCTCGCCCGCTATACTCAAACCGAATGTCCGAAAAACTCATCAGTACCCTCGCCGCCTTCATCATCGCCGTCATCTCCGCCGGAGGCTACGCCGGCATCGCCCTGCTCATGGGCATCGAGTCAGCCTGCATCCCGCTCCCCTCCGAGATCATCATGCCCTTCGCCGGATATCTCGTACACACCGGTCAACTCAAACTTTTCTGGGTCTCCACCGCCGGCGCCATCGGCTGCAATCTCGGCTCCATCCCCGCCTACTGGCTCGGAGCCTGGGGCGGCCGTCCCGCCGTAGAGCGCTTCGGCCGCTACCTCCTCCTCCGCCACGACCTCGACCGCACCGAGCATTACTTCAGCAAATTCGGCGGCATCACCGTCCTCGTGGGACGCCTGCTTCCCGTCGTCCGAACCTTCATCGCGCTGCCCGCCGGCATCGCCCGCATGAACCAACTCCGCTTCCACCTCTACACCTTCATCGGCTCCTGGCCCTGGTGTTTCTTGCTCGCCTACGTCGGCATGAAACTCGGCGACAGCTGGGACTCCGACCCGCGCTTCAAGGCCATCTTCCACCGCTTTCATCTCGGCGTAGAACTAGTCCTCCTCGCCGGCATCATCTGGTTCGTCTGGACGCACTGGAAGAACCGCATCAAGACTGAGGCGGCCTGATCGAGACACACGCGGCCCTACGACTCCGGCAACAGCCGAACCCGAGGGCCGCGTTTCACGCCGTATTCGCTGAGCCTGACTATTTGCCCGCCACAGGCGCCGGCTGCACTGAAGTTTCTGCATGTGCGTTCACTGGTTCAGGAGAGGGAGCGCTCGGCGTCCCCGCAACCGGCGCCGCAGGTGCTTTCGCCACAGCGATCCCTAAATAGCCATCCACCGTCGCTGCCGATATGCCAAGGTTCGCCGCGATCTGAGAGAGACTCTGACCCTGCTGCTTGAACAGATGAACCTGCGCTGCCTGCGATAGTTTCACGCTATCGCCAGGAGCCTGTGCCGAATGCGGTAACGCCTCAGACGGCTGGGCCTTTGTTGGAGATTGGGTCGGCACTGCCGCTTGCGTCAGGCGGGAGTTGGAGATGGACACGCTCATCGTTGATCTTCCTTTCAAAACTGCGCTTGCTTGACCTATCGACGAATCCGTTACACGCACGAATGCAGCAGCAGTTTGGGACACTGCGAGGCAGCTACCTTCTACCATGGCTCCGCGCCGTGGCTCTGAAACTGAAGACCCTGAAACTGAACCACTGCAAACCAAGCACGAAATGCGTTACCGCTAAAGGCCGCATAAACACTGCATTCGTTTGCACCTCACTCTGCACTGCGCGATACTTAGCTTCTCCGCCTTAACGGAAAAATCGCAACACAGAAGGGTACTGCCAAGCATGTCCACACCCGGAGCCGCAACCGAAGCCGCGGCCAGCATCAAGCCTGCAACTGGAAAATTAGGCGTCATGATTCCCGGCATGGGAGCCGTCGCCACCACACTCATCGCCGGCGTAGAAGCAGTCCGCCGCGGCCTCGCCAAGCCCATCGGCTCTCTCACGCAAATGGGCCACATCCGCCTCGGCAAGCGCACCGAAAACCGCAGCCCCCTCATCAAAGACTTCGCCCCCATCGCCGACCTCAACGACATCGTCTTCACCGGCTGGGACATCTTCGGCGGCAACCTCTACGACGCCGCCAAAACCGCCCAGGTCCTCGACCGCGACCAGCTCGAGCAGATCCGCCCCTACCTCGAATCCATCGAGCCCATGCCTGCCGTCTTCGACCAGCACTACGTCAAGCGCCTCACCGCAAAAAAAATCAAGACCGGCAAAAACAAGTGCGACCTCGCCAACCAGATCCGCAACGACATCGCCGCGTTCAAAACCAAAACCGATCGCCAGGTCATGATCTGGTGCGGCTCCACAGAAATCTTCCTCGAACAAACCGCCGTCCACCAGACCCTCGCAGCCTTCGAAAGAGGCCTCGTCGAAGACGACACCAACATCTCCCCCTCCATGCTCTACGCCTGGGCCGCGCTCAAGGAAGGCATCCCCTTCATCAACGGAGCGCCCAACCTCACCGTCGACATCCCCGCGCTCAACGAGCTTTCCCGCAAGATGAACGCTCCTATCGCGGGCAAGGACTATAAGACTGGGCAGACCTTCATCAAGACGGTCCTCGCCCCAGCCTTCAAAACCCGCATGCTCGGCGTCTCCGGCTGGTACTCCACCAACATCCTCGGCAACCGCGACGGCGAGGTTCTCGACGACCCCGAGTCCTTCAAGACCAAAGAAGAGTCCAAGCTCGGCGTCCTCGACGTCATCTTCCAGCCCGAACTCTACCCCGACCTCTACAAGGACCTCTACCACAAGGTCCGCATCAACTACTACCCGCCCCGCGGCGACAACAAAGAGGGCTGGGACAACATCGACATCTTCGGCTGGCTCGGCTACCCCATGCAGCTCAAGGTAGACTTCCTCTGCCGCGACTCCATTCTCGCCGCCCCTCTGGCCCTCGACCTCATCCTCTTCATGGACCTCGCAGCCCGCACGCCATCGCTTCGCGGCCTCGGAATCCAGGAGTGGCTCAGCTTCTACTTCAAAGCACCCGACTCTGCCCCCGGCGTCTACCCCGAACACGATCTCTTCATCCAATCCATGAAACTAAAAAACACCCTCCGCCACATCATGGGCGAAGGCCTCATCACCCACTTAGGCCTCGACTACTACGGCGAGTAATCGCCTCAACCTACGGAACGCGGGTGCTATGGAGGAACCGAATCTTCCATCGGCCCGCTTCTTTGTGCAAAAACGCCGACTCCAGCCACATGAGGTCTTTCGTGCCTGTCTCATCCTGTATTGAGCCGCGATTGGTATAGGTAATCCACGCGTCGTTGCACGCCAGATGCACCGACGGCTCCGTCACCTTCCACTCATACCGCTTGCCGGCAGCGTGCGCTGCTTTGATTAGGCTCATCAGCCCGTCGCCATCAAAGCGTTTGCCGCCATCGAACGCATAAAACTCCGTCGCCGCGACCTTGTGAAATCTGTCCAGGTTGTCCGTCGATGCCGCCACAAACAGCTGCCTCATCGTATCGAGGACCTTCGCCTCATCTTCAGCGGTTGTCGTGCATGACGGCGTCTGTGCGCCCGCCATCCCGCAGAAAATAACCGCACACATCAACGAAGTCAACGCGAAACGCCACCGGTAGACCTTTATCGATTCGATCATGACACCTCTTTTAAAACATTTTGAGTCTCACCGTTTATTCCACGACTCGAGCTATAAAAGTTAACCTCAGGCTTGTTTCTGCTCCGATTTGCTTGGCTGCGCAGAGGCGGATAGATACCTAACTATTCCGCCACTTCCATCAGCTTCGCCCAAAGCGCCTTCGTCCCCGCATCCGTCTTCGCCGAAACCGGCAGAATCTCCTCCACCTCATGTGCCTTCTTCAGCGCAGCCAGCGACTTCGCCAGTTGATTATTCGAAAGCTTATCCGCTTTGGTCCCAACCACCAGAAACGGTCTCTGAGTCTGCTTTAGATAGGTAACCAACTGAGTATCATTTTCCTGCGGCGGAATATTCGTATCCACAAGGCAGATGCAAAGCGCCAGCGTCTCCCGCTCCGCAAGATACGGTTCAATAAACTTCGGCCACTCCGCTGAGATCGACTTCGAGATCTTCGCATACCCATACCCCGGCAGGTCCGCAAAGATTAGCGTCGGCCTCACCTTCATCTTCTCCCCCGCACCCTCATGCAGCGCAAAGAAATTGATCGCCCGTGTTCGCCCCGGCGTCGAAGACACCTTCGCCTCGCGAGAACCCAGCAGGGAATTAATCAACGAAGACTTCCCCACATTCGAGCGCCCCAGAAACGCCACCTCCGGCGCTCCATACGTCTTCGCCTCAGAAGGGAAGTGCGCGACATCGGTCGCAGACAATAAAAAAACCGGATTCAACCGCATGCATCCAGTCTACCGCCGGCAGCCTGCTTCTCCGCGAAGCCCAGCCATCCGCGTTGCTGTCAAAATAAAAAACACCTGCTCCTCATGAGGAGCAGGTGTCGATTTCTTCCGCGTCAGCGCAGCTATTCGCCAGCGCAGCTACTCCTGCTCCGCCTGGCTCTTGGACCGTGCCGTAACCGTAACCGGCGCTGTCAGGTGAAAGTTGATTGTGGACTCCGAAGCAATCACGACATCCTTGTTTCCCGTGAACGCCGCTCCGGCAGTACCCGCACCGGCTCCCAGCAGTCCGCCGATCAAAGCGCCTTTGCCACCGCCGGCCAAACCGCCGATCAGTGCGCCGCCGCCCGCACCCCCGCCGATAAACCCGGCCGAGCGCTTGCCCTTACCCTTCTGCTCCTTCTCATACGTGCTCACACTCACCGGCGTCCCCGAGATGGAGGTCACCTTGATCCCCAGCGCGCCCGATCCCTTGAACTTCCCCTGTCCCTTTGCGGCAACCACACTCCCGACCACGTGTGCACCGCGCGGGAAGACCGTCGCGCCATCCGCAGTTTTAACCGACTGAGCCAGAACTCCGGTAAACCCGTCTCCGACATTATTGTGGCTCGCGCTCAACTGTTCCGTCACCGTCACCACCACGGCAGCGCCCGCCGGCGCCGTCAACCTCACAGGCGCCGGTGGCGGCGGAGGCGCAGCGGCAACAGGCGCCGTGGCTGGTGTTCCTGGCGCTACGGCAGGTGCTGCCGCAGCCGAACTCGCAGAGCTGGCCGACGGCGCTGCCGCTGGAGCCGCACTCCCATCGGGATTCGCACTCTGTGCAGGCGAACCGGCCGGGGCAGGAGCAGGCGTAGAGCTCTTGCATCCACCCAATCCGAGTGTCGCTGAAAGAACTAAGCTTGCTGCAAAAACAATGTATTTTTCGCGCATAGGTGGTCTCCGATTGGTATTGAAATTTAGAAGAAATCTCCTCGCATAGAATAATCCTCTTCGGCGAAGTTGCCCACCCGTCTGCAAAAGGGCCTGCCATATCCTCACAAGGCCTGTCACATGACTCACAATGAGATAGCCGCATTGGATTTCCCCACTCACACCCAACCAATCGTCCCCTCTCGCGCCACGGCCGTTGCGATAAAGCTTCAAATTTAAAGAAGCGGGAAATCCACAGATGGAACAAAGTTGAGCAACAGGAGAAACTGGCCGGTCTCAATCGATGTCAGGCATTCCATCGCCCGTTGCTGATTCTCATAGGCCTCGCCGTTACCCCACCCAATCTTCCGCCGCCAATCTGCGAAAACAGGCTTAAATCAAGCAATAACTAGAGTTAGAAGTCCGTCCGCGGACCAGAATATCAGACTAAAGACCCCGGCGCTAGGATGCGCTTCGACCTACTAGACAATCTGCGCTTTCATGAATGACCCAAAAGTATCATGAGCAATTAAGCAACAGATTGGCCAACCTCGGGTATGCTCCATCATGAGATGTTCAAGATTTTCCTTTGACTGGTAACTATCTTCCCTGTCGGGGGATGTTACTTCCAAGGGCAGTTAGGTAAGCTGCATGCGTCCGATTTTCGTCAAATTTTTTTACATTCAACCTGCAATCAGGTAGCTTTTTCCGAACCCCGTCTTCTCTATATGACTGCGATTTCCCCCTGGTCACCTCAACCTGTCGCCAAGGCAACCACCTTGCAAAGCAAACCGCACCACTACCTTTCGGAGGGAACACCCATGATTGGCAATTATTCCGCCCGGCTGACGGGCTCAAAGCGAAATCTGCTCGCGCTGCTGGCATCGAGCCTCGTATTCTCCGCTGGCTGCTCGAATATGTCGTCTACGGCCCCGGTCGCAAACTCTCTCACCACGGCCGCCACGCTCAGCGGAAAGGTTCATGGCGGAAATCAGCCTGTCATCGGTGCTACCGTCACTCTTTGGTTCGCTGGTCAGGGTCTTACGGGTTCAACCGCCATCAAGGCCGCCACCACCACAACAGACAGCACCGGTTCCTTCAGTTTCACGAAGGACACGCTCGGTGGCCATGACGGCACCACCCCCAACTGGTCCTGCCCCTCGGGTGGATCCCCGCTGGTTTATGTTCTCTCCAAGGGTGGCAATACCCAGAACAACGGAGTGGCCACACAGAACAACGCTGCAGCGTCCTTCATCGCACTCTACGGCGATTGCAGCGTGATCAACGGCTCCAATTTCGTCTTTATGAGTGAAGTCACTACGGTCGCAACAATGGCGACAGTGTCGCAGTTCTTCAATCCGGCGGACGACACGCTCAAGGCTGATTCCACCGGTCAGCAGCGGCTCATTATGCTCAACCTTCCCAACACGGTTGCGATCCTGGCCGATGTGGCGACCGGTCTCGCCAACACCTCCAAGACCATCCCTGCATCCACCAACGGCAGCATCGCTGCCGGGGTCGCGCTCACCGCCACTCCTGAGGCCGCTAAAATCAACACGCTCGCGAATATCATCTCCTCCTGCATCAATGGCGCGGACGCGACCGCGACAGCCTGCGGCACCCTCTTCTCGGCAGCAGCCCCTCCGATTCCCAATACGACGAACATTAACGGCGGCGCCTTCCCGACAGCGACGGATACGCTTCAGGCTCTCTATTACATCTTCACCAATCCCAGCAACTCCAACACAACCAACCTCTCCAATCTCTTCGGCCTGCAGCCCGCAGTCGGCGCACCCTATGCCCCTGCGCTCTCAGCCGCCCCAACCGACTGGGGCATCGGAGTCAGCTACGCCAGCGCCAGCGCCTGCAGTACCGGCAACTTCATCTCCTCGCCCACCGACATCAACATCGATTCGCTGGATAACGTCTGGTTCGGAAACGCCCAGACCGGCGGCAACCTCTCCGCTATCTCGGCCGCGGGCGCACCGCTCTTCTGCGTCAACTTCGACAGCGGCGCTTCTGCAACCGGCGGTACGATCGACGCGTACACTCCTTCCACTAATGTTTACAACCCCAACGTCTGGTTTGCCGGCCCCTCGACGATGTATCGTTACAACCCCAACACCAGGGCAACGCTCGCCTTTCCGGTTGGCGTGACGCCTCTTGCCATCACGGCTGACGGCGCTGGCAACGTGTACTTCACCGCGGTCGCGGGCACCACAGGCTCGCTCTATATGTTGCCTGCGGGCGCAAGCACGGCCACCGCAGTCGCGCCGGTTCAAATCTCCAGCACCGTCGGTCCTAACCCAGTGCGTCTGATGGCGGACAACCAGACGGCCACACCGAAAACAACCCCGGGTAACATCTGGGTCTCCTCCGGCTCCACCTTTGTCTCTCAGGTCTCCCAGAGCGCAGCGGCAGGAAACCTGAACGGCTGGATCACCACTCCATTCACCACAACCGGCAACTCCTACGGACTGTCCATCAGCTCCGCGGGCAACATCTTCACCTCAGGCGATACCAGCATTACCATGCTTCTACGCAACGGAACCAACTGGACAGTTTGCTGCGGCTTCCCCTACACCGGTACGGCAGGAATCAACACTCCAACCGGTATCTCCATCGATGGCCGCCAGAACACCTGGATTCCCAACAGCGGCAACTCCAGCGTCAGCGAGATC
>Ga0210410_10002386_pt1 | contig 16844 bp, 12 predicted proteins | sample IncBWC4MmetaG_FD_161058 | JGI IMG/M metagenome (GOLD analysis project Ga0210410, IMG submission 161058) | Forest soil microbial communities from Barre Woods Harvard Forest LTER site, Petersham, Massachusetts, United States - Inc-BW-C-4-M | ecosystem: Environmental > Terrestrial > Soil >... | reverse complement strand
AGCCATTCACGGCGTCCGCTCCCGCCGCCACCACCGTCGGTTGCGCAATCCTCAAATCTCCATTCACGGTGCTCACCCGCATCATTAGCGAGTTGATCGCCAGGCCCCAGGCATTCACGTCGCTGTGCACGCTGCTCACCTGCTGCGTCTTCTGCGCCGTGCCCCAATTCGTCGTCCCTTCCTCCGTCTCCGGCGTAAACTCCGCCTCCGAGGTAAACGGTGGCGCGTCATCATCTTTCCTCATCGTCGAAAGATGAAACGGTTCCTTCGGATCACGCATCAAGCCCTCCATGCACCGCTCCGCCCTATCTAGGTCCGGCACACTCTCTTGCACTTTGCTCCGTACTTCCGCCGCCTTGTCCTTTGCCTTGTCCTTTGCCTTCTCCTTCCCCTTTTCCCCGCATCCCCACACCATCCCCATCACCACCGCCAGTCCTACTACCGTCCGCGCGGCCACCTTGTAACTCCCCATCTTTTCCTTCCGCCCGCTCCGCTGTTCTTGCAGTAGTTCCGGCATTTTTTACATTTTCGCACCCTTTCCGAACCCTCCGCATATTTCCCTCCCACCCGTGACCTGATCAGCAATGTCATTTCTGATTTCGACTCCTCCTTCTCCCGACCCCGCTCCTTCCGCCAGTGATGCACTCCGCGGACCCTCAACCTGAAGCTGACTCTAGTCGACCTCCCCAGGGTCGTTACTCGAAGACTCAGAACCAACCTTCCGAGCACTCGCGGACGAGCTCAAACCTTTCCGTACAGATAGGCAGCCTTCGTGCACCCGTAGTGCCGTTTCTTGCTTCTATTCGAGAACAGTTGCGCCATCATAGACTTCTGGGAGGGTCTCTGGCTTTGGGTGAACGGTTCCGGAGACAGGTGAGGCCATTGGCGGACACACTACTAACATCGAGGTTCCTTTTGGCGGTCCTGCTCGCGGGATCCGTCTCTTCTGCGCAATCCTCCCCAGCCGCCAATCCGGCTGCTGCCAAATTACGGTCTGAAACCGTTAGGGCGTTTGACCGCTACCTGCACTTGACGGAGGAGCGCAACGATGCGGAACTGCAGCGCGGCTCGGCACTGTTGTGGGTCGATGCGCTTCCCGAATCTCAGCGCACGGTGGCCCACGCCGCGCTCAAGCGCAGTGAGGTGCAGATCCATCAGCTCAACACGCTCGACGACGGCAAGCCCATCGTCTGTCCCAGAGGGTTGATTCATCACTGGGTGGGCGTGGTTTTCATATCTGGCGCAAAGCTGGACGATGTGCTCGGCGTCCTGCAGGACTACGATCGCCAGTCAACTTACTACGCCCCCGATGTGGAAGGCTCGAAAATCGAGTCGCGCGAGGGCCAGCACTTTCGCGTGTTCCTGCGCTTCCGGCGGCACAAGGTGATCACCGTGGTGCTCAACACCGAACATGACGTGCACTACTTTCGCGACGCTGCGGGACGTGCCCATAGCCGCAGCTCGGCGATACGTATCGCTGAAGTCGAGAATCCCGGAAGGAGCGACGAGCGCGAAAAGCAGCCGGGCGAGGACGGTGGCTATTTGTGGCGTATGGAGACCTGGTGGCGGATGGAAGAACGCGACGGCGGCGTTTACGTGCAGAGCGAGGTCGCCTCACTCACACGCGATATTCCCACTGGTCTTGGTTGGTTGGTCGGCCCGTTCGTCACCAGTATCCCGAAGGAAACGCTGCATTTTACACTCGAGTCCACGCGAAAAGCCGTTGTGGCCAGAACAAAAAGTACGGCCGCGGCGGGATAGCTCCCGCAAAACCCGTCCGCGTTTTCCCTGATTCGTCGCCTGCGGAGCATTACATGCGACGACTTCCCCCCGATTCTCTGGCATGGCGTTCCGTAGCCTCCGCGTGTTTTCTCGAACTTTACAGCGTCGCCTCAATCTGCAGCTCATCGATCATTTTTTCGAGCTGGTCGTTGGCCTTGTCGCGTTGCGTTTCGGTATCGCGGATTGTTTTGCGCAGCGATTCGAGTTGCGTTTCTTGTTCATCGAGCTGCTTGGTGTAACGCTGCAGCAGCGTTTTCTCTTCAGCGCTTCCGCGCAGGGCTTTCATGTTTTCGCGCAGGCGGCCCTGGTCTTCAACGATGCGGTCGATGTCCTTCTGCCGATTTTCCATTTCCTCTTCGAGCTTGGCCACCACCGCTTTCTGGTCCATGATTTTCTCTAACGCCTCGGCCATCTCCGGACTGATGGTCTTGTTCTTCACGAAGAAACCAATCTGATCCGTGTTGAGAGCGGAGATGGAATAGGTGACATCGAGTGCGCGCATCTCTTCCACGGGCAGAGACGCGGTGGCCTTCGCCGGGACTTCCAGCCGGAAGCGGTACGTGCCTGGAGCCTTCTCTTCCGGTTCCTTCGCGCCCTTGGCCAGCGACCATCCCACGCGCGACGGGTGCTCGACCACCAACATGCGCGCGGTGCCGTCCTGGTTGCGCACCGTGTAGAGCGTGCGTTCTTCCACGCGGCTCACTTGCGTGAGAGTCCCTTTGGAGATTTTGGCCAGTGTCACGTGTTGCGGCCGGCTGTTCGTTTGCGCCTCCACCAGCAGACCCAGGTCCGTCGCATACGAAAGCAGCCGCCGCTCGCCCGGTTTGATGGGGTCGGTCAGTCCTTCGCCCGCGAACACCTCGTTTTCCAGTACGCTAAAGCTGCCCCCATCAAAGGTCAGCGGGCTGGTGTTCTTCAGCCAAAGCCCGCGCAGCGGCCGGCCCGAACTGCTCGTCCCGCTCCACAGGGAAACTCTCTCGGCTTCGATCTCCGTCTGGGCAATGGGCACCAGCGCCGATTGGTTTTTCTTCAGCGTCACCCTGTCTTTCAGCTTGTACTCGAACAAGTCCCCGAGTTCTTGCCCGCTCGCCGCGGCTTCTCCCATTGCGCGCGCTTCCTCGATGTTTGCGACCGATGGCGGAGGCGGCGGTGGAGGAGTCGCCACAAAGGCTCCGCCGATGCCTGCTCCAGTGCCGCTGCCCACGCCGACGTGCGGCCGCTTCGCTACGCCGCTAAGCCTAGCGCTCACCATCGCGAGTTCCGACGACTCTGTGTTCAGTGCGCTAGTGGTCGCGTTTACCGTGATTGTTTGCGTGGACGAGCCAACGTCTAGTTTCGCGTTTGCCTGATTTTCCCCCGGCGCGACGTTCAGCGCGGTCATCAAATAAGACTGGAATCCGGGCTTTTCCGTTTGCACGCGATAATTTCCTGGGGAGAGAGAGGAAAAGGAATAGTTCCCGCTGCTGTCCGTCGTTGTTTGCGCCACGATTGAGCTGTTTTCGTCCATCAATTTCACGTTGGCGCCCGCAATCACTGCTCCTGATGCATCCGTGACAGCTCCGCTCAGCCGGCCATTGCCGCCAGAAAGAGTGGCCGCGTGCGTCTGCGGCGAAAGCTGCACACTCTCCGGCAGAGGCACCACCGGACGCCTGCCATAAAAAGGTTCCGAGAGTTGTTGGATAAAGGAGTGCGGCGCGCCGGCTACCAAAGACAATTCCACTTCGTTCCAATCTTCGCCAACAGTGTTGTCCACAATCGCCCAGCCCTGCAACAATGGCTTTTTCTCGGCCTTCGTGGGCAACACGATGCGGTACGTCGTCTTCCAGATAGGCACTTCACTGATATAGCTCACATACAGATTTCGCTCGCCATTTCCGGTCGTCGAAATGGTCATCCGCCGGACGTCCTGATCGCGCGATGACGCTATCAAATTCAAATAGCGCACCACTTCTACCTGCAAGTCTTTTTCCGCTATGCGCACGCTCGTCGTCGGATTCAAGTCGACGCTGCGAACGTCGCCGGTGTCGGTGATCAAGGAAATCTCATCCGTCTCTACCGTCCAGTTCGTGGCGGAACGGGTCTTTCGCTCCACGCTGAGCAGTCTTCCGGTCAGCGCGGGGCCGGTTGCTCCGTGCACCTCCAAACGCGCGCCGCGCAGCGCTCCAAGAAATTCCGAGACACTTGGCCGTTCTCCCAACGCCAGCCGCAGCGTCGCCAACCGGCGCGCCAGCGGCGCTTCGGAGTTGTAATCGACTCCGGTGATCCGACCGCCGGCGAGGTCCAGCACCGTAAGCGATTTCAAAACGTCGTTCAACTGCGCGCTGGTAAAGTCGATGCGCACCTCCTGGCTCCCCCGCACGCGCCCGAGATGCTCGAAGTAACCCACGCCATTTTTGTACAGCACCACGCGCCGCACCGGCAGTTTCGCCACCGATTCGTTCGAACCGCTCGTCGCGGCCTCGCGCGCCTCGTTCATTGCGGCAGCACTTTGCGATGTCGCGGCATCTCTTTCGTGCGCTGAATTGGAGAAGAAAATCAGAAATGAAAGACACAGTACTGGTAGAACTCGCTTCATGGACCACCCCCTGCCCCGAGCGAATAACGAATGTACTGACCGAGATGCGAGAGACAAAAAGCGAGTTGCATCCCCTGCGCACAAAATAATTTCACGCAGCAAAAACTCTTTCGTTTCGCTGCCGCGTGCATGGCGCGCGGCCTTCTGTGAAATACCGTTTTATGGAATACTTGGACTCCAACTCACTCGGGGAGTTCCGATGCCTCGCTACCTCTCGCAACACACGCTCGCTTGCCTCACGCGTCAAGGAGCGGAGGCGCTTGCGCAGCGCATGCAAGGCGGCGGACCCGCCCGCGCCGAACGCGTTCTGGTCAACATGGTCGAAGGAAAAATGTTTGCCGAGTTCCGTTCCGACTCCCGCGAGACGCTCGAAGCATGGCTGAAGGCCGAAGGAATGCATTTCGATTGGATCGTTCGCATCGAGTGGGAGAGCCGCGATGGCAGGCTGGCGATCGCCGTCTAGTGTTCTTCGTAAGTATCTGTAAATAATAAGGTTAGTGTGCTGATGCCGCTGCCGGAGGTGCGCTCTGGAATGTCGATAAAAAAGAGGGTGATTTAGCGCCCAACCTGCGCTAATCTCTTGTTCTGACGTCTAAAGGTGAAGGGAAACACTATGTCTGACTATGCGCATCCAGAAGTACTCGTCACCACCGAATGGGTGGCGGCTCACTCGAAAGATCCAGGCCTCCGCGTCGTCGAAGTCGACGTCGACACCACGGCCTTCGATCAAGGCCACGTCAACGGCGCCATCTCCTGGAATTGGCAAACCGAACTGCAAGACGCCATTCGCCGCGATCTTGCGGCGCCCAGTGCGTTTGAGGAATTGCTCGGCAAAGCGGGCATCTCTCCGGAAACGACCATTGTTCTCTACGGCGACAATAACAACTGGTTTGCGGCTTGGGCTTTCTGGCAATTGAAATACTACGGCCACGAAAAAGTGCTCATCATGAATGGTGGCCGCAAGAAATGGCTCGAGGAAAAGCGCCCGCTCACTAGCGATAAGCCGTCGGTGGCTGCAACATCCTACAAAGTGAAGGCAGCCAACGCCGCGATTCGCGCGAAGCGCGACGATGTTTTCGCCGCCGTCGAGAAAAAATCAGGTGCGCAGCTGGTCGATGTGCGCTCCGTCGATGAATTCACTGGAAAGATCATTGCGCCTCCGGGAATGACCGAAACGGCGCAACGCGGGGGACACATACCCGGCGCGGCCAATATTCCGTGGGCGCAGGCCGTCAACGAGGACGGCACCTTCAAGAGCGTCGACGCGCTGAAGCAGCTCTACGCGGCGAAGGGCATCAGCGGCGACCGCGAAGTCATCGCCTACTGCCGCATCGGCGAGCGCAGCTCGCACACCTGGTTTGTCCTCAAGTACCTCTTGGGCATCAAGGACGTGCGCAACTACGACGGGTCATGGACCGAGTGGGGTAACTTGATTGGCGCGCCGATCGAGAAAGAAATCTCGGCGGCTGCCGCGAAATAACGCTCCATCCGCTGGCGAAAAACCGGGGACGCAAAGGATAGCGTCCGGGAAAAAACTGCTAAAAGACCAACGGGGCGCGATCCCTTGCGCCCCGTTGGTCTTTTATTACGTCCGAAAGCGAAATCTGCGAGTCTCGGCCCGGATCCTATTTCGGCGCGGATGCCGGCTTCAAGAACATGGAATCATCGACCGCAACATTGTTCTTGATCTGCGTCAGCCGGAGGGTAAAGGCATTTCCTTTTTCTACGTGGCGCATGCGGAACGCGAAGTACGCCCCGTCAACGGCCCGGTAGTCGTCCATGTAGGTTTCCACTTTGTATTCACCTTCCCCACTGCGCAGCGTGTCGTCGGTACGAACCGGGAAGCCACTCTCCGTGTCAAAATAAATCCTCGAAGTAAGTTTCTTCTGGGGAGAGAATTCCAACACGTAGGCCGTGTGCGCGCCGACTTTCTCCGTGCCTAGAACCTTCCCGGTGACGGCCATCAAGAGAGCATCGCTGCGGTCGTTGAAGCTTGACTGGCGGATGCGGCTCTCCAGGGCCGCGCCGGTGATGAAATGCGTGCCGCCGGAGGGATCCTCGATCCACGCGGTTTTTCCGTCGCACACTTCGCGAATCACCACGCCGTTCGAAAACGTAATCTTGAACAGCGCTTTGTTCGGCGATTTGCTGAAAATTTCAATGGCCGCAAAACCAGAAGCGTCCTCGGTCTGATAAATGCCTTTCAAATAACGCGTGGTGAAACCGGCCCACACGCCGCGGCCTCCGCTGACGGTTGCAAACTTCTCCAGCAAATCCTTGGTGCTGGGTAGCGGTGTCGCGTGGGGATCCACTTTCGTGACGGAACTAACCGGCGTCACGGGCGGAGCAGCGGGAGAAGGATCCTGCGCCGCCAAATGAACGGCAAAAATCATTCCGACAACAGCCGAGGCAGCGAGGGGAGCGAGCCTGCGGTGCATAATTTCCTCCAAGACGTGAAGAACGTGTGAACGAATCTAGCCACAAGTATGGAATGGCTTCTGCGGAAAGACAGGAACGTCGTGGGGCAGGGTGGTGGAAAAGAGACTGTCCGAAAGGGCAGGTCGGAATTGCCTTCGCCTCGTCGCTCTGGCACTTTTTCCGAGTGCCAGCCGGCGGTCCATTTCTGGCTGCGCTGGCGGCTGCTAGCGGGTTGCTGAAGACCGAGGCCGGACGCCAAGAACGTTCGGAATGGGCCAGGGTTTGGCGTTCGAATCATTTTCCTGGAAAGAGGTTTCATAGCTGCCGTACGATTCCAGCTGCATTTCGCCAACCCGTAAGTAAAGTTGTGCCTCAGGTCCGCCTTCCAAGTGTTGAGCGGCGACCAGGCCGATCCCCGCGGACAGCAGTTGCTGATTCAAATCATGCATCGAAAATGGCGCGCGAGAGAACAGGAAGAGCACGCGGCCAGAGGAATCTTCACCGAGAGCGGCCTCGCTCCACATCCTATCCTGCTGGCCCCATTGATTCGTTCCAGGGCGCTTGATGAGCCTTAGATTTTGTGCCGCAGAGCGGTAATCCTTGAGGATAGATTCGAGAGTCACTCCCGGAGTATCGAGGTCGAAGATGCGGAATGGGGCCGGCGAGCCTGGGTCGCGAGCATCAAATGCCGCGACGGATTGGTAGCTGTTCACTCGCCCGTTGTTGACGTGTTCGCGGAAACGCAGGAAGCCGACGTGAGTTTTTCCATCTGTTTTGAACATACCGGCATTAATCGCCGCCGTGAGCTTGTGTGTTTCACACCACTCGCGAGCGGTGTGGCCTGCCGTTTCGCCGGTCCGGCTCGTGCCCATTATTTCGAGCTCCCAAAGATGTGGGTCGATACGCAAAACCGTTAGTCTCGCGCCTGTGGTTGCGTTGGGCCGCGTGACGTCCAGGTACTTGAGTTCCATTCCTGGGGAAAGAAGCTGCCAGCCCGATGAAGTGGCCGCTTCTAAAAGGCTCACGAGAGCGATGAAACAGACGACCAGCGTCCCTGAATTTCGGCACCGCATCTTCATTATCTTCGTGACCCGCAAGTCCAAGTGCTTCGCTTTGCGTTTCTGGATTGTTCTCGAAAAGACGACCTCAAAGGATAGCCCATCTGTTTGTCCAATTCCGCCTCTCGTCTGATCTTTCTGTGTCGTCGTACGATGTGCCCGTTTGACAGAATCTGCACTCTATTGCACCGGTGGCGGCAGGCCGTGGCCAGGAGGTTTTTTTGGGGAGCGACAGCAATCAATTGGGGATAGAATAGCGCGCCAGCTTTCGGGAGGTGCGAAATCATGGATGAAATACAAAGGCGTGAGCCACGCTTTCCCTTCATCGCCTCGGCGGAGCTTTTGGAAGAAGATTCCGGGGCGCGGATGAACTCGCGTATCAGCGACTTGAGTTTGAACGGGTGCTATGTCGACACCGTCAATCCATTGCCGGATGGCACGCTCGTGCACTTGAGAATCTTTACCGAGACTCATGCGTTCGAAGCGCCCGCCACCGTGGTCTATTCTCACGCGTTCCTGGGTATGGGCATGAAGTTTCGCGAAGTTCCGCCAAAGTCCGAAGAAGTCTTGCGGCTTTGGCTGCCCGAGGCAAGGGAACAAGCGCAGCAGGTTAACGCGTAAATAGCCGAGTGTCTAGATCGGCTGGTCGCTCGGGGAGCACCGGTTTGGCTGGAGGGAATCATGGGAACCGCATCTGGATTCGAACGCGTAGACCGTCAGAGCTGCCGACCGGAGAAGAGCAAGGCGGAGCAGCCCGCAGCCGCTTTCGATAGTGACGTCGTCGCCGACCGGCGGACGTTCTTAGAGGGCGCGGTGGCCGGCGCCGCGGCGCTGGCCTTGCCGAACTGGGCGCACGCGGCCCTAGTTCCAACTGCACCCGCCGATGAAATGGATGGGATTCGCGCGGAAATCGAGAAGCGCCACGACGAAGCCGTCGAGCGTTTGCAGCACTGGATCCAGCAGCCCTCCATCGCCGCGGAAAATCGCGGCATGAACGAAGGCTGCGAACTGACGATGCACATGCTTGGCGACGCGGGCTTCGAGCAAGTCAGGAAAGTTCCCACGGACGGGCAACCTGGAATTTTTGCCACTCTGGATGCGGGCGCGCCGCGCACCGTCGGCCTTTATTTCATGTATGACGTGAAGCAGGCGGATCCCGCGGAGTGGAGTTCGCCGCCATTCGAAGCCGCGCTGGTGGATAAGCCCGGGCTCGGCAAAGTGGTCGTCGGTCGCGGGGCCGTCAACCAGAAAGGCCCTGAAGCCACGTTCCTTGCCGCTCTGCATGCCATGCGCGGCGCGGGAAAGAAAATGCCGGTGAATTTTGTGTTCGTTGCAGAGGGCGAAGAAGAAATTGGCTCGCCGCATTTCCCTCAAGTTGTGCGCCAGCCCGAAGTAGCGGCGGCGTTGAGAAAATGTACGTCGGTCTTCATGCCGTATGCGGCGCAGGGCCTGAACGGCGAAGTGACCATGACCCTTGGCGCGAAAGGCGTTGTGGAACTCGAGCTGGTTTCTAGCGGCGTTCGGTGGGGCCGCGGTCCCAAGAAAGACTTGCACTCCAGCAACAAGGCTCGCGTGGACAGTCCGGCCTGGCATCTGGTCGAGGCTCTGGCGTCGCTCGTTTCGCCGGATGGCAACGATCCAGTGATCGAGGGTTTCGCCGCTAAAGCGCGGCCGCTCTCGGACTCCGACAAAAAAATCATCCGAGAGGCTGCCCGTCGCCTCAGCGAAGCGGACGCGAAAAAACAAATGGGTGTCGACCACTGGGTGCGCGATGTGAGCTGGCAAGAATCGCTCGAGCTCCTTTGCTCGCGCCCGACGGTGAATATCGAAGGCCTGGTCGGCGGCTACACCGGCCCGGGAGGCAAAACCATCTTGCCAGGGAGGGCCGTCGCGAAGATCGACATGCGTCTCGTGCCGGACATGACGGCAGCAGAAGCCCTCGCCGCTCTAAAAGCCCACCTCGCCAAAAAAGGCTTCGGCGATATCGAAGTAAACATGAGCGGCGGGTACGATCCGACAAGCACACCCGCCGATTCCTCGATCATTCGGGCGTCCATCGCGGTTTATAAGAAAAACGGAATCGATCCCGTACTACTTCCACGTCTCGCCGGTTCGTGGCCCGGCTATGTCTTCACTGGCGACCCTCTCGACCTTCCGGCAGGCCATTTCGGCATGGGACACGGCAACGGCGCCCACGCGCCCGATGAGTATTACCTAATCGAATCGAAAAATCCCAAAGTCGCGGGCATGGACGACGCCGTGCGCTCCCACGTGGAATTCCTCTACGAGGTCGCACGCACGGCCTGAAACCAAAAACCTCCCACAATTAACTCCTGCCCAGGGAACCAAACCGCTTTAGCAACGTCTTTATAGTTATATCTCCGTCCGGAGGCTGGGTATGAGGACCTTGGTGCAGGATATACGCTACGCGTTTCGGCAGTTCCTGAAATCGCCAGGATTTGCCGCGAGTGCCGTCCTTTCCCTAATGCTCGGGATTGGCGCAACCACGGCCATCTTCAGCGTAGTCTATGGCGTGCTCCTCGATCCGTATCCCTACAAGGACGCCAAGCGCATGGTGCACGTCGAGCTCCGCGACAAAAACGGCCGTGGACCCCTGCTCATCGTCAACGGCACCCAAGCCGGGGAGGTTAGGAAGGCCTCCTCGGTCGATGATGTCTTTCTGCAAGACGAAAAGCGGGAAAATCTCACCGGCGAGAAATTTCCCGTCTCCGTAAACGTCGGCCTGTATTCCCCAAACATGTTCGATTACATGGGTGTGCCGCCGCTGCTCGGGCGCGAATTCACGCCTGCCGACGCTCCAGGCGGCAATCCCGCGCCGGTCGCCGTCCTGAGCTACCTGTTCTGGCAGCGGCAATACGGAGCCAGCCGCGATGTCATTGGGAAGTCGATCGAGCTGGACCACACGCCCTATACTGTCATCGGCGTCGTGCCGCCGCGTTTCACCTGGGGCGATTCCGACGTGTATCTCCCGGCCTTGCCCTCCGCCGATCCGCACTATTACTGGCTCTCCTTCATTAAACTGAAGCCGGGCGCGAAGTACCCCGCCGCTCAGGCGGAGATGCAAGTCTTGGCGGACCGCTTTGCAAAGGAAGATCCCAAGAATTACCCGCAGGACATGCGCGCCAAGATTGTCACGCTCAATGAAGAGGTCTTGGGTCGCTTCGCCGGAACAATCGTCTTTTTGTTCGGCGCCGTGGTAATCCTTCTGATCATCGGCTGCGCAAACGTTTCCATCCTTTTGCTCGCACGCGGAACGGCGCGCCAGCACGAACTCGCGGTACGCACTTCGATGGGCGCGGGGCGCGGGCGGTTGATCCGCCAACTCCTCACAGAATCCGTGCTTCTTTCCGTGACGGGCGCGGCTGCGGGCGTCCTGGCCGCCTACTGGGGAGTGAAAGCGCTCTCCACCATGCTGCCGTACTACTCCTTTCCCCATGAAGCCGCGATTCACGTCAACGGCATGGTGTTAGTCTTCAGCGCCGCGACGGCCTTGCTCACCGGCATTCTCTTTGGCATCTCGCCGGCGTATCAGCTTTCCCGTCCGCAGTTGAGTGCGCTGATTCAGGCCAGCAGCGTAAAGCTCACGGGCAGTTCACGCAGCCGGAACACGCACCGGCTGCTGATCGCTGGGCAGGTGGCCCTGACGCTGCTGCTCCTTGCCGGAGCAGGTGGAGCGATGAAAGCGTTCCTCGCGAAGGTGCACACGCCTCTGGGTTTCGACCCGGACCATGTTTTTGCGATGAACGTGGCCATGCCGAAAGGCGCGACCTCCACCTGGCAGGAACGCATCAATCAGAACGAAATGGTGCGCCAAGCCGTGGCGCAAGCTCCGGGCGTTGCCGAAGCAGGTGTTTCCACATCGTGGTTTCCGGGCTTCGGCGGATTCAACGCAAAGATTGAAATTCAAAGCAAACCGACATTGACGGATTCGCAAGCCGTTCTGACCCTCATCAGCCCGCAATTGCTTTCGACGCTGCGCATGCCGCTCTTGCGCGGCAGAATTTTCGATGATGCCGAGTCGCGACGCGGAGCGCATCTGGCGATGGTCAATCAGGCCTTCGGGAAGCAATATCTCGGCGACCTCGATCCCATCGGGCAAAACGTCCGTAGCCCGATGCTCAAGATGGATCAGCCGAATGTGTTGTCCGCGCAATCTCCGGACGACTGGCTCGAAGTCGTCGGCGTCGTCGGCGATGCAAAAAACGACGGGTTGGAACACCCGGTGAAGCCGGCGATTTTTCTGCCCTACAGTTTTCTACTGCTGCCGCAGGAAAGGTTCATGGTGCGCGCCAGCGGCGATCCGGAGACGGCCATCCGTTCCGTGAAAGAGCGCCTGCGCGAAGTCAACGTCGAATTTGTGGTTGGAGGCGACCACACGCTAGCCTGGTGGCTCGATACCGACGGCTGGGGGCGCGAGCGTTTTATCGCCACGCTTTTCAGTCTCTTTGCAATTCTTGCGCTGGTGCTGGCTGCCACGGGCCTGTACAGTGTGGTCTCTTTTGCCGTCACGCAGCGTACCCAGGAGTTGGGCATTCGCATGGCACTGGGCGCGCGGCGCGGCACCGTTGTGCAACTGGTGCTTGGCGCGACCGCTGCCATGCTTGGCGCAGGCGTGGCCGTAGGATTGCTCCTGAGCGTGATTCTAAACCGGGTAGTCGCTTCGTGGGCCGGAGGAAGCTCGCGCGATCCGGTCACGCTGCTGGCGGCTGCTTCGCTCCTCGTGCTGGTTGCCGGAGTCGCTTGCGTCTTGCCGGCGTGGCGCGCGGCGTCCATTGATCCCATGCGCGCTTTGCGCGTCGAGTAGCGTTCTGGCCATCCGGAGTATCGGCCAGCGTTCGTCAGCGCGGCGGGACAGGCCGCCTTCGGGCGGCGAGCTGCAGCACTATCTTCTCGCCTTCCTCGAGAACCAGGTCACGCTTTTCTTCTAACGAGGCAATGGTCGGCACGGCAGCTCTATCCGGAATCACACCCTCGCCCTCGAGTTTGCGGTCCTTCGGTGAAAACCAGAGAATCTCGCTGATTTCCAGCACACCGCCGCCCTTCATCACTCGGTCATGGGTGATGCCCAGGACGCAGCCGCACGATGGGCTGCCCACGAGCGTCGCGCGCCCAGAGTCCTGCATGCCCGCGGAAAAAACTTCCGCAGCGCTGGCAGAATATTCACTCACCAGGATGACCACAGGTGCTGCATAGATTTGCGATCCGTTTTTGCCCACAAAAACTTGCTGCTCCTCCGCCCGGTGGCCGTCGCGTTCGGACGCGGTAACCTGTTTTCTGCTCATTCGCCGTTCGAACAGGGTTTTGCTGTCGAAGAAGAGGCCCGCCATGGCTTCCAAAGTAGCACCTACGCCTCCGTGGTTCCTGCGAAGATCCAGAATCAGTCCCGGCGTGGTGCGCAGATTCCCAACGGCTAACTTGAAGTTCTTGACCAGGGAAGGATGAAACTCATCGAAGCGTATGTATCCGAAACCCGACGGCAACTTTGCGGCCGTAACGCGGGGAGCCGTAGAAAGTGTTTGCCGCGCAAATTTGACTTCAAAGACCGAGCCATCGGCGCGCTCGAGACTCGCGGCGAAGGGAGTTTCGATCGGACCCGCAAACACCGTACTGAGGACGCGGAGTTTCGTGACCCGTTCCGTGGAAGACGGCAAGACTTTCTGTGCCGATTCGGCGAGTCGATCGGCAATCGGCTGTCCGTCCAGCGCCGTCACGATCATGCCCGGCTCGATGCCCGCGTGCGCCGCATTGCTGTCGGGCAATACATCCAGCACCACGACCTTGCTCTCGACATAGCCGGCCCGGAAACCGGTGCTCACGCCCTGGTGCTTCTTGCGATTTTCCCATTGCTCCGGCGAGCTAAACCGCGTGTGCACATCGTGCAGCTCCGCCGTCATGCGGTCCACGATGGAATAAAAGTCCTGGTCATCTTTCGCAGCCTCTACCAGCGGGAAGTAACGCTGATGAATGCCCTGCCAGTTCACGCCGCCGAATTCGGGATCGTAGTAATGCTCATCGACATCTTTCCAGACTTTTTCAAATACTTGCTGGCGCTCTTTCGGCAAAAGGCCACGCGAAGTTCCGCTCGCGGTCATCGCGAGGACTAGGCAGCACAGGAGTGCCGCGAGAATCGAGCGCCGCGCGAAGCTGGGCGAAACGTATTTCATGATTTCGGCCTTGGACGCTTATCCGAAACACTCTTGAATAGAAAAGGATGCGTGACCAGCGCGACAAATGCCTCAAGCGCCCGGAGATAATAACAGCATGGACACTTGGACGGTGAGAATCGAGGAAAGAGTTGGCTCGCCTGTATGGGCCCGAAGGCTAGTTCATCGCCGGCCACTAGTTCGGATGGTCGTGCGAGTCGCGATTCAGTTGCTCCAGGTTTTCGCGGGCCAGTTCATTCTTAGGATCGATTTCGAGGGCGCGTTCAAAGTGCAGCCGCGCCTCCTTTACGTTTCCCGTCTCCGCCAGCGCACTGCCGAGGTTGGCCTCGGCGTTTGCATCCTGCGGATGCAAGCGAACCGCGGCCTGAAAGTGCGTAAGCGCTCCCGCAAAGTCGCCCTGTGCCGCGAGTGCATTCCCGAGATTGTAGTGCGCATCGAAATAATCGGGTCGGCCCTTCAGCGCGGTATTTAGATGCGGGATGGCTCCGTCGATCTGTCCGCCAGCCAGAAGCACGGCGCCCAGCGCGTTGTTGGCGGTGGGATCGTCCGGGCGAATGCGAACGGCTTCCGTAAATTGCAGGACCGCGCCGGAAAGCTCGCCTTTCATCTGAAAGAGAGCCGCAAGATTGTAGTGCGCTTCGAAATCCTCGGGGTTGTTTTGAAGGTGGTGCAAAGCCAGCGCTTCCTGAATCTGTACTCGCGGATCAATCGTCGCGTCCCCGGATTCGTGCGGAAGCACCTGCAACCACAAATGCGCCATCTCGTCGCTCGCACGGTTGCCGGCCACAACGCGTTTTGGCGGCTGGTTGGGATTTCGAATGTTCTCCGCCGAGTTGTCGTAGCTAAAACGCATGGAGATTGTCGTTCCCGCAGGAAGGTCCACGGGTTGTTCATAACGATAGACGGCCTGCCAGTTCAAATCCCAGTTGCCAATGTGAATCAAGGTCTTCTTCGTTCCGTTGGGCAGAGTCGCAAGCGCCAGTAAATCTCGTCCGAGATAATGCGCGTGCGGATAGATGGCCAAAACGCTGGCGTCCACCGGCAAAGTGAAATCGTCGGAAACCAGAAAGTTCCGCTCGCCAGGCGGAATGTCCAGCATGCGGTCGTTGTCCAGCTGCAACAGGATGGGATGCCTCGTTCCCGGCTTATCTGTGAAGTACAGTCCGAGAGTCGGCTGAATCAGTTCCGGCTTTCCCGAAGGCTGGAAATGTGTGTTCAAAACCAGGTCGGTATTTTTATCCAGGCGCAAGGCCATGCCGTCGGGCTCCACATACGGCCTAGAGCCCGGTTTCCAGAAAAGAAAATGGCTGTCCGGATCGAAAGCTTTTGATTCAATGACCAGTTCCATTCCGCTGAAACCCGCCCCCGGCTCTTTCTCAAGCCCGCGCCCGGACTCTTCCCGGTCCACCAAAACGTTGGCATGATGCACGAGCCGTTTATCGCCGGGCCTGATTTCGATCGCGCTCAACCATTGCGAGCGATGCACGGGCGTTCGAAACACAAAATTCCAATACGAATCGCTGCCACCCGCAAGAAGCAGGTAGGGCTTCGCGGCGCGGACAATCACATCGGGCTTGCCCAACTGCCAGCCGGAGGTAAATGTTGGTTGCGCAGGAAGATCGGCGGGATGCCCTTCGATTTCCCCTTGATCCACCCACGATTGAATCGTCCCAATCTCCTCGTCAGACAACCGAAGCTCGTCCGTGAATTTCAGCTCGCCCCGGTCCGGCAGCCACGGGGGCATGATGCGTTTCCGCGTGACCAACGCAATCTGCCGCCCGTGCGTCTTTACGTCGGCGTACGTAAGCAGGGGGAAAGGCCCCGCTTCGCCGGGATGATGGCACAGCGCGCAATTCCGAAACACAATCGGCGCAATATCGCGGTTAAACGTCACTTGCGCCTGCGTCGCGGCGGGTTTACGTGCTGATTCTCGCGTGGCCGCGACGTGACGGGCCGCAACCCCGCCAGACAGGAGAGCGAGAATAATGAAAAATCCAGACCTCATTCCAGGTCCGAAATGTAGCATCCCACGGCATGAGTCGCGTCCACAGGCAGACTCTTGCCGCCCAGCGCGGCGGAAATTGCGTCCTGCAACTCATGCGTTGTTGCAACGCTGCGCGTGCGGCCAACATCCTCGTAGAGATTGTCGATCCTGCCGTGGTAGACGAGACGCCGGTCGGTGCTAAATACGGCAACTTCCGGCGTAATCTCGACCTGACTCTCTTTTACAAGCACATGTTGCGGATCGCGCAGCGCCGGAATTTTGTAACCGTACTCGCGCTGGTGTTTGCGGATCACTTCCGCGGATTCCGCCTTACTCGGATAAACCAGCCAGAACGCAGCTTTCGCCGCATGCTCTTCACTTAGTTGCTGGATTGCCGGCGCGTAGCGGTTCGAAACCGGGCAATCCGTCCGTACGAATACCAGCACAACAATTTTCCCGCCGCCGGATTTGAGGGGGTCCACAGGATTTCCCGCGAGATCGAAAGCAGTGTTTTCGGCGCCTAGAGAAGTGCAAGCGAGCCCCGCCGCAATGATTACAACCAGAAGCAGGCGAACGACTCGAATGGTGTGCCAACGGCGGCCCATACGTGCCCGCACCCCTGGGGCCTACGAATTTTACCACTCTCGGGCCGTAAAGCCCCGGACCTTTAGGCCGCGGGAGGCCGGGGGGCCGGGGATATAAGGCCCGATAGATCGGGGGCTTTTCTTGCTCGATGTATTGCTTAAGAATGCCCAGCGGTGCCCCGCCATAACTGGTGGCGAAGTAGGAAGGCGACCACCGGACACTGTTCCCATAGCGCTTCTCCAGATCAGGAGAACCGC
>Ga0210410_10002385_pt1 | contig 16860 bp, 12 predicted proteins | sample IncBWC4MmetaG_FD_161058 | JGI IMG/M metagenome (GOLD analysis project Ga0210410, IMG submission 161058) | Forest soil microbial communities from Barre Woods Harvard Forest LTER site, Petersham, Massachusetts, United States - Inc-BW-C-4-M | ecosystem: Environmental > Terrestrial > Soil >... | reverse complement strand
GCGTAGTGAAGCCCAATTGGTGTCTCTCAGACATTGACCCTGAGCAACATTAAGAATAGAGTCTAGTTCCTGTCGTCTGGCGCTTCGCGCCACGGGCCCGTTTTACATCTCTGTGGCGACCGTGTAAGGCGGGCCTTACAACTTCTTTACCTTGCGTCCGGCAGTCCAAGAATTTTTCGCGCTCGCTTCCGTTGCACCAAATCTCTGGGCGCACCGCCGTCACGCTGTAACCACGAGTTGAATTCCTTCACTTCCACGCTGTGACGAACCGGGATTTCGGAAACGGAAACATCGATGTTGAATTGGTCGCGTAGACCCTCTACCCAATCCCGGCCGCGTATGGCTCTTAGTCCGAGCGCGACGGCTTCGTAAAGCGATTCAGCCGTCACTTCGACCGTGTGACTGATATCTTTCATATCCTTTATTGTTACGCGGCATGACCGGACCATGGTGCGAGGTTACCATAATTCGCTTTTTGTTCGCCACAATGGCGCGCGGCCTAAAAAGCCACTTGGGAAATGCCAAGCATGGAATCAGTCCGCCTGCCTCCCAGGCAGGGTGACTCGCAAGAACCTGGTAGCGCGGTTCGGAAGAGAGTCCAAGTGGGAGGAAAAAAGGTCACCTTGAACTCAACGCGAGCGTGCAGAGCGCGGCGGAAATCCTGGGCGATACAGAATGGTGATGCAAAGAACTCGTCTCGGTGCTATTAGGTCGGGATGGCGGGCGTGGGAGTTTCGATAACCGGAATTATTTTTTATCGTGCGTGCGAACGGAGGGTACGTCACCTTTTTTCCTTTCGTTCTGCTTTTCGACTGTGCCTTCCGGCGCAGCCTCGATTGTCACCTCGACATGCGCTCCAGGCTTCAGAGCTACGTCTTGTCCGTCGGAATCCTGCAGGCGGTTCTCAACGCGAATTTCTCGATAAAGATGATCAGCACCTTCGACTGCGATTTCTGCCTTGTCGGGATCGCTGGGATGGATCGAAGGAATGATTTTCTGGACTACCGCTGGCAGGGTGACTGCAGCATTCTTGTCGGGACTATCGCTCGTTTTGCGCTTTGAGTTCGCAGTCATACGAATGCTCCGAACTTACAAATTCGTTTCCAAAAGAACGATTTTGCGCAGTTACGCTTCACGACCGTTTCGACGAAGTCGAAATGCAAAGTATATTCGCCCAAGCCGCAACAAGATGCTCGAACATCTGATTATTGATGCGAGAATCTTGTGCTAAGCCTCGGATCATGTCAAGCGCGTCTAGCGAACGAAAGCTTTCGGGCGGAGTCGCAGCTGGTCATTCGCGAGCAATTAGCGGAGGCATCCAGGTTATCTCCTGCGAGCTGATTCAGAAAATAAGTAATTGAGGCGACGAATTTCTATTGAGACTTCGTTGGCGCCCCGGCAGCCATGCAGAGAGCTTGCTCGAATACGAAGATCAGTTTGATGAACTAAGTTTGTGGTATCGCGCGACCAACCGACAAATTCTTATATGAAGTGTTTTGTACCTACGGGTTTCTGGATTAAGGCGTCTTTGTTACGCCCACAGCTTACGCAGGCGGTCCAGACAAGTCGCGCGTTTGTTCCCTTTAGTCACGCTATGAAGAGCTACAGTTTCCCAGTGGCTTTTGCGTGTTCCTCCGACATGAATTCAGCCGATCCCCAGAGTGTCTCCCTCTCGCAGTAGCGGCACTTCGTAATTCTGTCCTTGAATTTTACTGTTGCGTTCGGGACTTCGGTCGGTTCTATCTGCAAACCGGTGGGGATCGCTTTTCGTAAACAACAGCCGACAGAGCTCAATTAGCCGGTCCTCGCGGTCTACACCGCGAAACAAGATTATCCGCGCACTCTTTGCGCAGTTATGGTCTCCCGAGCTGTCATGATCGCGAAGCCACACAAAACAGAAAGAGGGTTTGATCCGTTGGCCAGATTCACTCAGATCTGAGACGACGCTACATCGTTCAACCGCTGGAGCAAGAGTTGTTTCACGAAGGTACCGCTGAGCCGTGCTATGTCGGTCGAGGCTCTTGCGACCTTTTCCATGACTAATCGGCTTCTATAGTGTTCGTACAGAATTAGTAGTTTCTCCGCGATGTCTTCTAGGCGAGGGTAAGCCCATTTCATTCCTGTGTGGAATAGGCCAAAACAATCCCTTGGGCGGATATAGGACTCCGTGAAATCGAGGAGAAATGAGTTTTCCGGAGTCATGAATTCAAGGTTTCCTGAGTATCCGGTCGCCAGTACTGGTTTGCGAAAGATCATCGCATCTGAGATCGTCAGCCCCCATGCTTCGGAATGATGAACGCTGACATAAACGTCCGCCATCTCGTAGAGGGCATTGATCTGTGAATTGCTCATTTCTTCACACAAGTATATGATTTGCGGGTCTCGTCCTTTCAACAAAACGTCACCGCCCACAGCCTTAATAATCAAACGTGCTTTTGGCATGGCTCGTTTGCAATGCCTAAAGATGTGTATTAGCGCATTTACGTTTTTTCGCTTGTCATCAAGTTTCGTGACCGCCAAGAAGTACACGCAACCGGGCTCGTGACCCGTCGCAGCTCTTACGAACGACCGGTCTTGGTCGGAACAAGTTTTATCGCGTTCAACGGCGTATGGCATGCAGACTACCTTCGAATTGTATGGTTGAAAGATATCCACGCAGTATTTTGAACATGTCCAGATTTCTTGCACGAGGGATATGGAGCGCTTGTAAGCATCAGGAAGTTCGCTGGCCTCCCACACGCAGCACCCAATTACATATTTATGCGCAAGAGAAGGAACCTTAGAATAAAGCGCTCCGAAATCATATGGTTCACGATGTAAGACAACTATATCCGCGTCATCAACATTCGTTGTAAGGTCGTATTCCGGTTGAATCAGATCGCGGTACATACAAGCCGCTCTTCGGTGACTTCTATATTCTGAGGAAGCATAAAGTACTTTTGGTGTACGCATAGGTAATTCGTGATTCGTTCAATCAAGCGACGGATTGTAATGCAGATCGTCTTTGTTCCAGCTAACCAGCCTCCATGGATCGCATCTGCCCAGTCGCACGATCACGTTCGGTCTGATATCACCCATGGTATTGAGTTCGCGCCGCTGTCCGTATTTCGGAAATACTACCGCCGATCAAGTCATCATTCAGCAGATGCCCCGATTTGAGGGTTTCTGAGCTACCTTTGTTTATAATTTCCGGTACTCAGGTCTTTGTCTTACTCATGTCTTAGCGCAACAAGCGGTTGTATCCCAGTGGCTTTGCGCGCGGGAATGGCACTGGCAATCAGGGCAACCGCCATCAACGAAATGCAAACCAGTGCCATTCCTCTGAATGCTGACGCTGCGCTCAGTCCGAAAACTGATTTTGTCAAAATCAAAACCAACAGAAAACTAGGTAGCGTGCCGAAAGCAGCGCCAATCGAAGCAAGTTTGATCCCGCGCGATAGGACAAGTCTCACTATGTCAGACCGTGTCGCTCCCAGCGCGACACGGATTCCGAATTCCTTCGTTCGCTGGGCAGTTGTGTATTCCACAAGGGAGTAGAGGCCAACCGTCGCGAGCAGGAACGCCAGCAATCCGAAAAAGCCGAACAGTCCTGAAGTGACTCGGGGCAAAAAAGAAACTACGCTGACTTGCTCGCGAACCGTTTGGACCATCACGAGCGGCAAATCAGGATCGAGGGCATCGATTTCGCGTTGCAGCAAAGGGAGAAAACTCTTAGGATCGCCGCGAGTCTCGACCAATACGGTGATGCGTGAGACTTGCGACTGCTGAGAAACTGGGAGATAGGCGTACGGCCGAGGAACTCCACGAAAAGCATCGTATACTCCGGCCCGCGCAACACCAATGATCGTGACAGGAGAGCTGCCCGGAGGTCCTAAATTGAGACTCTTGCCGACCGGATTTTCATGTGGCCAGTATCTATCAGCCATGATGTTGTTAATGATCGCAACTCTCGGTGTAGCTTGGCGATCGTCGTCGTCGAACTCCCTGCCTTCAATTAAGGGTATCCCGAGCGTACTGAGATAGCCAGGACCAACGGCATCAAATGCGACCGTATGCGCCTCGACCGCGTTTCGGTTATCAGATTCACTGTTAGTTGGGAAAGACAATGGAATTGAAGGGCCCGGAGTGGGGTCAAACGGCAATCGAGCAGTCAGGCTTACTGACTCGATGCCAGCAACAAGCCGGAAGCGATCGACGAGTCGACGGAGGAATTCGCGCGTTTGCACATCCGAGTAGTGGCGGGTGTCCTTCGGAGCTAACGTAACCATCAAAACGTTCGAGTGAGAAAACCCTGGATAGATTCGCGAAACTCTTCTGAATGATTGAATCGCCACATTGGCCGCCGTCAAGAGGATTAGAGCACCGGCGAATTGGACGATCACTAACATGCCCACCGTCCCGGTTCGTCCTCGACGCGCCGTATGGTCTCCTGATCGGAGAAATGACAGGAGACGTGGACCCGAGACCACCCACGCTGGGAAGACGCCAAAAAGCAAGCCGCTCGCAAGCGTTATCGCGGTTGTAAATGCGACGACTCGAAGGTCGGGTGAAAAATCAAACGAGAAAGGCACCATAGGAAACCGCAGATGCTGTAACACGCGAGTTACCCAGAATGCCAGGAGGAATCCAAGCGCACCTGCGAGAGCCGCTATGATCAGGGACTCGGTGAGGACCGGCAAAATCAAGTAAAGTCGACTTGCCCCGAGTACGAGACGGACGGCGAAGTCGCGGCGCTTTGTGAGCAATCGAGAAAGCAGCATACCAGAGAGATTGGCACAGGCAATTAATAGGCAGATGCTTACAACAGCCAGCAAAAACAGGGACGAGCCAACTATCAAGGGTCGGATGTCGGATGGTACCGTGCTAATTGATGAAAAAACAATATGAACTTTCGATTCGGAACTGGGATACGCTGCTTGCAACTGGCGCGCCATAACATTCATCTGGGCTTTCGCTTCCGTTTGATTCACTCCATCGCGGAGTCGGCCCAAGACTACGTATCGGCGGTCGGACCGGTTCTCAAAATTTAAGTCGTCCGCGAATGACGGCTGGTCTCCGAAAGGAATCCATACTTCGGGGACAAAACCGGAAACGAGGCCCGTGAAGTCCTTAGGGGCGATGCCAACGACAACAAAAGAAGTGCGATTCAACGATACTGACCTACCGATCACTGAGGGATCGCCACCAAAACGGTGTTGCCAACACGCATAACTCACGACGACTGAATTTCGTTCACTCTTCCCAGGTTCATCCTCAGACGGAAGAAATCCTCGCCCCAATATTGGCGACACTCCCAGCTGAGAGAAATAGTTTCCCGATACAAAAGTAGCAAACACTATGTCGCTGTGGTCTGCATATTCTATTTCGACCTGTTCGTCGAACAAATAAGCGGTCAAGCCCGAAAAGACAGAATTATTCCCACGGAAATACAGAAAATCTGGATAGCTAAAACCCGACATATGACCCTGACTATCGATACCCTCGATTTGAGAGATCTGCGCAGGTCGTTCGACCGCAGGCACTCGGTAAAGTAGGGCATTAACAACTCCGAAGACAGTCGTGTTCGCACAAATCGCTATTGCCAATGAGATGACCGCAATAACGCTGAACAATGGATGTGAGCGAAGGGCGCGGACCGCGTATTTGAAACTTCGGATTAATCCCATGGCTGTCCTATTCCGACGTGAGGAATACGTCTTTTCGCTACCTCGTATGAGCCAAACATGGCCTCAAAGCTGCAGGCCTGATCTGAAATGACGACTCACACTTGAAGTATCAATTATTAATATTATATCATGATATATTATCGCCGTAGAGTCTAATCCTCTTACTTGGTGTCGATTTGCCGTTTGCGGCTCCTGGACTGTTATTATCAATTCGGTTCTGCATAAGGCTTCCCATCGAAGAGCTTCCTCGAATACCTGAACGATTGTCGATCTGTAGCTTTGAATAGATATTGGACAAATGAAATTTTACGGTCGACACCTCGATACGCAATGTCAGACTAATCTCTTTATTCGAAAGTCGCTGCATCACCAGCTGCGAGATCTCGGACTCCCTGAGCGTCATTATCTGCCCTTTTGGAACTATGTTTGAAGACTCCGAGCTAGGAAGGCAATGTCCTACTTCGTGTTTGAACATGCTGGGGTTGATCCAGACTCCACCGCCCAGTACGGATCGAATTGCCTTGCCTAGTTTGATAGTAACATCCTCATACAGGAGAAATCCTCGTCCGCCTAAGGCCAGCAATTTGGATACATTGAGAAATGCAACAGGCGTGTGGACGATAATGTACTTTGCGTCGCCAAAGTGTGTGTTCATCTCGCGCATGTATTCCGTGACTAAGCCTTCCAGTCCGGCGGTGTCAATCACGAAAAGCGGGCTGTCACCAAGTTCCTCCTTTGAAAGTCGGATCGTCTCGTTTACCCAGCGCACGTTTGATGGGACAGTTCTGCCAATCAACTGCAGAAGGTACTCGGCGGCAAGCGGATTTTTCTCGACTACCCAGACAAAAGGCAACTTATGCCGCGAAACTCTTGTAGTTGTCATTTGTCACCTTACTTTCAATAGTAGGCCGGGCTGATCCAGTGGCGTTATGTAAGCGCGAAGCGCGACTTCTTTGTAGGTTCCGCTATAGGTATAAGTATCCGACTGCGCAATAATGTCAAGACATATATGAAATAAAAATAATCTGTCGAGCGCCGGTTTTGAATATCGGATGAACGACCGGCTCGCGCTTCGGAGAAGCTGGTCAAGCTTGCTTCAATTCCATCCGCGCAGTTGCCGCCTATCCTTATGGTACAGGTAAACTATCCGATGAGATGATTGCTCAGTACTGTATTCCCGGCATAACTTGCTCAGGCGCACGTAATTAGTGTGTGTCTCACCCATGCAGTCGAAGGGCTCGGGCCCTGTGACTTGCATTGCGACAGCTTTTGCCGTCTAGGTATGTGTGAGTTTGCAACCGGAATCAGCTTCGTGCGGCGATCATCCACGCTAGGGAGCGACTACGATTCGGTTTAACTCAGCTAAAATCGTCGCAGTTTTTGTTTGTGGGGCAGGATGTGCTCACGTCAAGTCAGATACCTGGGATTTTGCAGAGAAGCGACGACCGCTGGTTTGCTATTCAAGTCAGACCTCGGCATGAACTTAAGGTCGCTGTTGTTCTGGAATTTAAGGGCTATGTGACGTACGTACCTTTGTACTGTTGTCGGCGAAAATGGAGTGACCGTTGGAAAGTACTCAGTGTGCCGTTGTTTGCAGGTTATGTCTTCTGCCAAATCAACCCAGATGTTCTATTGCCAATAATTTCGACGCCCGGCGTAATTCGAATTGTGCGAACAGGTGGAAGGCCCGCTCCAGTGGACAGTAAGGACATACAAGCGGTTCAAATAATCGTGAAATCTCGTCAATTAATCGCGCCCTGCCCGTACCTGACTGTTGGTTCAAGGGTTCGAATTATAGACGGGCCGTTGACTGGGCTACAAGGCATTTTAGGAGAGCAAAAAAACAAGCAACTCATTGTGTCCGTACATTTGTTGCAGAGTTCGATTGCAGTAGTCATTGATAATTTGTCCGTAATATCAATCGAGGATGCACGGCGTTCGGCCTAAAGGTGACAACGCCTCCGGACGATCGGGCCGTGATGTCGCGGATGCGAAAACGATAAGCGCGATACGAATCATTCCTATGTAACTACGGCGACAGTTCGGTGAAATATCTTCGATAGGAAGCTAGGCTTAGTCGCCACGTCCAAAGTAACTTTGCCGAGACGACGGCTAGTCGGCAGCTTTGGTGGACGTTTTTAATCCTACGATTACTCGAGGCTGCGATGGGTCTTATGGATACGAGAGAAGAAAAGGATGAACTTAGGATTGCCCCGCTAGTTGAGAAGGCGGCCGCCCTCTACGAGAGGATAGGATCCAGGTTTGTTCCTGAACTGAATGAACCTAATCTAGGCTTAAACCGTCTAAAACAGTGGCGTCGACATGTATGTCCGGATAAAGATCTCGTTGAACGTCTTCGTTTCGACTCGCTAGATACAGACAGAGCCCAAGCATTGGCAAGCGGCGTCCACTTGGTGGACAAGACCGATTTACCCGAGTGGGCGGCTCTCCTGAAGATCGTAGTCAAAAATGCTAGTCAGATTGCAGTTCTAGCCCTTACGGAAGTGGAAGCCACGTGCTCATATCTTCGGCCTAATGATCCAATCGCATTTGAGCACATCTTGAGAATTTGGGTCGACTACGCTAGTTCAACTATACAGGCGTCACACCGACAGGTTCTGGATCTGGTACTACCAGGAGTCTTTGACAGTCTAAGACGTCAGCTTCTCCGAGTTCTGTGCCAATGTGCTGGGGAAACCCTATTCGTGGAGTTTTCGTTGTGGCAAACAAAACTCGCTAATCGCAATAGCTCTACGAAGGAAGGCGTCGAACTCGGGGTCAGCCGTGAATGTTACCAGCGTTTTGTGCACTACTTAGGAGATCGAGGACTGGAAGTGATGATGGTCCGATATCCCGTCCTTGCGCGTATGCTATGTTCTCGCACTTTATCTTGGGTCGAGACCACGGCTGAGTTCTTGGATCGTTTGGCCGCCGATTTGCCTGAACTGAACGCCATGATCGGCACCGATAGTCCCCTCAATCGAGTTTCAACTATCAGCGACCAGCTTTCTGATCCTCACAACAACGGGCGCTGTGTTTTCAAACTCGAATTCGAATCTGGCAAGAACATCATCTACAAACCAAGAAGCTTGGCCCCGGACAAGGCCTACTTCTCGCTATTGGATTGGTGCAACCAGCACGGATTGACGACACCCCTTCGGTGTTTGCGGGGGTTATACCGAGATGGCTACGGATGGATGGAGTTCATTAGTTCCTCTGAATGCAGCACTGACGATGAGGTCAAACGGTATTATAGGCGATCTGGAATGCTGATTTGCCTTATGTATATCCTTGGGGGTAATGATTTCCACGAAGACAATGTAATCGCGGCTGGCGAGCATCCTTTTATCGTGGATCTTGAAACTCTTCTTTATCCTGATATCTCACCAATTGATAGTAAGCCTCATCTTGGGACTTTGTCGCGCGCGATGAATACCTTTTACACGGACTCGGTATTTCGGACGAATCTGTTGCCACGATGGGCCAGAGGCGTGTCTGAAGACAGAAGTAGTAACGCAAGCGGCATCACGAATGACGGCGGTGGCAATAGCACCGTCGAGCGACGAACCTGGAAATCCATAAATACTGACCAGATGCAGCTTACGCGCATGAGCAAGCCCAAAGCTATTCGGCATAATGTAGTGAAACTCGGAAATATGCCTATCCCGGCCGAGGTGCACTTCACCAGTGTCATTGATGGTTTTCGGGAAATGTATCAACTGCTTATCGATGGACGCGAGGACCTCGTTGCTTCAGACGGAGTGATCTTGGGGTTTAGAGAGCTGTACTTCCGGGTTGTCTTCAGGAATACACGAGTGTACGGGGGCATCCTCCAGGATGCCGTCAGACCACAATACCTAAGAGACGGTATGGACATAAGTATTCGAATCGATGTTCTGAGTCGGCCATTATTATTTGATACTTTAAAACCTTCGTTATGGAAAATCGTTGCGCACGAACACGCCGCCCTTTTCAGAGGCGATATTCCTTTGTTTCAAATTCGGGGAGATTGCTGTGATCTCGATCTGGCGCCCAGTGAGCGTGTTGAAGGGTTCTGCGCTGAGTCTGGATTTGATTCAGTTCTGCGGCGATTGAAAAACATGGGTCCAGGGGACCTTGATCTCCAGGTGAGTTATATCCGTAGTTCTCTCCAGACCAGACAAATGGCTCCATGGATTTCGTCGCAAAACGCCATCGATTCTGACGAGGGCAGTTTTGCGCCAACTGAACTGGTCGAGGAGGCGGTTTCGATCGCGAGGGCCATTCAAAAGGCAGCCTTGATTGGGAACGAGGGTACCGTGGGCTGGTTCACGAGAGCTTATGATCCCGATGCGCACCGATGGCAGATTCAGTTAATGGATTACCAACTTTATGATGGATTATGTGGAACTGGCGTGTTTCTCGCTGCAGTCGAACACGTTACTGGTGGGGCTGGTTTTCGGGATCTAGCCACTGCTGCATTTCGTTCGGCGGTCGGTGCAGTGTCGCTCCCGTCCATGTCGATGAAAGGTGACATTGGCGGCGGTATCGGCATAGGTTCTCTCATGTATGGACTGGCCAGTGGTGCAAGCTTATTGGGTGACGAATCGCTGCTGGAACGGGCCGCGGAAGTCGCTTCTCTGATCACACCGCAACGAATTTGCGACTCGCATTCGGCTGATGCGTTAGTGGGCGTTGCTGGATGTCTACTCAGTCTTCTTGCGTTGTATCGACGCAATCCTTCCTGTTCGTATGTTCTTCAGAACGCGTGTGAATGTGGAAATCGACTGCTTGATCTTCGGATGGAAAGCAGTTCCGGCCTTCGATCTTGGCGCAGCACCGGCGGGAAGATGCACACGGGCCTTGCTCACGGTGCCGGTGGGATTGGATATGCCTTGGCGCAACTATACCGAAACACTGGCGATCTTAAGTTTCTTAACGCCGCGAGAGAGTCGTTCGCATTTGAGGATTCATTGTACCAGGAGCAAGCGGGCGGCTGGCTGGATGATGATTCCACAGACTCCCGCGAGGCCGCAGTCATTACGAACCGGTGGTGCCATGGAGCCGCAGGTATTGGGCTAGCGCGGTTCGCCGCATCGAATGGGCTGTCCGATTACGATACCGATAGCGCTATAGATCCTTCGATTCAAGCTGTCTTGAATGAGCCTATTGGTCCGATTGATCACCCATGTTGTGGAAACCTAGGTCGCATAGAACTATTGATTGAGGTAGCGAAACGAAGTCGAAGGCCAGACCTCCACGAAAAAGCTGAGAGAATCACCTCCGCTGTAATTCGGCGAGCGCGAGCAAACTTGAGTTATGGACTTGGAGTGGATGCCAGTCTCTATGTTCCGTCATTTCACCAAGGGATGGCCGGAATTGGCTATCAGATCCTGAGGCTATCATGCCCAGGCAAACTTCCGTCAGTCCTACTGTGGGAATAGAGGTGGCCGAAGCTATCGTTATTAGATCGATACGCGACGGCCGTGGACGGTACTGGAGAAAGTTCCGATCTCAAGACAGGTCATCGAGGCGATGCTAACAGATACCAGACCGTTAATTGATTCGGCGTTTTGCGCATATCGTGTAGGTGCGGACGTACCGAGATATGTGCCCCAGTGCACCAGCGATAAGTTGTTGGAGAGGCAGTTGTGGGTAGTAATGCGCTCTCGCACAGCTGAAATTGATCGCACAGTAACAAGGAAAATCGCCGGAGTCTGCAGTAAAGCTGTTGACAACGCCCGAAAGGACCCCAGCGAAGCCAGGCAACTCGTGAGTCATGCCGAGGTCATTGAGGCGTCCCACCCTTTGCTATATGAAGCCCGTCTGTTGGCTGGTTCTTTTATCTTCGCCGCGAAAGGCTATATCGAGTACGTTTGCAGTCGGTTCGACGCAGCAGAAAGCTGTATGCAATTGTGTCTCGCTAATGAGGCCATCCTTGACAACAATTTCGGATACGGCTGCCTCCACCTCCGACGCATACACCTCGCCGAGAATATCGCTAAGGTTTACATCCGCGCCGGACGTCTGGCGGACGGAGTTAATCTCGCCGGGAATCTGCTTGCGTATTTGAACGGACAGGAAGAAACAATCGCGATTGGAGGCCCATGGTCGCTAGAAAGATTAGTCGAGCAGGAAAACGAGTTAGTGCTTGAGAAATGCGCCTCGATTGCGGCTTTGATAGCGGAGGCCATTGCGGGTGTAGACAAAGAAAAAGCCCGTTTTCTGTTCGATGTGACGAACAACTTCGGTGCTCGAAATCTGACGCAGTGTCGTTTTGTAAGAATCGGGGCCTGGTTCAAACTGACAGAAGCGTACTTATATAACGATCTAAGGACGTTTCTTGAGGTGACCGAAGATTTTCTTCGGCAAGGTCGCCTGATGACCTCGCCGCTTTGGTATTCAGCATTGGCGAATTTGCTGCAATGTGTCAGCGAAGGCATTCCAGATGAATTTAGTGCGGAGATCGCGGCAAAGGCCGAATATTGGGCAGATGTGCCCAAGGTATTTCGACCAGCATTGGGCCGAAGCAACTTGAAAGGGTGAAATTCGATGAAGACCCTGGTAATCCCTCTATTGCCTGGCAATCTTGAGGAGAAAAAAGATATCAATCCAGGAGTCTCGATTTGCGGATCAGCCGTGTACTCGACCGCCGTGATCAAGGCGCTGATCCAGTATGGCAGCTACGATCGATATTACCTCGTACGTCGCTCAACGCAGTTTTTAGCGCCGGTGGCAGAATCACTTCCGAGCCACGTCTATCACGTATCGGTCGACCAACTGCCAAACCTTAGTCAAGATGAGAGCACGGTTATATTTGCAGGGCAGCCAGCGATGTACATGCTGTCGCCATGGCGTTCAAATCTAAACATTCCGTATGCGCCATTGACTGGTGTAATCCACTCAATGCACGGACACGATTTTTTCCAAGGACTCCTGCGACTCATGGTTGCGGGCGATATGCGAACATACGACGCACTCGTTTGCTCGACACGTTCGGGGAAGGCCGTTGTGGAGAAAGGGTTATCTCTGATCTCGGCCCAATTAGGAAGTCAGTGGGGAATATCGTTGAAGTTTCAACCGAGATTGCCGATCATTCCCCTCGGAGTTGAAAGCGCACGTTTTCGTTCTTTTACAAAAGCCGCTTCGCGTCAGAATCTATCACTTCCGCAGGACGCAGTTGTATTTCTTTACTTGGGTCGCTTCTCCTCCACCGAAAAGTGCGATCTCGTACCCATGATTATTTCGTTCTGCCACGACGTCGTGCCGAAATTCCCGCTCGCGCGGCTGATCTTAGCGGGAGATGACACAATTCATTCCCTCACACCATCGCTTCAATCTCTTGCAGTCGAGTTGGGCTGCCAAAATCAGGTTGCCTTTTTTCCAAACGTGTCAAGCGTCCGCAAGTATCAATTGCTTTCGGCGGCTGACGTTTTTGTCAGCCCCAGCGATAACATTCAGGAAACTTTTGGAATTACCATCGTTGAAGCTATGGCGGCAGGATTGCCCGTGATCGCGTCCGAATGGGACGGCTACAAGGAGATCGTAAGACACGGCGAGACGGGTTTCTTGGTACCTACGTATGTAGGATCGAAAGATCGAGCGCGAGCACCTGGACTCGCCGGAATGTTTTCGACATCGGAATCGCTTGCCTTCACGACGGTGATTGACATGAAGTTGTGGTCGCAATACTCAGTCGAGTTGGCGAAAAACTCCGGCCTTCGTATCAAAATGGGGGAACGAGGGCGAGAAATCGTGAATGAGAAATACGATTGGCGCGCTGTGATCCATCAGTACGAAGAACTCTGGGACGAATTATTTATAGAGGGCAAGAAATTCTCGAGGAGCCCAATCGAACATCGTGATGTGTCTTTTGATGCGATGAGTTTTGACGGGCTCTTTATGCATTATCCAACAGCGACGCTCGAAAGCCAGGTGCTGTGGGTCAATCCAGCCGGCGTAAAAACAATTGCCGGCAAAGAAATGAGACGGAACTTGCTTCCTCCGATGTTCGAAGAAAGTGTGGCTATGGCTGTTCTGTCCACCCTGCAAAAGCATCAAAGTGCTGTTGCCGCTGAACTGATCACTTCTGTGGCCCAGGATTACAAATGGCCAGAAAGCATTGTCCGCGCCCATGTTGCAAGGTTGACCAAATTCGGTGTGCTCGAGGTACGCGAATCCTCCTCGGACACGACTCCGCAAGCTAGCAAGGATTCTGAACAAGGCTTGCAGCAGGCCATCGCGGCTCGGTGAATGCTATTGTAGGAGCGGTGCACATCTGATCCGAACGGAAACATGACGGCCGAATTTTTGGGATCTGGATTTGTGATGATCAACGAAATCGACCTGCCTAGCCTTAAATCGAGGATCGACAGCGGCGAACCGATCACTTTCGTCGAAGCTATGTCGCGGCTACATTACGAATACTTTCATATTCAAGGTGCCGTAAATATCCCTCCCGGCGCCGTCAGCAAGCTTGCTCCCCGGCTGCTACCCAATAAGCAGTCAATGGTCGTTGTCTACTGCGCTAGCAGTACCTGCCATAGCTCAGTCGTGACTGCCACTGAATTGGCGAACCTAGGCTACACGAATGTTTGGGTATATGGGCAGGGCAAGAAGGAATGGATAAGAGCCGGGCTTCCTACTGAAGGCCGGGCTCGCAAGGTGTGGTGAATCGCGTGTCTAAGTAGGTACATTGGTATTTATTCGTGGTCATTGTCGAACGACCGCGAGATTGATTTGCCGATTACTACTTACTGCAATAGCGGCATTCTTGAACTCATTTTCTGTGACGTCTTCCGTGCCAGTCGCCAATATCCACGAATTTTCGTTCCGAAAACCATATAGGTCCGGCGACTACGGCTTTCTGGATAAACTTGTGCACGGAAAATCAATCGTTCAACTGGGGGAGGCCGTGCACGTGACACGGGAATTCCCTCTCGTGAAGTTGTCCCTTATTCAGTACCTGCACGAAGAGAAAGGGTTCGACCTGCTAGCATTCGAAGGCTCTCTTCTGCAGGCATGGATCGCACAAGATTTAATGTACTTGCAGCGTAATGACGAAGCCGACATAGCAGCACAAGTGCAAGAGTTAGCTTTGTTTCCTCTTTACCAGAGCGCCGAGATGCGAAGAGTCATAGAATATGTAATCGCATCGCAGTCGACCGAAAACCCCTTGTATCTAACCAGCTTCGACGTCCAGCACGCGAGATGCCGGGCTTTTCAAGGATCGATTGAGAGCGCCGTTGAGTCCTTCGTAGGAGCTTTGCAAAGACATAATCCGACATTTTACTCGTCTTTCATTACCCGTTGGCGTACAGCTGAGGGTCTTCAAATGAGGAACCAGTCTGACCTCGAAGCACTTATCGAGGACATTGAACTATGGATTTCTGGAATATCACATCAGGTCGGGGTTGCTAGCGGGTTAATTCACGCCAAAGCGTTGAGCTGTATCCCTCTTAGCCTGCGTAATGGCTTTCGCCTGTTCGAGAAAGACGAAGCGGGAGGCGAATACGGGGAATTTCGAGAATATATTAGTGCAAGGAATGTTCTGGAACTAAGGAATTGTGTATCAGAATCTGGGAAAGTTATGGTCTGGGCGCATCATCGCCATGTGAGTCGTAACAGCACGTCGAAGAATGGGTGCTCGATGGGCTACTATTTGTCGCAAACGACTGGCGACGAGTTACTGACGATAGGATTATTCGCTGGCGGCGGACATGCGTTTGAAGTCAACGATCGGAAATTTCCGTATCTAGTTCCGAGAAGGCTCAGACCGAGTCGAGAATACGGCGTCGAGCGGCAACTATCCGCGGCAAGTACGCACGACTTTCTCCTCGATCTCTTGCCGCTCTCTGTCCTTGATTCCGCGTGGTCGGAAGCGACATTCAGCCGCATAGAGACTCGTCAGCGATGCCCTACATCTCTCGCTGGGGATTTTGACGCGGCCATATTTATTCAGACAGTCCATCCGGCTACTCTCACATTTCTCCCGCGCTATTTACTGATTCTACTGACGATATACGGATTTCTTCTCGATCAAATCCTCTGGTTTACGGCGTTACTAGCTCAGACCGCCATTTCGTTTTTGCCAGACTCTGAGAGCCCAAACTACACGAACCACGCTAAGGAATAAGTTGATCTTTACCTAACCGCATATCGTTTTATCCGGACTTGCTCAGTCAACGTGGTCGTGCACTCGTCCTAGATGTCCGACTAATCGCGAGATCCTTTCCCCTCGCGCTTCAGTCGACATTTATTTTATGTAGTTTTGGACAACAAAAAATCGCTTTTGCCCAGAGCTCGATCCTAAACGCGCGTTGAGTTCCGCTATTCAATTTCATTACAGCTCGGACGAGGATTCTAAGAACCAGGTTTCTCGTCCAGAAAGGAGGAATCGTCTCGATGATTCGGTCAGTAACTTAGGACATAGACGATTCGTGAATACGCATCGATCTGTGAAAGGTAGTCGAACCAGGGCTTCCGCCGTCGCCCATGGATCCGCCGCGTCTTACGGTATTAGAGGTGAGAACGGTGGGGTTCGCGGCAGGAGCTAACCAAAAAAGGAGAAAACTAAAATGGCAGAATGGACAGAGCAAGAGCTGGAAAATGTAATTGACGATGTGATGCGACGTTCAATGGTGGACGAGGACTTCCGATCTTTGGTGGTTCGAGACCCATTGGCGGCGATCACGAAACTGAACCCCAAACCATTGCCGGAAGAGTTTCGGCCACAATTTGTGGACAACAGTGGAACTGCCCGCACCTTCATCTTGCCGGACCCGATCCCTATGACCGGTGAACTCCTGGATGAAGAACTCGAACAGGTCGCCGGTGGGTGGTGCGTTTGCACGAATTGTTGCTGCACAAACTGCTGTGTTAGCTGCGACGTCACAAACTGCAGCATTACAGTAATTGCGTAGTGATCAAAAGGCCGGGGCCCGGCATGCGGGGATGAGCGGCCCACTGCTGGGTCCTGGCGGCAGGAGCTAACCAAAAAAGGAGAAAACTAAAATGGCAGAATGGACAGAGCAAGAGCTGGAAAATGTAATTGACGATGTGATGCGACGTTCAATGGTGGACGAGGAGTTCCGATCTTTGGTGGTTCGAGACCCATTGGCGGCGATCACGAAACTGAACCCCAAACCATTGCCGGAAGAGTTTCGGCCACAATTTGTGGACAACAGTGGAACTGCCCGCACCTTCATCTTGCCGG
>Ga0210410_10002384_pt1 | contig 16867 bp, 16 predicted proteins | sample IncBWC4MmetaG_FD_161058 | JGI IMG/M metagenome (GOLD analysis project Ga0210410, IMG submission 161058) | Forest soil microbial communities from Barre Woods Harvard Forest LTER site, Petersham, Massachusetts, United States - Inc-BW-C-4-M | ecosystem: Environmental > Terrestrial > Soil >... | reverse complement strand
GAGACTGACACGCCTTCTTTGCATAAGCCGATGCGCTCGGAACTGCTGCCAGAAGTTGCCTTGATTGACATAGTTGCTTCTTCATACCATCCTCCTTGTCCGGCAGCTGAAGCCCGCGGCAGTACAGAGCCGCGCTGGCGAGCGCCGGGCGGTGACTGCAAAGCGACTAGTTAGCTTTGCGTCTGTTAAGAGAGGCGTAAAACGGAGGCAAAATGGCTCATGAACGAAGCTATTGCTGCTGGGCCCACCTTCCGCTCGCGAACGGTACGGCTTTCTCGGGACAGAGTAAATCGCAAATGGCGACGGCCGGGGCGGTGTTTTTGGTCGCCATCTCTTTGTGGCATGTACTGCAGCCTCCCTAACTAAAGACCCTAGTTGAGACAAGGAAGCGGTGCACACTGATTAACGCCTCTACCGCTTCACTTTATGTTCCGCATTCTTTGTAGTCCGCAGCAAAGAGAACATTTTGCTAGAGAGACGTTACTCTCATCCCGTTGATCGGAGCACTGGTGTGCGTTCAGATCAGACCGTCATTTTAACGGCTATCGAATCGGTCAAGGTGTATCCAGATGCGCTGCGCCGCGTCACATACTTCGATCTCGAGAACGAAAGGCGCCTGAAGTTCTCGACAAATAATTTTGCTCTTCCGGCACTTACAATCGCGAAGATCTACAAGTCAGGTTGGATGGTCGAACTGGTTTTTAAATTTATAAAAAGTCATCTACGCATTAAGTCGTTCTAGGGAACGAGCGAGACAGCCGTGAAGACTCAGATATGGATCGCCGTCTCCACGTACGTGCTGGTCGCAATCATCCGCAAGCGCCTGCGGCTACAATCGAGCTTCTACCAAATTCTACAGATTTTGAGTCTTACGCTTTTTGAGAAAATGCCATTTTACGGGCCTTGGAAGCGTACGACTCCCAAACTGAATTAGGCGAAGGTGCTAATCAACTGATTCTGTTCGAGTTTTAACCGGACAGTAGTGAGAAGAAATATAACTCCCCCAGTCCCGCAACGAATCGACGAAGTAGTGGAAGTACCGCTGCCGGCGCAATGTCCACGACGGCATCACCACTCTTTGGACAGGCACCCCGATTTGAGTGTCCCGCCGCGATCCTCCCATGGTGGAAGAGATTGGCGCTATTCCAAGATCAAAATCATTTCAGAGCGGCCCAAGAGTGTATAGCCGATGATGTTCCTAACGGCCGCTGAGTTTTTGTGACATCGCAGGTATTGCAACCCGGATTGTGGGTGGTAGGCTCTCGCCTGAGTGTCACCATCACTGCGATTTACTGGACAGCATAGCCAAAAAAGCGCATGGAGGCTGTCTGACAAAACCAGGATTTTCGTGACTTGCGATGAGGCAGAGGGAGCTAAATTTCGCACACTGGGTCTAGCCAAAAAAGTAGTGCGCTGGATCCTCGGTGGGTGTACAGTGTGTGGCCATTGGGAGATAAAAACGGAAATTCCGGATGAATTTTGAAAAACATCTATTTGTTAGCTACGCTCACGTCGATGACCTACCCACGCCGGGTGATGACCAAGGATGGGTAACTCGGTTCTATAAATATCTTGAAACCTACCTGAGCCAGAGCATGGGTGAGGAAGCTAGGGTTTGGCGGGATGACAGGTTGCGAGGCAATGACATCTTTGCCAACGAGATCGTGAACCAATTCCCCAAAACGGCAGTTCTCATTTCTATACTCTCTCCTCGCTATATCGAATCCGAATGGTGTCTTAAGGAAGTTACTGAATTTTGCAAAACGGCAGAAGTACACGGCGGCTTAACCGTAGACGACAAAGCCAGGGTTCTCAGGGTACTACTGAAGAGGATCCCATCTGAACGAAGGGAGCAATTACCGCATATTTTGAAAGACGCGCTGGGCTACGAGTTTTTTCAAGGGGTTGAGGGAGGCCGTGAGTTGCCCTTGGATCCAAGTTTCGGAAGCGGAGAAACCTACCGACGGCAGATCTATTTCCTCGCAGAGGACATCGCTGATCTGATTAGCAAGCTGAAGCAAAAGGAGGTCGGCGAATCAGTAACGGAAGTGGCCTCGAAACCCTCAGTGTATTTGGCTGAATGCAGCTACGAACTCCGCGACGACCGAGACAAGATAAGGGGCGAACTGAGGGCACATGGCTACAATGTTCTTCCCGACCAACTTGCGCGACTGCCGGAGTTGGAGTTGGAGTACGTCGCGGAAGTGGGTCGTCTACTAGACGAGTGCCAAGTTTCTGTCCACATTGTAGGCAAATTCCGGGGAAAGGTACCTGACGGCCCCAGCTTGAAGTCGGCAGTACAGCTCCAAAATGAGATCGCCGCCCAAAAAAGCGGAGAATCCGGTTTGCATCGCGTGATTTGGCTGCCCGAGGATGCGAGTTCTGATCAGGCGGAGCAACAAGCCTTCATCGGCGCGTTGCAGAAAGTTGCAGGTCTGCAACGAGGAGCAGATCTGGTTACCGGTGATCTGGAATCGTTTAAGGGTGCAATCCACGCCGCTCTTCAAAAGATGGAGAAACCGGCGGTGCAAACCCTTCAAGCCGAGAAGAATTCAAAGCTCGTCTATTTGATCTGCGACCAGAGGGATCGCCCTGCGACTATTCCATTGCGCAAGTTTCTGAAAGCTGAAGGCATTGACGTAGTGATCCCGGTGTTCGAGGGCGACGCAGCGACCGTGCGCCAAGCGAACCGGGAGCTTTTCACTCGTTGTGATGCAGTGATCCTGTTTTACGGCGCCGGAGATGAAGCCTGGAAGCGTACGGTGGAAAACGAGCTGATAAAAATGAAAGCATACCGCGACGACAAGCCTCTGCTGGCCAACTACCTTTACTTAGCGGCCCCTTTCACCGATGACAAGAAGGAACTCATTGAGCTCGAGGAGCCAAACCTGGTCAAAGGGTTGGAAGGCTTTCCGGACGCGGAAATAATGTCTTTGGTCACATTGCTCAAATCTTGAGAATCGGTCAACGCATGACGGTATGAGCCAGACAGTTGCAGGCGAATTCGGCAATCCTTTTCCCGGCTTAAGACCTTTCCGCGACGATGAAGAGCACCTTTTTTTCGGCCGGGAAAGTCAAGTTGACGCGATAGTCGACAAGCTGGCTGTCGCACGTTTTCTCGCGGTGGTGGGAGCATCAGGCAGCGGCAAGTCGTCGTTGGTGAACTGTGGTCTTCGGCCGGCGCTGCACCGAGGATTGATGACTAGGGCGGGCACCTCGTGGCGAGTGGCGCAATTCCGTCCAGGTAGCCGGCCGCTCGCCGCGATGACACATAGGCTGGCCAGCAATGGTGTGCTCTATTGCGACTATAAGGGACCTGTCCCGCTGGAGGAAATCGTCGACACCTCCTTGCGTGTCAGCAAACGAGGGTTAATCGACGCTTTCCGGAAGGCGCGCCTGCCAGATGGAGTCAACCTGCTGGTGGTTGTGGATCAGTTCGAGGAGCTATTTCGCTATCAGACGCTGAGTACATCTGCGATGGGCGTAGGAGAACGGAGCGAGGAGGGTGTCGCTTTCGTCAACCTCCTGTTGGAAGCGAAGCGCCAGTTGGATCTCCCGATTTACATCGTGCTAACCATGCGCTCTGACTTTCTAGGGAATTGTGCCGAATACCCAGGCCTGCCCGAAGCCATCAACGAAGGACAATACCTAGTCCCGCGCATGACGCGCGAGGAACGCAGAGCAGCGATCAAAGGACCGGTTGGAGTCAGCGGAGCCAAGATCAGTCCGGTCCTGCTGACTCGTCTTATCAACGATGTCGGTGACAATCCAGATCAGCTCTCCATACTGCAGCACGCTTTGAATCGCACCTGGGCCCATTGGCAACATGAAGGTCATGGTGAGGGACCCATTTCGTTACCGCATTATGAATCGATCGGCACCATGGCGCACGCACTAGACCGACATGCCGAGAAGGCGTACGGGGAACTCAGCAATGACCGCGAAAAGAAAATCTGCGAAAAAATATTCAAGGCGTTAACTGACAAGGGGACCGATGTGCGAGGGATCCGCCGTCCAACTAGCCTCGCCACACTTTGTCTCTTGACAAAGGCAAGCCAGCGAGAGGTCGCCGGCGTCCTAGATATCTTTCGCAAACCGAGCCGCTCTTTCTTAATGCCGCCGTTGCCGGAGCGGCTCGAACCGCACACGGTGATTGACATTTCGCATGAGAGCCTGATGCGCGTTTGGGAACGGCTTAAAACTTGGGCAGATGAGGAAGCCCAATCTGCCCAGTTGTACCGCCGTCTCTCCGAGACGGCCACTCTTTATGCGAATGGCAAGTCTGGCCCATGGCGAGACCCGGAACTGCAGGTAGCTCTGGACTGGCGCAACAAGGAAGAGGTCACCCCTTCATGGTCGGAACTCTACGGGGGCGGCTTTGAGCCCGCTATGGATTTCCTGGCCGAGAGCGAAGCGCTACGGGAAAAGAAGATTCAGGAGAAAAACGAGCGACTTAAGCGAGAGCTAGACTATGAGAAAACCGTTGCGCTGGCCGAAGAACAAAAACTGAGAATAGCGATACAGATCAAGTCGGCGCGGCGACTTCGTCGACTCATGACGGCGCTGGCTATGCTGTTCGGTGCCGCACTGATTGCAAGCTTCTGGGCAGTTAGGCAAGAACGAAAGGCAGAGAGTTCGCGCAGGGAGTCGAAAGCTCGGGAGTTGGCAGCGCTGGCCCTGGCGGGCCTTAGAGAGGATCCTGAGAGAAGCATTCTCTTAGGAATGCAGGCGGTGAACGCCACGCTTCGATTCGGCCAACCTCCCGTGCCGACTGCCGAAGACGCCCTTCAGCTAGCAATTCTGTCGTTACCCAAAAACCTCAGGCTGGCGCATTCCGCCCCTGTCAATGGCGTAGCTTATAGTCCGGATGGAACACGCGTCGCCACCGCGAGTTCGGACCAGACCGCGAAGGTTTGGGATGCGGCTAACGGGCATGTGTTGTTGACCTTGCGCGGACACATTGGCTCGGTCAATGGAGTAGCGTACAGTCCGGACGGCAAGCGCGTGGCCACCGCCGGTGAGGACGGTACGATATGCGAGTGGGATGCAATGAACGGACAAGAATTGCTGACTCTGAGCGATCACTCAAGTCCTGTTAACGGCGTCGCTTATACTCCCGATGGCAAAGGCCTGGCTAGCGCCAGTTCGGACAAGACCGCCAAGATATGGGATGCGAGTGACGGGCATCTGTTATTGACCTTGCGCGGTCACTCTGGCTCGGTCAATGGCGTAGCTTACAGTCCGGATGGAAAGCGTCTCGCCACTGCCAGTTCGGACAAGACCGCCAAGACATGGGATGCGAGTGACGGGCATCTGTTATTGACCTTGCGCGGTCATTCAGACTCGGTTAATGCCGTAACTTTCAGTCCGGATGGCAAGATCCTGGCGAGCGCCAGTTCAGACAACACTACACGGCTCTGGGATGCCGATGCCAGCAGAGAATCGCAGGTGCGGAATTTGCGTCAATCCGGCTCTGTCAAGGGGGTGGCTTTTAGTCCTGATGGCGAACGTCTCGCCACCGCCAGTTCGGACAACACGGCTACCCTCTGGGACGCCAGCAAAGGGCTGCAGGTTCTGAATTTGCGTCAGGTGGGCTCTGTTAGCGGAGTGGCATTTAGTCACGATGGAAGCCGCCTAGCCACAGCCAACACGAACGCAACGGCGCAAGTCTGGGATTTGGCTGGTGGGGAGGGGCTGCTAACTTTGCGACACCTCGACTCTGTCAATGACGTAACTTATAGTCCGGATGGCAAGCGCCTCGCAACTGCCAGTTCCGACAAGACCGCCAAGGTCTGGGATGCGTTGAATGGAGAAGAGTTGCTTACATTGGGCGATGCCTCATATCCAGTTAACGCCGTAGCCTACAGTCGGGACGGAAAACGCATCGCCACGGCCGGTGCGGGCGGCACAGCGAAGATTTGGGATGTGGGCAGTGGGCAGTGGCTTTTGACGTTGAGCGGTCACTCGGGCTCTATCAATGGACTAGCTTACAGTCGTCCTGATAGCAAGCGCCTCGCGACTGCCAGCGTCGACGGCACGGCTAGAATATGGGACGCGGTTACCGGGCAGGACTTGCTGACCTTGCACCACTCAGGCCCCGTTAATTACGTGATTTACAGTCCGGATGGCAAGCGCATCGCCACCGCCAGTTCGGACGGCACCGCGAAGGTGTGGGATAACGAGAGCGGACAGGTGCTGCTGACGTTGCACGACAAAGGAGGCGGTGTTCTTGACTTGGCCTATAGTCCTGATGGCAGCCGCCTCATAACCGCCAGCGTGGACAACACCGTGTCGGTGTGGAACGCGGTGAGCGGGGAGCATTTGGGAACGCTGCACGGACACGCGAGCTCTGTGCTCGCTGTAGCTTCTAGTCCGGACGACATCCATTTTGCAACCGCCAGCCAGGACGGAACGGTGAAGCTGTGGGATGAGATTAAAATGCAGGGGTTACAAACCTTGTCAGGCCATTCAGGCGCAGTCAATAGTGTGGCATATAGCCCCGACGGCAAGCGCCTTGCGAGCGCTAGCACCGATGGAACAGTGCAGGTTTTCACTCTGGATGTCTATGAGTTACTCAAACTGGCCCGCAGCCGAGTAACTCGCAATCTCACTTCCGAAGAGTGCAACCACTACTTCCAAACGGAGACCTGCCCGGTACTTCCGTGAGGTTTGCGTGAAGACCCTGCTTTTTTTCCCTCTATGGAGGAAACCCTAACGCCACCACACAAGCTTCCTTGAATTAACACCCTGTATCTGGGGTTGAAAGGGCAGGCAAGCGCAAAAGTTGACTATGCTGTGCTCGCCCTCCAGATTGTGCCTTCTGCAGTCAAGACATCCTGTAGTTCTGTGGATAGTTTCGATTTTCGGCTTTGTAGTTCGCTCTCTTTCTCTCGGATGTCTGTTGGCAAGCTGCGGGACACGGCGGAGTTTGCTGCCGACAGCATGCTATCCTGGTCGAAGCACATGGGCAGTAAGCTCTATCCGGAAGCTACCGAGTTGCTCATTATGGTGGACGCCGGTGGCAACAACAGTAACCGTTCTCGGCCATGGAAGGTTGGGATGCAGCGGTTAGCGGATCTTACTGGACTGCACATTCACGTATCGCACTTCCCACCCGGAACCAGTAAGTGGAACAAGATTGAACATCGCAGGTTTTCCTTCATTACCCTGAATTGGCGAGGCAGACCGTTGGTCAGCTATTAAACCATCGTCCAACTCATCGGCAACACCAAGACTAGGACTGGGCTCAAGATCAAAGCCAAGTTGACCCGCCGTAAGTATCCCAAAGGAATCAAAATCCCTAACTCAGAAATGGCCAAGCTCAATCTCGTACCAGCTGATTTTCATGGCGACTGGAACTATTCACCTCTACCTCGGGATAACTAAAGATTGCACAGCTTATTCAGACGCGGGGCCTTAGCTCTGCTGGTTAGAGCGCCTGCCTTGCAAGCGGGCCCAAATTTCATCTCGTTGCTTCGGTTGCGGTTACTGAGTTCTAGCTAGCCATCCTTGGCCTGCTCCAAAGTTGATCCAAAACTACACGTGCGCGGGATGCAACGAAAGGGGCATCCCTATCGACTGTCGGTCGGCTGACTCTGAATGCCGAATTGCTGGATTTGCCGACGCGCATGATTGCTCTCCCGGCCTTGTCTCCGATATCGCATATCATGACGAGTCCTATTCCAAGACTATGGCCTTGCTCCTCTTCGCCTCTTCGGAGTGCCGCACTCCTCGCAAGGAAACTGGTTCGGTCTTCGATGCAGCTGGCTGTTGTTCCACCTCTGCTGCCGTACGTTACGAACTTTCGCGCCTGAGGCTGTGGGAAGCTTGCTGCCATCATTCGTGTAAATCTGGGCGTCGTGTTGGGCCCTTGAAACAGACACATAGGCGAAGCGGTTGTTAGTTGACCAAGAGTTCGCTGTTATCTGTGTCCACGCGGATTAATACCCGATCCGCGGTCTGTCCCTGGCTGCTGTGGCTGGTCACTGCGTCTCGGACTCACCAAATCGGAGGACATAAAAAAGCTGCCGCAGTATTTCTAAGAATACTAAAATGTGGCCTGGGTAGAGAGAATAAAATATAGGCACTGGTGATCTGAATCCCAGATCTTCACTACACCGCTAGACGGTCCAGTTTTGCACCTTTAGTCCACGCACGCGCCGGAACTCTTTTTCGTTGTTTGTGACCAGGGTTAAACCTGCTGCCACTGCATGTGCGGCGATCCATAGATCGTTGTTTCCAATCCTTTCACCCTTCGCTTCTAATTCTGCACGGATCGTTCCATAGGATTCGGCTGCTGTTTCTGGCAAGGAAAGTGCCGGCAGCAGGCCGACAAGTTCACGCAGTTGCTCAAGCGCTCGAACCCGCTGCTCGCTCTTTGCTGCACCGTAGAGCAACTCTCCATAGGTGATGACCGAAAGCACTGCTTCGCCCGGACGCAGCCTACGGAATCGCCGCAAGACTTTCTCCGGTCTTTTCTGCCGGATGTAGATACAGATATTCGTGTCCAACAGATAGCGAGGTTCCATTAGAGTCCCTTACGTTTCTGCGGCTGGTCCTTGTCCCGCCCTGCTACCTCAAAATCCTCCGGCAAACCAGCCAGGAGATCGAAAGCTCGGACCATTGTCCCGTCCTTCTCTCGCAAGACAATCTCATCCCCGCGGCGAAAAATCTCAACCTCCTCGCTCTTGAGTCGAAACTGCTTCGGCAGCCGTACTGCCTGGCTATTTCCAGACCGAAATACCCGTGCCGTGCCCATGTGTAAACCTCCGACTAATGTATATACATAAAGTATATACACTGGTTGACTAGTCTGCAATTCCTTATGTTGAAAGCCCTCGTGCTTCTTACCACCTGGTGTACACGCTCGGCAAGTTGGAGATTTTGAAGCTGCGCGAAGATTACAAAAAGAAGATGGGAAAGGCCTTCAGCCTCCACCTGTGGCTGGGCGAATTGATACTGAGGCAGTGAAACGGCTAGATCCACGAAACGCGCTGCGATGAAGAACTGAAGAACTCCAACGCGAATGATTTCATTCCGAGGGTTTGCCCACCGAGACCTGCATATCGCCCGTGCCGAAACTCTGACCCCAAACGCCTACTCCTGTGTTGCCCTCGCCATAAACTGCCGTGCCGCCCCGGTCGTTGATGCCCGCGACGCTGTTGCCCGAGGCCGTTGTTGTCACGCCTTCCATTCCAAGACTGGCGGTGATCGCTCCCGCAGTAAAGCTGCCGTTGGCATCGCGCTTCACGATCGCGCTCGCGGTGTCGGCGTTTGTGGGCGCGACATTCCAGTTCAGCTCCAGCGTCCCGCTCGTGGTGACCGAGAGCCGCATACCGTGAAGTCGGAGACGGACGCGCTCAGCCCGACGCTGGTCACGGTGCCTTTTGCCGTGGTTGCTGCCGGCTGAATACCTGCGCCGGACGCGCTCGCCGATGGCGGGCGAGCGCGAAAGCTGAAGGCGGCAGCCCGCCCAGAGTCCGCGCGTCAGCTGCCTTGAGAGCGTAAGGCACGCTCAGCAGCGGCAGAGTGACTGTGCACTGCCCCTCTCCTGCCACACTCCTCGACTTGAACAATCTCTCCCTCCTCGAAGTGCAATAATTGAAGCCATGAGGTCGCAATCATGAAGAGCAGGCAGGGGTACGAGGGCTACATCATCGAGGCACGGTCATTGGAGTTAAGCGATGGCGGATTCTCGGCCGAATTATCCATCGAGGAGAATGATGCATCCGGTGTGACCGAAACTCAGTTCCATGTTCCCGGCACTTTCACGACGCAGGAGATTGCTATCGAGGCCGCGATTCAGGCTGGGCGGCAGCGGATTGACGTAGGGTTTGAGCGGGGAAGCCAGAGTTGAAATGGCTTAGCCTTTCTAATTTTTCCGATTATGTTCCTGCTTTCTTTTGACGAACCGTTACCCCGCATTGCGGAACATCTCGTCCTCGTAATGACGAACCTGTTTGCAGCGCCTCAGCTTGCTCTCAATCAGGAGCACTTGCTCATCGGGAGGGAGTTTCAATAGCTCGTCCGCGGAAATCCCTCCAATAACATCCGCGAGATCCTTGGCCATGCGGTAATTCCTGACCCCGAATATCTGGATGACGCCGGCATTGTCGGTCAGGGTATTCGCCGGCGCGCCGTAAATCTGCAATTGCCCCGCATTCTGCCAGAAGCTCCAGAGCGTGAGCCCCCAGGACCGAAGCAGAGTTGCCGCTGTGAGCAGCGCGTCTATGCGCCCAAGGTTCCCACCTCATCACAGAGCATCAGTGTGCGCTCATGGGGACGCTGTTTGCGTTGCGTCAAAAGCAGAATCAAGCCCGTGAGCCACAGCCGAAGCAACGGACGATAGGGGTTAAGTTTGAATGGCGGCACAATCAGATAGAGTGACATCGGTTTGCCGGCAACGAAGGCATCGAGATCCATCGTCGTTGTGTCGGTGGCTTTCCTTATCACGTCACTGTCAAATAGCCTCAAATGCGTTTGCACAGTCCCCAGCACGCTAGGACGCGTCTCACGGTCAGACAATTGCAGGTAGGCAGTGATTGCGGCTTTTGCGGCCCGGTTCGACACTTCCTTCTTGTCCAGCATCACTGCGAGCTGGTAGTCCACGTCATCAGCCGTGAATAAATCAAACAGCCTGCTTTAGCGACGTTCACCCGGCGGCTGGTCCGCCAGGAGCCATTCGGTCGCCTTCCGCGATCATGGTTTCGCCCCAGTCGTTCCAGAATCTGATCGTTGCACGCGCCCAACGATCGCGGCCAGATTTCCTCAAGGAAATTTGCCATCGATTATTGAAAATATCGATATCAACTTCTCCAGGTCAAGGTCTCGGCGCACTGGGCTCGGAGTTGGCGCAGTGGCTGGAACATGCGTTCGATGCACGCACGAGCCGTACGAAGTTATTCGCAAGTCGGCTGAGATGATGAAGTATCTTTCTGATGTTTTCTGACTTTTCTAATAAAAATCTCGTATCGAAGCTCAATAACGGTGCAAAAAGCGGCTTTCTCGCCTGCTTCCACGAGGTAAAATGTTTTGCCTTCAACAGCCAGAAAATTGGGGTGTCTAGAGCGAACCGTGCTACCTGAGGAGCCATTCTTTTTAGGGTTCACAGCGCGCGGATCTCGGAGCGGACTTCAGCGCCCGCTCAGCGACCCTTCGAACTGATCTGCTCCCGCTTAACCCCTCCCACAGAAATCCTTCCCATAGATTCGTAAAGGTTCATGGCGGTGGTAGCTCTGTTTCCAGGCTCGCAGTGTCGCAAGCAGTTCCTCGTCGAGCGTCATCCCATTTTCAAGATCTGTCGGTCTTCCCATCGTCCAAAAAATGATTCATGAGGTATTCGCTCGACCGTGATCTTGCGCAACACAATCACGATCGTGTCGTTCTGTGAGCCCAGAGCTCGCGCACGTGCGATGCCCAAGACATGCACAGACATGAGCCGTTGTGTTAGACGGCTCGCTTGCGGAATGCGTCAAATTGAAGAACTGATAGAAGGCTGATACGAGTTCCAACTAATGGAACGAACGTAAGGGGAAGTATGACTTTACGGATATTCGCAATGCAACCTAAGCTCGCGACGAGGACTGACTAATCCCTGAATTGCTTACAGCCGGATTTTGCAAAGAACCTACTCGTCCCTATTCTTTCGGTAACAATCCCACCCCATCCACTCAGGCACGCGCATTGCTCAATGGCGTCATAGCGCTTGCGGATTTATTCGTTTGCTCACTGGGTTCATTCACTATTGCGACCTAGTAAAACCGCGTTGGAAATTTCAGCAAGGCGGTTGCACACATTTCAAACTTATCCGAAAGCGCTTCGAGAGATGAGCAGGCGACGACGAAGGGAAAATCAAATGATATCTGGCACTCGCAAAATTAGAAGCTCCGTCAACGAGAATCGTTTCAACGGACTGACAGTGATTATTGTCGTTGTTATGTTGCTCGGAACAACCGGTTGGGTTCACGCACAAGGCATCGTGACTGGATCTATTTCCGGAACGGTCTTGGATCCGCAGGGTGCCGTCGTCGGGGGAGCCACCGTTCATGCCACGCAGACGGAAACCAACCGTGTGTTCACGACCACGAGTTCTAACGCCGGAGTCGTACAGCTGCCGTCATTGCCACCAGGCACCTACAACTTAGTGGTGGAGGCAAAGGGATTTTCCGGCTACGGCGCGGAAAACATCGTGGTCGCAGTGGGCAAGGACACTTCTCTCGGCTCCATGAAGCTGAAGATCGGCAATACCGCAGAGACTGTGACCGTCGAAGGCACAGCTCCTCTGGTCGAGAGCACAACCGACCAACTGTCGCAGACATTTGATAGTAAACAGGTCGCCAGCGTCCCTCTTGGTAATACTTACGATTCTTTTGTGTTGTTCTCACCGGGCGTTGCCACCGTTGGAAGTGGAGGATTCGAAAATAATAACGGAGCGGAGTTGTCGATCAATGGCCAGCGCGGCCGCTCAAATAACTATCAGCTGGACGGCCAGAACAATAATGACAACACGATCGGCGGCCCATCTTTCTTTTTCGGCAATCAGGACGCGATCGCGGAGTTGCAGGTCGTAACCAACTTCGATGCTGAATATGGGCGCAACATGGGTGGCGTGGTTAACTATGTCACGAAGGCGGGGACCAACGCTTTCCACGGTACCGGATATGAGTTCTGGCAGGGCGATCACTTCGATTCTTTGCAGAATCAGGAGAAATCGCCGCTGCTAATCACGGGTAAGCCGGTCCTGCCTCAATTTGTAGAAAATCAGTTTGGGGGCACAATCGGCGGGCCCATCAAGAAAGATAAAATCTGGTTTTTTGGTTCGGCCAATTTCCAGCGCAACCGAGCCGGCGGCGCGCCGGTGTTTTCGAGTGGCGCTTTCACGCCGGATGCGACGGGAATTCAACAGCTTCAGGCCGCTTTCCCGAACGACCCGGCCGTTGCAGCGTTGGCGCAATTTGGCCCCGCCGCTTTAAAGATAGGGAATCCGGTCTTCAGCAGCATTACGAACAAGAGTGTCACAGGACCGAACGGTGCGACCGCTACGATCGAGATGGGGGAGTTGACCCGGTTCCTGTCGCAACCCTTTAATGACTACGAGGCCACTGGCCGAGTCGATTTCCAATTGACTAGCAAAGATCGCTTCTTTACGCGCTACTTGTTCCAGCAACAAGGCCAGTCGAACATACCTTTGGGCCAGACAGGGGGTGCCCAGGGGCAAATCTATACCGTTGGCGGCCGAAACGAGCAAATTGGGTTGGACCTCACCCATACTTTTACCCCGTCTTTCTTGAACCAGGTGCGATTCAGCTATTCGCGTTCGCGCTCGGAGTTCGACGGAGGCGGATTTCCCACGTGCCTTCTTTCAAACCAGGGCCTGTGCCCGCCGCAGATATTGATACAGGATCCCTCCTATTTAGGTGCGGGCCAAAACGTCGTATTTCCTCAGGGCCGCATCATTAATGTCTACGAACTTCAGGACAACGCCTCCATGGTTCGTGGCAAGCACGTGATGAAGTGGGGTGGCGACTACGACAAGCAACGCTCGCCCAATTACGGTTTGTTCGAGCAGAATGGCGTCTTCACTTTCCCGACTTTCTCCTCTTTCATCCAAAATCAATCCTCATTCTCAACCCAGGTCGCGTACGGACAGCCCCTCCTTCGGTTCAAAGAGAACGACTTCGATCTTTACTTCCAAGATGACTGGAGAATCAGGGAGAACCTCACCCTAAATCTCGGGTTACGATGGGAGTTCTACCAGCAGGCCGGAAATTTGCTGCACGACGAGAGCGTTGCTCAACAGACCGGTCCTAGTCATCTTTGGGACCAGTCTCTTCCTCTGAGCCTGACGACGGTGCCAAAACTGCCCAACAACTATCACAATTTTGGCCCCGTGTTCGGTTTTGCCTGGACCCCGCGCATGTTCCCGAAGTTATTGGGCACTGACAAGACGGTGGTTCGCGGTGGCTTCCGCATAGCCTATGATTTCGCTTACTACAACCTCGCTACCAACATTCAAGGAACCTCGCCGTTCACCAATCTCGCAACCGTTACCGACAGTGCGGGAAATGGAGTGGGCATACCGAACGTGACTACTATTAACGGCGCAAGCATCCAAGCTGCGCTCTTTCCTTTGGTTGCGAAAGGCAATCCTGGCTTCGCGACGGAACTACAGTTCGGCTCCAACTTCCGCAATCCCTATTCCGAACAGTGGAACTTTGGAATTCAGCGACAGATGGGCAGCAAGATCGCTGCCGAAGTCCGTTACGTGGGAAACCATGACATCGGTAACTTCCAGGAAATCAACGGGAACCCTGACATCGCGCCATTGATCAGCAATGGGTTCCAGAAGTTTGTACCAGCAGGTCTCACGCCATGTAGCACTCCTGGCGCTCCGGGTTCGACTGGACTTGATCTGTTCGGCAACCCAGTCGGCTATGCAAACTGTAACTTCAGCAAAGTCATCCAATACGCTAACACCGGTTATTCGATTTACCATGGACTGCAAAGCCAATTGAGGCTGCAGAATTGGCACGGGTTTACCGGACAGGCGTCTTACACATTCAGCAAAACCATAGACAATGCGTCCGAGGCGTTTTCGTCACTCTCAGGCTCGGGAGCAGTTTTTAATCTCGCTCAAAATCCGTTCGACCTCGGTAAGGCTGAGCGTGGCCCAAGCGCCTATGATTATCCTCACGTGTTTGGCTTGCTCTGGGTTTACGACATACCTTTTCGCACCCAGCACAACGGGTTTCTCGATCGCTTGATGGGCGGCTGGCAAATCAATGGAACCTACCGTTACACCAGTGGTCAACCGTGGACCGTCGTCCAAAATGCGGGTCAAGGATTATGCGATCCGACCGACTATACCAACGGCTCATTTGACACATGCCGCCCGATTCTGAACAGCGTCACTGCGCCTTTCAACTCGGTCGGTCAGTGCATGAGTGCAACTGCGGCAGATTGCGGCATCGTCGACTTAACCACCGGAAATCCGATCACGCTGAATCAGGCGCATTGGGTCATTAACAATGTAGCGGCCGCACAGTTCTTCGGTTCACCGTTTCTGGGAGTGGGACGAAACAGCCAACGCGGTCAGCCGATAAACACGATCAACATGGCTGTCTTCAAGAACACGAGAGTGACCGAACGTCTCACGATCCAGCTGCAGGCTGAAGCGTTCAATCTGTTCAATCACCAATGGCTCGGCATACCGAACGTAAACGTGAACACTGCCAACATCGGCGGAGTTAACCAGTTTGGCAGTCTGGCGTACAACCCCAACGGAGGCCCCGACGGCCCCTCCGGTACCGCCAACATCATTACCGACGGGATCGGAAGGCGCCGCTTGCAGCTCGGCGCCAAGATTATCTTCTAGGGTTCGAGAACGCCATCATCCCTGGCGGAGTACGAAAGAGCAGGCTGAGCGACTTTCTCGCTCAGCCTGCTTCCGTTTACGATATTTATCTCATCCTTTACGAGAAGCATTCCTCCAGAAGTCTTCCAGAAGTCCTCGAGAAGCCGAACCTCGTCCAGACCTAAAAGCTGCGGGAGTCGTTCTCCGGGACAATGGCTGCACGTACGCCAAACTCCGGGTTGGAGGCAACGCTTCCCATCTGATCGCTAGGAGGATTGCCGGGATTCTGGACCGATTGGGTTGGCAATGCACGGCTCATTGTCCACAACGTTCTGCTGGAAGTTTGGGATCGTTAGAGAGGTTAAAGTTTCAGCGCGGGAATCCCAGCCCGTAGGGCTCGCCGAGACTACTGGAGCTTCAATTTGGAATAACTGTAAATGAAAACTGTACTGCTAACATTAGCGACTATCTAGCTTATACGGTGTTTAATCGACATCAGAACTCTTGCGGCCGCTAGCTTTATCCAAGCGCCCGCTTGTGCGTAACCTCGACCCAAAGGCAGGAGGTTCAAAGCAGTGATACCGCGCGCCAGTAGCTCTCTTGCGTTTCGGAAGCCGTGGCTCATCACGACGACGACACTCCTTATAGTTATCTGCGTGTACATTTGGCTTCAGATCAACAAAAAGCCTGTCGCTCCACCCGTCCCGGTAGTCTATAGCTGTAAGAAAGTGGTGCCGGGCATGAGACGAATTGGCGAGCAATATGGTGTTCAATTCGACGTCCCCATAGATGGTTTTACTTTCCACGAGGGGGACAGCGACACGCCTCCAGTAGTTCACGGTGTTGATGTGACATTGAAGAATAAGAAATGTCTTTTGGCCATCTCGTGGGGCTCGGCGAGCGATACGGAGCTCATGAAACCCAAGGTTGATCCGGCTCTGATTTACTCGGGTCCCGCCGAGAAACGGAAGGTCTTTGATAGCAAAGGAGATCTGATTGGGGAGGATTCCTGGGGTTATCTGGACAACGGAGGACGCTGGCGGCGAGTTCGGTTCGTAGGCGAAGTACTTGCTACCTACGGTTCCCGCAATGGAGGGGACGTTCCCCGCTTCGGTATAGTCAAGCAGAACGAAGCCTCGTTCTTCGATCAGGTTATCAATTCCGTCTGCATCATGCGTTGAATAGCGTAGAGCGGAACAATCTTCACGATCGACGGGTCCTCGGTCACAGCGATTGATCCGATGAGCGGGCAACCGAAATTCAGCATAGCCACGAGAGCATGCAAAGTTGTGGGGTGGTCACGCTGCGGCCGCGACCTGGAGCGGTTCCGCGATTGGCCGGAAACCCTGTCAATGTCGAAATGCGTTTTCCAAGGTGCCATTCAGCACATGAATGCGAACATCGAGGAAACTCTGGACAGTGTGCCGGTTCCATCTCATCTGTTGCTTCTTCACCATTCGTTTGGCGACAATCTCGTTGACTGCCGACTCGACGAACCCGGTCGAGATCCGCTGT
>Ga0210410_10002383_pt1 | contig 16869 bp, 15 predicted proteins | sample IncBWC4MmetaG_FD_161058 | JGI IMG/M metagenome (GOLD analysis project Ga0210410, IMG submission 161058) | Forest soil microbial communities from Barre Woods Harvard Forest LTER site, Petersham, Massachusetts, United States - Inc-BW-C-4-M | ecosystem: Environmental > Terrestrial > Soil >... | reverse complement strand
GTGGATGGATTTCACTCGCTCGCGGGCTTCGGCTACGCGCTTGCGGCCGTCGGGCGTGGCGTCGATCAACTTCTCGAAGCTGGCGGCGAATTGTGGTCCAAGCGCTGCCCGGATTTCGCCGAGGAGCGGCTCGATCTTGGAGAAGACGCCGATGTGCTCGCCGTTGCTGTCGGCGAAAAGTTCCAGGCTGATGGCGCCGTTTTTGACGAGCGCGGCGGCCATCTCCCAATAGCTGACGACCATGCGCAGATAGGCGCTATTCTCGCCAAACATCGCGGCGTTGAAGTCCGCGAACGATTGGGGATTGAAGTCGCGAAAATACCAGTCGCGGGCCTTGCGCATCTTCTCTTCGCGGCGGAGATTGTAGAGTTCGAGGATGAGTCCTGCTTCTTCTTGTTTCGACATGAGAGAAAGCTCCTTTTTATTTTTTGGGACTGCCGGGGCGTCAGGCCTAAGCTGTCTGGCGCCACCGGTTGATTCGGGAAAACGGGTTGCTGGATCCACGAGAGCTCGCTTGAAAGCCAGCGCTACATGGAAGAAGGAAGAGAAAGGTTAGTGGTTTTCGCCGTGGCAGCAGGAAGAGTCTGCTTTGGCGGCGGCGGAACGCTTTATTGGCCCCGGATCCGGCGCGTCAAATGCGGGCCAGTAGGGCCTGTCCGCGTCGGCCAAGTGGCCGTCCGCGTAGCGATCGTGGTGGCGAACCCAGGCCATCGAAAACGGAAGGCCGGCTTCATTGCGTCCCCTGGGGGCGCGATCGAGGAATGTGTAAACGGGGAGAATATCTTCAACTCCTCGGCCAAACGAGGAATAGGTGTGGAAGACAGTTCCCGATTCGTCTTTCGCAAAAAAGCTGAGGCCGGGCGCTTCTTCGCCGGGGTGGCTAGCGGTCCCGAAGTTGTAGCAATTGCCGGCGGCCAGCTCTTCCTTGGTGAACGAAACGTGGAAGTCGCGATTGAAGGTGGTGTCGTGCGAAGAGACCCACGGAAAGCGCCAGCCCATGCGCTTTTTGAAGGCTTCGATCTTCGGCAGGCGCACGCGGGAAATCGCGGCGAACGATACGTCGCGCTGCGCAATGTGCACGGTCGCGGCGTCGAAGCCGTCGGCGATCATCGAGCAGCTCGGGCAGGCTTCGGCCCAGTCGGGACCGAACATGAGGTGATAGACGGCCAATTGGGTGCGGCCGTCGAAGAGATCCGCGAGGGATTTTTTACCGCCGGGGGCGTCGAAAACATAATTCTTTTCGACGCGAACCCACGGCAGGGCCTGGCGCTCCGCGGCAAGCGCATCGCGGAGATGCGTGAGATCCTTCTCTTTCTTGAGCAGCGCCTTGCGCGCCGCCAGCCATTCGGCGGGCGTTGCGATGCGGGGACGTTCCAGCGTGGTAGTGGTCATGACTGCTTCTCCTTTATTTGTGAAACAGGTGCTTTTGAACCAAGACTGAGCTTACGGAAACCCGTAATGCGGCGAACTTTGGCGACCACCAGCGCAACCGCGCCGCCGCTGGAAGTGACGCCGATGGCGAGCGTTGCGGCGCTGGCGATGCAGGCAGGGCACATGGTTTCTTCTTCCTTCGCTCCGCGAATTAATGCTTGCGGCCCGCTTCGGCTCGCGTCACTACGCGTTCGTGGATGTATTTCCAGCCGTCCTTCACATTGCGATCAGCTTCGACAAGCAAGCCAAATCCACTGTGGTGGAACTTGATCAGCGTGCCGCCGGGCACTTCGCTTAAGCGGTACTGAAGATTGTTGGCCACTGGATGCGACATGAAGAGCGGGCCGCAGATTTCGAGCAGCATCGGCTTCTTGATTGCCTGCACTGTGCCCCAATAGTGTCCGTTGCCGTTGCCGAGGTCGCGGAACCAGCGGCCGCCGGGCCAGGCTTCGATCACCATGGGCATGGGCTTGCCTTCGCCCACTTCGTTGTAGGGGCCGAGCTGCTCCAACAGCGCGGCAAACGTGGCCTCAAGCGAAGCGCGCACGTGAATTTCCTGGGTGACGTTCAGAGTCAAATTGTCCAACATGCCTGGTGCGGGTGAGCTCATGTTTTTCTCCTGTGATTGCGTTGATTTGGAAATCCTATTTGGGCTTTTCGCTCGCCTCCGCGCGTTCCTTCACGCGAGCGAGTTGGTGCCGCCAGTATCTCTCAAAAGTGCCGGTCCACTCGTGGAGCGGCCGGATCGCATCGGCGTTGGTGCGGTAAAACATCTGGCGGCCGTCACGACGAACGTCAACCAAGCCAACTTCGAGAAGCACTCGGAGGTGCTTCGAGACCGAAGGCTGAGGGAGATTGAGAGTGGAGACGATGTCGTTTACGGCGCGCTCCTGCGATACGAGGAAGCTGAGAATGTCGCGGCGGCGGGGTTCGGCCACGGCGTTAAAGGCGTCGGAGGTGGTGGAGGCGCGAGGCATGAGTGGATTATATTCCCATACAGGAATATGTCAAGAGTTTTTTTCCCGCGCAGGGCGAGACCGCCGGGTTAAAACCCGGCACCTACATGCGACACAAATGCGCGGGGGCTGTTAAAATAGATGGATATGTTGAACCAGATTGCGGGATTTGATGCCACCGCGCTGCGGCATCCGCGGAAGAAAACGTATGGCGTGAAGGTGGGGAACATGACGGTCGGCGGAGGCGCGCCGATTGTGGTGCAGTCCATGACCAACACGGACACGGCGGACGTGGAGACCACGCTGCGGCAGACGCTGGAGCTGGCCGAAGCGGGCAGCGAAATTGTGCGCTGGACGGTGAACGTGCCGGAAGCGGCGGCAGCTGTGCCGGTGATCAAGAAGCGGCTGCTGGACGCTGGCTGCAACGTGCCGATCATCGGCGATTTTCACTACAACGGCCACGTGCTGCTGACGAAATATCCGGAGTGCGCGGCGGCGCTGGACAAGTACCGCATCAATCCGGGCAACGTGGGCGCGGGCCAGCGGCGCGACGAACAGTTTTCGACGATCTGCAAAGTGGCGGTGGACCACGGCAAGCCTGTGCGCATCGGCGTAAATGGCGGCTCTCTGAATCAAGAGCTGGTGATGCGCAAGATGCAGGAAAACACCGACCAGCACCTGGGGAAAGAAAGCGAAGAGATCATTAACGATTGCATGGTGCTTTCGGCGCTGCAATCTACAGAGCTGGCGCTGGAAAGCGGTCTGCGGAACGACCAGATCATCATTTCCTGCAAGACTTCGCGGCCGCGCGACCTGATTACCGTGTACCGCGATTTGTCGTCCAAGACGCAGCAGCCCTTACACCTCGGTTTGACTGAAGCGGGCATGGGGATGAAGGGGCTGGTGTGGTCGGCGGCGTCGCTGGGCGTGCTGCTGGCGGATGGGATTGGTGACACGATCCGCATTTCGCTGACGCCGAAGCCGGGCGGCGACCGGCGTGAGGAAGTGTACGCGTGCTGCGAGTTGCTACAGGCGCTAGGGCTGCGGTCGTTTTCGCCGAGCGTGACGGCGTGCCCGGGCTGCGGGCGGACGACGAGTACAACGTTTCAGGAATTGGCCGAGCGCACGCAGGATTACATTCGAGAGATGATGCCCACGTGGAAGATGCAGTACGACGGCGTGGAAACGATGACGCTGGCGGTGATGGGCTGCATCGTGAACGGGCCGGGCGAATCGAAAGCCGCGAATATCGGCATCAGCTTGCCCGGAACGGGCGAAGCGCCGCGCTGCCCTGTCTACATCGACGGCCAAAAAGCGATGACACTCGAAGGTACTTACGACGAACTCGCCGCCGCGTTCAAGAAATTGCTCGACGATTATGTAAGCACCAAGTATCCCCGCAAGACCGCCGAAGTTTCCGGCGCTTCTAGATAAGTGCATTCGTATTGGAGCCAATGGATGCTGAAGAGATTGGCAATTTATTGCATGGCTCTTCTCATCGCAGGGGTTGCCGTCGTGGGGTATTACTGGTTCCGAGAACGGCAACTCAGAGCCGAAACGGCCAGGGAACTGCAGCCATTTTTCGATGAGGAAATTGCCCAGAAGAAGGCACTGGAGTCGTTGGGCGACATAGACCTTAATCCTCGAGAACTCAATATCGAAAACCTTGAACAGAAGTTGCAACAGCCGATCATCAAACGCATAGGATCACATAATACAACTCAGCTTGGGTGGGCATGTGGCCGGGAACGTTGCGTGATTTGGGCGTGGTTCCTTGTTCCCTTCGGCCAGGAAATTCCACCAAAGACGGCTCCGGTAGCACTGATAGTGATGAGTCCTCCATTCACTAACATTTCTCACTTAACAGTTGGGGGAATTCATCTCGGCGGGACAGTTGAGGAAATGGAAAAAAGTTGCCAACAGCGCGGATTTGGACAATCCCTGGGGCATAGCCGCATCAGCTGGGACCAAGATTGGAATCTCGTTTGGTCAGATACAAAAGACAAGGTTGGTTTATTATCTTTCACTAACGCAACGCTAATCAAAAACGCCGATGCAAGCAGAGATGTGAATTCCCCAAGCGTCGATAGCATTCGCAAGAAAGGTGAATTGTGAAGATTTCAAGAGAAGATGTGTTGCGGGTGGCGGAGCTGGCGTACCTTGATTTGAGCGAGGCGGAGTTGGAGATGTACCGCGCACAGATTGACGAAATTCTGGAGTACATCGGGAAGCTGAACGAGCTGGACACGGCGGCTGTGGAACCAATGGCGCAGGTGCTGGCGGATGATCAGACCGCGGACGCGACGCTGCGCGAAGATGTTGTGGTACCGTGCGGCGTGGCGGGAGACATTTTGAAGCAGGCGCCGGATCCGGAGCCGCCGTATTTCCGGGTGCCGAAGGTGATTGAGAGGTAGAGGAGGTTAAGGAGGTAAAGGAACGGAGGTCTTCGCGGGAGATTTGCGATTGGCTGACGGCGGTTTTGACACAGAGGTCCCAGAGATCGGAACGCAGAGGGCACGGAGACATTGAGGGCTTGATGACGACTGGGTGGACGATCAGAAACGTGAGAGAGGCGCTGCAGGGAAAGAAGGTTTCGGCGCGGGAATTGGCGGCGGAGCATTTCAAGAGGATTGCTGCGCGCAATGGGGAGTTGAATGCGTATCTGACGCTTAGCGAGGAGCGGGCGTTTGCGCAGGCGGACAAGATTGATGCGGCGGTGGCTGCGGGCAAGCCGCTGCCCGCGCTGGCGGGTGTGCCGATCGCGGTGAAGGACGTCATCAGCACGCGGGGCGTGCGGACGACGTGCGGCTCGAAGATTCTGAACAATTACATCCCTCCTTACGACGCTACAGCCGTGAGCCGGCTGGAAGCGGCGGGTGCGGTGATTCTGGGCAAGACTAATTGCGACGAGTTCGCGATGGGTAGCTCGAATGAGAATTCCGCGTATGGGCCGGTGCAAAATCCCGCGGCGCCGGGCACAGTGCCTGGCGGATCAAGCGGCGGATCGGCAGTGGCGGTGGCGGCGGATTTGGCTGTGGCTTCGCTTGGCACAGACACCGGCGGATCGATCCGGCAACCGGGCGCGTTTTGCGGCGTTCCGGCGATGATGGGAAGTTACGGGCGCGTGTCACGGTATGGATTGATCGCGTTTGCGTCGTCGCTCGATCGTATCGGGCCCTTCGCACGAAACGTCGCCGATGTTGCGGCGGTGCTGAAGGTGATGGCTGGCCGCGACCCCAACGATTCGACTTCCACTACAGCACCTGTGGAAGACTACTCCGCGGAAATGAAGAAGCCGGTAAAGGGGATGAAGATCGGCATCCCGAAGGAATACTTCGGCGAGGGAATGGACTCGGGCGTCCGCGGAAAAATCACTGCGGGAATCGAGCTGTTGCGCAAGCTGGGCTGCGAAGTGATGGACATCCAGATGCCGCACACGGACTATGCGATCGCGACGTACTACATTATCGCGACGGCAGAGGCGAGCTCCAACCTGGCACGATATGATGGCGTGCGGTACGGCCTGCGGGAAGAAGCCGATACGCTGGTGGCCACGTACCGGAAAACGCGCGGGGCAGGGTTCGGGCCGGAAGTGAAGCGGCGCATCGTGCTCGGGACCTATGTGCTTTCGGCTGGTTACTACGATGCTTATTACCTGAAGGGACAAAAGGTGCGGGCGCTGATTGCCCAGGATTTCCGGAACGCGTTTCAGAAGGTGGACGCGATTGTGACCCCGACTTCTCCGGTGCCGCCGTTCAACTTGGGGGAGCGGACGAACGATCCCCTGCAGATGTATCTTGCTGATATATATACAGTTACGGGATCTCTGGCTGGTATACCGGGGATCTCGGTGCCCTGCGGAAAGATCTGCGGCAAACTGCCTGTGGGGTTGCAGATTTTTGGGCCGGCGTTTGGGGAGGCCCACGTGTTGCAGTTGGCCCATGCGTTTGAAGAGGCCGGCGGCTCGACAGTTTAGAGTCATTCGAATGCCATCACTCCAGCCGATTCGCGAAAAACTTGCGCGTGCGCAGTCGGCCTTTTTTCGAGCGGCGGACTCCATTGCTGCCGAAAAGTGGGGCAACTGTCCCGGAATGAATGAGTGGTCGGCGGCTCAACTTGTCGCACACCTGGTCGTTGTGGAGCGCGGTGTTGTCACCAATGTCGACCGGTTGACACAAAAAGCCCCAATACCTGTTCCCTTCCCAAAGCGAATGCATTTGCCACTGTGGCTGGTGGAGGCGCGGGTGATCCGCCGAAAATCACCGGTACCACTGGATGAGAGCCTGATGGCGGAAAAGGAGGCGATGCTCGGGGGACTGCGCCGAGTACGAGAACGCACGCTGGCCTTCATTTCGGAAACGGAACGAAGAGATTTGAGCGTCTACTGCTGGCGACATCCGTTTCTAGGAATGTTAAATGTGTATGAATGGATGGAAATGATTGCAGCGCATCAACTTCGGCACACAAAACAGGTCAGAGAAATTGAGGCGAAACTTTCCCGAAAGTTGTAGGAGTTTCTCAACTTAGGTATGCTTTTGCATATTCCCGCCCACTAATTTCTACCGGTACCCGTACCCCAAAAGTGCTGAAAATGTGGCAAAAGCCGCATTTCCACAGGCAAATGAAAAAGTACTAGTGAAAAAGTTTTACAGAGCTGAAACGGAACGACTATTGCTCTAGTGATTTGCATCTTCTAACCTACGCCTAGCATCACATCAGGTGAGTGGCGGTTAGGGATGGAGAAAACGTGAGGCAACCCGTGGTTACCGTCAAATCGAGTCAGAAGATCTTCACCGACGCGGAAGTAGCCAGCTTGACTGGCATTTGCGTGGAGCATGTGCACAATTTCGCGAAGAGCCGTCATCTTGGGATGATTGCGCGCGCTGCGGAAGCGGCTGGCGCGCAGGCCGACCAGTGGCTGTTTACCCTGTCGGACCTAATGGTTCTAGTTACCTTGTTCCCGCGCTGCTCCCACTAACAGCGCCGTACCTGCCCTCGGGGGATCTCCGCTCCCCTCGGTCACCGGCCCTGCTTTGAGGTTCCCCGCAAGCCAAGCTGCCTTGCTGTTCTCCCCAAGCCCGAGCTATCCTGCATATAGATAAAGCGTTCGACGTGTTGCGTACGCGTTGTCTGGAGTCTCCATGGCTCACCTACCCACCAAAGGACTTCCCGCCCACGGTTTCATCCTCAATTTTTGCTTACTCCTGTTCGCCATTTACGGCTTGCCCGCATCGATCCACCCACAGGAATCGAAAGCCGCCACCACAGAAAAGAAAAGCGAAGTCTTCCCTCGCGGATTGAAGCTAATGCTGACCGACGGCAGCTACCAGCTGGTACGGGAATATCAGAGGAACGGCGACCATGTGAGGTATTACAGCATGGAGCGGGGCGCCTGGGAGGAATTGCCGGCTTCCATGGTGGACTGGAATGCGACCGCCAAGGCGGAAGCAGAAATGGAAAAACAGTCCAAAGAGCTGGTAGAAAAAGTCCACAAACAGGAAGAGGCGCGGCGGCTGGACAACGTCACGGACATTGATGCGAGCTTGCGGGTTGGCGACGGGGCGTTTCTGCCGTCGGGAGAGGGAATGTTTGTAGTGGAAGGAAAAACGATTCGGATACTGGACCAGGCGGGATCCGAAATGAAAATGGATAAGAAGCGGGTGATCGCAGATGTGTTGTCACCTGTGCATGCCGTGCCGGGAAAGCAGACTATCGTGATGCAGGGATCCCACGCCGTAGTGAGGCTGAGGACTAATGCTCCCGAATTTTACCTGAGGGAAGCGCCCCCGGACCCGGATTCGACGAGTTCGATCCAAAGAAGCCGGAGGGCGGGGGAATCCGGGCCGGACGTGGAACTGGTGCGAACCAAAGTGGGGCGGAATACCCGGGTGCTGGAGTCCATCAACACGCTCTTTGGCCAGGCGGTCAGCGAGAACATCAATGTAATCTCGATGCAGAGATGGGAAGTCGCTCCCAACGTTTACCGCTTTACGTTGAGCCAGCCGCTGCCCCCAGGCGAGTATGTGCTGGCTGAAGTGCTTGAAGAAGGGCTGAATTTGTATGTGTGGGATTTTGGGCTGGACGTGGCGGTGGGAAAGACCAGCAAGTAGACGGGGCCACCCATTCCTGCGTCAGGGCAAGCTTGAAAGTGTCCGCTACGCGGATTTGATTTGGGGAGAGCTTTTATTGCCCGGTGGATTGAACCGGTGAAGGGCTGAAGATTTCGGTCAGAATGTGCAAGACGTCCGAAACGCGGAAAGGCTTCTGCAAGCGCCGGGCTGCCGCCGGAAGATTGGAATTCTCTTCGGAGATCAAGTCACCGGACATGTAGATGATCTCCGGCTGGTTGGCGGCCGCGGCGATTTTCAGGCGTTGGGCGACGCCGTAACCGTCGGAATTGGGCCCGGAGCCGGAAAGTTTCAGGTCGCAAAGGATAACGTCGTACTTGGTGTTGAGAATCAGGCTCATGGCCTGTTCGGCGGTGGCAGCGCAATCCACTTTCAATCCATACGATGCCAGGCCTTCGGTGAGGAGCATGCGGATGCTCTCTTCGTCGTCGAGGACGAGGACCGAGTGCTTTGAGAAGGCGTCGAGTGTGGGCATGACGCGTTCGCCGGAACCCGAATCGATCTTGCTGGAGACGCGCCGGCCAGGCTCTAATTCTGCGACCGGCAAGGTGACCGTGAACGCCGCACCGCCCGCGGGGAGCGAAGAGGCTTCGATGTTGCCGCCATGTTCGCGCACGATCGACATGCAAATGCTGAGGCCGAGTCCGGTGCCGCCGCCGGGCCGCTTGGTGGTGAAAAAGGGATCGAAAAGTTTCGGCAAGACTTCCGGTGGAATCCCGATGCCGTCGTCCTGCACAGTGGCGGTAACGCGATTTCCGGAGCGGCCGAGACGAATTTGGATGCGGCCCGAGGGACGGGCTTCGCGGATGGCCTGCTCGGCGTTGCTGATGAGATTCAGGAAGATCTGAATGAGCTGGTTGGCGTCGCCAACGATAGGCGGCAAACCCGGGACGGCCTGGAACTCGATCTCGACATTGTTGCGGCGTAGGGAATGATCCTGGAGCTGCAACGTGCGGTCAATGACCACGTTGAGGTCCAAGGTCTTTTTTTGCGGGGAGGCGGGGCGCGAAAATTCGAGAAGATTCTGGACGATGCGGGCGGCGCGGCGGGCCTGGCGGTGGGTCATTTCCAGCTGGCGCTTTGTGTTGTCGTCCACTCCCTGGCGTTCGCGGAGCAGTTCGCTTGCGCCGAGGATGGCAGTCAGCGGATTGTTCAACTCGTGGGCGACGCCCGCCAGCATCTGGCCCATGGCGGCGAGTTTTTCAGCCTGGATTAGCTGGGTTTCGAGGCGCTTCACCTCGGTGACGTCGCGGCCGGAAACTACGGCGCCATCGATATTTCCCTGCTCGTTGAAGAGCGGGCTGAAATTGCACTTCAAACTGCGCCATTCGCCCAGCTTGTGGCGCACGCGAACTTCGATGGAAGCGAAGTTTTGTTTCCCAGTGACGAGGTCGTCGAAGAGGGCCAGCATCGCCGGGCGGTCGTCCACATGGGTGCGTTCGCCGAAAGTGAGGCCGATGATTTCGGCAGGCTCGTAGCCGAGGACTTCCTTGAACTTGGGGCTGACGAAATTGTATCGGCGCTCGGTATCCACAACGAAAATCAGGTCGGGGAAACTGTCCACCAGCCGGCGGGCAAATTCCTGCTGCTGGTGAAGCTGTTTCTCGATGGCTCGGCGCTCGGTGATATCAACCAGTGCTCCCTGGAAGCGGACCACGCGCCCGCTGGCGTCGCGGACGGGGGAGGCGGTGTTCAGGCAATAGACAGGCTGGCCGTCTTTGCGGTGCAAGGTAAGTTCGTGCCCTCGCGGGCTGGCTTCGCGGCTGACTTCGAGGAAGATGGCATTTCGTTGCGATTCATCGGCGAACACTTCGGAGACGCGTTTGGAGAGCAACTCTTCCTTGGAGGAGTAGCCGAGCATGGTGACGAGGGCCGGATTGACCTCAAGGATTTTGTCTTCCGGGGTAACGATGTAGATGCCTTCCTGGAGAGTTTCGAAGAGTTCGGTGAAGCGGGCCTCGCTACGCTTCATCGCGGTGATGTCGCGGGCGAGAACCGTGACGCCATGCACCTCGTTGTCACGGAGCATGGCGTGGGCGACGCAGTCGAAGAAGTGGACGGCGTTGCGCTTCTTGAGGCGGACCTGAATGACACCGGACCAGATGCGGCGCTCGAGGAACCTGGCTTTTCCGGCTTCGAGGACTTCGATCGGGTTCCCGTCCGCATCCCCAAAAAATTCCCCGAGCCGGCAGCCGATAATTTCCTGGAAAGGCTTGCCGACAAGATCCGCAAAGCTGCGATTGACGGCGCGAATTTCGCCTTCGAGATCCATGGCCAGAAGAATGTCGTCGAAGGAATCGATCAGGTCGCGAAAGCCCTGCTGCGACTTGGAAATCATGGAGAAAAGATGCTGGAGCTGGTTGTCGCTGGGGAGGATCGCGTCCTTTTTATCCAGGCCGCGAACCAGGCCTTTGAGTTCGGCGATCTCCTGCGTCTTTTTCCAAACGTACAAGCCGAGGAGAGCAACCAGGACCACCAAACCGATCGGGAGTGCCTCGAGATGAAGCTTCGCGGAACGCAGCCAGTCCCAGGACATCCAGGCGAAAACCACGCTGACGAGAAACAGGACAAAAAAGGTCAAGCGCCAGAGTTCCTGCTGGCGTTTTTCGAAGAGTTCCAGGCGTTCGTCCGCAGGGGAGCGCGGCTCTCGCGAGGAGGAGAGATTTTGGGGGGCGTCGGAATTCGTCTCAGGCTGCATGGGTTCCAGTCAGCCGGAAATAGCTGCAATCGGCCTCAGACAGCGATTTCCCATGATAGGAAAGATTCAAGAAACTCAGCAAGTGAGTTGGGAAGCAAGGGTTCCTGCGGCGTACCTGTACGAAGGGGCAGATTTGCGCGGATTGCTGTAATAACGGCCAGGTTTAGCTGTGTTTCAATCCTGAAAACCTGCGAAGAGGATTACAGAAGTATTACAGAGGCATTCCGCCGCGCATGCTAACTTTGGAATCGGAGTCGAGAAATCCGGGACGAGGGACACCGAGAGTTATGAGCATCTTCAAGCGCGATAAGACATTTACCCAGCCGATTATCTGGGTCACCACACTTTTTATGGTTGCATTCCATGTCGGCGCCTTTGCGGCGCTGTTTTTCTTTACTTGGAAGGGCGTGGCCCTCTTCATTTTGTTCTGGTGGGTGGCCGGAAGCCTGGGCATCGGGATGGGCTATCACCGATTGCTGACGCACCGCGGGTATAAGACTCCGAAATGGGTGGAATACATTTTGACGGTTTGCGGCACGCTGGCTCTCGAAGGCGGCCCGATCGCGTGGGTGGCAACGCACCGCGTTCACCATCAGAACACGGACAAGGAAGGCGATCCGCATTCGCCGCAGGACGGCGGCCTGTGGGCCCACATGGGCTGGATCCTGACGGGCAAGGCGATGCATAACAAAGCGGATGAGCTGCTGCCTTACGTACCCGACCTGCGTAAAGACAAATTTCACGTGTGGATCAGCAAGTGGCACTGGGTTCCGATGGGATTCGTGGCCCTGGGGATGTTTTTGCTTGGCGGATGGTCTTGCCTGCTGTGGGGATTTTTCTTCCGGACGGTTTTTGGGCTTCATTCGACCTGGCTGGTGAACTCCGCGACGCACATGTGGGGTTCGCAGAGGTTCCTTACCGGCGACACTTCGACCAATAGTTTCTGGGTGGCGATGCTTACCTTCGGCGAAGGCTGGCACAACAATCACCACGCGGCGCCCCAGGTGGCGCGGCACGGCCTAGCCTGGTATGAGATTGATATAAACTGGTACGGAATTTTGGCGTTGAAAACACTTGGGCTTGCATGGGACATCAAGTCCCCCCAGTTCAAGGAACCCCGCAAGACGCAGCCCGCTATTCCCGTTATTCCGCCTGATGTAGAACAGGCGAGCCTACCCGCTTCGCCAACCTACGGCGACTAATCCCCCCGCTGAGCGGCGTTTCGCGCAACAGATGGAAGCCGCACGGCAAACTTTCCGCAAACTGTGGTGTCGCAGGCGTTTCGCTACTATGATTTGAGCGGAAGGCCCTATGCGTATTTCCAGCCGCACAAAATCGATGGCAGTTTTTATCACGCTGGGCGTTTTTCTGGTGGCTTTGACGGTGGTGGTCAACGTCGGTTGGATTGTGATCAACTGGCGCAGGGTTGCGCCGCTGATATTCGGCATCATTTTCTTTGGCCTCATTATCGCTGGACTATCGGTGAATACGGTTTTTCTTGTGCGCGAAATCCGGCGGAACGAACAGCAGGACAGTTTCCTGAACGCCGTGACGCACGAGCTGAAAACTCCCATCGCTTCGATTCGCATGTACCTGGAGACGCTGGAAAGCCGGCAACTGGACGAGCCGCAGCGGCGCGAATTTTATCGCATCATGCTGGAGGACACGGACCGGCTGCTTGGCACGGTGGAGCAAGTGCTGAAAGCCGGCGAGGCCCGGCTGCGGAGCAACCGAAAGAACTGGGAGGAGCTGGACTTTTCCGAACTGGTGAAAAGCGCGCTGGAGTTGACGCGATTGCGACACCATCTGACGCCGGAGAATTTGCGCTTCGGCACCTCACCGCCGGAGGGGCTGTTGGTCCAGGGAAGCCCGGAAGAGTTGCGCACGGTGGTGTTCAATCTCTTCGACAATGCGGTGAAATATTCCGGTGCGAACCGGGAAATCGTGGTGGACGTGCACACGCCGGACATGGACACGGTTTTATTGTCGGTGCGTGACCTGGGGATTGGGATTCCGCGCAGCGAATTGAAGCGCATTTTCAACCGGTTTTATCGCGCGACAAATCCACTGGCGGGACAGGTGAAGGGCACCGGGCTGGGACTTTTTATTGTGCGGTCGATTGCGCGGCGCCACGGCGGCGATGTTTATGCGGAAAGCGAAGGCGAAGGACGGGGCAGCACGTTCACTGTCCGCCTGCCGAGGGTCTATCGGGTATGAGCCGGATCCTCATTGTGGAAGACGAAGCGCACCTGGCGCAGGGGCTCCGCTTTAACCTGGAAGCGGAAGGCCATTCGGTCCAGATCTCCGACCGGGGCGAAGAGGCGCTGGCGCGCTTGTTGAAGGACAACGAAAACTACGACGCGCTGGTGCTCGACGTGATGTTGCCGGGGAAAGATGGTTTTTCCGTTGCGCGGGAATTGCGAGAGGCGAAGAATTATATTCCGCTGCTGATGCTGACGGCGCGAGGCCGCGCGGAAGACGTGCTGAAGGGATTTGAATCGGGCGCCGACGATTACCTGCCGAAGCCGTTTAACCTGGCCATTCTGCTGGCGCGAATCGAAAGCTTGCTGCGACGCAAGGAGTGGTCGCAGAGGCCTGCGGCACCTGCCACCAAATCTGCGACGCCGGAAGCCAACTTGGAAGAAAGTTACAGCTTCGGAGACAAGCTGGTGGATTTCCAGAATCTTCGACTGCATATGGGCGACAAGGTCGTACAGCTTACGCTGATGGAGATGGAGCTTTTCCGCTACCTGATCCAGAACGCCGGGCGTCCGGTATCGCGCAAGGCGATTCTGGAAGATGTCTGGAATTTGCACGAGGACACGGACACCCGGGCAATCGACAATTTCATCGTGCGTCTACGGCGATACATTGAACGGGAGCCGGGCAAACCGGTCCACTTGCTTACGATTCGAGGCGTCGGTTACCAGTTCGAGCCAAATCCAAAACGCTAACTACCGTTTCTTTCAATAAATGGCGGGGTCTGGATGTTGTTTTATCGTGAGCGCTATGTGAACCGCATCTTGTGACGCGAGGCCCTTGAATGCTCGAATCTCTTGAAGTGAGGACGTGAACGGACTCCCGAGCGAGGGCGGAGGTTCGTACTTAGTCCCAACCGCAGCCCATCACTTGCTCACGGAAGAGCTTCCGAAAACCCAGAACCTGATCAAGAGCAGGAAACAGAGCACCATCAGAATTAGGAAGAGATCCGCCAGTAAGGCGAGTTTGCTGGCGGGATATAATTGTTTATATCTCTTTCGAACTTCGGTACCCCACCAGAAGTACGAGATTCGCTCGTTTTCGGGCGCACGCTCGTTTATTTTGGCGATCATGATGAACGAAAGCATGTTGGCGAAAATGGCGAAAGATCCACCAAGCAAAGTGATCAGGATAACACGGAGGGGTATTAAGGTCGTTGGTTGCATGGTCGTCGTAACAGATACAGCATATCCGGTTTAAGGACAGACACCGACCCCCAATCATCCTGAGAAAGGCGGGGACACAAAAAAAAGCGTCCCGGGGATTGCCCGGGACGCTGGTGATTTGGTGTTGTGCAGTAACACAGGCTGAAGCCTGCCTGCGGCAGGCAGGCCTGTGCTACTGGGGCTAGTCCTGGCCTTCGGTGGCTGTGGCTGCGTCGGCGTCGTCGTCCTTGCCGCTGAGGAAGTCGAGGCTGGCTGCGTCCTCGGCGTTGGCGAAGTCGGCGGCTTCGGGGAGTTCTTCCACGGGCTGCTGGACCGGAACTTCGGTCAGCAACTGCAGACTGCGGTAGTGTTCGAGCCCCGTGCCGGCGGGAATGAGCCGGCCCATGATGACATTTTCCTTCAGGCCGCGCAGGTAATCGACCTTGCCGGCGACCGCCGCTTCGGTGAGGACGCGGGTGGTCTCCTGGAAGCTGGCCGCGGAGATGAACGAGTCGGTCGAGAGCGAAGCCTTGGTGATACCAAGGAGCAAAGGACGGCCGGTTGCGGGACGCCCCCCTTCGGCGATGATCCGATCGTTTTCCTCGCGGAAGCGGAACTTGTCGATCTGCTCCTCAAGAAGGAACGTGGTGTCGCCGACGTCTTCGACCTTGACCCAGCGCATCATCTGGCGCGAGATGGTCTCAATGTGCTTGTCGTTGATGTTGACGCCCTGCAGGCGGTAAACCTCTTGGATCGCGTTGACGAGGTAGGCCTGGGTGTACTTTTCGCCCAGAACCGCAAGCAGGTCGTGGAGGTTGAGCGGGCCGTCGATGAGCGCTTCACCGGCGCGGACGTGCTCGCCTTCCTGAACGTTGATGTGCACGCCGCGCGGGATGGCGTATTCCTTGGACGTCTTGCCATCTTCGCTTTCGACGTAGATTTTGCGCATGCCCTTGGCGATTTCGCCGTAGCGGACGGTGCCGTCGATTTCGCTGATGACGGCGGGATCCTTGGGCTTGCGGGTTTCGAAGAGTTCGACCACGCGCGGAAGACCGCCCGTGATGTCCTTGGTCTTGGTGGTTTCGCGCGGGATCTTCGCGAGCACGTCGCCGGCATAGACCTCGTCGCCATCCTGCACCATCAAGTGGGCGCGGGAGGGCATGAGGTACTTTTTGCGGACCTTGCCGGATGAATCGCGGATAAGAATCGCAGGCTGGTGCTTTTCATCGCCTGGCGGCAGCGTGACGACGAGCTGCGAGAGGCCGGTGACTTCGTCCACCTGCTCTTCGATCGTGAGACCCGGACGGAGATCGTCGAACTTCACGGAGCCTGCCGTTTCGGTCAGGATCGAGAAGGTGAACGGATCCCATTCGGCGAGGATCTGGCCCTGGTTGACGGTGTCTCCGTCCTTGACCCGCAAGCGGGCGCCGTAAACGACGTGGTAGCGTTCCTTTTCGCGGCCCTTCTCATCGAGAATTACGACGAGGCCCGAGCGGTTCATGGCGATGGCAATGCCGCCGCGGCCTTCGACATGGCGAAGTTCGACGAATTTAACGACACCGTTGTTTTTGGCTTCGAGAGTGGAGCGCTCGCTGACGCGGGTCGCCGCACCACCGATGTGGAACGTGCGCATGGTGAGCTGCGTGCCGGGTTCGCCGATGGACTGAGCGGCGATGACGCCGACGGCTTCGCCGAGTTCGACCATGCGGCCGGAGGCGAGGTTGCGCCCGTAGCAAAGAGCGCAAACACCGCGACGCGATTCGCAGGTGAGCACGGAGCGGATGCGGACGCGCTCGATGCCCGCCGCCTGAATCTGGTTGGCGAGTTCCTCGGTGATTTCCTGGTTGACGTCGACGATCACGCCGCTTTCGAAGTCCTTGATCTTTTCGAGCGAAACGCGGCCAACAACGCGGTCGCGCAACGGCTCGACTTCGACGCCGGCTTCGATGATGGGTTCGACGTAGATGCCGTCGGAGGTGCCGCAATCGTACTCGTTGATGATGACGTCCTGCGCCACGTCCACGAGACGCCGCGTGAGGTAGCCAGAGTCGGCGGTCTTCAAAGCGGTGTCAGCCAAGCCCTTGCGCGCGCCGTGCGTGGAGATGAAGTATTGCAGTACGGTCAAGCCTTCGCGGAAGTTCGAGGTGATGGGCGTTTCGATGACTTCGCCGGAAGGCTTGGCCATCAAACCGCGCATGCCCGAAAGCTGGCGAATCTGCTGCTTGGAACCGCGGGCGCCGGAGTCCGCCATG
>Ga0210410_10002381_pt1 | contig 16882 bp, 11 predicted proteins | sample IncBWC4MmetaG_FD_161058 | JGI IMG/M metagenome (GOLD analysis project Ga0210410, IMG submission 161058) | Forest soil microbial communities from Barre Woods Harvard Forest LTER site, Petersham, Massachusetts, United States - Inc-BW-C-4-M | ecosystem: Environmental > Terrestrial > Soil >... | reverse complement strand
ATTGTGGCTGTATTCGGGATACGAGCAGTGTTCGAGCGTGGCGGAGGAGATTGAAAATCCGCAGCGGAATTTTCCGATTGCGTTGGCCATTGTGGTGCCGCTTTCGATCGCGACTTATTTTTTGCCGGCGCTGTTTTCTTTGGCGGCGTTGGGGAACTGGGATAAATGGGACTCGGCTTATCTGCCGACGGCGGGGCTGCTCATTGGCGGAAGCCTGCTGGGAATTTCGCTGACGGTTGCGGCGACGCTGGGGAGCGTTTCTCTCCTGAATGCCACAGTGCTGACGAGCACGCGGATGCCGTCTTCGATGGCGGAGGACGGCTACTTGCCGCCGGTGTTTGCGGCGAAGCATCCGAAATACGGGACGCCGTGGATTGCGATTCTGATTTCGTCGGGGATTTACGCGCTGCTGGCGTTTCACACGCTGGCGCAGTTGCTGACCGTGTATGTGTGGCTAAGGAGCCTGGTGACCGTCCTCACCGTGATGGCCGCGTGGAAATTGCGAAAGTCGCAGCCGGAGAAGCCGCGGCCGTTTCGGATTCCGTGGGGCAACGCGGGGCTGGCTTACGTGGTGATCGCGCCGATTCTGATGACGATTGTGGCGCTGGTGTTCAGTGACAAGTTTGCGTTGAAGTGGGGGCCGGTGCCGGTGGCGCTGGGCGTGGTGGCGTACTTCGTGTTCCCGCAGGTTAAGAGAATGGTGGGGGGCTAGTTCTAGCGTTTTGCGTATCGAATCCAATCCGTTTTCAAAACACGAAAATAAGTTGTCATCCTGGGGGGCGCGCCGTTTGCACCTCGTAGGACCTCAACTGGAACACCTTGCACAATGTTGCATTGAGATCCTTCGGCTATCCTCGTCGGATAGCCTCAGGATGACATGGTCGCTTTTCCAATGAGCAGGAAACGCAACCGTGCTGCGGCGGGCGTATACATGGAGTCCGAATGCAGAAAAGCGCCCGCCTCAGAAGGCGGCCGCTACAACAGCGGGCTGGGTGCCTGAGGGCGACCGCTACGTGAGCCAGTCGAGGACTTTGTAATAGGCGCCGGCGAGGGGCAGGGCCCAGGTGTTGCCGCTGCGGAGGCCGATGGGGGCGCCGGGAAACGCGATGCGGGAAAACGGATTGTCGTCGGGGTCGCCGCAGATTACCCCAGCGAGTTTTGCGCCCATCCAGGTGGCGGCGCCTACGCCGTGGCCGGCAAATCCGACCGCGAAATGCATGCCGTCGATTTTTCCGGAGTGTGGCATGACGTCCATTGCGAAATCGAGGGTGCCTCCCCAGACGTATTCAACTTTTGTGTCGCGAAGCTGCGGGTAGACTTCGATCATGCCCCGGCGCAGGAGCTCGGCGCTTTCTCGTACCGTGCTTTCGGATTCGGGGAAGAAGGCGGCGCGGCCACCGAAGAGCATGCGATTGTCGGGCGTCAGCCGGTAGTAGTAGAGGAAATGCTTGGAATCGTAGATCATGCGGTTGCGTGGGCTGACTTGGGCGGCGAGCGAGTCGGGGAGAATTTCCGTAGCGATGATGTAGGAGCCGATGGGAATCACTTTTTTGCGCAGCGCAGGTGTGGCCGACGTCGTGTAAGCGCCGCTGGCGAGCAGCACCTCTTTCGCGAGGAGCGTGCCTCGCGAAGTTTCCACGCGAAAGCTGCCGCCGGCGCCATTCCGCTGTGAAGAAACACTGGTGACGCGAGTGTGATCGAACAGGCAGGCGCCGTGGCGCTGCGCCGCCTTGGCCAGCCCATGCACGTACCGGGCGGGATTCACGCCGGCGCTGGTTTCATCCACCATGCCGCCGAAATAAATTTCGGAGCCTATTTCACTTTGCAGGGCGTTCTTCGGGACGATGCGCAGTTCGTGATTGAACTCGCTCTTGATGCGCGCGGCGGCAGTGGCGTAATCATCGAAATGCGTCTGCTTGCAGGCAACTTCCAGATGGCCGCAGCGAGAGAAATCGCAGTCGATTTCCTCTTCCTTGACGATCCGCTCGACCAGGTCAATGGATTCGAGCGAAGCGGCGTACATGCGCCGCACGACTTCGCGGCCGTAGCGCTTGATCAGCGTAGGCACCGGCAGCTTCATGCCGGTCAGCACCATGCCGCCGTTGCGGCAACTTGCACCCCAGCCTAACGATTCGGCTTCGAGCAGTGCCACGCGCACTCCACGCTGCGCCAGCACGCGCGCCGCGGAGAGGCCGCAGAATCCTCCGCCGACAATGGCAACATCCACTTTGTCGGGCAAGGGCCCAGTCGCGCCCGTAGCAGGCTCCGCCAATGTGTCCAGCCAGTAGTTCTTCTCTTTGATGTTCATGGAATGCCCGGGAGATTCTAGCATTCGCGGCGCGAACAAGGAACGCGCTGGCAATCCGCTAGCGGATCCGATATCGGTTAGCTCGCTGTTCAGGGTTTGAGCTAACCAACCGGTGGCTAGTTCTCTGTCCAACAACAATCGAGACCTTTGCCCGTGCGTCCTTACTACGGCCACACCTATAATGACGCAATCGCGCAATTGGGAGTTGGAGGCACTGCCTTGTCAGTAGAAGAGTCTGACGTTATAGACATAATCAGTATCGACCGGCAAACTGGCCACGCGATTCTAACTATAAGCGACCATCTGGATTGGTCTGACAGCATTCAGCACCAAACAATCCTCCAAACAAAACTCAATGCATACCTTGCCTTCGTGGAGAGCGGCCAGATTCTAGAGAATTATCCTGATGCCGCGGGTCGCTCCATTGTGTTTAAGATCGTATTGAAGTTCAAACCAGACCGAGGAGGTAGAGAATTCCTTAGCAAAGCTCAAAAGATCATTGAGTCAGCAGGCTTTACTTTACGATATGAACTGTTTGCCGAATCATATGACAATTAAAATTCTCCTTGCACTCCAGTTCGCGCGAGGTGAAACTCACGCGCCTCCGGAAAGGCACGACATGTAATTCTGGACGCCGGCTCAGACGCGGCGGAGGACTATGTGGGTGATTTCCGGGGGGGCGCCGAGGCGGACTGGGGCGCCGACGGTGCCGATGCCGCGGTTTACATAGAGGGCGGCGAGGCCGTTGGGGGCGTTGGGCATGAGCTTGATGGTTTCGCCCATGCGCTTGGGCTGATCGGGCATGAGCAGCGGCCGGTGATAGAGGCCGGCGATGTAATCGGTGATGAACCGAGCGGGGCTGAGGCTGACGTCGAGAATTTCAACCTGCACCTGGCCGCCGTGGGTGTGGCCGGCGAGGGAAAGTTCAATGCCAAGTTCCGCGGCGCGATTGAAAGTGTTCGGATTGTGCGACAGCAGTATGTTGGGCATGTCGCGCCGGACCAGCGGCTCGAAATTCGCGAGCATCTGCTGTTTGCGGCCACTGGCGGCGCGCTCGCGCTCGTAATCCACGCCGATCAGATTCAGTTGCCCGCCCTTGTAATGGATGATGGCGTTTTCGCGGCGGAGCAGCTTCATGCCGGCCTGCTGGTAAAGGCGCTCGGCGAGGTCTTCCGCGCGGGCGTAAATTTCGTGATTGCCGTTGCACCCGTAAACGCCGAGCGGCGCGCGCAAGTGGCGCGCTTCCTCGACGCAGTCCCACATGGAGTCGTGCATGCCGGTGATCAGGTCTCCGGTGACGACGGCCAGGTCCGCGCCGACGTCATTGGCCATGTCTACGGCGCGACGCACCGATTCGCGGGTCATGTAGTTGCTCAGGTGAATGTCGCTTAGCTGGACGATTTGCATGCCGTCCAGCTCCGGCGGCAGGTTGTTCAGGGGAATTTCGATGCGGCGCAATTCGTAGCGCAGGCGCTCCGCGGCAAAGCCATACATCACGCCAAGAAAGGGCGCGGCGCCGGCCACCACGCTGGCGGTGCGGAAAAAAGTTCGGCGCGAAGGATCCGGAAGAATGTCTTCGAGATCGGCGCGGTGCGCGGGCAGCTTGGAAACGTCTTGCGACACCGGCTTATGGAGGCGGCGCCAGAGCCATTCGGTGGCATGGACGAATTTGATGGCCAGATAGCCGCAGAGCGCGCTGACAAACCACAAGCCCACGAAGCTGGCAACCGGAGAGTGACTCGGCAGGAGCCGCCCGTGATCCTGGCGGATGTTATCGGCGAGGGTGGCGATGACCAGCAGCCAGCCTGAGAGGTACAGGAGGCGTACGCCCACACGCAGGGTGGTGCGGCCCCAGTGACCGGTGACGCGCCACAGGGCCCGAAACCAGAAACGCTGGGACAGAAAGAGGACCGTCAGGAGCGACAGCCCGATCAAAAAACGCAGCAAAAACCAAGTCCAAACCAATGTGGAACTCCCTCGACCAAGTCCTACCAGAGTAACACGCGGGCCGTAAGCCTTTTGTATGGTCTTTTGGCCCCGTAGCGAGAAATAAACCTCCCCGTTTCCGGACCCTTCCGCGACATCCGGGGGCCTATACCGTATGATGGCAGGCAGTTGGGGCCGGGTGGCCTCCCTTTTCCAGGCTAAGTAGAGACCTCTGGCGGGCGGGTGCGTCTGACTTTAGGGGTCGATTCCTCGAATCCATAAGGAGAGAAGCAATGAAACGAACTGTGTTGGTGGGCGTTGCATTACTGTGTGCGTGTTTCGCTACCCATCCTTTGCGGGCCCAGGAAGCCGCGAAGAAGGCGCCGGGGCCGGCTCCCAGCCCGTCGGAGGCGGTGCTGGAGCAGTGGAATGACATCGGGCGGAAGCTGATTGCGATGGCACAGGATTTTCCGGAGGACAAGTTTTCGTTCAAACCGCAGGCGGAGTCGCGGACGTTTGTGGCGAACATGGTGCACGCTTCGGCGTCCATGTACTACTTCACGGATAGCGCCGCAGGGAAGAAACCGCGCTATGCCGATGACCCGAAGGACGTCAACATCAAGAATCGGGCCGAACTGGTGGCGTTTGTGAAGAAGTGCGTTGAGGATGGCGCCGCGGCGATCAAGGCAAAAGGCGATAAAGGCCTGATGGAAGCGGTGAATGATGGGGGGCCGCATCTGGACCGGCTGTACGATCTGGCTTACGGGTTGATCGAGCATTCGGGAGAGCATTACGGACAGATGGTGGTGTACTACCGGGCAAACGGCCTGGTGCCGCCGGAATCGAGACCGAAGAAGTAAGGAAGTAAAGGAAGTAGAGAAGGTAAATGAAGTAAAGGATTCGGAGGCCTCCTAGCTAATTAGGGCGCGGTGCGATGGCATCGCGCCTTTTTTGTTGGGAAGGCTACTTTTGGAGTGCGGCGGCTCTGACGCCGCTTTTGAAGGTTAAGATCAGCCGCCAAAAATAATTTGGTAGGCAGTGCTCGCTCTGTAAAAGCGGGAGCAGAGCTCCCGCACTCCAAAATCAGCCGGCGGCGGTGCCGGCGATTCCCTTTTGGAGGAGGCGCTTCAGTTCTTCGGGGTCGCTGGTGGGTGGCAGACAGGTGTGGCCGGAGCAGACGAGCGCGCTGGGTTTGTCTTTGGGAAGATGCGGAAGCGTCTGGCGTAGGGCAACGGGAAGAAACTCAAGCGAAGTCGCAGGGGTAACTCGCAGAACGGCCTTGCCGAAGCGGAACACATCGTTAGCAGCACGTTCGAGTTTTTCCGCGGCGGGGTCACCTTCCGCGCCGGTGATGACTACCTGCGTTGGGTGTTCCGCGAAGAGGATGGCCGCCAGGCCATAGGTTGCGGCGAAGAGGCCGTATTGCGGCGCAATGCCCGCGAAGGCTTCGAGCGTCTTCTTGGCCCAGTTGAAATACCTGGCATCGTCCGTGTAAGCGTGCATGTGCGTGAGGGCCATTGCGGCGACAGAATTGGCGCTCGGCGTCGGGGAATCCTGGAACGGCTTGCGGCGGACTTCCAGGCCTCCCATCGCGGGGGCGTCGGAGGCGCGGTCGAAGAAGCCGCCGTTTTCCACGTCGCCGTATTTTTCGATGGCAAGGTCCATGGTGCGCTGCGCGGCGCGGAAATATTTTGCGTCGAGCGTAACTTCATAAGCGTCGAGAAGCGCCAGGACGCCGAAAACCTGGTCGTCCAGCGAACCGCGCAGCGCCGGGCCGCCGATGCGGTGGGTAAAGCCGTTTTCCTCGCTCCACGCCTCGCGCAACATTCGATTCATTGTTTTCAGAGCAAAGGCGCCGCAATTTGAGGCGAGTTCGCTTTCCAGCACGCGGGCGGCATTGAAGTAGGTGGAAACGAACATCGCGTTCCAGCTTACGTACATCGTTTTGTCGATGAATGGCGTAGGCCGGGGTTTACGCGCGGCAAGCAGTTTGCGTTTGGCGCTGGCAATGGTCAGGCGGACGGTGGATTCGTCGAGGCCGAGCGATTTGGCGATTTCCGCCGCACGGTGGGCAATCCACAATACGTTTTTCTCGGGGTTGTGGTGCATCTCGCCATGAGGTTCAACGTCGTAATACAACTCCATGACGCGGGCTTCCTCGGGTGACAACGCCTCCCGCAACTCATTGAGCGTCCAGGTGAAATAGTCGCCGTCGTCATCGAGAGAATAGTCGGCATCCTGGCTGGCGTAAAAGCCGCCGTTCGCTTGATCGGAGAGTTCGAGGTTCACCCAACCGATGACGCTTTCGGCGGTTTCTTTCAGAAATGGATTGCGGGTTACCTGCCAGCCGTGGAGATAGTTCCGCAACAATTCGGAGTTGTCGTAAGACATTTTTTCGAAGTGGGGGACGACCCAGCGTTCGTCGACGGAGTAGCGGTGAAAGCCGCCAGCAAGCTGGTCGTAAACGCCGCCTTTGGCCATTTTTTCGAGGGTGGTTTCGGCCATGGCGAGAAGGTGTTTTTCACCCGTCTGGCGGAAACGCTCAAACAGGAGATCGACAGCGGAGGCGTGGGGAAATTTAGGTGCGTTGCCGAAGCCGCCATTCGGCAGATCGAAAAGCTGTGTCAGCGAACTGATTTGCGCATCGACGACCCCGAGATCGAATTCACCCTTCGCGCCAGCAAAGGCCTCCGCCTTGGCGACCGCTTCGGCGAGCGATTCAGACGTTTTCAGTAAATCGTCACGCTTGTTTTTATACGCATCGGCAACCGCAATCAGAATGCGGCGAAAACCGGGACGTCCGCCCATATCCTCGGGCGGGAAATACGTGCCGCCGAAAAATGGCTTGCCGTCGGGCATCAGAAAGCCGGTGAGCGGCCAGCCGCCCTGCCCGCTGATGGCGCTGATGGCGGACTGGTAGCGGGAATCAACGTCGGGGCGCTCGTCGCGGTCCACCTTCACGGGAACGAAATGCTCGTTGATGATTTTGGCGATGACGGGATTTTCGTAGCTTTCGCGGTCGATGACGTGGCACCAGTGGCACCAGACCGCGCCGATGTCGAGCAGGATGGGCTTGTCCTGGCTCTTGGCGAGGCCGAAGGCGTCTTCGCCCCATTCATACCAGTTAATGGGCTGGTGCGCGGCGGAACGCAGGTAGGGGCTGGTGGAATCCTTCAGTCGGTTTTCGGTCATGGTGAGTTGCCGTTGAGAAAATCCATTCTGGCGCAGACGAAAGACGCCCGCTTCGGAAAGCGGCCGCTACAAAGGCTCTTTTTTACTGCAAGTGCGTGCCGGGGCCGAGATCGCGCGGGTCCAGCGGCTTGCGGCCGGAGTAGCCTTCATCCTGCCGGTGGTAATAACGGATGCGGTCTTCACCAAGCCTCCAGCACAGGTAAACTTCCTGGTTGTCGACAATGGCGGGGAAATCGAGCAACCCGACGTCGAGATCCTTGATCAGGCAGCCGGTGGAAAGTATTTTTTCCAGGTTGCCTTTCATCACTTCGGCGAGGTTCTGCTGCTCCATGCGCTTTTCCGCCAGCTTTGCATAGGGCACCAGGATGCCGCCCATCATCATGATGCGGGTAGAGACGGCCGTTAAATCCTGCTCGAGCACGGTAAGTTTTTTGCGCGCGCCAATCGCTTCGATCAGGAACGGTTCAAGTTCCCGGCGGGTGCGCTCCGCCTCGGTGAGCGTGAACAATCGCTGGGGCTGCTCCGGCTGCTCTTCGCGCTCGTCGTCGTGGTCTTCCGGCATTGCGTTTCCGTCCATTCCCGGGACAACTAAAGGCCTGTGGCAAGGATAACACGCGGATGCGCAGGAGTCTGGAGAAGCGTGGCGCGCGGAACAGCCTAGCCGCCGATGAAAACCATGGTGCGCGAGGGCGGCTGGAATCCGGGTTCGTTGATGCGATGGCCGGCTTCCTTTTCCGTGACCATGGCGCGAATGCGCTCTTCGATGTCGCAGTCGGAGGCGCCGTTGCGGAGCAGGGCGCGGAGGTCGTGGTCGTCCTTGCTGAAGAGGCAGGTGCGGACCTTGCCGTCGGCGGTGAGACGGATGCGCGAGCAGTGCCCGCAGAAAGGCTGCGTCACCGGCGCAATCAGGCCGATTTCGCCGGGCGCGCCGTCGGCGAATTTATATTTGCGCGCGGTTTCGCTTTTCGCGTGGGGAATCTGCACCAGCGGCCATTGCGCGTGGATGCGGCGGAAAACTTCCTCGGCGGGGACCATCAAATCGCGCGACCAGTGGCGGTCCGCGTCCAGCGGCATGAACTCGATGAAGCGCATGATGACACCACGGTCGCGGGCGAAAGCGGCGAAGGCTTCGACTTCGTCTTCGTTGAAGCCGCGGACGAGGACGGCGTTGATTTTCGCGGGGGCCAGCGGCGAGTTCTGCACCGCGTCGATCCCGCGCATCACGGAGTCGTAGGTGCGCGTGCGGGTGATTTTTTCAAACTTGATGGGATCGAGCGAATCGAGGCTGATGTTGATGCGGTGCAGGCCGGCGGTAATCAGCGAGGGCAAGCGCTGGGCCAGCAGGTGGCCGTTGGTGGTCATGGAAATGTCCGGCACGTCCAGTTCGTGCAGCTTGCGGATGTAGCCTTCCGCGCCATCGCGTACCAGCGGTTCCCCGCCAGTGATGCGCATCTTCTGGACGCCCAGGTCCACAAAAATGCGCGCCAGGCGCTCCAGCTCAGCCCAAGAAAGAATCTGCTCGTGTTCACGGTAATTTTCGGGGTCGGCGGAGCGGCAATAGACGCAGCGGAAGTTGCAGCGGTCGGTGACGGAAATTCGCAGGTCGGTGATCTGGCGTCCGAACTTGTCGTGAAGGGTCATGAGAGGTGCCCCAAAATGAAAAACCCGATTCGCGCATTGGAATCGGGCTCAAGCCGAAAATCCGTAGATTTCCGGTGAATGGGCTCCTTTCCAAGCGCGGTTCCTGTCGTTCACCGCAACGGGAGGCGCGGGCGTTTCCACCCGAACCCTCGGCAGGCCACAATTGGCCGCCTCGCCCCGCCGCCATGGGATGTCTCTCCCGCAGGCCGGCGGAGTCGGAGTTACATCTACAATCCTACGCCCGTTCGAAAAACCTGGCAATCGTAGTGAAGTCTCTGGAGTTGCCAGTTTCGGATTAAGCGATTTCTCGTTTGATGCAATAAATTCAGACTTTGTTTGAAGACTTACGGTATGCTCAGGCGGTTTAAACACCCCGCCCAGGGTATGACCGGCAAGAAACTTGCCCGAAGGTGGTGTGTCCATGACCCCGCACAACCCGCCAGCGAAATTGAAAGCAAATGTTGCGCAGCCAGTAAGTGAGCACTCGCAGCCGAATGCCGCCCGCGCCGTAAGACTCACTCCTTTTTTTCTGGTGCTCCTGGTGTGTGCCGGCTCGCTGGGCCAAACGAAAGCCGCCAAAGATGAGTACATTCGGGTGTCCGCTCCCAAACCGCTGACGTTCGACGAACTGGTCGAATTGGAGAAGATTGACAAGCCGAATGCAAAACTTGCCGCTCGCCTGGATCAATTGCTTCACACACCATTTCTGAGCAATGAAGCGTTTTATGCCGGTGCGAAGCCCAACCGCCCTTCTTCGGAGGCACTGGGGCCGTTTCTGCGCGCCACGATGTGGAATATCGAACGGGGAATTCAGTTTGACGGGATTCGCATCAGCATGACGGAGCCCGGAAAATTTGGAAAGTACATCGAAGAAAAGAAGGACCCGAAGTCGAAACCGCTCACCGCCGATGCGCTCAAAGTGGTCAAGGGTCAACTGGGCATCCTCAATTCCACCGACCTGTTTGTCCTGAACGAAGTGGATTACGGCGTCACCCGCACCGATTATCGAAATGTGGCCCGCGAGCTCGCGCGAGCGCTGAAAATGAACTACGCCTACGCTGTTGAGTTTCTGGAGATCGATCCGCTAAACCTCGGCCTCGAAAAGGTGGAACTGGAGGACAAGACGGCGGAAGCGGATATACAAAAGTCGTTTGAGGTTGACAAAAGCCGGTACCTCGGGATGCATGGAACAGCGGTGCTCAGCCGGTATCCGATCCGCAAGGCGACCATCAAGTCACTCCCGGTTTGCTACGACTGGTTCCTGGGTGAGAAAAAGGAAATCTCCAAGCTGGAAGCGGGGAAACGCAAGGGCGCCAATCTTGCCTTCATGGAGAGAATCGCGCGCGAGGTTCGCCGTGGCGGACGGACGACGCTCATTGTGGAACTCGCGGTGCCGGAATCTCCCACCGGGGAAGTGACCGTGGTTGCGCCGCATTTGGAGACGAAATGCAAACCGGAATGCCGAAGAAAACAGATGGCGGAAATTCTCGGATGGATCCGCACCGACAAAAATCCGGTGATCCTTGCAGGAGACCTCAATACCTCCGCCTCCGACACGTCCCCTACTTCGGTATCCAAAGTGGTCAAGGAGCGCCTGAAAGATCCCGACAAGTGGGCTGTCACTGCCATCAAATGGTCCACCGGAGCCCCGACAATCCTGCTGATGCCGGTGAACATGATGCGAAACAAAAACGACCCAACTGGTTTTGATGTTCCTTTGGTGTCGCGCAAGAAAGAGGCAAAACTTTTCGGCGACCTCGAGGACTATCGCTTCGAAGATGGCAACACCTTCGACTTTCGCGGTGAGGACGGTCGGAGCGCGGATGACCGGGGCGGAACGCTCAGCGATTCAAACCAACGGGCCACCAAGGGCTTTCGGTACACATTCGCGCTGGCCCGGACCTACGGGGGACTGGTGGGCGAGTACAAACTCGACTGGATATTTGTGAAAGGGTATGCCACTGACGGTTCCAAGCCGGGTGGGAGTTACAAATTCGCCCCGCATTTTGCCCGAACGTTGCAGGAAATGAATAATGCCCCGGACGATTCGCTGTCCGATCATTTTCCGATCACGGTTGACATTCCGCTTACCGAGCCGCCGCTAAAGACGGCCCAGCCGTAAGATAGCTTTCCGGCCGGGGCCGGAGTCCAGCAACTCTCTCATCTCGCCGTCTGCCGCGTGCACCGAGTGTGATAAAGTCTGCTAACGCCATGCGGATCTTTATCTTGGGTGCGGGCGCGACCGGTTCGCTGCTCGCACAACTCCTGGAACGTCAGGGACATTTGGTCTGGTGCGGGGATCGCGACCCCGCGCGGGCACGACGCTTCCTCGGCAAGAAATCGGCCATCCCTGTCACCACAGTCAACGCGCGGAATCTGCGCGCGATCGTGAAAGCGGCCAAAGGCTGCCAGTTGATCGTGAACGCGTCGGCCTCCGTGTTTAACCAGATCGTGATTCGGGCCGCGCTGCGGCTTCGGGCGCACTATATGGATCTAAGCTCTCATCTGACGAAAAACCCATTCAAGCCGGAGCAGGTGCGTTACATAAAGAAGTTTGAAGAGAAACATCGCGCGGCGCTCATTAATACCGGCGCTGCTCCGGGACTTACCAATCTGCTCGTGAAGAGAGCGGCGGATTTATTGGATGAAATCGACTCCGTGCACATCCGCATCTACGAGAGCAGCGAGAGCGACGGCCCGATTTCGCAATGGTCGCCGGAAGTTTCGTTCGACGAGGCTATTTCTCACCCCCGAATTTACCGCAACAACAAATATCAACTGGCGAAGCGCTTTTCGGAGCTGGAGAAATTCCGCTTCCCCGATCCCATCGGGGCCGCCAACGTGGTTCTGGCGGCGCAGGATGAAGTGGCCACGCTGCCGCAGTACATCCCGATGCGTGATCTGGACGTGAAGATTGGCGGCAACGAATTTGACCGGCTGCGGCGCTGGCATAAACTGGGATTCCTTTCGAAATCGCGGGGGATTCCGCGGCACCGATTTCCGGAAACGTCTTCGCCGCGGAAGATCGCGGCGTTGATCCGCCGGGGCGTGTTGCAAAACGCGCGGTTTGCCGCATCGGTGATCGTGACCGGCGTGAAGCATTCCCCGAAAGAGGATCAGCGGCTATCCATCCGCAGCGACGCGATCTTTCCTACGCTGTACCAGATCCGGCGGCAGGGAAAGTTCAACACACCGGTGGCTTTTGCGACGGCACATGCGGCTTCGCTGTTCATCAAGTTTTTTCCACGCGAAATCGAGGGGGTGTTTCCTCCGGAGGCGCTGCCAGTCGAAGTGCGTCGCGCCACCCTGGCCGGGGTGAAGAAGAGCGGCGTAAAGATCACGCATAAGGTGACGCCGTTGAAGCCGGCGGAAGATGAAGGCGAATTGTAGCGGACGCCTGAAGGTGGCGCGTTTAATTGAGGCAAGGCGCCCGCCGCAGACGGCGGCAGCTACATAGGTATGCAGGGCTACCTGAAGGTGGCCGCTACAGGGACTCAGCAGCAGCGGTTGGGGCGGGAGTATTTGCGGTTTAATTGCTCAACGTAGAATTCGGTGCGGGACAACGGCTTCGTTGCTTTCTGGCGTTGAGCGCAGGCTAGATATGTTTCGTAGGCGGAATCGCCGCTCCACTGACGGAAGCCACGCCAGAAATTTCGCAACGCCAATTCAAATTGTTGCCGGAGTTTTTGCATCAGTCTGCCTCCGCCCATTGCGTGGCCACGTAGGGCGTTTCCTGCATCACCGGTTCTTTGGTACGGATGAGAATGGCGTACCACTGAACGAGGGCCTCCACGAGGAGCACGAGGATCATTACGGCGAGGACAGCCGTGACAGCCGCGTCCAGCCGCAGATTGAAGATGACTCTCTGCGTATCCGCAATTTTCGCCGCGGCGATTTTCCCAGCCGCAATTTGCGCGGCCAGGGCATTCGCCTGCGCCAGGAATCCGATGCGGGAATTGGCGCTGAAGATTTTCTGGTAACTGGCGGTCATGGTGATAATCACCAGCCACGCCATCGGCAGCAGCGTCACCCAAATCCATTTCAGCCTGCCCATTTTCAGCAGGATCGTGGTGGCCACCACCAGGGCCACGGCAGCCAGCAACTGGTTCGATATGCCAAAGAGGGGCCAGAGCGAATTGATGCCGCCAAGCGGGTCCACCACTCCCTGGTAGAGAAAATATCCCCACGCGCCGACGATGATGGCGCTGGAGAGAAGAATCCCGGGCATCCAGTTCATGCGGCCCATCGGCTTCCAGACGCGGCCGCCGAGTTCCTGAATCATGAAGCGGCCGACGCGCGTGCCGGCGTCGAGCACGGTGAGGATGAACAGCGCTTCGAACATGATCGCGAAGTGATACCAGATGCTGAGCAGGCGGTCGCCGCCGATGGTGCTGGAAAAAATCTGCGCCATGCCTACGGCGAGCGAGGGAGCGCCGCCCGCGCGGTTGAGCAAGGTTTGTTCACCGACGGCGTGCGCCAAGCCAGTCATCGTTCCGCCAGAGAGCGGGTAACCCCAACTGGAAATCGTGGCGGCCGCGGCCTCCGGCGTGGCGCCCACGATGGAGGCAGGGCTGTTGATCGCGAAATAGACGCCCGGCGTCATCGCGCACGCGGCGACCATGGCCATCACGCCGACGAAGGATTCCAGCAGCATGGCGCCGTAGCCGATGAAGCGGGCGTGCCCTTCGCGCTGAATCATTTTCGGGGTGGTGCCGCTGGAAATCAGCGAATGGAACCCGCTGATGGCGCCGCAAGCGATGGTGATGAAGCAAAAGGGGAAGATTTTCCCGGCGAAGACCGGGCCGGTGCCGTCCACAAAGCGCGTGAGAGGCGGCATCAGCACTTGCGGACGAACCAACAGGATGCCCGCGGCCAGGGAAAAGATCGCGCCGGCCTTGATAAAGGCGCTCAAATAATCGCGCGGCGCCAGCAGCAGCCACACCGGCAATGCGGAAGCCGCGAAGCCGTAGGCGATGATCGCGAAGGCCAGCGTGACGCCACCGAGCGTGAAGACCTTGGCCAGGCTGGGCGAATCGGCCACCCATTGCCCCGCGACGACAACAAACAGCACCAGCGCGACGCCGATCAGCGAGGCTTCGAGCACGCGGCCAGGCCGGAAGTAGCGTAGATAGACGCCGAGCAGGAGCGCGATGGGAATGGTCATGGCCAGTGTGAAGGTGGCCCACGGCGAGCTTTTCAGCGCGTTCACCACAACCAGCGCAACAACGGCCAGCAGAATGATCATGATGGTGAGCACGGCAAGCTGCGCGATCAGTCCGCCGCGCTTGCTGACTTCGTCGCGGGCCATTTCCCCAAGTGTTTTTCCGTCGCGCCGGATGGAGCAGAACAGAATCACGAAATCCTGCACGCAGCCGGCAAACGCCGCACCGGCAATCAGCCACAGCGTGCCCGGTAGATAGCCGAACTGCGCGGCGAGCGTGGGCCCGACCAGCGGCCCCGGCCCGGCGATGGCGGCGAAGTGGTGGCCGAAGAGCACCCACTTATTGGTGGGCACAAAATCGCGGCCGTCGTCGCGGCGTTCGGCGGGCGTGGCGCGGGTGTTGTCCAGCGCCAGCAGCTTCGCCGCAATGAACGCCGAATAGAGGCGATACGCCACAAGGTAAGAGCACGCCGCTGCGAGGACGAACCATGTTGCGTTGATTGGCTCGCCTCTGTGAAAGGCGATGGTGCCAAGCGCCACGGCGCCGAGTACGGCGACAGCGGTCCAGATCAGGGTCTGCAAGAGTCGTTTCACGGTTTCTCTCTTTGCGCGATTCGCGGCTTACGGGATGCTTGTGAATTTCAAGAGCGGATAGACCTGGCGAAATATTTTGGAAAGCTCTTTCGTAAAGCCCGGCTTTGTCGCCTCGCCTGGCTTCATTTTCCGGCGTACGATCCAGCCCTGGATTTTCTTCCAGTCCTCCGCGCGGACCGGCCAGCCCTCGTGCTTCGTCCAATTCCCTTTTTCGGTCGTGTACCAGTAGCTGTCGAATTTCGTCCCAAGACGGCGCTTCTGGTCGGCCACCCACCGGGGTTTCGCCGCGACGCGGAGCTCCGCGACCATTGCCAGGGTAGATTCGCGCCGCTTCGGCCCGGCGTACACGCGGAACCCAGCCGTCACCACGTCGGTGGAAAGTCCGGCATAGAGCTGGCCGCTTTCGCGGTCGCCTGGGAGCGGCTGCTGGAATTTCAGGTACATCTGCGTTTTGTAGAGCGTTTTGTCCTTGGCGAAGCGAATGTCGCGATTGATGCGCGAGAAATTCGCGCCGGTGCGGCCGGTGGTGTCGAAGCGGTCATCCAGGGCGAGCACCGCGGGGGCAAGTGCTTCCATCAGGCGGCGAAAAGGCTGAACCACCGCGGCCTGGTAGCGATCGCGGTGCGCGTCCATCCAGACTTTCTTGTTGTTCCGGCCCAGATCGCGAAAGAAGCGAAACGTCTCCTGGGTAAAGATGGGTTTAGCGGAAGCCATGAAGATACACCCTTTCGCTTGCGGGCATCAGACTACACCATTCCCAATTTGCGTCAATTCCTCTATTCTCTTTGGGCGCCATATTGGATGCGAAGCGCGGATTGAAACCTACATCATTCACAAAGGATTCCCATGCAATTCCACCGGCTTAAATTTACTGCGCTCGTTGCTCTCTGCCTTGGATTCGCCAACATGCCGCACGCCGCGGAGGAGAGCAAACTTCCGGCCAAGACTTCTCCGTGGAAACCGGAAGACGTGGTCTTCGCGGAGGCCGTAAGGCAATTTCGCATCTCACCCGACGGACAGTGGGTGGCGTGGATCAAAGCGCAAGGCGACAAAGAGAAAGATGCGGTTGTTTCGAATTTGGTTCTCTCCAGCCTGTCGGGTGACGTGGAGATTCCGCTCACCCGCGGCGCGGATACCGTCTCCAGCTTCAACTGGTCGCCGGACGGCAGGTGGATCGCCTTTGTAAGTTCGAAGGCCCGGCCGCAGGCGAAGCCGGATACGGCCGCCACGCAGATCTGGCTGATCAATCCGCATGGCGGGGAGCCGTACGTCCTGACCGAACTTGCGCGCGGGCCGCAACGCGTGGACTGGGTGAATAAGGAGACCCTGATCTTCAGCGCCGAAGAAGATCCGAGCGCCTACGAGCAGGCGGAAAAGAAACGGAAGGACGATTCGGAAGTAGCCGACGATGCGGGCCACAAGCCGCCGGTGCGCCTGTTCAAAATCACCGTGAAAGACAAGAAGGTCACCCGGCTGACGGCCAACACCGATTGGATTGGAAACTGGAGCGTCTCCAAGGACGGCAAATACGCCGTTGCGGTTCACGAGAAAAGCCTGCACTACTCCTTTGACCAGAAAGTTCCGCCAGTAACGATTCTGCACAACCTGGCGGACGGAACGGAGAAACAGATTTTCACGGAAAGCCGCGTTTATCCCCGCGCATTCTCGTGGGTGGGCGACAACGGCGGATTTTATGCGATGGCGCCTTACTCGACGGATCCGAAGTTCATCACCGCTTCCATCGAGCTGCTTTATTTCTATGATGTGGCCTCGGGAAAAAGCGCCGCGGTGCCGCTCGATTGGGAAAACGGCGTCGGGGACGGCATGGCTGCCACAAGCGATGGCTTCCTGGCGGGGCTGGCGGCGGGCCATCGGTTCGAGACGGCGAAGTACCTGCGTACAAAATCGGGCGACACCTGGACTTGGAAGAGGGAGTCGCTCGTGGGCGACACGTCGAATAACATTGAACAATTTGAGGTGACGCCGGACGGCAAGACACTTGTGTACGAATTTTCGACCTCCAGCGTCATGCCGCAGCTGTACCGTGCGCAACTCGACGG
>Ga0210410_10002380_pt1 | contig 16885 bp, 13 predicted proteins | sample IncBWC4MmetaG_FD_161058 | JGI IMG/M metagenome (GOLD analysis project Ga0210410, IMG submission 161058) | Forest soil microbial communities from Barre Woods Harvard Forest LTER site, Petersham, Massachusetts, United States - Inc-BW-C-4-M | ecosystem: Environmental > Terrestrial > Soil >... | reverse complement strand
TTGTGAGCCGTGACATGCTTGAAACTATCCTTTGGCATGTTGCTTGGCCTTTTGGATGTATTCCTGGAGCTGCTGCTTCTGCGGGTAGTCCGGATTTGTTTGCAGCAACTGTTCCCAGGCTTGGACGGCGCCTTTCGGATCGCTCTTACCTTGCCAGCGGACGATGCCCAGGTTGAACAGCGTTCCCGGATGATTCGGTTGATACTTCAGCGCCGTCTGAAACTCGGCGATGGCTCCGTCGGCGTCTCCGGTGTACCAGAGCGATGTCCCCAGATCGGTGAGCAAGTCTGCATTCTTGGGCTGGCTCTTGGCGGCAAGTTGGTAATACTTGATCGCCTCAGGGTATTGCCGCCCGTCGTAGTACAGGTTTCCCAGTTTCACAATCGTGTCGACATCGTCAGGATTAGTCTTCAGGGTAGCGAGTAGTGGAACGGCAGCCTGGTCGATCATTTCTTTCTGTTGTTCGGGAATCAGCTGGGGCTGTGTTCCCTGAGCCCCGCCGCCATCGGCCGGAGTGGATCTCGCGGCGATTTCCGCTGCCGGCGAAGCCGAGCCGCGAAACAGGTAGCCGAGGGCTACGCCCAGCACCAAGCAGAAGACTGCCAGGATGTACGCCTGGGTACCGGTCCAGTTTCCGCGTTCGGCGGTCTGGGGATGAGATAAGTGCGCTGTCTTTTCCATGGGGCTGTCGCTACTCCTTTAGGGTCTGGTGCCGGCAAGCGCCGTTTCGGGCGGTTGCAGGTGGAACAGCTGCCGCAAAGCGGTGGTCATCTGTTCCTGCTGCACTTTTTCTGGAAGTTCCTTGAGTTCACGGGCCAGGGACCCGGCAATTCTCTGCGTCATCCGGGACATCATTGCATTTAACATTTCGTCCTGGTCCTGGGGAAAACGGCCCGTTCTCTTGCTGAAAGGAACCCAGTTCTTGCCGGCAAATCTCGTCCAGCCGCATGCGCAGCGCCACGATGGTCGGCACCACCCGCTCCGCCATCAGCTTGCGACGGAACCCTTGCGCCTCGGCTTGAAGAATCTTCTGTGCTTCGGCGGCGGCAACTTCACGCTCGCCCGCGTTGCGGCCGACCACGTTTTCCAAGTCGTCGAGGTTATAGAGGAAAACGCCCTTCACCTCGCGGACCGCAGGGTCAATGTCGCGCGGCATTGCGATATCCACGATCACCAGGGGTTGATCTTGGCGTCCGCCAAGGTTGCGCTCTCGCATCAGGTTCTCCGCTTCCTCGCGGCTGAGAATGGTGTGCGGGCAGGAAGTCGAACTGATGATGATGTCGGCCTCCACCATCGGCCGCCAGCGCTCTTCAAACGGGATCGCGACTCCACCCAGTCTCGCGGCCAACTCGGCCGCATGCTCGATCGTGCGGTTGATCACTTTGACCGAGGTGGCTCCGTGGTTGAGCAATCCGCGGGCGGATAGCTCGCTCATCTTTCCCGCGCCCAACAGCAGTACTTTCTTGTTTTCCAGCGTGCCGAAGATCTGGCGCGCGAGTTCGACGGCGGCATAAGGGACGGAGACGGCGGCGTTGCCAATCGCCGTCTCGCTGCGCACGCGCTTCGAAGCGGTGAGCGCCTTCTGCATCACCGCATCGAGGAAGCGGCCGGTCGACCCGACGTTTTGCGCCTGCTGCCAGGCCTGTTTCACCTGAGAAATGATCTGCGGCTCGCCGATCACCATCGAATCGAGGCTGGAGGCGACGCGGAAAATGTGCAGGAGTGCCGCTTCATCAATCAAGCGGTAAAAGTGCTTCCACTCACAAAGCTTGAGTCCATAGTCAGAGCCGAGAAAGCGCATTACCGAGTTGGCAGCCAGGGTTACATCGCTGACCCAGAGCAAAAACTCCGTGCGATTACAGGTGGCCAGCACAATCACTTCCTCGATGCCTTCCGCCTTGGATAACTGCACTAGAGCCTGGTAACGCCGGTCCTCGCTGATCCAGAAGCGCTCCCGCACCTCGACAGGTGCAGTGCGGTAGTTCAGTCCAACGACCATGAGAGTGGGTTCCACGACTGCGTCTCCTGTAAACCACTTCCAGAGAAATGCATCCGCTGGGCCAAACAGCGTTTTATGTGGCTGGATAGTAATCTGTATCTGTCTTCAGTGAGTTAGGGTGGTTCTGGTCAGCAGGAAAGTGGGGTGCAGAAGGCGGGATTGCGGGATATCACGCTGGGCCGTGTCATTTGGCCCCTGCTGTCTTTCACCACAGAGACATAGAGACACAGAAAAAACAAATAGGCCAGCAGTTCATGGGATTCGACTTGCGGCGAGCAAATTAGGAGGATTCTCTGTGCCTCTGTGTCTCTGTGGTGGGCTTCTTGTTCAGCGCACAACTTCGGTCGGCGTGACGTCTTTCTCCTTCAGACTTGTCGCACGCGGCTGGTAGACGCAGAACGGTTCTTCGTCGAGATAGTTTCCAGTAGCGGCAAAGGCGCGCGCGCGGCAACCCATACACACGTTCCGGAATTCGCAGCAACCGCACTTCCCCTTCAGGTTATTCACGTCGCGCAGCTGATTGAATACGACTGAGTTCTCCCAGATGTCGGCGAACCGCTGTTTTTTCAGATCTCCTGCCAGAGCTGGTAGATATCCGCAGGGATAGACCTCGCCCTGATTCGAGATGAAGCAGACCGCGGTTCCGGCCAGGCATCCCTTGGTCATGGCGTTCATGTCGGAAGGATGCGTTCCCGGATGCCCGACTGCGTGTCCGATCCCATGAGGCTTGAGTTCGATGCCGGTTGAGCCGGGCATCGCCATCTCCGTAGGGCCGATACTTGCCGGATGCTGTGCGGGAACCGGGTATGCAGCCTGAGCGGCTGCAGTTTCAGAACGGCGTTCCGCGACACGGCGTTGGCGAACCACGCGGAAGTAGTGTGGCGCACAGGTTGCTTTGAGCTCGATTCCACCTTCGAGCGAGCGATCGTAAAACCAGTTCAGCATGCGCTCGTACTCCTCCGGTGGAACCATCTGTTCGGCGGCGATATCCACACCGCAGCCTACCGGCACCAGCAGGAACGTATGCAGTGCATCCGCACCCAGGGACTTCGCCAGATCGAGCACCTGCGGAAGCTGATGGGCATTGTGGCGGGCGATCGTGGTGTTGATCTGCACCGACATGCCCAGATTCTTCAGGTTGCGGAAACCGGCGATGGCCGAATCGAATGCGCCGGGAATGCCGCGGAAGGTGTCGTGGGTAAGCGCATCAGCGCCGTCCAGGCTGATAGCAACTCGACGTACACCGCTGTCGACGATCATGCGGGCGGCCTCCCTGGTAACCAGCGTGCCGTTCGTCGCCAGGGCGACGCGCAAACCCTTGTCCGTGCCATAACGCGCCAATTGGAAAATATCCGAACGAAAGAGTGGCTCACCCCCACTGAGAACCAGGATGGGAGCGGATACCTCGGCAATCTGATCGATGATATCGCAGGCGCCCTGCGTGGAGAGATCGGAGGGAGAACTCAGCTCCGTCGCGCTGGCCCGGCAATGGATGCAGCGAAGGTTACAGCCTTTGGTCAACTCCCAGAAAACTAGTCGTGGCTTGTTCTGGTTACCTTGATTGGAATGCAGCCCGTCGCCGTTCGCTGAAGCCATATGCAGCCTCCCTAGATTGAACCTGTAGTCTTGTGGCTCACCCTAGGGCAACGATAAGGCACAGGGAGAAGCCTAGCGGTGACAGTCATCACCCGAAATTGTGATTGCGGTCACAAGACCCAAGTCCTTTGGTTGCAGATCAATGGCGATGGAGGACGAGCGTCTCGCGCGTCCCGCCGGGCGGGGACGCCCGGCTTCCCTTACCGAAGGGCGCTTAGTTGTGGTTCGCGATCTCGCGCAGCGCTCCGGTGTCACGAATCACCAGGGTCGAGCCTTTCGACTGCACGATCTGACGCTTCTTCATGTCAGCGAACAGCCGGGTCACCGTCTCTCGCGACGTCCCGATCATCTGCGCGATTTCCTCGTGGGTGAGCCGCAGTTTCAACCGTGGCTCCGCTTTTGAAGATTCGCCATTCCTGGAACTCCATTCCAGAAGCAAGCTGGCCAATTTCTCAGCGGCAGAGTGGGATAGTCCGAGAGTGCGCACTTCCTGACAAGCGTTGTGATACTTCTCGCTCAACTGCTCGGCCACTTTGAAGCAGGCCTCCACATCGTCCTTGAGGAAGCGGAGAAAATCATCGCGTTTAACAAAATTGACCTGGCAGGGATCAATGGTCTCCGCCGTCACTTCGTACGGTTTGCCGGAGATCGTGGCGCTCAATCCCAGCACTTCTCCGGGTTCGGCCAGTTTCACAATCATCGTTCTGCCGTTCGGGGAACTAATAGAGAGCTTCACAGTCCCTTTGCAGAGCACAAAGACGCCGCGGGGCATCTGCCCTTCGACAAACAGCACAGCTCCTTGCGGGTAAGCGGTCGCGTACTTGATGCCTTCAAAGGTCTGTAGCGCGCTCGCCGACAGATCGCAGAAAATACGATCGGCGCGGAGTTCGCAGGTAAGACAGCTTTCTACAATCTCCATTCCATATGGTGAGAGCATGGACTAGCCTCCTGTAGCATCCTGAATGACGCCCTCGGGCCAGGCTCGCTTGGTTCCGTTGCGGTAGCGAATTCCGCAGCCAGTTGAGCCAGCAACGTCTAGGGTCAGTGTCCGTCCGGACGGAACCCAGCGCTGTGCTGCAAGGCACGTTCCGCTGTGATTTACATCACACTCCGCTTTGTGACGCGGATCACAAGCGTCTGTGATGTGTCTTGCTGCGTATACGCCTCGCATCGTCCATGCTTAAGCAGTCAAAGTGGGAGTGGGAAAGTTACAGACACTATTGAACGCAAGGGCGGTCGACGATGATGAAGCGCAAGTTCAAGACCATGGATGCAAACGAGGCGGTGGCCTACGTTGCCTACAGGGTTAACGAAGTGATTGCCATTTATCCCATTACTCCCTCCTCGAACATGGGCGAATGGGCGGACGAGTGGGCAGCGCGCGGAATCCAGAATATTTGGGGCACGGTACCTCATGTCGTCGAAATGCAGAGCGAAGGTGGAGCTGCCGGAGCTGTGCACGGTGCCCTGCAGACTGGTTCTCTGGCTACCACGTTCACGGCTTCTCAGGGCTTGCTGCTCATGATTCCGAACATGAATAAGATTGCGGGCGAGCTTACGCCCACCGCCTTCCACGTCTCGGCGCGCACGTTAGCTACGCACGCACTCTCGATCTTCGGCGACCATTCGGATGTCATGTCCTGCCGCGCCGCCGGATTTGCCATGCTTTCGTCCAATTCCGTGCAAGAGGCCATGGACATGGCGCTGATCGCTCATGCTGCCGCGCTGGAGTCCCGCATCCCGTTCCTGCACTTCTTTGATGGTTTTCGCACCTCGCACGAAGTCAACAAGATTGAAATGCTCGCCGAGGACGATATGCGCGCGCTTATCAATATGGATCGCATCATTGAGCATCGCCAGCGAGCTCTCTCGCCGGATCATCCCGTTTTGCGCGGTACAGCACAGAATCCTGATGTCTTCTTCCAGATGCGGGAACGGGCGAACTCTTTCTACGAGGCGTGTCCGGAAATCGTTCAATCCGTGATGGACAAATTCGCGGACACGGTCGGCCGCTCCTATCACCTGGTTGACTATGTGGGCGCGCCGGACGCTGAACGCGTGATTGTGATAATGGGCTCCGGAGCCGAAGTCGCTCACGAAGCCGTCGACTATCTCAACGTGCGTGGCGAAAAGCTTGGGCTGCTGAAAGTGCATTTGTATCGCCCCTTCCCGGTGCAGGCGTTTCTCGCAGCCTTGCCTGCCAGCGTGCGGACAATCGCAGTCCTCGATCGCACCAAGGAGTCGGGAGCGATTGGCGAACCGCTCTATCTCGATGTGGTGAACGCGCTTCACGAAGGAGTGAAAGCGGGATACAGCCCTCGAAAGACTCCGCCGGCGGTCGTAGGTGGACGCTACGGGCTCTCCTCCAAGGAATTCACTCCAGCAATGGTCAAAGCGGTTTACGAAAACGTGAAGGTCGACCAGCCCGCCGGCCAAATAAAAGATCACTTCACCATCGGGATTCAGGATGACGTCAGCCACACCAGTTTGCCTTACAACGCCGAGTTTTCCACTGAGCCAGACAATGTTGTCCGCGCAATGTTTTATGGTTTGGGCGCGGATGGCACAGTTGGCGCCAACAAGAATTCGATCAAGATCATTGGCGAGAACACCGCCAACTACGCGCAAGGGTACTTCGTCTACGATTCGAAGAAGTCGGGCGCAGTAACCATCTCGCATCTTCGGTTCGGACCGCAGCCGATTCGCTCCAGCTATCTGGTCTCACACGCCAACTTCGTCGCTTGCCACCAGTGGATATTCCTTGAGCGCTACGACATGCTCAGCGCCCTGGTCCCCGGCGGCACGTTCCTGCTCAACAGCCCGTTCAGCAAGGATGAAGTCTGGGACCATCTTCCGCGCCCGGTCCAGGAACAGCTCATCTCGAAGCGGGCGAGGTTTTACGTGATTGACGCCTATCAAGTGGCGCGCGACACCGGCATGGGCAGCCGCATGAACACGATTCTGCAGGTCTGCTTCTTCGCAATTTCCGCCGTCCTCCCGCGGGATCAGGCGATTGAGGCGATTCGGAAATCGATTCGTGACACCTACGGCCGCAAGGGCGAAGAGATCGTACTGAAGAACATGAAAGCCGTGGACGAGACCCTGGCGCACTTGTTCGAAGTGAAAGTCCCCGCCGAACTGAGCGGCACGATCGAGATGCCGCCACCGTTCTCCCCCTCAGCACCAGAATTCGAACGTGACGTGTTGGGCATGATGTACGCCGGACGAGGCGACGAATTGCCGGTTAGCGCATTTCCAGTCGACGGCACTTTCCCCACTGGAACCGCGAAATGGGAAAAACGCAACCTGGCGCTCGAAATTCCCATGTGGGATCCGAAGATTTGCATTCAGTGCGGAAAGTGCGCCATGGTTTGCCCGCATTCGGTCATCCGCATTAAGGTTTACGATTCCAAAGAACTGCAAGGCGCGCCAACAACGTTCAAGTTTACGGAGAGCCGCGACAGAGAATGGCAAGGGCTCAAATATACGATTCAAGTGGCGCCAGAAGACTGCACCGGTTGCGGCATCTGCGTCGAAGTTTGTCCGGTGAAGAACAAAGCCGAAACCCGGCTGAAGGCGATCAATATGGTCCCGCAGCCTCCGCTGCGCGTGCCCGAGCGCGAAAACTGGGACTTCTTTCTCAAGATTCCGGAACTCGACCGCCGCAACATCAAGGTCACCAACATCCGCCAACAGCAGGTCCAGGAGCCGCTGTTCGAGTTTTCCGGCGCCTGCTCTGGTTGCGGCGAGACTCCATATCTCAAGCTGATGTCGCAGCTGTTCGGAGACCGGGCAATCATTGCAAACGCTACGGGATGCTCGTCGATCTACGGTGGCAACCTGCCCACTACGCCATGGACGAAGAACGCAGCCGGCCGCGGACCCGCCTGGTCGAACTCCCTTTTCGAAGACAACGCGGAATTCGGTCTGGGCTTCCGGCTTTCCATCGACAAGCAGACGGAGTTCGCGCAGGAATTGGTTCGGCGCGTGGCAGGAACGATCGGCGACGAACTCGCTACGGCGATTCTCACCGCTCCGCAAAAAGACGAAGCCGACATCTACGAACAGCGCCAGCGTGTGGACTTGCTAAAAGAAAAACTGCACAGCATGAATTCCATGGATGCTAAACAACTGCTGGCCGTCGCCGACCTGCTGGTCAAGAAAAGCATTTGGATTGTTGGCGGAGACGGCTGGGCCTATGACATCGGCTACGGCGGCCTCGATCACGTATTAGCCAGCGGCCGCAACGTCAACGTGCTGGTGCTCGATACCGAGGTTTATTCCAATACCGGAGGGCAAGCGTCCAAGTCCACGCCGCGCGCCGCAGTGGCGAAATTCGCTGCTGGCGGCAAACCTGGTAACAAGAAAGACTTGGGCCTCATCGCCATGAGTTACGGCAACATCTACGTCGCCAGTGTAGCCATGGGCGCAAAGGACGAGCACACGCTGAAGGCATTTCTGGAAGCTGAAGCGTACCAGGGACCCAGCTTGATCATCGCGTATTCGCATTGCATCGCTCACGGCATCAACATGACCACTGCGATGTCGAATCAGAAAGCGGCAGTCGATTCCGGGCAGTGGCTGCTTTATCGCTACAACCCCGAACGGACCACACTAGGTGAAAATCCGCTGACTCTCGATTCACGAACGCCAACGCGCAAGGTCGCGGATTATCTGCAGATGGAAACGCGTTTCACGATGCTCACCAAGAGTAATCCGGACGAGGCCAAGCATCTCTGGCATGAGGCGCAGCATGATGTCGAGACTCGCTTCCGCCTTTATGAATATCTGGCACAACGGAAAAATGGCGGCGAACCGGCCAAGACGCTACAGCAAACGGAGACCCAGCAGGATGCGTCTCTGCAGAAAACGTAGAGACGTTTGCTGGCAACGTCTCCAGCGCAGGAGGAGAAAACATGATTGACCTCGGCACCACATACATGGGATTGCGGCTTCGCACGCCTTTGGTCGCTTCCGCATCGCCCCTATCGCAGGAGATCGATGGCATACGCCGCCTTGAGGACGCAGGCGCATCCGCGGTCGTGCTGTATTCGCTGTTCGAGGAGCAGTTGCGGCAGGAAAGCTTCGAACTGGAACACCATTTGGCGGAAGGGACCGACAGCTTCGCAGAGGCAGCTTCGTTTTTTCCGCAGCCGGCTGAATTCCACTTGGGACCTGAAGGTTATCTGGATCACATCCGCAAAGCTAAGCAGGCGGTGAGGATCCCGATTATTGCCAGCCTGAACGGCACGACGCTGGGCGGTTGGGCGAAGTTTGCCAGGCTGATTGAGCAGGCCGGGGCCGATGCCATTGAGTGCAATATCTACTACATTCCGACAAGCCCGGACATTTCCGGTTCCGAGATTGAGAAAACCTACATTGACATTCTCCGGGAAGTAAAGATTTCGGTGCGTATTCCGGTAGCCGTCAAGCTCAGCCCTTTTTTCAGCAATATCGCCAATATGGCAAAGCAGCTCGATGAAGCGGGCGCGAACGCGCTGGTGCTATTCAACCGCTTCTATCAACCTGACATTAACCTCGATGAGTTGGAGATTCAACCCAACGTATTGCTCAGCACTCCGCAAGCGCTGCGCCTTCCGCTGACTTGGATCGGGATTCTTTACGGCCGCATTCGAGCCAACCTGGCGGCGACGAGCGGCGTTCATGGTCCCGAAGACGTTGTGAAACTCCTGATGGTCGGCGCCGACGTCACCATGCTCTGCTCCAGCCTGCTGCGCAATGGCATCAACCATCTTCGGCATATCGAAGCTGGCGTGGTGGAATGGATGGAGAATCACGAATATGATTCGGTTCAGCAAATGAAGGGCAGCATGAGTCAGCTGCGTTGTCCCAACCCCTCAGCCTTCGAACGTGCGCAGTACATGAAGGCGGTGAAAAGTGTGCGGCACGTGATGGTCACCGGTCGCGAAGCTTGGAGAATTATGAACGCAGAGTAGCGGTGACTTCGAGCGCGTCATACTCGGAAATATAACTGCACGGGTGCCTTAGCCTTCCATTTGTCGTGGCCATGCGTGCCTCCCTAAAGGCGATGCGCAGGGCGCGCAACGCGACTATAAAGAGGCCGTCCGGCTTAGATACACGCCGGACAAGTAAGCGCCCCAGGCCACACCGCTAGCAAAGGATCTCTTCCGCGACCCGCGATCAAGAAAGAGCACAGGTCAGCGCTTGTGCCCCGTCCGGACCACAGCCTCAGTAGACGCGCCTACTTCGCCTGCAAAGACTCGATGTACTGGGAAAGGTTCGACACGCGCTGCTGCACTTCGCTCTCGTGTCCGTGGCTCATATTCAGGAACAACGATCCCCAGACCGGCATTTCCTTATTGCCGTGCGCGGGATGATCGGAGTTGCCGCGGATCGCGGACGTGACCTTCAGAGCGGGATATTTCCCGCCGTTGTTCTTGGCAAGCGTGGTCAGGTCAGCGGGAGGAACCTTCAGCGCACTGGCTGCCGGACCTCCGCCTTTGCCGTCGGTTCCATGACAAACGGCACAGTAGGAATTAAACATCTCCTTGCCCGATGCGGCCGACGTTTGCTTGACCGGTACATGCTGGATGACTTTTGATGGTTGACTCTGGGTTTGATCCTGTGCAGCAACTGCGCAGGTAAGTACGATCAGGGCGGCAAACATCCAAATCACTTTCTTAACGGACATTGACTTCCTCCTTTTGAGCCAGAAATCTGTTCCTTGCATTCAAATGCACTAAGAGCCAAAGACTGGCATGCTCCGACTATTCCGCGGAGACTCTCCATCCCTGATCGGCGCGCGCCAGGGTGAGCGTGGACCTCGACGGACTCCCGTGATAGAAATCGGCCTCATACTTGTTGATTAGGGTTTGACGATCCCAAAGATTGAAACTTTTCACCGTCGGGCCGCCGGCGTCGAACAGGTCGCCCATTTGGTTGGGCACCCATTTCCAGGTGTATTGGACGGTGGCGGCGTTTACCGCGGTCATTGTTATGTCGGCGATGCTGACCAGTTGCCGCTCAGCCAGGGGAACCTGATAGGTGAAGGTCCCATCCGCTTCCTTCCACTTCTTGAAACCCGGTATCGCCGTCACCAAGCGTTCTCCTGCGGGTGTGACTGAGATCAATTCGGCTCCGTGGGGCGCCTTGGCCAATGTCACAATTCCGGCCTTTTCCAGTAGCCGGTAATTCGGATCTCCCGGTTTTTCAGCGACGCTGGACACGACGAGTCCGCTGCGGAAGTGAATGACCGCAGCACCTGGCCCCTGTAGCACCGTTGCCACCACCTTGCTCGCCTGCTGTGCATTGAGAGGCGTTCTCGTCCTGACTTGGAATACGACGTAGGTCACCATACCTAAAATTGCCGCTACGAGGCACACCATGAGTAACATTGGCAAAAACGAAGAGCGTCGTTCCATTTCAACTTCGGCTTCAAACATGACATTCTCCTCTCGAAAAGCTCCGAATTCGTCGATGACTTCTTGATTCTCGGTCCATCCTTCCGTAATTGCGGTGATCAAAGGCACCGTTGATTGTGTCTGTTATCACCGTGAGGCCGGAGAGAACCTTCGTTACAGAAGTGTGCGCGTCCTCACCTAGGTCCGTGATTCCTGTCACATCCAACTGGGCCGCCGCAAGGCAATAATGACGCAAGACTTCGGGGAGTTTTCTACCGCCCCGAGCGTGGGAGAATCCCGGTGGCAAAAGGACGTGTTTCGGTTGTTGTCGAGCGCTGCAAAGCCTGCGGCTTCTGTGTGGAGTTTTGTCCTTCCCACGTACTCGCGCTCTCTTCCGCTTTCAACTCCAAGGGCTACCATCCACCGCACGTGGTGCATCCGGAAAAGTGCAGCGGTTGTGATTTGTGCGGAATGTACTGCCCCGACTTCGCCATCTTCGCCACCAGAGTCGCTCCGGCAGGAGGTGACAAATGAAGGCTGACCCTCGCGGGGTGCTCACTGGCGTTCACTTCATCGATGGCGACCACGCCTGCTGCGAAGGCGCGCTGGCCGCCGGCGCCCGCTTCTCCGCCGGATACCCCATTACTCCTTCCACCGAAATCGTGGAGCGCTTCGCTTCGCGTGTGCCCACAGTCGGTGGCACGTTTATCCAGATGGAAGACGAACTCGCGGCCTCGATTACTTTGCAAGGCGCAGTCTGGGGCGGAGCCAAGGCATTCACCGTGACTTCTGGCCCCGGCTTTTCTCTGATGATGGAACACATCGGCTACGCCGCCATGACCGAAACGCCGTGTGTGTTCGTCGATGTGCAACGCGGAGGACCTTCCACCGGGTTGCCCACCCTCCCGGCGCAAGCCGACATGATGCAGGCGCGTTGGGGATCGCATGGCGATTACGAGATCATCGCCCTGTGCCCTAATTCTCCGCAGGAATGTTTTGATCTCACCATCAAAGCCTTTAACCTGGCGGAAGAATTTCGCGTGCCGGTCATGTTCATGATGGACGAAGTCGTCGGCCACATGACCGAGAAGGTCGTCATTCCTCCCGCCGACCAGATCGAAGTCGTACCGCGCCGCCACACTCGCAAGTCGGTCGACGACTACCTCCCCTATGGAACCAACGGCGACCAAGTGCCGGAAATGGCGCATGCCGGCGAAGGTTACAAGTTTCATGTCACCGGATTGACGCACGACGAACACGGCTATCCCAACATGACTCCACCGGTGCAAGACAAGCTGGTTCGCCGTCTGCAAAGCAAGATTCGTGATGCGGCCGACCGCATTGCCCTGTTCGAGGAGGAGCAACTCGAAGGCGCCGATGTCGTCGTCGTTTCCTACGGAATCACTTCACGGGTGGCGCAACGAGCCATCGAGGCGGCTCGCGAACAGGGCCTGCGCGTTGGCAAGTTGCGCCTGATCACCGCGTGGCCTTTTCCTGAACTCAAGATTCGCGAACTCGCAGCCAACGTGAAAGCATTCGTCGTCCCTGAACTTAATCTGGGACAAATGGTGCGAGAAGTGGAGCGCGCTGCCGCAGGCCAGGCGAAGACATTTGCTGTATCGCACGCGGGTGGCGGAGTTCACGACCCCAACGACATCCTCAAAGTGATCGTGGAGGCCAGCCGATGAGCGACAGTTTACTCCCAGACATTTTGAACAACGACGGAGGCAACCCGGTCGAGCAGTTCCTACGGAGCGATCGCATCCCCCACATCTGGTGTCCGGGATGTGGCATCGGCACCACTGTAAATTCATTTGCGCGCGCACTCATCGAATCGAAAATCGATTTGCAATCGCTCGCTCTGGTTTCGGGCATCGGCTGTACCGGGCGCGTAGCAGGCTACGTCAAACTGGATTCGTTCCATACCACGCATGGCCGCGCCATCCCTTTCGCCACTGGATTGAAGCTGGCGAATCCGAAACTGAACGTTGTCGTGTATTCCGGCGATGGTGATCTCTCTGCCATCGGCGGCAATCATCTGATTCATGCTGCACGCCGGAACATCGACCTGAAAGTCATCTGCGTGAACAACCTGATTTACGCGATGACTGGCGGACAGACTGCGCCTACAACGCCGGACGACTCGATTACCTCGACCAATCCTTACGGTGTGTTCGAGCCGTCATTTAATTTGCCGCACCTGGTCGAAGCGGCAGGCGCGGTTTATGTCGCACGCTGGACCACATTCCACGTAAGGCAACTGGCGCGCTCCATCAGCGAAGCCTTCAAGAAGAAAGGCTTTTCGTTCATCGAAGTGATCTCGCCCTGCCCCACTCTCTATCAGCGCCGCAACAAGCTGGGCGATGGCCTCGACGCCATGAAGTACTACAAAGAAAAAAGCAAAGTCCGGCACGGAGCGCCGACCGGTGAAGTCGGCCTGACCATGACCGGAGAAATCATCGTGGGCAAATTCGTCGACCGCGACCGCCCTGACTACCAAACTTTGATGCGATCGCAATACGCCCAATCGCTGGGTGAGCGCTTCGTGGAGCAAGCGGAGATGGTATGCAGCTAACTGAAATTCGTATTGCAGGCTTCGGCGGCCAGGGCGTGATTCTCTCGGCCATAGTTCTCGGCAAGGCCACCTCGATTGTTCAGGGCGCTTTTGCCACCATGACTCAGAACTTCGGTCCGGAAGCCCGAGGCGGCGCCTGCAGCGCGCAGCTTATCCTTTCCGATTCGCCAATTCTGTACCCGTACGTTACCCGGCCGGACATTCTCGTCGTAATGTCGCAAGAGGCGTATGTGCGCTTCGTCCCCGAGTTGAAAGACGGCGGCATCCTTATCGTCGAGCAGGATCTGGTGCGAGTTTCCGATCTCGGCAGGGGAATCCAGGTCTACAGTGTCCCCGCCACCCGCATCGCAGAAGTGCTGGGTAAGCGCATAGTGTTGAATTCGGTAATGGTGGGATTCTTTACCGCCCTCACAAACCTGCTGGACCCCGACGCCGTGGGCAAAGCGGTTGCCGATTCTGTACCCACTAGCTTTCGAGAACTCAACCTGAAGGCTTTCGAAAAAGGACTTGAATACGGAATCACCGCGTTGACTGCCGCTGCGAACCCAACCGACGCCGAACTGCAGGTGCAGTACTCGCCGGAGTGACGTCTTTCCGACACGCTCGTCACCAGGATGAGACTACATGGCAGCCCAGAGTCAGCACGGGTCGTAGTTAGTGTCTCTCCTCCCGCGCAAAACTAAATATGATGTCAGCGAAAGGAAGGGGAGGAGGGTCAGCGCCACTCCACACCCATGTTGTCGTCAGTAATGATCAATCGGCCTTGCAGTCGCTTGCGAAGCTGGCCATCATTTTCGATCGACAAGGGCTGCCGTCCGCTCGGATCCTCCTTGATATTCACAATCTCGTCGAGCCTTGCCATCTGCTGGGGATCGTTCGAGTCGATGACATGTTTGCCGTCGATGACGTAGCTGAGAAGCACAGCTTTCCACCTGCCCCGGTCAAACATGATCGGAGAATCGCTCACCGCGAGACAATTTAAAAACCGTAGACCGTAGGGATATACCGCCAGTCCAGTGGCCATAACATCTTCGGAGCCTGTCGTGTTATAGAACAAAACGCCGTCCGGGCTCAGGTGTTGGCGCGCCAGTCGCAGAAAGTCGACCGAAAGTAGGTTGGAGATATGGTTGCGCCAGTGAAATGTCGTGTTCATTACGATGGCATCGAACCTTTGCTCCGGATTTCGTACCAGCCACCGTCGACCATCGTCAATAGTGATACGCACTTTAGGATTGTGCAGAAGGCTCATCACGGCGGGATACTGTGGGATGAGTTTCAGATACCCGGGATTGATTTCGATCACGGTTAACTCTTCGAGTTGCGGATGATTGGCGACGATTTGCGCCCAGGAACCAGACCCGAGTCCGATCATTAGCACGCGGCGCGGCGCGGGATGAAATGCACTCAGGGCGTAGGGCCGGGTGACGATGTTCACGTCGTTCATTAGATCGACATTGAATCGGCCATCATAGACGCCGCCACCGAACACCGCCCCGTTTGGGGTCACGCCAATAGTGCCGCTTCGGCCCTCAACGACCTGTTGGAAACGCACTTTCGGATACTGATTTTTGAAGAGCAGACGATCATAGATCGTATTCAAAACGGGCCGGCTACCGATCACAACCAGCGCTGCGGCAACTACACCAAGTGTGGCCCAGAATCTCGATCTTCCCCTTGATCGTCCACTTTGGGTGAGCACAGCGACCGCGAACGAAACGCCCCCCAAAAGAAGTAACAACGAAATCGAAAACACGGAAAGATGGTCCATCAAGATGAAGCCAACCACCAAGCTGCCCAATGTCGATCCGACGATGTTTGCCGCGTAAAGGAAGCTTAACGCGGCCCCGGCGTGGTTTGCGGGATCGACCGACACTTGCGCGATGAGCGGGAAGGTTGCGCCAAAGAAAAGCGCTCCCGAACAGACTGAGAGCAGAATGAGCAGGTAGGCAGGTCCGCTCGCATTACTGGTGCTGAATGGGGACAAAAACTTCACGGTAAGTGCGAAGGCCGGACTCACGGCGAAGCTGACAATGGCAGAAGCGAACATGAGTCCGCCCAACATGGCTACAGCAGATCCCCGAGTCTGGTGCCGCAACGAGTAGCGCTCAACGAACCTTGATCCGATTGCGAGACCCATCAGGTAGCTGCCCAGCAAGGAGGCAAATACACGCGCCGTGTCTCCCGCAGTGAAAGTTAGCAAGCGGTACCAGACGATCTCGTACGCTAGTGCGGCGAAGCCACAGAAAGCGGTGCACGCGAGAGCTAAAGGAAAAGGTAAAAGGCGATCCCTCGTCGGACTCTCACTTGGTTCCATCGACCGTGTCGGGCGAGGAATCCCTTCGTTGTCTTGGTTAGAACGAAAGTTGTAGACGAGAGCGCCTGCCCCTACCAGCGCATTAATGGAGGCAGCCAACCGGGTGGATCCGGACTGGCCGAGGAGCCGCATTAGCACATCAGCGGCGACAAAACATGCTACGCCTGATCCGAGGGTATTAGCAAAATACAATCCGCCCACGGAACTTCCGATATTCTGCGATGAGCGCACCAAATGCTCGACCAGAAGTGGGAGAGTCGCGCCCATCAGTAGCGTGGGCACGATGATCAATGAGAAGACGGAGAGCCCCGCCATTGACGGGGAACTACCCACGGCGAATTCGGCGATCCAGCGGAAAATCTTCAGCGACCCAACGCCAAACGCGGCCGTTCCAAACTCGGCAAGTGCAAACCATACCACCAGCGGTACGCGCGTGCTTTTGGAGAGTGCGCCACCCGCCAAACTACCGAGTCCAAGGCCGAGCATGAAGGCGCTAACCACGATCGTCACGGATTCAATGTTCAGACCATAGATGGCGAACAACGCCCGCTGCCAGACGATCTGATAAATCAAGGCAGGAAAGCCGGATGCGAAGAACAGAAGGTGGATCCACGGCATAGGTTCCTTCCGCTGCCGTGCCCTGGCGGCAAGAAGGAGAAGCATCACAACAAAGGCGATGATCCAAAATCCCGCACTCGCATCCATGTCAGACGTTCAGATTGTTTCGTTCTTGAGGTGGCTAACATAGCAGAGTTGGGAGTGGCTGCGCTTGTAAAAAGGGTTCACAGCAATTGCGGGTTGAAACGACTATAGAGCAAACTATGCCGGTCGGAGACCCCGGATCATAGTGTCGTTCTTGTCGCTCACCGTTAAGATCGGATCTGGATATCGCTGTATGAGGCGCAACGGTCGTCAGCATCGGGCGAGGAATGGGGGTCTCGCGGTTTTGCGCGACTCAACGGAAACCTTCCGTAACTGTAAAGTAATGTAGAACCCGAGTCGATTCCGCTTCCACGGGG
>Ga0210410_10002377_pt1 | contig 16888 bp, 15 predicted proteins | sample IncBWC4MmetaG_FD_161058 | JGI IMG/M metagenome (GOLD analysis project Ga0210410, IMG submission 161058) | Forest soil microbial communities from Barre Woods Harvard Forest LTER site, Petersham, Massachusetts, United States - Inc-BW-C-4-M | ecosystem: Environmental > Terrestrial > Soil >... | reverse complement strand
CCGCTTGAGGCGAAACGCGCCTGGGGACGTCAGGCCGAAGACAATGTCGCAGCCAAGATGGAACAGCTGGGCTTGATGGCGCCTTATGGGGATGTGGACAAAGTGCTGGAGACGGTAGTCAACAACCTCGAGGTCACAAATGACCTCGATATCCAGCCAGCGGTCCGTTGCCGCGTTCTGATGACCTCAACACTAGAGTCCTTCACCATGGGCCACACCATCGTCCTGAGTCGCGGCTTGGTGGATGTGCTACCTGACGAGGCCAGCCTTGCGGTCATCCTGGCGCACGAGCTCGGTCACGTCGTGCTTGGACATCGTATGGGCACGCAGTATGCGTTTTTCAATCGCTTGCGGTTCGACGAAAAAGAAACGTTCCATCACTTCGGCTTTACTCACACACCGGAAGAGGAACATGCGGCGACCCACGAGGGGATCGAATTACTGAAGAAGTCGCCATACAAGGATCATCTCGGAAACGCGCAACTCTTCCTCCAAGCGTTGAATGACCGTTCGAAGGAGATTCCCAATCTGGTTAGTCCGCACCTAGGCAGCAGAGTCGCGACAGGCTTGACCAGCACCACCGCAGCGCCCACGGCGGAAGCGTCGGCAGCAAAGCCGGCGGCCAACGTCATCGCTGCGCTGCCGCTCGGCGGACGCATCAAGGTCGAACCATGGAACAATCAGCTGCACATGCTCAAGTCCAAGCCGGTAGGCACGGTGGCCGAAAATGAGGTGACTCCCTTCGAGCTCACTCCGTTCGTCCTCTATCTCACCCGCCAAGGGGATAACGCATCGGCACAAGTTCCAGGCGCAGTATCTGTGAAGTCAGCTACAGAAACGAATATACCGGACATCAAACCGTGAATGACTCGAGAGAGATTCCTCGAACCGAGGGCCAAGGTTGGAGCGTCCCGGCCGTCAGGCCGATCCGGTCCCGGTAACTTCTACAGCACCGCACTGCTTCCACACCACCCGGACCGGACTGCGACGAGGCCCTTTGGGAAGGTGTTGTCGAGTGACCGGCAGGCTTTCGCGACGGATTTCAAGTCTACGGGAACGGCGTTATTAATCAGGACTCACAATTTCGCCATTTCGCCTAAACCGTTGAGCTGTTTTGTCCGTGCAGACTTGCCATATACCCCACCGGGATAGCCCAGTGGAGCCTTTATCTATGCCCCCTTTCCATCGACCGGAAAGCAGGGCGCTGAGTCCGGAAGAGAGTACGGCGGCCACTGGATATTCTCGTTTTCTTCTCCGACGGGATGCTCTGATCAGTATTCTCGCTCGGCGCAGCACTGGCAGGTTCATGGCCTTCCCGTGCGAAAAATGTAATTCCGGTTATGGTCCATCAGTCCACGGACACAAGTGGTCAAAGTTTCAATGTGAATTCACATCCCTATCTCGAATAGCCTTTTGCCACTTGTCAAAAGAATTCCGGAGCTGAAGACGCTTCGGCCCTGCACCTGACCAGCAAGCCCTTGCGATGATCCTGCAGAAGACGGGCGAAAAGTGGATGGGTTTTTCGCCAACATGTTCAACCTGATTGCCCGCGAGGAGATTACCCTGGAGATGCAAAATTCGGGGAATCTGCCAAGTGGAATGCCAGGGGGATTGTTCCTGGCGCACGAGAAAGTGCCGACGACTATTTGATCTTGCGCCATGCTGACGGCACGCAGGCACGGATTAGTGAATTTCGTATCGACACAAAAGGAAATTGGATGGACAAAGTGGGGCCTAGCGAGGGGTTCTTTGTCACTTCCGGTTTTGCATTGAGCAGTGTGCACTTTTCGACGGCGTGGGATTCCAGGTTCCTTTATCTTGGCGATCAGAAGATCGAGGGACGGGATACGTATGTCGTCGCTTTTGCCCAACTGCCCAGCGCGGCACGCAACAAGATTACGATGAAGGGACGAAGCGGAATCACAGTGCATATGCTCACGCAGGGAATTGCGTGGGTGGACAAGGGACATCTTCACATCGTTCAAATGCAAACGGATCTGCTGGCGCGACGACCGGAGATTGGGCTGGACAAGCAGACAAGGAAAGTGAGATTTGATGAAGTGCGATTTCCGGATGTGCCCGAGCCACTATGGCTGCGCCGTCATGTGAATGTATATATCAAGGTTAACGATTTGTCGACGATCCCGGATTTGGGGGGATTCCGGAAAATTTCCAACATTCGGCATCTCGGAAGAGGCCTTTCGCAACGTGCACCACTATACGAACTATCGACGGTATCGAGTTTCCGCAAAAATCGTGACTCCACAATAACTGTGGAATATTTCTCTTTTTGAGAGCGTCCGCACTTAAGGCGGTACCTGAGTCAACTGGCCACCAATTCATTCATTACTTAGGATGGAACGCGCTAAGGTGCGCCCAAGCGACAAGATACTTTCCCTGGTCCGGATCTACTTGGTGGAGAGCGAACTGGTCAGCGACCAGTTCCCCATACTCGGTAACGAAGTAGTAGGTCTCTCCTGCCTTTGCGTTTAACGCGTAGAGCGAAACATGGCTCCATATGCCTATACGGCCGATCGCGCACAGGTGGTGCTCGCCCGGATCGATCGAGGCGACCAAGTAAGTTCGGCGCCGCAGCGCGCCAAGCCACTTGCCACCAGCGGCGAACCTCGTGGAGGCGTCGTCCTTCTGCACCACATAAATCAGCGCTTTCCCATCCTCGGGCCTTGGTGTCGGGTGCCGGGATTTGTCGGCGGTCACTTCGAATCGGATCGCCCGAGGCCCGCAGGCAGCTTCCGAGGCAGATATGGCCACCCTATCCTGACCGAACGCACAACGCGATAGAAAACAACACGACAGTAGAAGGATTGCAGCGTTGGACTTCATTCGTCCTCCGATCACACTCCGTTCATCCATCCATGACTTTGAGACGCATATTCCTAGTGCAGGGTTCCAAGAGTGAGAAGCCCTGCCCAGCCGTGCCACCCTTGAGGCTCTATTGCCGCCTTTTGCCGCCCTCGACAAATCGCTAAGTCGTTGCTGGTACAAAGGGTGCTTGGTAGGGGCGGTGGGGATCGAATTGTTATTTAACTTTACTAAGTCCCACGTTTTCACGATGCTACCCACTGCCAATGAATTGGAGCCCAATGGAGCCAAATTCAGTTTTTTGAGTTCAGTTACGTGTGCGACCTGCTGCGTTGAATACATCTGAGTTGGAATCTATCCTTTTAACTCACGGGGAGTCCGAGATTGCGTATTGAGCCCTTCAAGGTAGCGGTCGCTGAGCAGGTCCTCTCGGATCTTAAGACACGCATTCGGAACACGCGTTGGCCTGATAGCGCACCAGGCGCTCAATGGTCGCAGGGGATGGATCTCGAATGGCTGCGGAATCTGATGGACTATTGGGCCGAGAAATTCGACTGGCGCGCCCAGGAGCAAAGACTCGGGGAACTCGCGCAGTTCCGCATCGAGATAGATGGCGTTCGGATCCACTTCGTCCATGCACGAGCGCGAGGCGGTCGTGGGATTCCGCTGATATTAACTCACGGTTGGCCCAGCGCGTTCTTCGAGTACCTTCCGCTCGTGCCACTACTCACGGATCCGGTCCGACACGGCATCGACGGCCCCGCATTCGACCTTGTCATCCCATCGCTACCGGGCTACGGTTTCTCAGAGCGCCCGAGGCGTGCCGGTGTGAATTATCGATCTGTGTCGGCACTTTGGCACCGACTCATGACCGAACTCGAATATGAGCGTTATGGGTCTGGCGGCGGCGACTTTGGCGCCGGTGTTGCCACGCTGATGGCACTCGACAGGCCCGATTCAATCATCGGAATCCACCTGACCAACCTTGAGCTTGCCCCTTACATTGGTCCCGGATCACCGGCGTTATCGCCCGCGGAAAAAGCGTATATCGGGACTTCCGACCTGTGGTGGCAATCTGAAGGCGGCTACAAAGCGATCCAGTCAACAAGACCGCAGACACTCGGGTATTCACTCAACGACTCTCCAGCCGGACTGGCCGCATGGATTGCTGAGAAATGGAGATCTTGGAGTGACTGTCATGGCGACCTCGAAGGGCGCATTCCACGTGATTTTTTGCTGACGCTCCTGACTCTGTACTGGGTCACTGGAACAATCACGAGTTCTATGCGCGACTATTTCGATAACCGCTGGCACGGGATTACGCTTGGACCGGAAGACTTCGTCCGCTCGCCCACTGCCATCGCCAACTTCACATCTCAATACGCCTTCGAAGGAAATGCACCGCGCGAGTGGGCCGAGCGCCTATATAACATCCAGCGGTGGACACCAATGGAGCGCGGTGGGCATTTCGCACCCACAGAAGAACCAGTGGCTCTCGCCCGCGACATTGCAACGTTTTTCGCAAGTTTGACTTAGAAGAAAAGGCGAGGTTTGGGGACACGTAGGATAGAGTCAAGGGAAGTCGCGCGGGCAGTTAAGTCAGCTGACGAGATGGTGAAGGAAATGCCAGTTCAAAGATTTGATGTCCCGTACTCGGAAGCGGCGGTCGAAGATCTTCGCCAGAGGCTGGTGCGGACGCGGTGGCCGGACCAGATTCCAGGTTCACACTGGGATTACGGGGTAAGTCTCGACTACATGAAAGAGATTTGCCAATACTGGAAGGATCAGTTCGATTGGAAGCGGCAGATTGAGAAAATGTCCGCCTTTCACCACTATCGCTATACGTCGCGAGGTGTAGGTATTCATTTTATCCACGAGCGCGGCGAAGGGCCGGCGCCAATTCCACTGATTCTCACCCATGGCTGGCCGGGTTCCTTTCTGGAAATGCTGAAAGTAATTCCCATGTTGGCTGACCCCGCAAGCTGCGGCGCAAACTCAGCCGACGCGTTTGATGTGATTGTTCCCTCTCTTCCCGGATACGGTTTCTCAGACCGCCCCACTCAATCTGGAGTAAACACATTTCGCATCGCCGACATATGGGTGGAGCTCATGAAGGAGCTGGGCTACGAGCGGCTGGCGGCACAAGGAGGAGACTGGGGTGCGGATGTGACCACCCTTCTGGGGTTGCGTCATCCTGAGCGGGTCATCGGGATTCACCTCAACTCCATCCCACCGTATAAGCCGTATCTGGAGGCTGGCACAGTCCTGTCTGAGGTCGAACAAGCGTTCCTAAATGAAGCGAGTCGCTGGTATGAAAAGAGCGGGGCGTACGACCATATTCAGAAAACCGCTCCGCAAACGGTTGCTTACGGCCTAACTGATTCTCCGGCTGGGCTGGCAGCTTGGATACTCGAAAAGTTCCGTGACTGGGGGGACTGTGATGGCGACATAGAACGCAGATTCACCAAGGATGAGCTGCTAAGCAACATAACACTCTACTGGATGACGCAAACCATCCATTCCTCATGCCGGCTCTATTACGAGGATAACCGCACCCCTCTTCACTTCCAGAAAGGTGATTACGTCGGAGTCCCGTGCGGGATTGCGCGTTTTCCGAAAGAAGGCCCGATTCCTCCCAAGCGCTGGGTCGCGCGCGGATACAACATCCAACACTGGACGGAAATGTCCCGTGGGGGCCATTTCGCTGCGCTCGAAGAGCCGGAACTGTTGGTGGAGGATATCCGCTTGTTTTTCCGAGCTTTACGCTCTGATTGAGGATACTTCTTATGGTCTAGTGTGATCGGCGTTCCAGGCTTCACCGCGCTCCCGAAAGCGGTTTCTGTACCTCCTCCGGATACGCTGCCGACTATTCGCCATCAGTTCATCCCGGTGGGGATCGAAAACAATACCGATCGGAATTTCAAGAACTTAGAAGAAATGCTGGGGCGCGCTAAGGCATGGAAAAGGAACAATAGGGAATGCAAAGGAATGCTTATTGGCCGCGTAATGGTCCCTCGTTTTTCTCGACCACCGAGATTCCGTCACAGTGTATTTCACGCACTGTCCAAGTCGCGTGGTCGGCTTCGGGCTGAAATTTCGCGGCGCGGATGGCAAGCCGACTTAACTTCACGAATACTCCAGACCCGAACTCGTGATCCGGCTAGGGCATCGTTCGTGTGGGATTTCTTGGACTTCGTCGAGACCTCTCAAGATCCGGATGTTCACGGAACCACTTCTACGGTGAGCGTTTGGCGTACCCATTATTTGGTGTGCAGTCCCTCAGTAATACGAAGTGTCACGTTAATGAGGTGGTGTGCATCATCGATGGTAATCTCGGGCTCCTCTTTCGCATCCCCATAACCTTTTGCGTCGTACGAACGTTTCACTCTCTCCAGTCCCGCTCGGAGTTCGCTCACCTTAAACAAATCACCATTGCGAAGGTGAAATTGCTCTCGGAGGGTCGCCGCCGGGACACTCAGCGCGTGATCCAGGAGGACGTTTTGGATAGTGAGGACCCCCAGCCGGAACTGATCGCCCTCCGTTATTGTGGCGATGATGAGAATGCGCTGTTTCCCATCCTGTAGGCCGAAAGGCTGCAACGCAGGGTCCTGAGCCACAACTTTAAAGTATCCGCGATCCTGGAAGTCTCCCCTGATGCCAACCTCCACTACTGCGTTGGCCAAATCTTTTGCATTGTCATATGTTCGATCCTTCCACGCCTTGAGGGTTCTATCCTTTACTCCATCCCGGTCATGAACGTCACCTTCGATTTTAAGATCGCCCAATACAAATTTCGTGGCGGATTGGGGGGCAGACGCGGGCTCACGCTGGACCACGGCGTGCTCCGCGGATGAGTCCTGCCGGGCGTGATCCAGCGTGCCAGCGGCAAACGCGGTGCACGTAATCGCACAAGCAACGCCAACACATACCATCCGCGTGCGTGACATGTGCGGCACCGAGCCGCCTTCGAGTATCTGCCGGATACGCCGCGATAGGGAACTTCCGGGCATAGCCATGCCAGCGACGTTCAGTCGGCCCCCGGCGCGTTTGACCGATCGGGCCATATCTATGAGGTAATCGGAGTATTCGCGGGGACCGTGCCCCCGCGCCAGCACGACATAGTCGCAGGCTTCTTCGGCTAAAGCGGAAAGATGACGTTCCAACCACCAAGCAACAGGGTGGAACCAGAAAAGAGCTCGGTTCAGCAGAGCGAGCCATTGGACTAGAGAATCGCGGCGTCGGACGTGCGCGTACTCATGCGTTAAGACGGCGTCGAGTTGTGCCCGAGACCATTGGCGCCAGTGTTCCGGGAAAATCACTGTTGGATGGAGGAATCCCACGGTCACAGGCACGGCGCACAAGGAGTTAGTGCGGATATTGTCGTGGAGAACCGCGTCGCGAACCAGCCTGCGCGCTCGGGCGGTGCCAATTGCTAGTCGAAACAGTAGCAAGCACAGCCCCAACAGGTAAACCGCCAGTAAAATCGCTTGCCCTGGCGAAATCAGAGGCGACGGGAGGACGCCGGTTGAGAGGATGTCAGCCGGAGGTGCCGCCTTGTTTGCAATGCTCTGAGCCAAAGGCGGCAACAAGCGCAGCGAAGCCCTTGGTCCCCAAGCCGTCCAGATGGGAAGCAATAGCATCAACGCTACCACACCAGCCCAAACGCTATGCCTCGCCGCTGCCGCTTTGACCCGCATGACGTGCAGCACGATTGCTGTGGCTCCGACGAGCAAGGCTGCCCTAACAGCACACTCGAAGAATAGGTGTTCCATTACTTCCCTCCTGGTCGCCGGCTTCGTACGAATTTTTCCAACTGGTCGATATCGTCCTTGTTCAACACCTTCGCTTCCACCATTCCGCTGACCAATTCCTCCACTGACCCCTGGCAGAAGCGATCGATGATTTGCCGCACTGCGCGAGCGGCAAGGCTACGCGCTGGTTCTGCCGCTCGATAGATATAAGCCCGCCCATCAGATTCATGCTTGAGATAGCCCTTCTGCTCAAGGCGGCGCATTAGGGTACGAGTGGTGGTTTCTTTGAGGTTGCGTTTGCGGGAGACGATCTGATGGACCGCCTCGACAGTGCACATTCCGCCGTCCCATATTGCCTGCATCACTTCGTTTTCGAGGTCGGTGAGGGGAGGTCGAACACGGGCGCGGAGTGTTGTACGGGATGTCATGGTACAATCTGTACCACATAAAGAATTTCTGTCAAGTACTTTAATCGTGACGGATCGTACCGGCCAGCAATAGTGACGATAGGAATCCACATACAAATTCACGGATTTGAGTCGTTGCCTGTAGCGCTCGACAAGACCAACGCCATTTGTCGACGCAAATCGTTCCAGCGAAACGACACTTTCGGTAAGGGCCGCGCGCGCTGAGACCCCGACCGCAGCGTACTGCTGGCGCAACAACTTCTGAGCTTTTGCAGACCACGGCATCAACTCCGTGTCGAGACAAGTCCAGTCCGTTTGAAACTGTTCCCAAGTCCCTGCAGCGTCGAGCGCTACTCGTACTTTATCGAGAAACTCCTTTTCGATCCTTGCGTCGTCGAAGAATCGTCTTCCAGTTGCGTGTGTTGCAGATCCCGATCCCTTCTCCGACGACACCGCAGTCCGCAATGGCTTCACAGAGAAGGCCTGGGCGGGACGCCCGCCGCGAATGCCCTCGCCTATCGTGCCATGGATTTTGTCCCAGATTTCCTGGTCGAGCTTCGCCACGAAGGGCTGATCACCAAGGACGCAGACCATCGTCCCCACAAGCGAGACGTACAACAGAATCCCAGTTGCCCGTGCCGAAACCGCATGTTTTCACCGGACAGTGAGCGAACTTATCGTATGCTCCCGTGCCCAGACAGATGGGGCAGATCCATGCAAAAGCCACTTTCGGTGAACGGATTCAGCAGTTCTTACCGTACCGAGAGTCTTCTCGGCAGATTTGCGTGATCGGTCGTGAGAAAGTCTAATATCTTTATCTATTTGGACGGCCTTGTTTGTCCGGTGAGTTGGAGCGCACGTTCTAGGTCGCCCATCGCGGTTCAAGATTGGCGCGCCGGAGCTTCCCGCTTCGGTGTCACATTGCGGCTAGCCGCGGAGGACTTGGGCGGGGTCGGTGCGGGTGGCACGCCAGGCTGGGAGGAAACTGGCTGCCAGGGAGACTACGGCCATGACGGCGAAGGCTGTGCCGAAGGCGAGCGGATCGCGCGGGCTGACCTTGTAGAGCAGGTTGCCGAGCAAGCGCGTCAGCAGCAGGGCTGTTGCCGCGCCGAGCAGCACGCCGGCGCCGGCGAGCGCCAATCCGCGCGACAGCACCAGGCACAGTAGGTTCGAGGCGCCAGCGCCGAGCGCCATGCGCAGGCCGAGTTCACGCGTGCTCTGCGAGACGGCATACGACATCACGCCGTACAAGCCAATCGCCGCCAGAACGAGCGCCAGCGCGCCGAGAATCCCCACCAGCGTGACGGCCACCATTTGCGCCGACGTCGAGCGGTCGAGCTGCTCCTGCATGGTGATCACTTCATACGGCGCCACATTGGAGTCGAGCGCATGCACTTCGCGCGCGATGGTTGTGGCCATCGTTTGCGGAGTGAGCGGCGTGCGGATGTTCAGCACGCTGCCGCGCAGCGAATTTTGCCGCAGCGGGACGAAGAAAAACGGCGTCGGCTTCTCGCGGACGCTGGAATACTTCGAGTCTTTGGCGACGCCGACGACCTGCATCCAACGCCCCTTCAGTTGCAGGCGTTCGCCGAGCGGGTTGCGGCTCTGCCAATAACGCTGGGCCATGGTTTCGTTAACCACGGCGACGAGCGCGGCTTTTTCGTCATCGGCGCGTGTGAATTCACGGCCGCCGACAAGCGGAATGCCCATGGTGACGAAGTAGTTGTCGCCGACCTCGTTGTACTCCACGGTGGGTGATTCCTCCGGCGGCGGCTGGTAGCCATCGACGACGATGGGCGCGGTGGCAGAGCTGACGTAGCTGAGCGGAGTCATTTTTGCGAAGGCGGCGGACTCCACGCCGGGAAGGGCGCGGACGCGCTCGAGCAGCGCGTCCTGAAAGGTCTGTGCACGCGCGGGAGTGTAGCCGGCGGAAACCAGGTCGATGGCGGTATCCTGCACGCCGCGGGTGTTAAAGCCTGGGCTGGCGGTGCGGACCTTGAGCAGGCTCTGCATCAGCAGGCCGGCGCCGACCAGCAACACGAAGCTGAGCGACACTTGCACCAGCACCAGTCCCGAGCGTACCCAAGCGCGGCCGCGGCCGCCGACCACGCCGGCCGATTCCATTTTCATAGACTGCGCGAGGTCGATCTTGCCGGTTTGCAGTGCGGGGACGAGGCCCATCAGCAGCGTGGTGGCGAGGCACACGCCGGCACTCAGCGCAAGGACGCGCCAATCGATTTCGCCGGGGAGATGCATCTGCACGCCGCCGCGCGCGGGGAAGAGCAGGACGAGCGCGTGGCGGCACCAGTACGCGACCAAGAGGCCGCCGGCGGCTCCGAACAGGGAGAGCACGAGGCCTTCGGTGAGGAGTTGCCTCCAGAGGCGCGCGCGACCGGCGCCGACGGCTAGGCGCACGCTCATTTCATGACGGCGCGCGAAGGAGCGCACCAGGAGCAAATTGCCGACGTTGGCGCAGGCGATGAGCAGGACGAAGGCGACGACGGCGAGCATGATTTCCAGAGTGGGCAGCAGGGTGCCGGCGTTGTTGAAGGGCGTTTGCCACAAAGGCCAGAATCGAATGGCGCGGCCGCGATTGGTGACGGGATACTCGGCCTCGAGGCGGCCGGAGATTGCGGCGAATTCTTGCTGCGCTTGCTGCAACGTGACGCCCGGCTTCAGGCGCGCGTAGGCTTCGATCCAGCGCGCGCCGCGGTCTTCGAGCTTGTAGCCGCCGGCTTCGAAGATGTCTTCCATGGAGCCGGGCACCCAGAATTGCATGCCCCAGCCGACAAAGGTGCCGAAAAATCCCTCCGGCGCGACGCCGACGATCTTGTGAATCACACCATTCAGCCGCTGCGTTTTTCCGACTATGACGGGATCGCCTTTGAAGCGGCCTTGCCAAAGCTGATGGCTGATCACCGCCACGGGATGCGCGCTTTGTCCCTGGTCCTCGCCGGGCAGGAAGCCGCGGCCGAGCAGGGGGGGAACGCCGATGGCGTCGAAGTAGTTGGCCGAGACGATGCTGCCGGTGGTGCGCTCGGCACGATCGCCGATGCTGAGCGTGGTGCCGGTGATTTTGCTGACGAAAAGCGTCTCGCAGAGGGTGCAGCTTCGCTGGAGGTCTTGGAAATCGGGCCAGGAGAGGGGGGTGCCCCGGGGTTCGTCGCGTGAGGTGCCACCGATGGCGACGAGGCGCTCCTGATGCGCGACGGCGGGATAAGGGCGGAAGAGGATGCCTTCGATCCAACTGAAGACGGCGGCGTTGGCGCCGATGCCGAGGGTAAGGCACAAAATCGCCAGCAGCGAAAATCCCGGGCTGCGGCGCAGCATCCGCAATGCAAAGCGCAAATCCTGCCAAGTGGTCTCAATCATGGGCAACCCCCTTTGTTCGCGGTAGATTTCCTTAGTTTGCTCAACGCCGCCGAAACTGCGAAGCGCTTCACGGCGAGCGTCGGCGGGAGACATGCCTTTGCGCAGGTTCAGTTCGGCCGACATCTCGAGATGCGAACGCAGCTCATCGTTCAGGTCGTCCTCCAGACGACGGCGGCGGACGAGCGCAGTGACACGCTGAACAATGCTGCGGAGGGTCGCGCTCATAAGCTACGTGGTCCTTAACACGCGGTTGATCATGGCGGACATACGGTCCCAACTTTCCGCTTCCTCCTCGAGCTGTTTGCGTCCGGCGCGAGTCAGAGAGTAAAACTTAGCCTTGCGGTTATTTTCCGAAACGCCCCACTTGGAAGCGAGCCAGCCACGCTGCTCCAGCCGCAGCAGCGCGGGATAAAGCGTTCCTTGGTTCAGTTGCAGCAGGTCTTTGGAGACCTGCTGGATCCGCAGGGCAATCCCGAAGCCGTGCATCGGTCCCACGGAGTCGAGCGTCTTCAGCGTGAGCAAGTCGAGAGTTCCTTGCAAGACTTCGCTCTTGGAAGTTGGCATACGCTCCTTTAGACGGTCAACAGGATAAAAAGAGAGCGTATCAAATTCCTTTTGGCCGTCAACAGGAGTTTTGGAGATCACCGACAGGGGGCGACAAAGCATATGTCTTGCCCGCAGGCGTCGGCGTGATGGTCTTAAAGGGCGACGCATTCAACGGCCGGAGCGCAACGCAACGCGGTTCAAAACCGCTCAAAACTCGGGGGTTGGCCGTAAATGCGGGCAAGAGGGCAACCCGGGGGTTGTCCTCTTGAATAAATCCCGAATGGTGAGGTCTCGAACCAACGTGAGTTTTCGGCAGGTCTGCGCGACTCGGATAACGGCAAAATGTCGCAACCGGCGCCTTCAGGGCGTCAAGGAACTTGTGAATTTGGCCAAGATGTGCGACTAGCGATGACGTACACTTGATGCATGGCATGCAGCAATTCGAACTATGTCGAATGAGAAGCAAAGAGGCGCGAGCACAAACGAGATACCCGGTCCCTTCATCGAGACATCGATGTGGCGAACGTTGGTAGAAGAATCCTACTATTCTGTCGATGTATCGGCCCGGCGGAGTGCCGCCAAGGCACTAACCGTGCGCGACCTAAGGGCTCTGCTCGAAAAGCTTGAATCGGGCTCGGCTAACGAACAAGTGGCGGCTTTGGTCATGTTTTTGGATGTGGTCCTTGCCAGTGCGCCCGCAATGTTTGAGAGCGTGGCTGATGTTCGCAGCACTTTAGACCAAGTCCACACGGAGCTGTGCGACCAGCTTGTTGCTCTTGCCACGAACTGGGAGTCTCAGCGGGACTCCGAATGGCCGGATGGGCACTTGCCATTGTTGAACGTGCCAGGTCGAGCCTACTTTGTATTGTCGCAACTCGACAGAGAACGCGCGGCCCATTTTTTGATTGGCCATTTCGACTATGTCAAGCTGTCGAAGTGGGAAAGGGAGGAAGTAATCCATGAGCTTATCGGACTGTGCAGCGTTCCACAGAGGCAACGAAGCGAAACCGCTATGGCAAGACTCATCGAGATCGCTGAGGAAGCAGCTCCCGGAGCTGAAAGAGCTATCGATTTCCTCCGCGGCTTGAGGTTAGCACAGCAGTGCATCGGATTACCTCATTCCTTGGAACAACTGGGAGTAACCGGCGACGTCTGGGAATCATGGTCGGTGCGACTACAACCTCCAGGAACGTTTGATTTCGATGACTCAGTTTTGGAAGAAGCTCTGCGGAACGGCAATTCTGGGCTGTCTGCCGCGGCCCTGCTGTTCAGGGCTGAGTTTGCCCGTGAGAAGGGTCAAGACTCTCAAATTCTAACATTCATGCAGAGGGCAGTAGAACTGCTGCCTGACAATCCGGTCACGCTTGACGCGATCGTCGGGAACTTGGAGTCCTTTCATCGTCCAGGCGATGCACTCAGGTTTGCCGAACGGCTCGCTGAGGTTGATCCAGAATTTACGAATCGTTGGAGAGTTGGAAAAATGAGATACCTGTCCGGCGATAAAGCAGGAGCAATTGAGTTCTGGCGCTCGCTTCCCTTCTATAAAGAACCGGACGGAGAAGACAAGCTAAAACTCTATATCGATGGATGCGAACGTCGGCTTGTCCAATATGAACAGCATAAGGCATCAAAAAAATGAGACCAGCCCAATACTGCTTCCTGCCGCGTGGTCTGGGGGCCGCTCCCCACAATCGCCCGAAATCGGCAAGCGTAAGGCTGCATGTTTGCCCCGCCAGTGTTCGAGGTTCCGGTGCCCACTGCATGAGCCGCAATTCTTGCGCGGCTCACGCACAAAAAGACGCTACAAATGGATTCCTTGACGGGGGAAGGCATCTGGCACTTTCCCGCCTCGGGTGCCACGACGCATGGCGAGGCTCTGCAGAGGGAGCGTCTGCTGATCATGGGTGGACACGCGGGCATACAGGCCGGCGCGAACCCTTTTGGCCAGTTTTCTTGCCTGGCCAAAAACCCCTATGCGATTTTGCCTTGTGCAAGGCCCGTTTTCCGGCCATTTTCGCGCGCCATTCCGGACTGGCCGAAGATGATTGTTTCCGGCTAGGCCGGGTTCATTGTACGCTACCCGGAATCCAGGCTGAGGACGGACCGCCCCAAAGTTGTCCGGTAGTTCCAAGGCATCCACCGCGACGGAGCGCGGGTGAGATCGGCGGTATGTTTCTGTAGCTGGTTGAGGTAATCGAATGGATTGGCGCCACAGAGTTCGCAGGTGTGAATCAGGCTCATGAACAGGTCGCCGACGCGAGCTCCATTTTGGGTATTATAAAACAGGGAGTTCTTGCGATGCAGAATGGCTTTCTTCAAAGCTCTCTCGCAGATGCTGTTATCTAACGGCGCTCCCATTTGCCGTAAAAATGGTGAGCCGCTCCCAGTGCTTGAGCAGATACCGAATCGCAACGCCCAGACCAGAGTTCGGTTCCAGTTTCTTTTCCGCGAACTGGGCGGTAAGCCAAAGGTGAGTCGGCGAGACGTTGGCCCTACGCGTCAGTGACATTGACTTCACCAACAGGATTATCCGCATAAGGCAGAGCGTAGACGCCGTGACGCGGAATATCCAAGCGGTGAAGTCAGATGCCTCCAGTGCGGACGTTCCCATGCCACCACAGCTAGAAAAGCAGATTAAGGCGTATCTGGCGTCGAAGCACTACCACCAGAATGACCTTGCACTGCTATTCATAAACAAGGGTGGCCGTCCGTTCAACGCCAACAAACTCAGGACGCAAGTGCTTCACCCGCTGCTCAAGAAGCTGGGGATACCACGGGGCGGTTTTCACTCCATGCGGCACGGGTGCAGTAGCGCCCTGCTTGCAGACGGGGCAACCCCGGCTGTGGTACAGAAGCAACTGCGCCACCAGTGACGCACGCATCACGTTGGGAATCTACGGACACGTTATCGGTAATGACCAGCGTGACGCTGTTGAAAATCGGTCAGCACGCATCGAGAAGTTTGCGGTGAATTAGCTCAATTGTTGTTAAACGGCTTATTGTTGTTAAATTCCAAAATAAACCGTTAGGAATGAAAAGTTTTGGTAGGGGCGGTGGGGATCGAAAATACTACCGTGCGGAATTTCAAGGACTTGGAAGGAATGCTAGGGAACGCTAAGGCATTGAAAAGGAACAATTGGGAATGCAAAGGAATCCTTATTGGCCCCTTAATGGCCCCTCGTTTTTTTTTCGACCACCGAGATTCCGCCACTGTTTATTTTACTCACTGTCCAAGTCGCGTAGTCGGCTTCGGGCTCAAATTGCGCGGCGCGGATGGCAAGCCGACGTAACTTCTTCACGAGTATGCCAGACCGGAACTCCTGGCCCGCCTGGCCCTGTAGGGGCATCGTTCGAGCGGAATTTCGTCGACTTCGTCGAGACCTCCCAGGATCCGGATGTTCGCAGAACCACTTCTACGGTAACCGCGTCAGGACATTGATCGCCATGAAACTTCACGGAGGATTACAATATCGCCGTCGTCAAGCGTCGACCACGCCGCATGAGATAATTTGGCGGCACCGCCTCTAGGAGGTCGTACATGCCGGGAGGAACCCGCCAATCTATCATTGATGAAGAACATCTCAAGCTACTATCTCTCGGCTACGTGGTCTCGGCTTGCGTCAGCGCTTTCTATTCAATGTTCGGTCTCTTGTACGTATTCATGGGTATCATGATGAGCGCAACCTTCTCTCACTTACCTCAAAATCCTGCGAATCCCGCCCAGGCTCCTCCAGCTTTTGTTGGGTGGATTTTCGGCTTCATTGGGCTGGCATTCTTCCTCATCGGGATAGCCGTGACAGCCGCCAGATTTCGCGCCGCTTGGTGCGTTAAGCACCGTAAGTCGCGAGTGTTTTGTATGGTCATTGCTGGAATCGGTTGTCTTGAAATTCCCTACGGCACCGTCCTCGGCGTCTTCTCGTTCCTCGTATTGGGGCGCGACTCAGTCGTCCCGTTATTCTCTCCGAGGCCTCCAGTCGACCCCCTCGTTGAAGGCTGATTCGCTCTCAGTGCTTGCGAAATATGGGTGCTAGCCTCCACTTTTCCGGTTACCGCGTTTACCAGGATTTGGTAATTTGGTTGGAAGTTTGCTGCTTTACTGCCACTGTCTTAGCTGGTCGCGTGTGATTTGGAGAAGTTGAACTAGATTCACAACTTCACCTCGTTCGACCCGCTTGGAAATCATCGTTAGAGCGTTGATATTTACTGGCCTATCTTTGTAGCGAAGCGTGGGATCGGTGCCATATTCATCGGTCACCATCGCCCAACGTAGCGGAAGCTCACTTGCCAAGACATCTCCGAAGGCGACTCCGAGGCTCTGTAATTCGTACGTCTGCGTTTTGTTAAATGCATTGTCGTCAATCAAGCGTTGAAGGACAGGTAAGTCTGCTGCGGTTTTCGTAAGGCTGCCTGTTCCGTACTTCTGTTTGGCGGTCGCTGCAACTATAGCTCTCTGCTGGTCGAGTCGCACTCTGTCCGAGTCTGATAGCTCGTTGAATTTGGGCGTCAATGAGGGAGCCACCTGTGGCTTGGAGCAACTGGTAATGAAGCTGAGAAGTACCGCCAGTATGAACGCAGCGCGCATTGTTTTGGGATTATGCCATGGGACCTGCTCAAGTCCCGATTAGAGTCGCGTAATCGGAAACTTGAATCCACTTGGAAGGTAACCGCGTTTAGGGCCCGCGTCCGCCGCAAACTGGGCGGCCACGTTCTAACGGCTTAATCGAACGCGCGCAGAGCACCGTGCCTGGTTTTCACGTATTCGTGAAAACGCGCGTCCGATTAAGCACTAGCGTTTATCAGGAGATCGTCGACGCCGTCAAAATCCAGGAGTAGAATCCCTCCGAATCAGGCGAACGGAATCTTCGGAGAGCGTCGAACACGTTCGTCGGCTCAGATGAATCGCTTCGCGGAGTTGAGACGGAGGAGGATAAACAATGGCTTCTGGTGGAAGTGGAGCGGCTGTGGGGGCAGAGGCCGAGGTGCGTGACC